>Ga0114932_10000477_pt1 | contig 47932 bp, 51 predicted proteins | sample 2SBtaG_2_FD_87286 | JGI IMG/M metagenome (GOLD analysis project Ga0114932, IMG submission 87286) | Deep subsurface microbial communities from Kolumbo volcano to uncover new lineages of life (NeLLi) - 2SBTROV12_ACTIVE470 metaG | ecosystem: Environmental > Aquatic > Marine > Volcanic ...
GTTGACGATCTGCTTGATTATGGCGGTATCAGTGAAAACCTAGGCAAAAATACCGGCGACGATTTTCGCGAACGCAAATTGACATTGCCAGTGATCAAAGCCGTGGCGCTGGCAAATGCCGACGAGCAAAAATTTTGGGCGCGGGTGATCGTAAAAGGCGACCAGCGACAAGACGATCTGCAAACCGCAATGAACATAATGGCCAGAAACGACGTTTTGCAGGCCACGCGACGCGATGCGCTTGCATGGGCGGCGCAGGCCAGGGACGCGCTGTCGCCGCTGCCCTCCGGGGCGCTGCGCGACGTGTTGGTCGATCTCGCCGACTACGTGGTGTCGCGGATCAGCTAAGCCAAAACCGTGTCATGCACCCACCAAGCGGGGTGGTCCAATGCGATACTTTCAGCTGCGAGCGCGGCATTTTCCACGGAATCAAACAGTCCAAAACAGCTGGCACCCGAGCCTGACATACGGGTCATTGCGCTGCCTTTTTGCCGCTGCAACACCTGCAAAACCTGCCTGATTTCAGGCACAAGCGTGCAAGCGACAGCCTCCAGATCGTTGCGTTGAGCCCTCAAATAGTCCAGCCATACAGCGGTATCGCCGCCCACGGGAACCGGTGAAAGCGGCGCGCTATCTGGGTTCTCCAGCGCCTGAAAAACTGCTTTTGTCGATAAAGGTACGCCGGGGTTGACCAATACCGCAGGCATCGACGGCATGTGATCAATAGGCGTGATTGACTGACCAATCCCCGACATTCGGGCGGATTTGCCGTACAGGCAAACCGGGACGTCAGCGCCCAACGTCAAACTTTGCGCGAGGGATGGCGTCGGCAAATCCCACAATTTCGCCAACAATCGCAGCGCTGCCGCCGCGTCGGCGGAACCACCGCCAAGCCCCGCCGCCACAGGTAGATTTTTGGTCAGTAGCAAGCGCGCACCAAGATCGGACGCTACAAGTCGCGCCGCACGCCGTACCAGATTTTCCGGCAAATGACCCAAATATTGGGCGTGGGGGCCGTCGATCTCCAGCGTCAGAACGTTGTCTGGCGCGCCGTCCAACGTATCACCGACCGCAGCAAAACAAACGATACTGTCAAGCGTATGATACCCATCAGATCGACGCGCTGTGACGTGCAAAGCCAGGTTAATTTTGGCGGGTGCGAATTCGCGGATCAATCTGCCCGACGGTTTTTTCACTCAGATACGGTTATTTTTTCCGACTTCAAAACCTCGTCGAGACCAATTTCCAGCTTGAGCCGGATACGATCAACGTCGGCCTCCAGATCCGGTTCAAATGACAGCGCACGACGCCACTGAAATTCGGCTTCGAGTTTGCGGCCAACCATCCAGTACACATCGCCTAAATGGTCATTGATGATCGGGTCGACCGGTAACAATTCAACGGCGCGCTCCACATGTGGAACCGCCTCGTCAAATTTGTTCAGCCGGTACAACACCCAGCCCAACGAGTCGGTGATGTATCCATCCGCTGGTCGCTGCGACACCGCGTTTTCGATCATCTTTTGCGCTTCATCCAACTGCAGACGCTTTTCTACCAATCCGTAGCCCAGGTAATTCAACACCAATGGCTGATTGGGCGATAGTTCCAGCGAAAACCGAAAGTCGGCTTCCGCCTTGTCCCACTGCCCGTCGCGTTCAAAGCTGACACCACGCGCATAATAGACGAACCATTGATTTGGCGCCGGATCACCCATCAACGCGATGGCACTGTTGTAGGCTTCGCTGGCTTCTGAAAATAGCGACATGCGCCGCAACGCATCGCCCAAAGACGTAAATACCGACGAATTGTCAGGGTGAGTTTTCGTCAGTTCCCGCAGAACTTCGATCGCTGCTTCAGACTTGTTATCCGCGAACAAAGCATCTGCCCGTCCGATTTCAGCACTGTAAAACAGCGGGTGCCCGGGCGGGACTTTGTCATAGGATTTTACGGCGAGCGCGTGCTGACCCTGATCTTCAAGCATCTCTGCAGCCAGCAGCAGGGTTTCTATCGAGTGGGGCCGCAAGAATTCTGCCAGACGCACGTAAACCAAACCAAATCTGTCGTTCCGGTCTCCGACCAGAACAGAAGCCAGCGTGAAATACATTTCCGCGATACCGTCGGCGGGGTTTTGGATATGATCAAATGCTACGGCATCGCCAGCAGCAATTTTTTCCCGCAGCATCAGCAGTTCTTCGTCGGCGCTGCCATTCATCACGTCGTCGATCAGCGCCAGTGCCTCGTCCCGCTTGTCAAGCTGCGCCATAATCTGGACATGGGCGATAATGCTTGAACGACTGATCCGGTTGGCGCGTTCGCCATCTGCTGACAGCAAGGCATCAGCACCAACAAAATCGCCGGCCAATGCCAAAGCAAGAGCCTTATGATAAGTGCTGAAAACCCGCATGGCGTCGTTTTCCGATACCGTATCGAATTCTGCGATGGCATCCGACATCTGCCCGCGCCCCAGCAAAATCCAGCTTTTAGCGAGGCCACCCAGCAGAGGGCTGAAGATCGCATCGTCACCAAAATATTCGATGGCAGCGTCAAAATCACCGCGTTCGATATCGTCGGTCATCAAAACCAGCTTTGCCAGTTGGCTGTCGCCCACGGCACCATCCAGACGTCGCGCAACAGCAACGCCCTTTTTGACCTCGCCGATGGCCAGATAGGCAAACAAAAGGCGCTGCATCAAACCCGGATTTTGCGGATCACGCGCCAGCGCGTCGGCGTAATACTTGGACGCCGCCAAATGATCGTTGTTAAAATTTGCCTGCGTCGCAGCCAGGTAACTTCCGGAAAGGCTTTCGGTGTGTGCGAAATTCGGCAGCGATACCGCCAAAAGGCCGGCGGCCAAAAATGCCGTCACCCTTGATGTAAAAGGCTTCACTAAACTGCTCCCAGCGAGAAATAGTATCAACGCAGACTAAGGGTTCGCCGGATTGAAAGCAATCGGAAGTCCGTTCAGATTTGCGCCACTTTGATCACATATTCGGGTAATTCGGGCCTTCGCCACCCTGGGGTGTTACCCAGGTTATGTTGTTGGCAGGATCTTTGATATCGCAGGTTTTGCAATGAACGCAATTTTGGGCGTTGATCTGAAATCTCGGGTCAGAGCCGTCTTCACTGCGGATCACCTCGTACACGCCTGCCGGACAGTAGCGCTGCGCGGGTTCGGCAAAGTCTGGCAGGTTTGCCGATACGGGCAGATCAGGGTCGGCCAGCACAAGATGGCAAGGCTCGTCCTCGGCATGGTTGGTGGCTGAAAAACTGACATTTGTCAGGCGATCGAACGACAGCACGCCGTCGGGTTTCGGGTAGTCGATCACAGGATGATCGGCGGCTTTTCCTGTGGATTGCGCGTCGTTTTTACCGTGCTTCAACGTACCAAACGGGTTGAATCGCAACAATGTCGCCACCCACATATCGAAGCCGCCCAAAAGCAGCCCTCCAAGCGGCCCCGTTCTGCCGGTCAGCGGCGCGACGTTGCGCACCGGTTTCAGATCGCGGCCAATGGGTCCGTCGCGCAATGCGCTGTCGTAAGTGGCCAGTTCGTCGGCCGATCGTCCATCCTTGATTGCGGATGTCGCGGCTTCGGCGGCGGCGATTCCCGAAAGCATCGCGTTGTGGTTGCCTTTGATGCGCGGCAGATTTACCAGACCGGCGGCACAGCCCAAAAGTGCACCACCGGGAAACACGGTCCTGGGAATGGATTGGAAACCGCCCTTGGTCACGACGCGCGCGCCATAGGCCACGCGTTTACCGCCTTTTAGCACCTTGGCGATGGCTGGATGGTGTTTCCATCGCTGGAACTCGCCATAAGGAAATAAATGCGGATTTTTGTAGTTCAAATCCACAATGTAGCCGACATAAACCTGATTGTTTTCAGCGTGATACATGAATGATCCGCCACCGGCTTTCCATCCCAACGGCCAACCCATAGTGTGGATCACCTGACCCGGGACGTGGTTTTCGGGCTTTATCTCCCAGATTTCCTTCATGCCAAGGCCAAATTTCGGGACGTCGCAATTTGCGTCCAGACCAAATCTGGCAATCACCTGCTTGGACAGCGATCCGCGCGCACCTTCGGACAGAAAAACGTACTTACCGCGCAATACCATGCCCGGCTCATACGACGACCCCGGCGTGCCATCTGGGTTTTTACCGAATTCGCCGGCCACGACTCCGCTTAGCGCGCCATCATCGGCGTAAACCAGTTCGGAACATGCCATGCCGGGAAATATTTCAACGCCCAGCTCTTCGGCCTGCTCTGCCAACCAGCGACAGACATTGCCCATGGACACCACGTACATGCCATGGTTGTTCATCAACGGCGGCATCAGGAAGTTGGGCAGACGAAACGCGCCGCCCTTGCCCAGCACAAGAAACTTGTCCGACGTGACTTCGGTGTTCAAAGGTGCGCCTTTGTCTTTCCAATCGGGGATCAGCGCGTCCAGTCCCGATGGATCCAAAACCGCACCCGACAAGATATGCGCCCCGACCTCAGAGCCTTTTTCAAGCACAACGACATTTAGTGCGGAGTCCAATTGTTTGAGCCTGATCGCCGCAGCCAACCCCGCAGGTCCCGCCCCGACAATGACCACATCGTACTCCATGGACTCGCGTTCGATGTCATCCACGATAAATCCCCCGAAAATCAAACTTTGCTGACTATGCCCATGGCCGGTTTAGCCGTCAATTGCAACGCTGTGGCATCCGTACATTGAACACGATACGGACGGCCGGATTGGTTAATCTTTGACCGGCTGAAAATGCCCTGCAATCTACATGCTCAGCGATTCATCCTCGGGGGCGATTACACCCAATCGGCGGCCGAAATCCAGATATGAATGCTGACGACGGTTGCGCAACTCGCTGCGGATTTCATCGTTCTGATCGTAGTCAAAACTAACCCCAACGCCTTCGACAATCCGGTTCATCATGTTGAAGGCGGCGCAAACCTGCACGGCTTCATATAGCGCCTTTTCGGTCCACCCTGCATCAAAAACGGCGTCTGCGTCAGCCTGCGTTAACTGGCTGGGCAGCGCATTGAGTTTTTGAACGTAGCGCAGAACCGGCCGCATTTTGTCGTCCAGATCCGCGTTATCCAGATCGGTGAGCAACGCGTCAATCAGCCCCCGCGGTTGCCCGAATATTTCGGAATATACCTTGTGCGACCCGTAACAAAACCGACAGGCATTCAACCCCGAAACATAGGCGGCAATCGTCTCGCGCTCACCTATGGTAAATTCGCCCTCGGCACGCAGCACGCCCTCCATGAAGATCATCAAGGTGCCCGCATTATCGGGAAAACGTTGGAAAACGTCTGAAAGATGCGAATCCACTGGCATCGATGGAAAATATGACATGGGGACTCGGTTCCTTTTTAAGGTAGAGCAAAGATTAACGTGATTCGTGGCTTTCCACCAATAAAATTGAAGCGCGCCACTTCACGCCTGCGTTTGGCACGTATGGCTTGCTCTTGGCGTGATCAAATTCTATGGTCGTTGCGGGTAGTTTTTACGAAAAGTGTCGGGCACCACAAATGGAAAAAATTCCGGTAACGCCGCGTGGCTTTGAAGCCATGGATCAAGAATTGCGCTCGCTGAAGTCCACTGATCGCCCGGCCGTGATCAAGGCCATCGCCGAAGCACGCGAACACGGCGATTTATCGGAAAACGCCGAATACCACGCAGCGCGCGAAGAACAAAGCCACATCGAAGGGCGCATCAAGGAACTGGAAGGTTTGATTTCACTTGCCGACGTCATCGATGTGTCCAAATTGAACGGCACAATCAAATTTGGTGCCACCGTCGCATTGGTCGACGAAGACACCGACGCGGAAACCACCTATCAGATCGTCGGAGAACCCGAAGCCGATATCGAAAAAGGCTGGCTTAATATCAAATCGCCCATCGCGCGGGCGCTGATCGGCAAGGAAGAAGGGGACTCCGTCGAGGTGCGCACGCCCGGAGGGTCCAAAACCTACGAAGTGCTTAGTGTAAAATATATTTGATGCCACAGTTTCTCGTCATTCCCGGGCATTTGCCATGAGTTCAGACAAACAAAAAGCGCCGCTCGATCTGGGCATATACGGTCGCCAAATTCGGCCGAAAATCGATTCGACCGATTTTTTTGCGGCTGTGCTGTCGCTGGTTTGGGTGGCGACCGTGGCGGCGCTCTGGTTTTTTCTCGGCGGACCGGGAGATGAAGGCAAAACCTTTAATCCGGTCAACTTCGTTATAACACTGGTGTCGATTATCCTGCCGATCGGTTTGATCTGGGTCGCGTCGTCGGTAGCGAAAACCGCACGCGTCATGCGTCAGGAGGCTCTGCGGCTTCAAACCTCGATCGACGCCATGCGCAATGCGTATGTGACCCAGCAACACACCGCAGGACAGCATGTTAAACCGTCACTCGAGGATAAACTGGGTGAAATCGCCGAAGCGCAGAAAACAACTCAAAACGCCATCGCAACATTTGCGTCGCGCCGCGATCTGCCCTCAAAGGCACAGCCGTCTACCACCAAAGCGGCGCTCAGCAAAAAATTGACAGCACCGCGGTTTGATGAACCAACGCTTGAACTTGGCACCTACGCCGACGAGCTGAAAGAACCCATTTCAATTTCAGAGTTCATCCGCGCCATGAATTTTCCCGAAAACGAAGATGACGCCGAAGGATTTCGCACCCTGCGCCGTGCGCTTGATGACCGCGTTATCGCCCGCATGATCCGCGCGTCTCAGGACATTCTTACCCTCTTGTCCCAGGACGGAATCTACATGGACGATTTGCGGCCACAGCGCCCACGTGCCGAGGATTGGCGTCGTTTCGCCAAGGGCGAGCGTGGCAAAGGCGTCAACGCCATTGGTGGAATCCGTGACCGGTCGTGTCTTGCGCTGGCGTCGGGGCGCATGAAGTCCGATCCGGTGTTTCGCGACGCCACCCATCACTTTCTGCGCCAGTTTGACGGCGTTCTCGCTGATTTCGAGGCCAACGCCAGCAATCAGGAGCTGCTTGATATGGGCGAAACGCGCACGGCACGCGCCTTTATGCTGCTCGGACGTGCCACCGGCACGTTCAGTTAACTTAAAACAATTTGTCTACAGTCTTTCGCGTTTCACCTGAAAGGTCACTTTTTACCCAACGCGCTAAAATCTTTGATTTCAGGCAGCGTTGCGTAAGTCTGATTTAATGCGAAATGCTTCAAAATTGTTGATTCAGTCGGCTTCTTATTGGCCTAAATATCCGCGCCGCAGGCGACCCTGATCACAATCCAAATCCGGCGTATGGAAAATAGCGCACCCTATCGCCGGGCGAAACCGTACGGGCTTTGTCGCCCAGTTCCACCAGCCCATCCGCCCAACTTATGCCCGAAACGCGTCCCGACCCTTCTGAGGCAAAAACCTGCGCGCACCCGGACACGTCAAGGCGCGCGCGCAGATATTCACGTCGGCCCGGTTTTTTGACTTTTGAAAAGGCAGCGGGCACATCAAATCCGGCGGCTTCGATCCAATCGGCACCACCCAGACGAAATAGCGCGGGACGCACGAATATTAGCGCACAGATAAAAGCCGCGACGGGATTGCCCGGCAACCCAAACACCGGCAACCGGTTCCATTGTCCCAACGCCAAAGGACGTCCGGGTTTCAGGGCTATTCGCCAGCTGTGAAGTTGACCTTCGGTGCGCAGGATTGCCGACAGGTGGTCTTCGTCCCCTGCCGACGCACCGCCGGTTGTGATGAGCACGTCGACGACGTCATGCGCCGCGTTCAGTTTTACCCGCGTCGCATCGCGACTGTCATCTACGCGGCCCAGATCAACCGCCACACCGCCCCATTTTTTAATCATCGCCAACAGCATCGGGCGGTTGGCATCGTAAATCCTGGCGACCGACACGTCTTGCCCAACCGCCGCAATTTCGTCCCCCGTCGATAACACACCCACCCGCAATCGTTTGAACACGTTAATATCCTGGACACCCACCGATGCCATAAGGGCCAAATCCTGCGGTCCCAGTACACGGCCCGCAGGCAGGATCGTATCGCCTTTCGCGACGTCTTCGCTTTTCGGTCGCACATTTGCGCCCCGCTTTAATCCGGCGGCAAATTCGACCCGTCCGTTTTCAAGATCGACATCTTCTTCCAGCACAATCGTATCCACGCCGAGCGGTACTTGTGCGCCGGTCAGGATCCGCACAGCCTGCCCCGCAGGCAAAACGCCCTCAAATGGCGATCCCGCAGCCGCGCGCCCTGCTGACAACGCCATTGAAACCTGTCCGGTATGATCATCAAGCAATGCAAACCCGTACCCGTCGACCGCTGAATTCGAAAAAGGTGGATGCGCACGACGCGCCGCAACCGGTTCGGCCAAAATACGCCCCGCCGCCGTCGCGGCTGCACAAGTTTCCACATCGGTAACGCCGTGCAAACGGCGACGCAGATCATCAAGCGCCTCGTCCACTGGCGTCCAGTCGACCCCTGCGGGCAGCGCAAAACAATCGTTTTTCAACCCGCGCGCTGTCACGGCGATAACCCTAAGCGCAACAGCAGAAAATTTGCGATGGCGCGTGTGTCATCCAAGGGAAACTGTGGCACACCCAGCCCGGGATGCGTCACGTTACTGGCTACCGCGACCACAGATTGGTCGCGTGCCGAGATCAGCGACTGTCCTGTTTCGGTGCGGTGCGTTTCGATCTTGTCGTGCAGGTCGCTTTTGTAACCTTCGATCAATACCAGATCGACGCTGTCCATTCTTCTAAGAAGCTCTGACAAAAGCGGCTCCTTCGCCTGGTTCTCGCGCATCAGGGCCCAACGGTGACGCGACGCCAAAACCACTTCGCGGGCACCTGCCTCGCGGTGGCGGAAACTGTCCTTGCCCGCCACGTCCAAATCAAAATTGTGGTGGGCGTGTTTGATCGTCGATACCGAAGTCCCGCGCGCTGTTATGTCGGCGACCAGCCGCTCCATCAGCCCCGTCTTACCGCTGTTTTTCCAACCTACAATTCCGAATATTTTCATTGACCGGCCTCTGCCATCAAACCCCGTGCCCGCGCCATATCGTCGGGCGTGTTGACGTTAAAGAACGGGTCAAACGGATGCGCGGAAAATGCGGCGCGTGCACAACCGTGGCCGTCGGCCCAGACCACGACCTTTCGCACGCCGTTTGCAAGCGCTTCGCGCAGGTCTTCGCGCAGGCTCACCGGCCAAAGTCCGAACGTCGGGTGACGGCCCGTGTGCGCGGCCTTGCCATCGCCGGACGTCGCGGCAATCGCAATGGACTTGGTTTCGGTCAATGCCGCGATGCGCAACTGCGCCACCAGATCGCTGGGAAAAAACGGTGTGTCCGCCGCAGCGGTGACGACGCGATCAAACCCCTGTACCGCAGCATAGTCCAGCCCCGCCAGAATTCCCGCCAGCGGTCCGGCAAAATCCGGAACTGTATCGGCCACAACCGGTACATCAAACGCGGCGAAATCAACGGGATCGCTATTGGAAACGATCACTATACTCCCGACCTGCGGCGCAAGCCGCCCGATCACGTGTCCGATCAAGGGCATCTCACCAAGCATCATCAGGGTTTTGTCGCCTCCCTGCATTCGACTTGAACGTCCACCCGCCAGAATGACTCCCAACGGCCTAACCATCTGTATCATCCCCGTCCCAGATCAACCGTTCACCGCCCGAAAGACAGCTAAATCGCCGGCCGCGCAGGCGGCCGATCAGCGTCAGATCGACCTGACGGGCGATTTCCACACCCCATGCCGTAAAACCCGAACGCGATGCCAGTATCGGTATCCCCATATTGGCCGTCTTGATTACCATTTCCGAAGTCAGCCGCCCCGTGGTATACAGGATTTTGTCAGCACCGGAGACGTTCTCGGACATCATCCAGCCCGCCACTTTGTCAACAGCGTTGTGTCGTCCGACGTCCTCCATATAGACCAAAGGTTGATCGCCAACGCACAGAACCGTGCCGTGAATCGCACCGGCCTCGAGATACAGGCTGGGCATGGTGTTGATTTTGTGCGCCAGTGCATACAGCCAGGACACGCGCAATTCTGCGTCCGGCAAAATCAGCCCTTCCAACCCGTCCATCATATCGCCGAATACCGTACCCACGGCGCAGCCACTGGTGCGGGTTTTCTTTTTTAACTTTTCTTCAAAGTCGGTCTTGCTGCGTGTGCGAACTACAACGGTGTCGATGTCGCTGTCATAGTCAACATTCACCAGATCGTCGCGATCATTCAGCATCCCCTGATTTGTCAGGAAACCCAACGCCAAATACTTTGGATAGTCGCCAATGGTCATGGCCGTGACTATTTCCTGACCGTTCAGAAAAATCGTCAGGGGCCGCTCTTCAACCACGCGCATCTCCTGCGCCAAACCACTGGCGTCTACGCCTTCGACCACCCGCGTCAGGCGCGTGTCTCCGGTGTCCGGCGCTATGATCATCTTTTGTTTCATCGCGGTCTTTGCGGCTGGCCAAGGATTAGAGGCGCGGATAGGTGTTTTTGAAACTGTAGCAGAGACTTTCAGATGTCCAGAACCCAAAGCGCCTATTGGCAAGGCTTTCGCGCCGGAGCGCCGTTTATTCTTGTGGTTATTCCGTTTGCATTGCTGTTCGGCGTGGTGGCCACAGAGGCAGGTCTTAAAGTCATCGAGACCATGGGCATGACGGTGCTGGTCATTGCCGGGACGGCACAATTCGCGGCGATCGCCCTGATGCGTGACGAGGCACCGACTTATATCGTGCTCGCCACTGCGATGGCGGTCAACCTGCGTATGGCGATGTATTCGGCCTCGATCACACCATATTTGGGTCAGGCGACATTGCTGCAACGCATTTTTGTCGGTTACCTTTTGGTTGATCAGTCCTATGCCATGAGCATCACGAAGTTCGAGACCAATCCTGATCTGACCATGCGCCAGAAACTGGGGTTCTTTTTCGGTACGATGACGCTGATCGCGCCGCTATGGTATGTTTTTACGCTTGTGGGTGCGCTCGTCGGACAGGCCATTCCGCCGCAATTCGCGCTTGATTTTGCCGTTCCGATCACTTTTATCGCCATCACCGCGCCAATGATGCGCACGCCCGCACATCTGGCGGCAGCGTTTGTATCGGTCACTGTATCGCTGTTGCTGGCATTTTTGCCCTATAACCTGTGGCTGATGATTGCGGCCGTTCTGGCAATGATGACGGGCGCACAGGTGGAGCTCTGGATGGAAAGGCGGGCGCTATGAATTACAGCAGTCTTGAGATATGGACGATCATTGGCCTGATGGCGTTAGGTTCGTTTTTGATCCGGTTTTCCTTTCTGGGCCTTGTTGGGAACCGCGAGATGCCCAAATGGTTCTTAAGACACCTGCGCTATACGCCTCTGGCCGTCATGCCGGGTCTGATCGCACCTCTGGTTTTGTGGCCGGCGGGTACCGAAGGCCAGACCGACCCCGCACGCCTGATCGCTGCTGCAGTTGCCGTTACTATCGGCATCACCAGTAAAAACCTGATCGCCGCCGTCACCGGCGGCATGGTGGCCCTTTACGGCGCGCAATACTTTCTCGGTTAAACCCCGACGCTTCTTATTGGTAAAAATATCCCCGCCGGAGGCATTCGCGCCCTTCAGATAGGCAAGGCGGTCGTATTGCACACGGTGCGCAGCGAAAACGACGAATGCATTTGCGCCACTCCGGGAAGCCGCGCCAGATACTGCCGGTGAATCCGCGCAAAATCGTCGGTATCGATCGCTGCAACTTTCAACAGATAATCCGCTGTACCCGCCATCAAATGGCACTCCAACACATCGGGCACGCGTGCCACGCGCTGTTCGAACGCATCAAGCAATTCCTCTGCCTGTCCGGACAATGTAATTTCCACAAACACGGTCGAGCGCCGGTCAACTTTGCGCGGATCAAGCAGCGCCACATAGCCCGAAATCACGCCACTTTTTTCCAGCGCCTGAACCCTGCGATGACACGCCGAAGGTGACAGATTTATCGTATCGGCCAGATCGGCGTTGGACATGCGTCCGCGTCTTTGCAGCGCGACCAGAATACGGCGGTCCGTTTCATCAATCTTCATATCTTGAAATAATCTCCCGATAAATTGTGAAAATTCAGGTGATTATACGCAAAAATTGTACTTTAACCAATGATAATTGCAAGACATTTGCACGAAAACGAGCCAATAATTGCGGCGAATCCACCTTCTTTGTCAAAGGTTTTACTATGCTCATCGGCTGCCCCAAAGAAATCAAGAATCAGGAATTTCGCGTTGGCATGACGCCATTTGCCGCCCACGAAGCCAGCGCCCACAATCACCGCGTGATCGTCGAAACAAATGCCGGTGCGGGCGCCGGGTTTCCAGATGAAGATTACCAAATCGCTGGCGCGGAAATCGTTGATTCCGCCAGCGAAATATTCGACCGCGCCGACATGATCGTCAAAGTCAAAGAGCCACAGGCCAACGAGCGCAAGCTCCTGCGCGACGGGCAAATTCTGTTTACCTATCTTCACCTGGCTCCCGATCCCGCCCAAACCAGAGATCTGCTGGATAGCGGCGTCACCGCCATCGCCTATGAGACAGTCACCGACAGCGGTGGTGGATTGCCGCTTTTGGCTCCGATGTCCGAAGTTGCCGGAAAACTGGCCCCGCAGGTCGGCAGTTGGACTTTGCAAAAGGCCAACGGCGGGCGGGGCACATTGATGGGCGGCGTCCCGGGGGTGGCCCCCGCCCAGGTTATCGTCATCGGTGGCGGCGTCGTGGGCACCCACGCCGCGCGGGTCGCTGCGGGGATGGGCGCTGACGTCACCGTTCTCGATATGTCGATGGCCCGGATGCGTTATCTTGACGACATGTTTGGCGGGCGTTTCAAAACCGCTTTTGCCGCGCGCGCGACCACGGCCGAATTGATCACCCAAGCCGACCTGGTCATTGGCGCGGTGCTGGTGCCCGGTGCCGCCGCACCGCGTCTGATCTCTCGCGAACAGCTGTCTACGATGCAATCTGGCGCGGTGCTTGTCGATGTTGCAATCGACCAGGGCGGCTGTTTTGAAACGTCAAAGGCCACAACCCACGACGACCCGATTTACGAGGTCGACGGCATTATGCATTACTGCGTCGCCAATATGCCCGGGGCTGTGGCGCGCACGTCAACCATAGCGCTTGGCAACGCCACCATGCCGTTCATGCTGCAGCTTGCCGACAAAGGCTGGCAAAAGGCCTGCAGCGATAACGCGCATCTTCTGGCCGGGCTGAACACCCATGCCGGGCACCTGACCTATTACGCGGTCGGCAAGGCGCTGGGTATTGACGTGATGTCACCAGCCATGGCCCTGAAAATCTAGGCTGTCCGAACGCTTCTCTCAATTGCGCAATATCTTTGATTTTGGTGGCACGTTTCGGGATATTTTGACCGCTTGCGTTTGATTATAGCTGTCTCGGCATAAAAAACGGTGCGCGCCCCTTTTTAATTTTCGTATCAGAGTTAAGTTGAGCAAAGACAGTTATCAGATGGGAATTTATTAATGACTTCACTTACCGAATTTGAAATCACCAAACGCTGGCCGCCGGTCAATGCGGACAACATCCAACTTTATTCGCTGCCCACGCCCAACGGCCAGAAAGTGTCGATCGCGCTCGAGGAAATGGAATTACCCTACGACCCGCATCTGGTCAACTTTGCCAATAATGATCAGGAAACGCCCGAGTTTCTGTCGCTCAATCCCAACAACAAAATCCCGGCGATCATCGACCCGAACGGCCCCGGCGGTCAGCCGATAGGACTGTTTGAAAGTGGCGCAATCCTGATTTATCTGGCGGAAAAATCGGGGAAGCTTCTGTCTGCCGACCCTGCCAAACGATACGAAACCATTCAGTGGCTGATGTTTCAAATGGGCGGTATCGGCCCGATGTTCGGCCAGCTTGGCTATTTCGTCAAATTTGCCGGTTCAGAAATCGAAGACCCGCGTCCGCGTCAGCGTTACATCGACGAATGCGCGCGTTTGCTTGAAGTTCTTGATCAACGTCTTGAGGGCCGCGAATTTATCATGGACGACTATTCGATTGCCGATATTGCCACTTTTCCGTGGCTTGGCGCTCTGGTGAATTTCTACAAGGCTGGCGATCTGGTGGGCTGGGATGATTTTGATAATGTTCCGGCCTATCTGGAGCGCTGCACGGCCCGCCCGGCTGCGCAACGCGGCAGGGCAATCCCAGCGCGCGACTAGATTTCATTTTTGTACAAATACTCGTGCCGCAGGCATCCGTGCGCAGCGCACATCTCATGCCCCGTAAGGGGCTCCGTTTACTTCCTGATCCTAAGGCAGCGCGCCGCTCAAAACATAGCGCAACATCTGCACCACCTGTTCGGGCCGCTCGCATACCGCAAGCGCCGCGGCGTCAACCTCTTTCAGCGGGTGCTGATGTTCCGGCCCGTGCATGACAATTAGTGATTTCCCCAAAGCCGCTGCGTAACCCGCGTCAAAGGCGGCATTCCACTGTTTGTATTTCTCGCCAAACCGCACCACCACGATATCGGCGTTTTCGATGCCATTTCGTGTGCGGATAGCGTTCAACTGCGCGCCCTTGCGGTCGTGCCAGAATTTGCTGTCCTCAGCCCCGAGTATCACCACACCACAATCATCCGACGAGTCGTGATCGGTGACCGGTGACGAAAACGTCACGTCCAGTCCGGCCGCACCCGACTCGATTTCGTCACGCCAATCGGTGTGAATCTCCCCAGACAAATAGACTTTCATTGCGTTTCTCCTTTGATCAGTGTCTCGCCGACGTGTTTTGCAATGGCCAGACATGATGTCAGACCCGGCGATTCCATGCCAAACAGATTGATCAGGCCGTTCATGCCGTGTGTTTGTGGCCCTTCAATCTGAAAATCCGTCTTGCTCCCGTCCGGACCCCAGATACGCGGGCGTATTCCAGCGCTTTCGGGCACCAAACAGCCATCCGGTAGCGCGGGCCAGTAGTCGCGTACTGCGGTTTCAAACTTCGCCGTTTTAGCTGCATCGACACTGTAATCCATTGGACCCACGTCCATCCAGTCCATATCCGGACCAAATTTAACACCGCCACCCAGATCCAGTACCACGTGCAGCCCCAATGATCCTGCGTCGGGCATGGGATAAATAAGCTGCCGAAAGGGGTTCGCCGCGCCCTGCAGCGCAAAATAACTGCCCTTGGCCATGTATCGTGGCGGAATAAAAGCGTGATCAAAACCTGTGATTCCCTGCGCCACGCCCCATGCTCCGTGACCGGCAGCATTGATGAGCACGCGGCAAGACAGGTCCATAGGTGAGTCGCCACCAACAGAAACGCGCCACAGGCCGCCATCCGGTCGGGCGCTGATAAACGGTGCGTTCAAAGCCAGCTCCGCACCGGCATCTTCGGCCTCGCCCAGCAGCGACAACATCAACGCGGGTGCATCGATTATGCCCGTGGACGGTGAGCTTACAGCCCCGACGCAGGCAACCGCAGGTTCTCGCGCTGCCACTTCATCCACCGACAGAGTCACCAGATCGTTGACACCGTTTTTCAGCCCGTGCAGGCGTAACCGTTCCAGTTCGGCCAGTTGATCTTCACGTGTTGCCACAATCAGCTTGCCGCAGCGCGCGTGGTCCACATGCCGTGTGGCGCAGTAATCGTACAGCATATCCTTGCCTGCCACACAAAGTCGGTGCTGCAAACTGTCATGCCGATAGTAAATACCGGCGTGTATCACGCCGGAATTATGCGACGACGTGTGCTGACCGATCGCGTTTTCAGAGTCCAGAACGACAACTTCCCGCCCGTCGCGCGCCAGCCGTCGCGCAATTGCCAGCCCGATGACCCCGGCGCCGACAACGATGCATTCGACTTCGTCCATGGCCGCGCCCCTGTCTAGCTGCGCAGAACGCCGCCGGTGGCTTTATTGACTTTTTCGACTATTTTCGCAGACACGCCGTCGATGTCTTTCTCGGTCAAAGTCGCCCCCACCGGCTGCAGGCGCACGGAAATCGCCAGCGATTTTTTTCCGTCGCCCATTTGGGCAACTGCCTTGGCACCAATAAACTGATCAAACACAAACGCATCAGAGATCAGCTTTTTGTCCGCGCCGCGTGCCGCGTTGAGCAAAGTCAACGCCGCCACGTCGTCATCGACGACAAACGCGAAATCGCGTTCCACCACTTGCAGGTCATGCACTTGCAAGGCTGGTCGCGTCGCCGCCTTCACCTTGGGAAACGGCACGTTTTGCAACCAGCAACCAAAGGCAACCGCCGGTCCCTTGACGTCCATAGATTTCAGAATCGTCGGGTGCACTTCGCCAAAAACCGCCAAGCCGTTCTTGGGGCCCAGACACATCCGGCCCGAACGTCCGGGGTGCCACCAATCCGGCGCATCGCGTTGAATCATCAGTTTTTTGGGGGCACTAATCGCGGCCAAAACCGCTTCGGCATCCGCCTTGACGTCGTATATATCCACAGCCCTGCGCGCACCCATAGGATCGCGCGGCCCCGTGTGTCCCACCAGCAATCCTGTGGCCATGATCACCTGTTCTTCAGGCTCGCCGCCGTGAAAAACCGGCCCGACCTCAAAAAGCGCCAGATCCGTTGCGCCTCGCGCCTGATTGCGCGCGGCGGCCTGCAACAATCCCGGCAAAAGATCGGGGCGCATGTGGCTCATTTCAGTTGATATCGGGTTGGACAATCTGGTTGCGTCTGTCCCACCACCAAACAGTTCCGCGGACGCCTGGTCGATGAATGAATAGGTCACGCACTCGTGGTAACCTATCGCCGCAATCGAACGCCGCGCGGCGATTTCACGCCTTTGCATCGGCGTCAAAATGGGCCGCGCCACGCCCGGTGCCGGTCGCGACAACGGCCGTCCCACCAGATTGGCCAAGGATGCCACCCGGGCGATTTCTTCGACCAGATCGGCGCTGCCCAACACATCCGGACGCCAGCTTGGCGGGGTGACGTCGCGCCCGTCAACGGTGAATCCAAGGTTTTCAAGCGTGCTTACCTGTTCGTCCGCAGCAATCTCCATGCCCACCAGCGACACCACACGGTCTGTGTCCAACTTATAGCTGCGGGTCACCGCAGGCACCGCGCCCGCCAATACCACATCCGAAGGCGACCCACCGCACAATTCCAGTATCATCGCCGTTGCCAGCTCCAGCCCTTCGGGTGTGAACGCCGGATCGACACCGCGCTCAAACCGGTAGCGCGCATCGGAATTGATCTTCAGCTTGCGTCCGGTGGTGGCAATGGTCACGGGATCCCAGTACGCGCTTTCAACAAAAACGTCGGTGGTGTCGTCACTGCAACCCGTTGCCAGCCCACCCATGATCCCGGCCAGACTTTCAATCCCATTATCGTCGCTGATCGCCATCATGTCCGGCGCGAACGTGTATTCTTTGTCGTCCAGCGCCATCAGGCTCTCGCCGCTTTTGGCAAAATGCACACGCAGGTCGCCCTTGACCTTGGCCGCATCAAACACGTGCAAAGGCCGGTTTCGATCCAGCGTAAAGAAATTGGTGATATCGACGAGCGCCGAAATCGGTCGCAACCCCACTGCGCGCAAGCGGTCCTGCAGCCATTTTGGTGACGGTCCGTTTTTCACGCCTTTGATCAGACGCCCACAAAACAACGGGCATCCTTTTGCCAGAACATCGTCGGCAATCGTCACCCCGATTGTGCTTTTGAATTCGCCTTTGACGGCGACGGTCGCAGGGGTCTTCAACACTCCCAGCCCCCGCGCTGCCAGATCGCGCGCGATCCCCTGCACGCCCAACGCATCGGGCCGGTTTGGCGTCACCTTGATGTCGATCACCGGATCGTTCAGCGACGCGTAATCAATATACCGCGCGCCAAGCGGTGCATCGTCGTGCAGTTCAATCACCCCGTCATGGTCATCCGAAATCATCAACTCGCGTTCCGAACACAGCATACCGTTGCTGGCCTCACCGCGAATAACGCCGGGTTTCAGGTCAACGCCGGTGCCCGGAATATGCGTGCCGACCGGGGCAAATACCCCAACCATTCCTGTGCGGGCATTGGGGGCGCCGCACACTACCTGCACGTCTTCGGACTGCGCGTCAGGCCCATTGGGCCAGCTTTCCACACGGCAAAGCCGCAGGCGGTCGGCGTTGGGATGCTGCACCGCCTCAATGACGCGGCAAATACGAAACGCGCCCAATGCATCGGCAGGGTTTTCAACGCCCTCGACTTCCAGCCCCAAATCGGTGAGCGCATAAAGCAAATCATCCAGCGGCGCGGTGGTATCAAGGTGGTCCTTGAGCCAGGAAAGGGTGAATTTCACGCGGAAATCCCCCCAACCAACCCCGGTTGATCAAGCGCGCCGAACCCATAGTGCCGCAGCCAACGCAGATCGCTGTCAAAGAACGCCCGCAAATCGGGGATGCCGTATTTCAGCATGGCGATCCGGTCGATTCCCATGCCAAAGGCAAAGCCCTGCCATTTATCGGGATCAACGCCGGCGGCCTGCAACACTTTGGGGTGCACCATGCCGGAACCCAGAATTTCCATCCAGTCGTCGCCTTCGCCGACCTTCAGCTGCCCTCCCTTCCACGAGCAGCGCAGATCGACCTCGGCCGAGGGTTCGGTGAACGGGAAATGCGAGGCGCGAAAGCGTAACTCGACGCTGTCGACCTCAAAAAACGCGCGGCAAAATTCTTCCAGTACCCATTTCAGGTTGGCCATAGATATATCGCGGTCAATCGCCAGCCCTTCGACCTGATGGAACATCGGCGTGTGGGTGATGTCGTAATCGCAGCGGTACACTCGACCGGGTGCAATAATGCGGCAGGGCGCACCATGTGCGGCCATATGCCTGATCTGCACTGGGCTGGTGTGGGTGCGCAGCACATGCGGCGGGCGCTCATCACCTTCGTCGCGGTGCATGAAAAATGTGTCGTGTTCCTGCCGCGCCGGATGCTCGGCCGGGATGTTCAGCGCGTCAAAATTATACCAGTCGCTTTCGATCTGGGGACCCTCGGCAACTGAAAATCCCAGATCGGCGAATATCGCGGACACCTCTTCGGATACCTGGCTGACCGGATGAATGCTGCCGACACGGCGGGCACGCCCGTCAAGCGTCACGTCCAGCCATTCGGTGCGCAACCGCGCCTCCAAAGCCGCATCACCCAGCGAAGACTTGCGCGCAATCAACGCCGAATTAATCTCGTCTTTCAGCGCGTTCAGCGCCGGTCCGGCAACTTTGCGCTGTTCCGGTGTCATCTTGCCAAGCTCGCGCATTTTTAGCGCCACTTCACCTTTTTTGCCCACAGCCGCGACGCGCAAATCTTCAAGCGCGGCCTCGTTGCTCGCCGCCATGATCGCGTCCAGATACTTTTTCTTCAGCGCGTCAAGCTCGCTCATGGTTATTTCTTCCTGCAAAATCCTCGCGCGAGTGCTACCATACAACGGAAGATTTGCAAGACCGCGCGACCCGCTTCATCTTTGTTCAAATACTCAAATAACTGCCGCTTTGCGGCTCGTCCAATGCCCCGAATAGGCTCCGCGAGATTCGTTGGTGCGTCGCCCTACACCTGTATAGGTGCAGGCATTTCAGTGCTACGGAACATGGTGCGCGATGCGCGTTCCATCCTCGCGCTGCGCTGGCATCAAAACCGGCAGTCCCGTATCAATTTATCGCCAAGCACGGTAATTTGACGTTTTCCGCGACCTGTCCAACAAAAAAGGCCCCGCAATCTGGCGAGGCCCCTCAATTTTCAAATAGCTTCGGCTCTTTATGCAAGAGCCGCCTTTGCCTGATCGACAATCGCGCCAAACGCGGTCGGCTCGCTCACCGCCAGATCGGCCAGAACTTTGCGGTCGACCTCAATTCCGGCGACGGACAGACCGTTGATGAAACGCGAATATGTCAGATTTTCATCGTGGGCGCGTACCGCAGCGTTGATCCGCTGGATCCACAGGGCGCGAAAGTTGCGTTTGCGTACTTTGCGGTCGCGGGTGGCGTATTGGTTGGCTTTATCAACCGACTGCGTAGCCGTGCGAAACAGACGCGAACGGGCACCGTAGTAACCTTTGGCGGCCTTGATTACCTTGCGATGGCGTGCGTGCGAAGACGCACCTCCTTTGACTCTGGACATATCTTTGGCCTCCTTAGCGCGCGTAGGGCATGTATTTTTTCACGATGGTTTCGTCGGCTTTGCACAACAGCGTAGTGCCGCGTGCGTCGCGCAAAAACTTGTTCGTGCGTTTGATCATGCCGTGGCGTTTACCGGCCTGGGCGGCTTTGACACGGCCCGAAGCCGTGACCTTAAAGCGCTTTTTAGCGCTCGACTTGGTCTTCATTTTGGGCATTTCGCTCTCCTACTGTCAGGAATGGTGAATAAGCGCAACTCGGCAGCCCTTGTGGCCGGACGCGCGGTGAGAAGTCGGCTGTATAGGCAGGTGAACAAAGCTTGGCAAGCGCAATTCAGTTCAGAATCGCCGCGATAATCTGCACAAACGATTCCGGCACATCGCTGAATTGCAACCCGTCTTCGGCGATCATGGCGGCCGCCAGAATAAGCGCCCCGGCCACCACAACCGTAATGGCGGCAACGCGGGGTCGTCGCCCCTCGATCCGCGCCGTGAGGATCGTCACGATCGACAGGACAGCAAGTATGCAGCCGGTAACAAGCAAGATTTCAAATGTCATGCAGCGCCCCTGTGCGCATAGTCGTCGTCTTCGTCTATATTGCGTATTTCAATCGGCGATACACGCAAAATATTGGTCGTTCCCGGCACGTTAAACGGCACGCCGGCAGTGACAACAATCAGATCGCTGTCCTTGCCGAATAAATATGCCTTGGCCGCCCGCGCGGCGCTGATCACCGCCGATTTGAATCGGGACACTTCCGAAGTCGTCACACAATGCATTCCCCATGAAAGTACCAGTCTGCGTGCGGTACCCTTCAAAGGCGTCAACGCGATAATCGGGACACGGGGCCGTTCACGTGCCACCATAAGCGCCGTAGTCCCCGAATGCGTGAAACAGCAGATTGCCTTGACTTCGGTGGTCTCGGCGACTTCGCGCGCGGCAACGGTAATGGCGTCGGCCACGGTTTTTCTTTCGGCAGAGCGGGACGCCTCGATCACGTCGCGATAAGTTGGGTCGCTTTCGACCTCGACCGCCACATCAGACATCGTGCGCACTGCTTCGACAGGAAAATCCCCTGCAGCGGATTCGGCTGACAGCATCACGGCATCGGTGCCTTCGTAAATTGCGGTGGCGACGTCGGATACCTCGGCACGGGTCGGCACGGGCGATGAAATCATGCTTTCCATCATTTGTGTGGCCACGATCACTGGCTTGCCCGCGTAGCGGCAGCCGCGCACAAGCCGTTTTTGGATCGGTGGCACGTTTTGCACCGGCAGTTCGACCCCCAGATCACCGCGCGCCACCATAATGCCGTCCGACACCATCAGGATCGCACCAAAAGCTTTTACAGCTGCCGGTTTCTCGATTTTCGACAGGATCGCCGCGCGCCCGTCCACCAGCGCGCGCGCTTCCAGAACATCCTCGGCTCTTTGCACAAAAGAAAGAGCAATCCAGTCAACGCCCAGCTTGCAGGCAAATTCCAGATCGCTGCGGTCTTTGTCCGACAATGCAGTCAGCGGCAAAACCACGTCGGGAATGTTCACGCCTTTACGGTTGGAAACTTCGCCACCAACGATCACTTTGCATTGGGCAAAATCCTCGCCACATTCTGTGACTTCCAGACGAATCTTACCGTCATCGATCAACAGGGCTTCACCGACTCCAAGCGCCTTGAATATTTCAGGATGTGGCAGGCAGACGCGCGCGTGGTCCCCGGCAGCCGTATCCAGATCGAGACGAAAGCTTTCACCGTTTTCCAACGTTTCCGCGCCTCTGGCGAACACGCCGCAACGCAATTTTGGCCCCTGCAAATCCGCCAGAATCGCGATGGGACGGCCATTTTTCTTTTCGACAGCCCTGATATTCGTGTGCATTTCACGGATGTCTTCCTGGGTGCCGTGACTCATATTCAAACGAAAAACGTCGGCACCCGCGTCAAACAGGGCGTTGATGGTTTTCTGGTCACGGGACACAGGTCCCAGGGTGGCTACGATTTTTAGATTGCGGTAACGTCTCATGGTGCGCGCGGTTCCTGTCGTGCGGTTCAATAGTCTGCCGCTATGTGGCTGAAAAATACTCATTTTGCAACTGGCCCCTATCGTCACAACTCTGTATTGTAGCCGCCCCGACAATCATTGATCACGCTTACGCCCGGAGGCCCGCCATGGACCCGCAAACCAAATTGGAAATCGAAGCCGCTGCCTTTCGTCGTATGCGCAGACATCTGTTAGAGGACCGCACGGACGTGCAGAATATCGACATGATGAATCTAACCGGATTTTGCCGCAATTGTCTGTCGCGCTGGGTTCAGGAGGCCGCCAACGAACGCGGTATCGAAATGGACAAGGCTGCGGGTCGCGAATGGTTTTACGGGATGCCGTTCGGCGACTGGCGGGATAAATACCAGACCGACGCCAACCTCGAAAAACAAGCGCAATTTCAGAAATCCTTTGCCGATAACGTGACTTCAAAAAAGTGAATTGCCCCGCCCTGATCGTTCAGAACGAGGCAACTTCTCATTGGACGGTCATCGGCTTCCCAGCCTGTACCGTACGCCTACAATTTGGCTAAAATGTTTCTTATTGGTTAAAATATCCCCGCCGGAGGCAAGAATTTTTATGTTGTCCCAAAAGTGACAAGCCTTCGGCGAGGATATTGATCACCAATAAGATGAGCCGAACTTTATTACGGTGCCCGCGTCAGAAAATAACCATCGCAACCGCAGGCACCCGACTTGGACTGTCATCAACTGTCAAGTCGCTCTGGCAAGTTGAATTCAAAGAATGCTTTAATCACGTAGCGCAGAAATTTCGTCCCACAGCGCCTGCGGCACCTGGATACCATCGGTTTTTGTGGCGGCACGATTGGCAAACCGCCGTTCGCCCGGCAGGCGGGTGCCGTCTTGTTCTGCGATGGATTCAAACAGCTTTTCACCGTGTGCCAAAAAACCATCGGCATCGCCAAACATCGCGGGATCCATGGCGATTATCAGTTCGCCGCCTTTGGGCGGACCGCCGTTGCCGCCGTCGTCCGATTTGGCCTCGATACTAAGAAAATCGCCAATCAGCGGACCGGCCAACAGTTCGATCATCATGGCCAGCGACGCGCCTTTGTAGCCGCCAAACCCCAGCTGCGCGCCTTGCAAAACCACGTTCGGGTCGGTCGTCGTCTCGCCATTCGGACCGACGCCCGCAGTTTCCGGCACTGTGTGACCGTCGCGGGCCGCGATCATGATCTCGCCGCGCGCGGTGCTGGACGATGCCTGATCGAAAACCAGTGGATCTTTTTCGCCGCGCGGCCACGCAAATCCCATGGGGTTGGTGCCAAATACCGGCCTGGAGCCGCCCGCAGGCGCCACATAGGGATAGGAAGCGGTCACAGAAATCGCCACCAACCCGTCGCGCGCCAGTTTTTCAACCTCGGGCCACATGGCGGCGATGTGAAACATATTGGTGAAGGCCAGCGCGGCAATTCCCTGCTGCCGTGCGCAGGCTACCAGCGGTCGGTGGGCAATTTCCTGCCCATAGGGTGCAAAGCCGCCGTCACCGTTGACCTGCAAAACCGCAGGTGCCAGTTGATTGATCCGGGGTCTGGCTGTTCCGTTCACGCGGCCCGATTTGACGCCTTTCACGTACCACGCAAGACGAAACAGGCCATGCGAATAGCATTTGTCGGCTTCGGCCTGCACCATCCGCGCCGCGGCGGCGTTGGCGTTGTTGTCGTCGGCACCGGCGTCACGCAGGCAATTGAACGCCAAGTCGTGCGCGTCCTGCAGGCTGAGATGTACGTGGCTCATGTTCGCTCCTGATTGGTTTTTGAAAACCTACGCTGCCATTCTGTAATAGTTCAAGGAAGAAGTGCGGCGATTGACCTTGCGGGTCGACGCGCCTACGATCAGCGCGCTCAAGTCGGCAGGCAGTGAGCAAAAAAAGGTGTGTGCCATAATATCCCTGAGTTAATTCAATAGGAGGATGTTGTGGAAAACAGACGACAAAGCGCATCGGTAAAACGCCGGGGTCGGGGGGCACCGCGTAAAACCCGGGCCAGTGCCGACGTGTTCCGGCTGCTTGACCAGACGCTTGCGCGCCCCCGGTTTGGGTTTCTGGATGATGGCGCTATCGCCGAGTTGAAAAAGCGCTCTCTTGACCTGCTCGCGGACTATGGCGTGGTGGTGATCCACGACAAGGCGATTGCCGCATTGAAAAAAGCCGGTGCCAAACCGGGCGGCAAGGCGGACAGGCTTTTGTTGCCACGCGAATTGGTGCAAGCGGCGCTTTCGCAAGCCCCCAAAGAAGTTTCGCTTCACGGCAGGTCGCCCGGAAAAGCGGTGCAATTGCCCCGGTCTGACGGCGGGTTCATCATGCGCACAGGCACAGGTGCGCACGGCTATGTGGACCCCGAGACAACTGTATATCGCGACCTTGACCTGAAAGCAGTCGCTGAGATCGGCGCGATTGGTTCGGGGCTGGATCAGGTCGGTTTTGTGGCACACCCGTTCGTGGCCGGAGTGCCCGAGATCACCGCCGATATTCACTCGTTCGGGACAATGGTGCAGCACACGGACAAGCACAACTGGATGCAACCCTATGGCAAGGACAACGTGCAGTTCCTGATGGAAATTGCGGCGATTGCCGCCGGTGGGGAAGACGCCATGCGGGCGGCACCCACAGCCAGCGTGATCACCTGTTCGTTTTCTCCGTTGGAGTTCAAATTCATGGACACCGAAGTGATCATTCAAGCCGGGCGATATGGCATGCCGATCCACGCCTGTTCGCTGCCGTCGGCAGGGGGAACCGCGCCGTTGACGTCGGCGGGCATGGTTTTGATGGCCTCGGCCGAAATTCTGGCGATGCTGACTATTGCACATGTTCTGGCTCCCGGCACACCTGTCATCGCAACGCCGCTGATGTTCACGCTGGACATGCGCACGGGGTCCGCGCTGCAATCCTGTCCTGAGTCTCTGCAATCGGCCAGCATGGCGGTGCAGCTGATGAAACATGGGTTTGGTCTGCCTACGCACACATACGGATCCGGGTCCGATACACCCGATCTGGATGTGCAATCCATGGCCGAACGTGCCATGTTGGCACAAACGATTGTACTGTCCGGCGCGGATATTCTGGGCGGTATCGGCCAATTGGAATGCGCCACGGTGTTTTCACCGGTTCAGGCCGTGCTCGACAACGAAATCGGCGCCATGTTGCGAAAATTTATTGAACCGCCTGTCGTGAACGAGGACACCCTGAACTGGCAAGAAGTATCGAACATTCGCACCGGTGGTCATTTTCTGGACAGCGGTCATACGCTTGACCGGTGCCGTACTCAGCACCAGCCGGATGTGTTTTTACGTCTGGGTCGCGATGATTATGAAAAATCGAACCGGCGCACAGCCTTTGACATGGCGCGGGACAAGGCACTGGAGTTGATCAAAAACGCGCCCGAGAATGGTTATCTTGGTGACGACGCCGTGCGCGAAATCCAAAAAGTCGTGGCGGCGGGCGACAAGCTGATATTGGACAAAGCCGCAAAGCCCGGAGCAGTTGACGTGATTTAGCAGGGAAATTCGCTATGCCCAGTTACAGTTCCCTCAACAGCATGACACCTGCCATGCGTGGCCGCACTTTGGCGGGGTTGGCGCGATTGCGGGCGCTGCTTGAAACCGAAATGCCCGTCAAAACGCGATCTGACACGCTTGTAATGGGGACGTGGAATATTCGTAATTTTGACAGCAATGGATTTGGCAACGGTCACCGCACCGCCGAAGACTTGCTTTACATCGCTGAAATCATAGCGCGCTTTGATATTCTCGCGGTGCAGGAAATCTGCGAGGACCTCGCGCCCCTTGATCGCCTGATGGACGTTCTGGGGCCGGATTACGACTACATCGTAACCGACAAAACCGAAGGCGTCAGCGGCAATGGCGAACGGTTGGGATTTATTTTTGACACCGCGAAAATTCGCTTTCTGGGGATAGCCGGTGAATTGGTGCTGCCGGACAGCGGACTTATCGAGGACCGCAACAAAGAGCGGCAGTTCGCGCGCACACCTTTTATGTGTTCGTTTCAGGCCGGTTGGTTCCGGTTCATGTTTTCAACCGTGCACATCTATTTTGGCAAAGACACCGGCGCGCTTTATGCACGCCGCGTGGCCGAAATTCGCGCCGTCGCCAGATTTCTGGCCAAACGCGCGAAAAAAGACGAAAGCAATCACGTGTTGGTCGGTGACTTCAATATCAAGCTCGGCGACAGCAAAGGCGCCAACGCGCTTGCTGATGCCGGATTCACGATGTTTCAGAACCGCACCGGTTCCAATATGCTTAAGACGAAATTTTATGATCAGATTTCGTTCATGTCTAAAAGCGATCATATACGCGTGGCGATTCCTGACCAAAGCAACGGCGTTCTGGACTTCTTTGCAAGCATTTACCGCGCCGAGGATTTTCAGTCCTATCGCGATGCGCTGCGGGTGACGCTGGACGAAAAAATTGTCAGACTGAATCAGAAAATAGCGGAGTCCGGGAAGAAAATTCCCAACGCGCGCACAGAAAGCGTAAAGGAAAAACACCGCAAAAGTATCGCGTCAAACAAAGAAAAAATCAGTGATTTTCTGTCTCTGAAAGACGACGACGTCGGGCTGATGGACTATTATCTGGATGAATGGCGAACCTTTCATGGATCGGACCATTTGCCGCTTTGGGTCAATCTGAAAGTCGATTTTTCCGACGCATATCTGGCGCGGCAGGAATAATCAGCGCCTCCGCGGGGGGTGCTGAAAGACCCGATGCCTCCGGCGGGGATATTGAGACCAATAAGAGGGGCATCAGCCCTTGCACATGGCTTTGATTGCGCGAAGCGTGGCGGCATCAGCAGAGTCTGCGTCTGCGGTCAGATCATCAAGTATCGGTGGAATTTCGCCGCGCACGGCGATCCGGTCGATCAGCCCAAATTGCAATGCCTGTTCTGCCTTCAATTTCTGACCAGCCAGCAAAATCAAATTGGTACGCGCCGGACCGATGAGGGCCCGCAATCGTTTGACGTCCGAAGGTTGCGGCAGAAACCCGTTTTTCAGAACCGGATAAAAGAAATTGGCACTTGGTACGGCGATGCGCAGATCGCACGCGAGCGCCATACCAAACGCGCCACCCGCCAGCGTACCGTTGAGCACGGCAATCGTAAGACAGTTCAGCGCTGCAATACGGGCCGAAAGATGTTCCCAGATCGGGCTTTTCGTAATGTTTTGCCCGTTGCGCGCTTCCTCCAGATCCGCGCCCGCGCTGAACACGCGTTCGCCTGCGCCGGTAATGATCAATGCCCTGATCTCGCTGACGGCGGCTTTGGCGACAATAGCGTCCACGTCTTCCAACATGGCCTGCGAAAGCGCATTGGCCTTGTCGGGGCGATTCAAGGTGATCGTCCACCGCGCGCTGTGTTTTTCAAGCTCAATCAACGGGAAAACCTATCTTTCGGCGGGTGGATTCGTCGTGCAACGACACCTCTTTGCCCAAGTAATCGTCGGCGTCTTGCGTGCACATCCATAGCAAAACTTTGGCGATGATTTCCGGCGAACGGTGGGTGGCGGGATCGCTTTGACTGACCGGGTTCACCCCAGACGCACGGATTTTCACCTGCATTTCGGTGGCGACAAGCCCCGGCGACAAGCTAAGCGCGCGAATTCCCGCGGCGGCGTGTTCTTTGTGCACAGCCATGGTCAGCATCGCGGCTGCGGCTTTGGAAGTACAATAAGCGCTCCACCCTTCCAGCGCGTTATGGGCGGCACCAGAGGTCACGGTGATAATTGTGCCGCCGGATTTCATGTGCGTCAGAGCGGCACGCATGGCGTGGAACACCCCCTTGACATTGATGTCAATCAGACGCCCCCATTCATCGGGGTTTACGTCAACCAAATGGGCAATGGGGTCGATGATTCCGGCGTTGTTGATCAGGATATCCAGTCCGCCAAAGCTGTCCAAGGCAGCCTGAACAGCGCCGACCATATTGCTGAAACAGCTGACGTCGCCTGCGATTGAAATGGCTTTGCCGCCTTCCGCCGTGATTTCGCGCGCCATACCGTCAATTTGCGTGGGCGAACGGGACATCAAAACGACATTTGTACCGGCGGCAGCAAAGGTACGCGCGGCGGAGGCGCCTATGCCGCGACCGGCACCCGTGATCAGAACGGTTTTGTTGAGTAGCGAACGCATGGTTTCAGCCCGTTGTGTGGCGCAGTCACACTCACATCCGGAGCAAAACTATTCAACCCACCATCAGGTGTGTCGGCGTTGCTTTGGCTTGAAGCGGAAACTGCGATCACGCCGCTGGACGACGCGCGCAAGGGTCACGCGGGCCTTCGATTATCGCGAGAAATACGGCCTGCCCGGATGGTTATTGGGTCAAACCGTGATGAAAATGATGACCGGCAAGGTTATAGACGCCAATCTGAACCGGTGCGCCGATACGGTTGGGGCGAACAAGACAGAGTTTTCGAAAAGATTTTGTACTGAGGTTTTCCCAAATCTGCCCCTTCGGAAAATAGTCTTCGCACGCGCCTTTGCGGTACACACCTGCGGTGCAACGATGCAGCCCGCCGCCAAAGGCGCAGGCGTCGCGCCGGTCCAAGGGAATGACGTGCACGCCGGGTTTGCCCTTTCGCCATGCCAGCCGGGACTCTGTGGTTGCCAAACTTAGAGTCTGAAAAGTCGGCTTTGGGCGTGGACCGGTCACCGATGCTGAGATGTCGGTACAAATCCACGTGGCTATTTTCCAGTCAAAAGCCCAACGGTCCTGTCCACATGCACCGTGATCCACTTTGCCGTTGCTGATTGCCGATAGAACAGGTGACGGTAGAATATCGGAGCTGAAAACAGCAAAACCGTATGTATTGCGTCGACGTCTTTTGACAACTCACCCCGAATTATCGCACGGCTTATGATCTCGGTTTCGACGCTTGCGTGATATTCTGCGGCGGCCTGTTGGATTTCCGCCACGTCGGCATCCACTGCGGCGGCGGCCATAAGCTGAGCCACCATATTGCCCCAGGGGGTCTCACTAAGCGCATGTCCAAGATCAAGCATCGCCGAAAGCATGTCGTCGCGCAGATTGCCGGTGTCAGGCGCAGTTCTCTGAACGATTTGCCCGCGTAATGCCTCTTTGAGCAGTTTCGACTTATCTTCCCAATGCCGATACAGGGTGCTGCGCGATATTCCGGACCGTTCCGACACGGTTTCAAAACTGCACGCCTGAAAGCCGCCTTCGGCGACAAGCTCTAGCGCGGCCTGCATCGCGGATTGTCGGGTTCTTATGATACGTGGATCGCCCAAGTTTTGAGGTGGCTTTGGGGGCGGGTCAATTTTATCGGACATTTATGTTGCATATCTTTCTTATATGTCCTATATCACACTCATGAGCGAAATAGGACAAAACTGTTCTGTTTCTGATAACTACACAACGGCCGGAATACAACAGCAGTTTCCGGTGTTTCTAATGGAAAGACAAAATGGAACCGACAACACAAACCCGATTATCACGCGGCCAACCCGCACAAAATATGATGCAGGCACGCTCCGATCTGACAACGCGGATGAATTTTGAAGCGGCCAATCTGGAAGGAGCGAATTTTGAAGGGGCCAATCTGGAGGGTGCAAACTTCGCGGGCGCGAATCTGGAAGGGGCCATTTTCGAGGGTGCAAACCTTGAAGGCGCAAACTTTGAAGAGGCGAACCTGACCAACGCGCAAATCGAGGGCGCAAATTTCACTGGCGCAAATCTTACCAATGCAATTCTCGAAGGGGTTGGGGTGCTGGCCGACTGAGGCAATGGCACGAACGCAACAAACATGGAGACCAATATGCAACGTAAAACAATAAACCCTTGGACGTGGCAGCAAAAGTTTGGCTATCAGCAGGGAGTTGAGGCTACCGGCGCCACGCGAACGCTTTGGATTTCCGGCCAGACTTCGCTTGACGGAGACGGCAACGTCGTTTGTGCAGGCGACATGGCCGGGCAAATCAATCAGGTTATCGACAATATCGAGACCGTTCTGACCGGTGCGAATATGACACCCGCCGATATCGTGGCACTCAAATTTCTGACCACGGACATGGAACTATTTTCGCAAAATGCGATGAATTTGATCCGTCTCAACGAAGCTGGAAGTCAACACACCTCAACTGCTGTTGAGGTGTCGCGTCTGGCGTACCCCCAGCTTTTGATCGAAATCGAAGCAACCGCAGTCGCGTGACCGGCAACTGCTTAGGAGAAACAGAATGATAGCACAAACCAACGCGCCGCAACTGGCAAGCGGCAAACGGACCCACATCGTGTTTGGCATCCTGCTTTCGGGATTGATGGCGACGATTTTCTCGGGCTTCATTCCCTTCCTCGCGCTCGGGTTTACGACCGAATGGCTGTGGGCGTGGGCGTCGGGTATTCTCATCGGCTGGCCGCTTGGCTTTCTGATTGTATCGCTCGTCAACCGACCGCTCATGCGGCTGGCCGTCCGGATTACGCAATAGACGCGGCGTCGCCGACGCTTTCACAATAACCTTACCCCTTCGGAAAATAATCCTCGCACTCCCCGTCGCGGTAAACATCTGCCGTGCAGCAATGCAGCCCACCGCCAAAGGCGTAGGCGTCGCGCAGCGGCACCGGGATTACGTTCATGCCGAGCTTGTCCATCTGCTCGAATCATCAGTTTTTGGACACCAACAGCCTAAATTGCAGACTAAGCGATTAGTGCTATCAAAATTCCAACCAAAATACCCAGAATACCGACGAAGATGCCGCCAAAGTATTTTCGACGCTCTCCTCTTGCCGCCAATACCATTGTTTGTTCATTCGCCTTAAACTGGCTGTGGATTTGAACTATCCAGTCGAGATTTTCGTTTTGAAGAACATTGTAGATTTTGTCGCGGTCGTTTCGATGTTCTCTCGAATTTGCAATTAATTCCCTTACTTGAATCAATTCTTGAGCCAAATCCCGCCATTCAGGGAAATAGGTGAGAATATTGTGCGCGCCAATTTTATTTGTCGCAATGTCCAAATCTGAAGAAATTTTGGCGGTGGCAGCGTCGATGGCATCATGACGTGCACGACAGCAGTCAAAATGCGCGTCGCCTAGCAATTTAATTGCTTTGTCAGGATCATTATCTTTTTCGGCTAACGCCTCGACCAAACGTCTGCCAGCATATCGCAATTCGTAAACTGCCGGATTGATCACTTCGCCGTTAACTTGTTCAGCCTTCTTAATCGCGTTTTCGGCTTTGTTCCACTCATCAAGTACAGCGGCAATACCCCCCTCCAAATTAGCAAATTCCATTGCAAGACAAAGCCTATGCAGTTTTCGACAATTTATTCTTAAGCCCCTGAATCGCTCTGTCGGACTGCTTAGAAATTTTTTCAAGCATGTTGGTTGTCATATACCAACCTTTTTGGGAAAAAACGTTCCCTCTGGTCTGTTTCTTAACAATATTTTTTGTGGCATTGTCTTTCGCAGCAAAATAGTCCGCAAAAGTAAGCCAATCAAGTAAACCAGAAATCCGCATTCCGATTTCCCTTCAAGAATCGCAGTCAAGCTGCGGCCGCTATCAACAAAAAGGCAAAGAGTCAAGAGCTTTATCGATAACTTACGCTAACCTAGTTTGTATAAATTGCCAAGCCAAGATTTAGATTTCTGCCCGCTCTTTCGGAAAATAATCCTCGCACTCCCCGTCGCGGTAAACATCTGCCGTGCAGCAATGCAGCCCACCGCCAAAGGCGTAGGCGTCGCGTAACTCGACCGGGATGACGTTCATGCCGAGCTTGTCCATCTGCTCCATCTGGTAGACTTCAGAGGCTTCGACGCAGACGGTTTTGGGGTCGAGCACCAGTACGTTCATGCTGAGCCAGGTGGAGGAATAACACAGCGGCGGCGGGGAATTATGCGCAGGCTGCGCGGCATCGACGATTTCCCAACCGTTGCGGGTGAACATTTCGCGCTGATCGTTGGGCAGACGGCGCTGCGGGTTGTTCACAATCAGGCCGGGGCGTAGCGGGGTGAAAGTGGCGTCGATGTGGATCGGGTAAGGATCACCGGGAAAATTAACAGCGTGCACGCGGTGATCGGGAAAGTGACGCGCCAGCCACTCAATGCCCTTTTGATTGGTGGTAAACCCGTGCTGCACCACCAGATCGCGGCCAAAGCGTAAAACGTCAGCGGCGTCAAACAGCGGTTCCTCATCGGTTGTCACAAAGAATTTTTCGGCAGCCCATTGCAGGCGCTTTTCCACGCCGATTTTGTCGGACAGGTAATCGGGGTGGTAGTCCGCATCGGTCAGGCGGGGTTTTGGCGCGGCCTCGTGGCGAAAACGCGGGTCTTCATCGAAATACTGCTGCATCAACGGGCGGTAATTCAGATATTCAAACCAGCGGCAGCGATAGCTCATGGTGGCTTCCAGCATCTCGCGGCCCACGGTCAGCAACACGTCACGCGGCGGCATACAGCCAAACTGGCTGTCGGTATGAAAATCCGGCGTGGTGGCGGCGACCGCGTGGTCAATCGAGGTTGGCCGGTCCACACGCAGGCCACGTTTGCGCAGCATATCGGCGAAATTATCCAGCAATTCGTTGGCGCGGTCGATGGTGTCCTGCGGACGCCGCCCCCAAGTGCCCCGCATGTCGCTGTCTTCGGGTACTTTGGCCTCCAGCGCCGGTTCGTTCGGCGGGATGTGCCCATCATCGGCGCGGCCAACGATCACATGGCGCAGGGTGTCCCATTCGTTCCAGCTTTTGACTTCGGTTTTGTCAGGTGACCAATTCATAAGCGCCTCGCCCAGTTTACCAGCGCACTAAAAGCGCGAGACTGCGACCTATGCAAGCGGGAACTCGCCTGTTGCATGGTTAAACTTGACCCGCGCCCGTGAAACACGGATGCTGGTCTCGACATTTTTTTTGGGAGAACAGTCATGAGTAAAAACTTTCTGAAATATTCATTAGTCACGTTAAGCGTATCGGCCTTCGCGATGCCCGCCGTTGCAGAGATTTCCGCGCAGGAATTGCTGGACGAGTGGATCGCCATGAGCGAGGGCTTTGGGCAGCAAATTGAAATCGGATCGCAGGAACGCGACGGTGACACGCTGGTGATCAGCAATCTCAGCGCTGTCTCTACACTTCCCGAGGGGCAGCTCACAGCGACGATCGACTGGCTGCGTCTGCGCGAAGTCGGTGGTGCAGTCGAGATTACACTGTCACCACGATCCGAGATTTTGGCAACAGCAATGCCGCAGCCTGGTATGGAGGTGGTGGTCAAAGGCCACACCGAGCAAGCCAATACATCCGTAATAGTGTCGGGTTCGCTTGACGAACTGACGCTCGACATATCAGCTGATGCATCCAGTTTTTCAATTGATGACATCAATGTCGGCCCCTTGCAGATAGAGGCAGGCTTGTTTTTGGGTGCGGAAAATCTGACGGCGAGTTACGGTCTGGATAAGCTGGAAGGCTCTAAACGCAGCGTTGAGGGCAGTTACGCCATAGGCGGATTTGAACTGAGTTTCGATGCCAAACCCCCAGGGGATGACGGCTTTGTAAACGGTTCGCTGACCATGGAAGATCTTGAATTGACGTTTGACGCCAATTTCGTGGGTCTAAGCGACATCGAGGCGATGATCGGTTCCGGTAAAAATCCCCTGGCGGACGTAAACGGTGGCATAGACGTCAACACGGGTCCGATAGCCTTTGATTTCGCATTTGATATTGATGGTGACAACGGCGCTGTCGACGGCACACTTGGGTCCGCGGGCGGATTGATCAGCGTCACGCCGGAAGAATTCGCTTATGGTTTCTACGAACGCGACGCGGTGATCAACGCTGTGTCTTCTGCAATTCCATTTCCCAGGGTCACCCTGAAATACGATGAAATCGCACTGGATATCAACGCGCCGCTGGCGCAATCTGATCAGCCGGTGGCCTTTACTTTTCTTGCGGCGCTGCGGGGTATCGCGGTCAACGAAGAAATTTGGGGGATATTCGATCCAACTGGAAAACTGCCCCACGATCCTGTGACAGCGGCGATTGACGTCAGCGGCACCTATAATATTCTGGCTGACCTGATGAACATCGGCGAAATCATTTCGCTGGGCGGACCGCCCGCCGAACCTGTTTCGCTGAACCTGAACGAATTGCTGGTTTCCGCTGCCGGTGCCGAACTGACCGGTCAGGGCGCGTTCACTTTCAACAATGACAATCTGGAAACATTTGACGGTATTCCGCAACCCATAGGGTCGGTTGATCTGTCTCTTCGCGGCGGATTTGGGCTGATGGATAAGCTGATCGAAATGCGGCTTGTCCCTGCCGACGCGGCGCTCGGCATTCGCGCGATGCTGGGTGCATTTGCCAAGCCCGGTGACAGCGCCGATCATTTTGTATCGACGATCGAGCTAACTCCGGAAGGCGCGGTAATGGCCAACGGTCAACGCCTGCGGTGAACCGTATACCTCAATCGATCAAGGCGGCGCGTTCGCGTGCCGCCTTTTTCGTTTATGGCCGCTGACTTGCAGGTGTCTCCCGGGTGACTTACCTGAATGAGACAGACAACCAACCGGACGCATTGAATGACTACAAATATTGAAACCCTGTCCAAATCTCTGCTGCACGCAGCAAAGTTGGCCGGCGCAAATGACGCCGACGCTATGGTGGTTTCGGGCAGCGCGCTTTCCATCGAAACTTTGAACGGAACACTGGAACACGCCGAGCGGTCCGAGGGCATCGATCTGGGACTGCGGGTAATCCTTGGCAGCAAACAAGCCTGTGTTTCCGCGTCCGACTTCAGGCCGGAGACCATCACCGAAATGGCGCAACGGGCAGTGGCCATGGCCCGTGAAGCCCCCGACGATCCTTCTGTCGGGCTGGCGAGCGTGGATCAACTGGCGCAAAACTGGGACGTCGAAGCGCTTGAACTCTGCGATCCGGCGAACGAGCCATCGCCCAAAGAATTGGAAAACGACGCCCTGATTGCCGAGGATGCCGCTCAGTGCGTCAAAGGTGTTGCGCAGGTGCAGGGTTCCAGCGCCGGATATTCGTCGCGCGACATCCATATTGCGGGCTCGAATGGATTTGACGGCGGTTACAGGCGTACGTCGCGGTCTGTTTCCTGTGTGGCCATCAGCGGTGAAGGTCTGGGAATGGAGCGTGATTATGCCGGTGAAGGACGGGTCTTTCAAAGCGATCTGCCCGATGCCGCTTCGATAGGCCGTCTGGCCGGAGAACGTGCCGCCGCGCGTTTCAATTCCCGGCGCCCGCCGACAGGGGCTTATCCGGTACTATTTGACGAACGGATTTCGTCGTCGCTGATCGGACACATCATGTCAGCGATCAACGGCGCGGCAATCGTACGCGGCGCAAGTTGGTTGCGCGATGCCATGGACACACGAATTTTACCTGCGGAACTTTCTTTGACAGAGGATCCTTTACGGGTACGCATATCCGGATCCAAACCGTTTGACGCCGAAGGGCTGGCGACCCAACGGCGTTTGATTGTCGACAAGGGCGTGCTGAAAACCTGGACGCTCGATCTGGCCTCTGCGCGGCGACTCGGACTGAACAGCACGGGCAACGCCGCCAAGGGAACGTCTTCGCCACCAACACCTTCGGCAGGCAATCTGGCGCTGACACAAGGAACTGCCAGCCGCGAGGACCTGATTGAAACCATGGGTACGGGACTGCTGGTCACGTCGATGATCGGTGCAACGATCAATCCAAACACCGGCGATTATTCGCGTGGCGCGACGGGATTCTGGATACAGAACGGCGAAATTACCGTCCCCGTCAATGAATGCACCATCGCGGGAAACCTGCACGAAATGCTACGTACGCTTGTACCGGCCAACGACGCGCGCGCGCATCTTTCCCGAACCGTTCCCAGTCTTTTAGTCGAAGGATTGACTATTGCCGGTGTCTGATCTGGAGCTTCTGCGCGACGGAGCTATGGCGGCCGGCGAAATTGCGCGGCGGCACTTCAAATCGTCGCCGGAAATATGGGACAAAGGCAGCGGTCTGGGCCCGGTGACCGAGGCTGACCTCGAGATCAACAAAATGCTCTGCGCCGAGCTGACGTCCAGCCGACCGGATTACGGGTGGTTATCAGAGGAAAGCGAAGACAGTACCAACCGGCTGTCGTGTGAACGGGTATTCATTATCGATCCTATCGACGGGACGCGTTCTTTTATCAATGGCAGTACCACGTTCGCACATTCTTTGGCTGTTGCCGATCACGGAGAGATTACAGTTGCTGTGGTTTACCTGCCGCTGCTTGACAAAACATACGTCGCTCGTCGCGGTCACGGCGCGTATTTGAACGGTGAACGAATAAACTGCGCCACCGTGGAGCATATTGAAAGCGCCCGCGTTTTAGCCGCAAAGTCGCAAATGAACCCGGATCTGTGGAAGGGTGGCGTACCGCCCTTTGACAGACATTTCAGATCTTCGCTGGCCTACCGTATGTGCCTTGTCGCCGACGGCGAATTTAACGCCATGCTGACGCTGCGCGACGCGTGGGAATGGGATATCGCCGCGGGTGTGCTGATGTGCCAGGAATCCGGTGCGGTGGTCAGCGACAGATTGCGCGCGCCACTAAGATTTAACAATGCCCACCCGCAGACCGCTGGTGTTATTGCGGCGGCGCACCCTCTCCACGACAGGATCGTGGAAAGACTCTAGATATAGCGCAATTTTGGCGCTAGACCGCACCGATACAGTAATGTCCGATCGTCACGCAGGAAGGCACACATGGCACAACGTCTACATCTTGTTTTTGGTGGTGAATTGAAAAGCCCCGAGTCCAAGGCTTTTCGCGATCCGGACAATATAGATATCGTCGGAATTTTCCCGAATTATCAGGCGGCATACGACGCGTGGAAGGGTGCAGCGCATAAATCGGTCGATAATGCCCACGCCCGCTATTTCATTGCGCACTTGCACCGGCTGCGCGACGAGGAACTCCCGGCGGGCCCCACCGAAGAACTGAGTTAAAGGGGCGACGGGTCATGGGGCACTCTATCGGTTTGGCGGTCTATCTTGCCTTTTCGGCCCGCGCGCAAAGATACGCAAAGCGGCGGCTTGATGCCCGCCAAGAAGAAGGTAAAGAAGACGCCGACCGTATCAGCGAACGCTTTGGAACCACGGACAAGACGCGCAGTTCCGGTCATCTGGTCTGGTTCCATGCGGCCTCGGTTGGCGAATCGCTGTCTATTCTGGAACTCATCCGGCGCTTAGGCGATCGGCGCACCGATCTGAATTTTTTGGTGACAACCGGAACGACAACGTCAGCTGCGCTGATCGCTACGCGTCTTCCTGCGCGCACGATTCACCAGTTTGTGCCGGTGGACACACTGGATGCGGTTGATCGGTTTCTGGACTTCTGGCACCCTGATTTGGCGGTCTGGACCGAAAGTGAGCTGTGGCCAACCCTGATCACCCGCACACGTGCGCGGGGGGTGCCAATGATTTTGATCAATGCCCGGATTTCACAGCGAACACACCGCGCGTGGCGCTGGTTTCCGGGTTTCTCCGCGTCGCTGCTTCAACGGTTTGATTTCGCTTTGGTGCAAGACAAAAACACGGCGCAATACCTGCACAGGCTTGGAATGCCGCGCAGCCGAATGGACGTTGTCGGCACACTGAAAGAGGGATCGGCGGCCCTACCCTTTGATGAGTCCGAGCGCCTGCGTTTGGCAAGCCAATTAGAGTCTCGTCCGGTCTGGCTGGCGGCCTCGACCCATGACGGAGAGGAATTGATCGCCGCCAAAGCCCACAGGACCGCCGCACGGTCGACCCAAAGGTTGCTGTTGATAATTGCTCCGCGACATCCGGCACGTGGCCCGGAAGTCGCGCAAATGCTGACCGAGGACGGTTGGAAAATTAAAGTGCGTTCCAAAGGCGAAGTTCCAGACCAAAGCACACAAATTTATCTGGCCGATACTCTGGGCGAAATGGGCCTGTGGTACCGGCTGGCTCCGGTGTGTTTTCTGGGTGGTTCACTGGCCAATATCGGCGGGCACAACCCGTTTGAACCCGCAGCGCTTGGATCCGCCATAATTCACGGTCCACATATCCAAAAAGTTGCCGATATATACGAAAAGCTGGCCGACGCGGGGGCAACTGTCGAAGTCCGTTCGACAAAACAGCTCGCGGCGGCGGTGACCCGAACCCTTTCACCTGAAAAGGCAGCGGCAATGGCGCACGCGGCTTGGAGCGTGTCGTCCAGCGGTGCGGAAGTGACCGACCGTGCGCTGAAACTACTGCTTGAATATCTGCCGGATGCGGATAATTCCGATGCAGCCGCCTGAGTTCTGGCAAAACTCACCGACGCGACCGGGCGGTCTGGCCGCCTTGTTGTGGCCTTTGTCGATGATTTGGAAATGGCAAACCCGACGCAGGTTGGCACGTGGTGCATGGCGCAGGGTTGGTGTACCGGTCATTTGCGTGGGAAACGCCACTTTGGGCGGCAGCGGCAAAACCCCAACGGTGATGGCGTTGGTGGCGCTCTTAAAAGACAAGGGATATTCCCCCCATGTGGTGACCCGCGGATTCGGGGGATCATTGCCGGGGCCAACTCTGGTGCAGGAACGTTTCCATACTGCGCGGCAGGTTGGTGACGAACCGCTGTTGTTGGCCGCTTTTTGCAATACCTGGGTATCACGGGACCGCCACGCGGGTGCGCAGGCGGCAGCCCATGCCGGAGCCGACGTTATTTTGTTGGACGATGGGTTTCAGAACCCCGGTCTGGCCAAGGACGTATCCATATTGGTCGTTGATGCGCAGACGGGTTTCGGTAATGGACGGGTGGTGCCCTCTGGCCCGCTGCGCGAATCCGTCGCCGATGCGGTGGCGCGTGCCGACATTGTCTTACTGGTGGGCAATTCTGATCGTGTTTCCGAATTCAGCAACGACGAAATCCGGCTTTCAGGCCGTCAGGTGATGCATGGCGAAATCAAACCGCTGGATACAGGTATGGTTTGGCGTGGCCAAAAAGTTTTGGCCTTCGCCGGTATCGCCCGCCCGGCAAAGTTTTTTGCGACGCTGCAGTCACTGGGTGCTGACGTAGTTCAAACCGAGGCACTTTCGGACCATCAGGTATTGACGCCCCAACTCATGCACCGCCTGCAAAATCAGGCTTTTGCACTGGACGCGCAGTTGGTGACAACTGAAAAAGACGCCGTGCGTCTGCCGATAGACTTGCGCACCGAGGTTCTGACGTTGCCGGTGCGGATGGTTTTTGGCGACACGGGCGCTTTGGTAGACTTGTTGATCAAGAAGGCGGGGATCATGCCACCTGCCTGAACTAATCAGCCATCGACCAGAGCATTGATTATATCGGCAAATTCCTCGTAGCGCATATTCGAATAATTTTTGCCGTTGATCAAAAATGACGGCGTAGAATTGATGCCGTCGCGCGCTGTATTTTCCTGATAAGCGGCCACAAGAGCCTTGGCTTTGTTTTCATCCTGAAGGCATGTGTTCATTTCGGCGTCGTTCATACCGGCCAGACGACCCAACTGCAGCAGGTTCGCGGTAATCGTGGCGCTGTCTTCGCCTTGGGTCCATTCGCCTTGTTTTCGGTAAATCAGGTCGGCAATGCCAAAGTAACGCTCCGGACCACCGCAGCGCGCCAAGATTGACGCCCACAAACCAAGGCGGTCAAAATACACGTCGCGCACCACAAAGCGCACTTTACCGGTGTCAACAAAGTTTGTTTTGATGTCACCGAAAACGTTCTCGTGAAAATTACGGCAATGCGGGCAGGTGAAAGAGGCGTACTCGATAATTGTGACCGGTGCGTTAGCGTCACCTATGGCCATTTCCAAAATGGCAGGTAAGTCTTCATTTTCTGGCGCTACCGTTTCCGCTGCCGGTTCTGCAACTGTTTCGGTAGCGGCGCTGCTTGTCGTGTCGTTGTTAGCAGATTCGGGTGCTTCATCCGGTCCGAAAACAAAATAGCCACCGGCGGCCAGAGCAGCCACGGCAGCCAGTGCCAGTATCAAATTGCGTGACATTACTTGTCCCTTTCCAAGCCCATATGCGTGGCTTAACTTTTTTGACGTGTTAGAATGTTATGGCCCAGAGTTTCAAGCGCCGCCTGCAAATCTTTATTCTCCAGCGGATCAAGCGAACGCCTCAGCGCGTCTTTTTGATCATCGGTTGGCGCGGCTGCGCCACTGTCCTGCTGCGCCGCAAATTCCGTGGGCGCCTGAGCAAAACCGGTCGCAGTGGTTTGGGTGACGACGATGCGCGATATGGCGGCGTAGCCATAGCAGGCGTTCACCCGGTCCTGAATACGCGGCAGTTCGGCCTGCACAATAGGCGCGTTAGAGCCAGTGCACAACAAGGTCAAAGTTGCACCAAGGCCCTGCCGACCATAGGAAACCTTGACGGGTTCGGCCAAAGCGGCGGTAGCGGCCCCGACGATCTCGGCCCATTGGATGAGCAGGCGGGTCTGCGCGAATCCACGCTTTTCGCCCGCGACGCGAATATTGTTCTGCAACAGACCGCCGGCCTGAACGAAACCACGCGCGTGTCTTGCGTGTTTTTTGTGTTTCGTAGTTTTTGCGGCGGTGCGGCTCATGGTGTTCCAGAATTATTTCACTTGCTATTCTACGCGCGGACGGAAATCTTGCCAGCCAGAAAACATCGAATAACCCATAAAGATTGTGTGATGCGTTGACGCATTTATCCACCACATTATTGAACTGGTACGACGACCACGCCCGTGTTTTGCCGTGGCGCATGCCTCCGGCTGCCTCACGCGTGGGTGTATTCCCTGACCCCTACCACGTCTGGCTGTCGGAAATTATGTTGCAGCAAACCACCGTCACGGCCGTTATACCGTATTATTCCAGGTTTTTGACACTCTGGCCCGATCTATTGAAACTGGCGGCGGCAGACGATGACAGGGTTATGGCCGCGTGGGCGGGGCTTGGTTATTATGCGCGCGCGCGAAACCTGCTGGCGTGCGCGCGGTCGGTACGCGATCAGTATGGCGGCGTTTTTCCGCGATCCAATCACGAACTTCGCGCCCTGCCCGGCATCGGGCCCTACACAGCTGCCGCGATTGGTGCCATTGCATTTGGGCAGCCGGAAACCGTCGTGGACGGAAATGTTGAACGGGTGATGGCCCGTCTGTACGACGTAGAAACGCCGTTACCCGCGGCCAAGAAAGTACTGACCGACCTTGCAGGTGCGCTGACGCCGCAAAGCCGTGCGGGGGACTATGCGCAGGCGGTGATGGATTTGGGGTCGACAGTCTGCACACCGCGCAACCCGAACTGCGGGCACTGTCCGTGGCGGGTTCATTGCGCCGGATTTGCACAGGGCACCCAAAATGAACTGCCGCATCGCGAATCCCAAAAACAGCGGCCGCACCGACACGGTTTTGCCTATGTGGCCCGTCGCGGCGACGGCGCGCTGCTTTTGGAAACGCGACCCAAAAACGGATTGCTTGGCGGGATGCTTGGCTGGCCGGGTTCAAGCTGGGACGACAGCCCCGAATTCAACCCGCCGTTCAGCGCCGATTGGATGGCGCGACCCGGTTCCGTCCGCCATATTTTCACCCATTTTTCCGTTGAGATTGCCGTTTATACCGCAACAGTGCCGCAGGATTTCAAAACGCAGACGGGCGCTTTTACAAAAGAACAGGATTTTGACATCACCGCACTCCCCAGCCTGATGCGTAAAATCCATGCACACGCAACGGCGCGTTAATCGGGGTTTGAGAAAAACAAAAAACGCTGTAAACCTTGCGTACAGCGCCTATCGGAGAACAACATGCCGCCGCTAAAAGACGTCTCAGGAATCACAAATGCGTTGCCGTTCTGGCTATCCCTGCTCACTGTGCCTTTGGTGGCGGTGGGATTAGTCAATGGCGGCTGGACTGTGTGGATTGTGCCGCTCTATGCATGGGGGATGATTTCAATACTGGATAATATTGCCGGTCTCGAGCTAAGAAACATCGATCCCCAGACTCCCGAAGACAAATTATTCTGGTACCATCTGGTTACGATTATCTGGTTTCCCATTCAGTTCATAATGGTGTTTTCCGCGATTTACGTTCTGACCCGTGGCGATCAGTTCAGCGGCGCAGCCAGGATCGGCATGATGTTTGGCGTTGGCGTGGCGTCGGGATCGATCGGGATAAATTACGCGCACGAGCTGATGCACCGCAAAGGCCGTCTCGAACGCTGGTTGGCCGATTTGCTGATGGCAATGGCACTGTACGGGCATTTTCGATCAGAGCACCTGCTGGTGCACCACGTACACGTGGCTACGCCGCACGACGCGGTCACGGCGCGCTACAACGAAGGCTTCCACAGGTTTTTCCCCCGCGTTTTGTACCAGTGTTTTATCTCTGCGTGGCGCGCTGAAAAAACGTTGCTGGCGCGCCGCCAGCTACCGGTATTGGCACCAGGCAACCCGTTTTGGCGCTACGGTGCGTTGCAATTTGCGTTTTTGTTTCTGGCTTATTTGCTTGGTGGTTGGGCCGGTATTGGCCTGTTCGCGTTTCAGGCGTTCGTGGCTATTTGGCAATTGGAGCTGGTCAATTACGTGGAACATTACGGATTGACGCGAAAGTATCTTGGTGGCGGAAAATTCGAACACTGCAAGCCACAGCATTCTTGGAATTCGGCCAAAAAAGTATCGAACCTTTTGCTGATCAATTTGCAGCGTCATTCGGACCATCATTTCAAACCAGACCGGAGTTTTCCGCTGTTGCAGAACCACGCCAAAGAAAGCGCACCTCAATTGCCGTTTGGCTATTCGGTCATGACAGTGATGGCGATGATTCCAGTCTTATGGCGTCGCCGCATGAATCCACGCGTGCGCAAATGGCGTGCGATGTATTATCCGGAAGTGGTTGACTGGTCGCCTTACAAGATAGGCCACCATTCAGAGCCGGAAACAGCCAAATAACGTCCCACTGTTACCTGATGTCCATTATAGTGCCGACTGGTTCATTTCAGAACGGATTTGCTGGCGCAACAGATCGATCGGGATCATTTTGCCGTCGCGCTGAAAGCTCCAGAACGTCCAGCCGTTACAGGATGGTGCCCCTTCAAGCGCAGCCCCAACCTGATGTATGGATCCGCGTGTGTCTTCGGATATCAGGGTGCCGTCAGCGCGAACTTTGGCTTGGTGACGCCCGTTTAGCGATGACAGGATTTCGCCCGGTCGCAACATGCCGCGTTCGACCAGCTGCCCGAATGGAACCCGGGGTTCTGCCCGTTTGGACGTTGACACGGCCAGCGCGCCAATGTCGTATTTGCGCGCGTTGTCGACGCGCTTTTGCGCAACTTTTCGGTATGCAGCTTCGCGCTCGATTCCGATGAAATCACGCTCGAGCATTTTGGCGACCGCGCCGGTCGTGCCTGTACCAAAGAACGGATCAAGCACCACGTCGCCCTGATTGGTGGAGCCCACCAAAACACGGTGCAGCAGTGATTCCGGTTTTTGGGTCGGATGGGCCTTGTCGCCGTTTTCATCTTTTAGCCGCTCGTGGCCGTTACAAATTGGCAGCACCCAGTCGCTCCGCATCTGGATACCTTCGTTCAGGGCTTTCAGCGCTTCGTAATTGAAGGTGTATTTGGATTTCTCGCATTTGGATGCCCAGATCATGGTTTCATGGGCATTGGTCAGGCGCATACCGCGAAAATTCGGCATGGGGTTTGATTTTCGCCAAACCACGTCATTCAGAATCCAAAGCCCTGCGTTCTGCATGGCCGTGCCCACACGAAAAATGTTGTGATAAGACCCGATAACCCACATGGCCCCGTGGGGTTTCAACAGCCGCTTTGCCGCTGTTAACCAGTCTATGGTGAATCGATCATAGACATCGAACGAGGCAAACTGATCCCAGTCGTCATCCACTGCGTCGACCTTGGAATTGTCGGGACGGTGCAGATCGCCCTTCAATTGCAGATTATAAGGGGGATCGGCAAAAATCAGATCGACCGAATTGGCGGGCAACCCGTTCATCACGTCGATGCAATCGCCGGCCAATATCCGGTTCAGCGGCAGCGGTTGCTGCTTTTTGGTACTCTTCTTGGTCGTCATCTCTGCCCCATGCGCTCTGCGCTTTTTGTTGGGGGTAAAATGATTCAAACAGGATTCCACGTCAATTTCTTTTTGAATCAAGGGGTTAATTAAATTTGTTGATACAATATGTTGTGGATAGGTTTGAACGAACGCCTATGATGCGGGGTTACACCAAGGGTTTTCAGCGCCTCAATATGCGCTTTGGTGCCGTATCCGGCGTTGGTTTCCCATCCATACCCAGGAAAATCACGCGCCAGACGCTGCATTTCGCGGTCGCGCGTAACTTTGGCGACGATCGACGCGGCGGCGATGCTTTGGCTTTTGCCGTCACCTTTTACGATGCACTGCGCTGCACAAGATAATGCCGCAGGCATGCTGTTGCCGTCGATCAACGCCAAATCGATGGCTACAGGCAATCCGGCAATGGCGCGGCGCATCGCCAGATGAGTCGCCTGCAAAATATTAAGACGATCGATCTCTGAAACCGAGGCGCTGGCAACCGAAACGACGCAAGTCTTTTGAATGTTGTGAAACAGATGTTGTCTTGCCTTTGGTGACAGCTTTTTTGAATCGTTCAGACCATGGGGAATACGTTCAGGATCCAGAATAACCGCCGCCGCAGAAACCGGGCCGGCAAATGGTCCGCGGCCCGCCTCATCGACGCCCGCAACGATTCGCAGACCTTTGTTGATAGCAGTGGTTTCAAAGCAGAAGTCCGGCATTCTGATCCCTGGCTGTCGCAACTGCGATCATGCCGTCAGCCATTACCGTTTGAAAGCTCCAAAAAAAGACGGGGCAGAAACTGCCCCGTCTTCCAAGTGTTCGCTGTTGATTGGCTACCAGATAAACCTGAACTCATTACTCTGATCTACAGCGGCACCTGATCCTTTGGATCAAAAATGTGGGTGGCTGCCCACATATCCGACTTTGGCCAGACACTTGTGGCTGAAATATTTCTTCCAACCACCATGCGCATAGCGCTGGCGCAGACACTTGCTGGGTGGATTGTGGCGGTGCACATGGGTTGTCCCGGTGTGCGGGTGAGACGTTGTACTGACGGTCGTCGTAGTTCTGTTGGCGTTGTTGGCAAGCGCGGCCAGCGCGGCGATACCAACCAGCGCTGCAAATACGTCACCCGCGTCAGCGGCTTCAGCTGAGGTTGCGGACATGCCGGTCAGTGCGATTGAAGCGGCGGCGATGGTTGTGATGATTTTGTTTGTCATGGTTCTGGTCCTTTCAAGTTTCAAACGAATTCCCGGTGCTTTCGTATTTCGGGTGGCACCCGCCGGAGTGGCGATGTGCTGTGAACCAAATTTGCGACAAACGGCAAAAGATAGGCAATATCGGAGCGTTGATAGGTGATAACGTCGGCGACGCGGGGGCTTGATATTGAATAACACGTGCATTTGCGTCATTCTAAACCCATGAAAAATCACCTTATATACGGTCTTGCCATTGCCGGGGCGCTTAGCCTTAGCGCAGCTTCCGCGCAAGCAGCGTGCTATGCCGACTACAAGGCCAAAAAGGCCGGGCCGCTCAAATTACATTATGGCGTAATCGAGCTGCCCAACGCCGCATGCAAGAATCGCAAGAAAGCCCACCGCAATATCCAAAACAGGATAAAGGTTGGCGGTTGGAACCTACTTAATGTTATGTCTGTGTTTGGACCCGAAGGGCTGGCACAGAGGAAACAGAGTGCAGGACGATTCTACCTCCGCTTCTAAAGCACGTAATTATCTCAACCGGGGAAATCTGACCGTCTATGTCGGCACGGCCGTCATTTTGGCTATTCTCGGTATCGCTGCGGTAGTTCTGTTTCTGAACCTTCCTGACGCCAATGCTTTCAACGACAGGGTCGAGCAGATATTCGTCGATAACAACGACCTGACATCGCCCGCCGAAATCAAATTGCTGGAAATTTTGGCGCAATCGGGCACCGCGTTTTCAGATACATTGGCGTCCTATCGATTTGTCATTTTTGTGCTTCTGGTTTTTGCCACCACAATTCTGATCTCGGCGCTGGTTTTCCTGATAAACATTGCGGGCATGAACCGGCGTCTGGGCGAAGTCGAGCGCGCAGGCATTCAGATTAATTCGTTGATCGTGGCACGCGACGAACACGCGGTATACATCAACAACATGGAATTTGCCCTGACCGAGGCCGCTTTCGAAGCACTGGCAGTGCTGTGCGAGGCCCGCATGGATGACGAATTCGTCAGCGGAATCGATCTGGAATCCCTGATCACCGGCAAAAACAGGGCAGACTGCGAAGAGGCCGCCGGAGCCACCCGCATCAAACGCCTGCGCGATCATCTGGGCAACCAGTTCATGTCGGAACTTTTAATCAAGACAATAAGCCGCAAGGGATATATGCTGGCCATAGAAAAAGATGTGATCAAAATGATCTAAAAGGGGCGGGCAGATGAGCATCGACGAAACCAGATTGGCGCTGGAAATGCTGGGCGATCATATCGCAGCGGTCCTGAAACCCGATCACGGGGCTTCGAAATTGTCCATGACAACGTTAAAATCAGGCGCGCTTGCGACCACGTTTCTGGCAAAGGTCGCGGGTGCCCGCGCGGTGGTCAAAATATTTGCAGAAGGCCATGACGCCCACCAAGAATTCGAACGCGAAAAAACCGCTTTGACAGGCTTTAATGGTCTTAGCATTCCCGACTTGATGTTTGTGTCAGAACCGGAACGGTTGCTGATGATGAAATATATCGACGGATCATCCATGGCGGATCACATTACAGGCGCAAATCTGTCCGATCGCGCCCATCAATTAGGAGAATGGTTTGCCACGTTGTTCAACGCTTCGCCCAAAAAACCCGACAGCAACGACTGGTCGACCTATTTGCAGGCGTATGAGTCCGACTTGAAAAGCGACGTCCTGACCGAACAGGAAAAAGTTCTGGGCGCCACCAAAATCACAGTCCAATCACTGGCGCACAACGACAATGCCATGTCGAATTTCATTGTCGCCGGCGACGGGGCGATATTTGGTATCGATTTTGCCCAGGCGCGGTTCAAACCCGAAGGCTGGGACTTGATCACCGCCGCCCGCGCGCTGTTTTTGAAGTTCCCCGAAAACCTGCCGGAAGTATCGGCGTCATTGGTAGCGGGGTATAAAGACAAAGCCGCGGACAGCGGATTAACCGATCAGTTTGACCAAATAATCTCGATTGCTTGCATAGCAAACCTGGTAGCTTTGGCTCAAATTTGACATAAATTCGACCGAAAAAGACCAAGACCCGGTCACCAATACTTCCTGTTTCCAATCTATCGACAATTCAACAAAGCGTGCGCGTTTAGTGAAATTGTCGAGGATGCTTGCGGTATGGCGACCCATACTTTTGACATTGGCCTGACGGATGGGACAATTAAAGTTACTGACTACTATATCGGTAGCCAGTGCGACACGACATTCGTTACGTTGACCGACAGTGGCAACCTGAACAACGTAAGTTTGGTTAGTTTTGGCAATGGGACGGCTACGGAACCTGGCGAAAGCCCCGGAGGCGACGACCAGGTATATGCCGATCTTTCCAGTTTCAACGACGACTTCAACCTGAGTTTTCAAAGCGTTGATTCCGGTGACACAATCCATATCACCAACGCAATCATGAACGGCCCTGATGCTTATACCGTCGTTGGCACTGTCTACACGATCAATTACATTGGTTCTGACGGTCTGCAGCATACGGTCGTCATAGATGTAGCCTCAACAAACGGGACGGGTGACGCCGATATTGTCA
>Ga0114932_10000480_pt1 | contig 47803 bp, 35 predicted proteins | sample 2SBtaG_2_FD_87286 | JGI IMG/M metagenome (GOLD analysis project Ga0114932, IMG submission 87286) | Deep subsurface microbial communities from Kolumbo volcano to uncover new lineages of life (NeLLi) - 2SBTROV12_ACTIVE470 metaG | ecosystem: Environmental > Aquatic > Marine > Volcanic ...
CGAGCGGATCTGCCGCGCGTGGTTGATCGAGCAGGCCACGGCGATGAGCTGGTGCTTGGTCCCGGTCTGGCGGAGCTGTTCAAGCTTCTCCAGGCTGTTGTCGACGATCGAGACGTTACACGGATCTGAGAGCGCGACGCCGCGGCTGAACCACACCTCGTCTTTCATCTCGAGGACCTCCTCGAGCGTGAAGGTGCGCTCCTCGTCCTTCAGTGTGAAGGTCAGCTTGCTCGGGGCCGCGTAGCTGGCCTTCAGCTTCTTGACGTAGCCCCTGATGCTGGCGCTCTTGAACGGGTAGCGGAAGACGAGCTCGCCCTCGAGCTCCTGCCGATCGCTGCGGAACGGGGTCGCGGTCAGGTTCGCGACCTTGGCGTTCGGGAACCTCGCGAAGACCCTCTGCCAGCTCGCCGCCGCGCCATGGTGCGCCTCGTCGACGATGATGAGGTCGAAGAAGTCCTCGGGGAACTTCGTCAGCCACTTGTCCGCGTTCGTGCCGAACTGCTGGATGTTGGTCAGGACGATGTGCGACTTCTCGCACACGGAGAGGTTGCCGGTGTCGAGCGTGCAGACGTAGGGGCCGCTCGTCATGTCCCTGGGCTCCAACACGCCACGCTGCCGCCAGAAGCACTTCTGCTTGTTGGTGATGTCGAAGGCCTTGTAGAGCTCGTCCTTGATCGTGAGGTTCGGGGCGATCACAAGGACGCGGCCTTCGGCGATCCCGAACGGGAGGATGGCGGCCACTCCGGACTTGCCGCAGCCAACCGGAAGCTGGATCAGCGCCTTCTGGCCGCCGCGCTGGTAGTACGCCGCGGCCTGGAGGTAGGCGTCGCGTTGCGGCTCTCGGAGGTTCGGGTTGGCCTCGATGTTGGCCGGCGTGTCCTGGAAGAAGTCCTCGAGCCGTTGGCTGGTCTGCATCCAGGCAGCCAGCTCTTCGCGGTCGTACATCCACTTCTTCCCCACTCGATTGGCTGGAATGCGGCCATCCCTGGTGAGCTCGTAGAGCCTTGTCTTTCCCATTCAAAGGTACTCAGCTGCATGGTCAGTTCCAATCCACGGATGATCCATGGGCGAAACGATAGTAAACGTTCTCAAACTCACCGAAGGGCAACGCCAACATCTGCACCCGCAGGTCGGATTAGCAAGCAGAATCCTAGTCCGAACCCTCAGGGTAAACCCGATGATCAGGAGTGGCTAAGCCCAACCAGCTCAGCCCAAAGGGGCCCGGACAGTAGAGCTCTGCCCCTTCCCAGAATTGCCAACGGCCCGCCAGCGATCTCTCGCCCACGGGCCATCTCGCGCACAACGCTCACGCACTGGTGAGAAAATGGTAGCGGGGGCGGGATTCGAACCCGCGACCTTCGGGTTATGAGCCCGACGAGCTACCGGACTGCTCCACCCCGCGACCTGTGGGATGGTTCCGGTGAGCCATCCCGTGCGTCCTGCTTCTTGCTGTGCTGCATCTTGCGTCGGTTATGTAGCTAAACCCCGCGGCTGTCGTCAAGGGATCGGCGGCTTTCGCTGCCTTTCTCTTGAGGTCCTGCTCTCGACGACATCGAGGGGAAGAGCTGGTGCCCGGAACAGGGCTCGAACCTGCACCCCGTATGACCGGGACTAGGCCCTCAACCTAGCGTGTCTACCAATTCCACCATCCGGGCACGGATGTGGGTGGGATTGCAGCCAAATCGAGGCGATGCGTCAAGCCCCCGCCCTACTCCACCGCAGTGCGCAGGTGCACCACCAGCTCCGTGGCCCGTTCTTCGAGCAGCAACGACAGGGCTCCCTGGCCCAGCAGCTCCAGCCACTGCCGGCTCTCGCGCAGCTGGTTGGCCAGGGCTGGCAGCTCCTCGGTGCGCCGGCGGGCGTCCATCTCGCCCAGCAGGGCGTCGAGCTTGGTCTCGATCTCGGCCTCGACGGCGGACGGCAGCTCGTCCTTGCCCTGATGCTGGGGGTACTCGCGAGCGATGAGCTTCTTGCGCTCGATGACCCTCAGGGTGCTGAAGTCGAGCTGGGTCTCGAGCTCGGCGGTGAAGTCGGCGTAGGGGTCGAGCATGTCCAGAATGGCCGCTGCATTGCCCCACAGGGCCACGTTGCCCCGGGCACGCTTCTGCCCTGGCGCCGCGAACGAGTCGACCAGCTGGCTCACCCCGCTGGCGCTCGCCGCGGACGACTCGGCCCCGGTGTAGGCCCCGAAGATCTCCAGGGTGAACTCGTCGTCGGTGGTCAGCACCATGGTCTCGCCCTCGAAGACCATGAACGAGAGCTGCTCGGCGGGCATGCCCACCAGCCCCATCGACTTGCGCGTGCCGATGCCGTGGTGGTCGAACTGCCACATGGTCTCGGGGTCGACCCCCAGCACCTGGTTGGCGTTGATGAACGCCTGAAACAGGGCCTCGCAGGCCGCTCCATCCTTCACTGGCAGGATGAAGGCCAGGGCCGGCAGGGGCTGGGCCCCCTCGGGCACCAGATGGTCGAGGGGCCGGATGGCCACGGTGAGCTCGCCCTGCAGCACCCGGGACAGCTCGGTGATCAGCTGGGCCAGGCTGTTCACCCGCCAGCCCGGGTTGTAGCGAGCCACGTCCCTGATCAGGCCGTTCAGCAGGTTGATGACGTCGCTGTCCAGGCCCTCGACGATGGTGTTCAGGAAGCGCTTGAGGTCGACGTTCACCGTGATCACGCCGCCCGTGGTGGTGGGCAGGATGGACAGCAGCTCGTCGAGCCGGTCGGCCACGGAGAACGCCGGGGCGCCCAGCAGGCCACCCTTGTCGTCGCTCGCCGCCGCCACGTCGTGATCGGCGTAGGCGCTGAAGTCGACGCGGCGGGCGTCGAACTCGAGCCGCCCGATGCCGTCCTGGAGCAGCTCCCAGTCGATCAGCCGGGGCAGCACGTTGAACAGGGCGTCCCGGTGGCGATCGGCCACGTTGGGGGCCAGATCGTAGGCGTCGACCATGTGCCCGAGGTCGCCGAACCACTCCATGGTGAAGCGACCTTCTGGGGGCCGGGAGGCCTGTTGCAGCTTGTCGTGGTACAGGCGCGAGAGCCCCAGGGACAGCTCGGCCCCGCTCTCCACCGTGCGCAGGATGTCCTGCACCAGCTTCTCGTTGTTGCCCGCGACCAGCAGGTCAGCCCGCCGGGCGTAGTAGAGCGGCTCTTCGCCTGGCAGATCCAGCTGCTGCCAGGTCACCGCGGGCACCTCGGGGTCGCGGACCTCGACGCGGCTGGCCCCGGGCAGGGCGCTCTCCAGCACGCTGTCGAAGGCCATGGCCTCGATGGCCAGCTTGGCCTTGGCCGAGACCCGGGCCATGAGGGCCAGATGCCCGTCCGTGCCCGGGTTGCGGCCCACGATGGCCAGCTCCTGCCCCAGCAGGTCCTCGAGGATGTCGATGGGGCCCGTGTCCTCCAGCAGCTCACCGTTCTCCCCCAGGAGCGGCTCCAGAAAGCCGTCCATGTGGGCGGGCCAGCCGCTGTCCTGGTACCAGCCGGTCTCGGTCAGCTCACGCCACTGGGGGGTGCGCATCCAGCGGGCGGGCACCGCAGGCTCGGGGAATTCATCGAAATCGCTGGCCAGGAACTGGCGGTGCAGAAAGAGATCGACATCCTGGGGCACCAGGCGCTCGAAGGACGGCTGAGCCCCCTCGAAGGGGTTGAAGAAGACCCGGGTGAAGGCGAAGTAGATCAGGGGCAGCAGCAGCCCCAGCCCGATCAGCAGCTTGCGCCCCACGCCCTTGCTCTTGTGACGTTTGCTGGTGTGCTTGCGAGCGCGTTTCTTGCGAGCCATGGGCCTGGGTGCTCCGGGCATGATCACTGCCTGTGTGCGACGGGGTACGGCCCGCTTTGGACGAGCTGGCACCCCTACGTCGTCCCGAACGCGTCCAGAGGGCCGTCATCTGTCGCAACCGGGCTTCAGTCGGTATCTTGCGAGGTTCCATGAAGCCCTCAAAGCGTTCCCTCTCAATTCCCGCCTCCGTCACCTTCACCATCGACTCCCGGGTCAAGGAGTTGAAGGCCCAGGGCGTCGACGTGGTGGGCCTCGGCGCAGGTCAGCCCGACTTTCCCTGTCCCCCTGAAGCCGTGGCCGCCGCCACCGCCTTCATCGCCAGCGGACAGGTGGGCTACACCCCCACCGCGGGCATCCCGCCCCTGCGCGCGGCCGCCGCCCGGCATCTGGGCGAGATCACCGGCGTGGCTTACGACAGCCGCCAGATCGTGGTCACCGACGGGGCCAAGGAGGCCCTGACCCTGGCCATGGCCGCCGTGGCCGACCCGGGCGATGAGATCCTGGTGCCCACCCCCGGCTGGCTCAGCTACCAGCCCATGGCCCAGCTCGCCTGCGCCACACCGGTCGACCTGCCCACGGACGCCGAGCACCACTTCAAGCTCACCCCAGACGCCCTCGACGCCGCCATCAACCCTGCCACCCGGGCGCTGGTGCTCAACTCGCCCAGCAACCCCACCGGGGGCGTGTACACGGTCGACGAGCTGAGCGCCCTGTGCGAGGTCATCGTCAACCGGGACATCGCCCTGATCAGCGACGAGATCTACTGGTGCTTCGTCTACGAAGGGCGCCACGTCTCGCCGGCGTCGTTGCCCGGCATGGCCGAGCGCACCATCGTCATCAACGGTGTGAGCAAGTCCCACGCCATGACCGGCTGGCGCATCGGCTTCCTCGCCGCGCCCCTGGCCCTGGCCCAGGCCTGCGCCAGCATGAAGAGCCACATGACCAGCAACGCGGCGGCGCCCTCACAGCACGCCGCCCTGGCAGCGCTCGAGGCCGGCAGCGGTCACACAGAAATGATGGCGGAGGCCTTCTTGCGCCGCCGCAACCTGGCGGTGGAAGCACTGCAGGCCCTGCCCGGCGTCGAGCTGACCCCTCCCGACGGGGCCTTCTACGTCTTCCCCCGGGTCGACGCCCACTACGACCAGCACACTCCGGGCAGCGTCGAGTTCTGCGCGGCCCTGCTCGAAGAGGTGCGCCTGGCCGCTGTGCCCGGTGCAGCGTTCGGCGAAGATCGCTGCATACGCCTGTCGATCGCCGCCGATGACGCCGTCATCAGCGACGGCATCGCCCGACTCGGACAGTTCTTGAAGCAACGCCGCACCTGACGTGCTCTTCAACAGCCTCGAGTTCTTCTTCTTCTTCGCGGCGGTGTGGGTCCTCTACGTGGCCCTGCCCCACCGCGGGCAGAACAGGATGCTGCTCGGGGCCAGCTACCTCTTCTACGGCGCCTGGAACTACAACTTCCTCAGCCTGATCCTGCTCTCGACCATCGTCGACTATCAGGTGGGCAAGGCCCTCGGCCGCTGCGAAGAGCCGCGCCGACGCAAGCAGCTGGTCTCCGTCAGCATCGTCTTCAACCTGAGCATGCTGGGGTTCTTCCGCTACATGGACTTCTTCGCCGAGCCCCTCGGCGAGCTGCTCGCGGGCATCGGCATCACGCTCCACCCGATCTTCTACGACATCCTGCTGCCGGCGGGCATCTCGTTCTACACGTTCCAGACCATGAGCTACTCGCTCGACGTGTATCGCCGACACCTCGAACCCACCCACAGGTTCTTCGACTTCGCGCTCTTCGTCGCGTTCTTCCCCCAACTCGTCGCCGGGCCCATCGAGCGGGCCACGCGCCTGCTGCCGCAGATCCTGCAGCCCCGCAAGATCACCTGGGAGCGCGTCGGCTCCGGCGCCTGGCTGATCATGCGCGGGACGTTCAAGAAGGTCGTCATCGCCGACAACCTGGCCCACATCGTGCAAGCAGTGTACGCCGAGGGCGCAGAGGTCACGGCCTGGGAGGTCATCGTCGGCACCTGGGCCTTCGCCTGGCAGCTCTACGGCGACTTCAGCGGCTACTCGGACGTGGCTCGCGGCGCCTCGCGCATGTTCGGCATCGAGCTCATGCTCAACTTCAACCTGCCGTTCCTGGCCACGAGCCCCCGCAACTACTGGCGCCGCTGGCACATCAGCCTCTCGACCTGGCTGCGGGACTACGTCTACATCCCCCTGGGTGGCAACCGGCTGGGCGAGCTGAAGACCTATCGCAACCTGGCCATCACGCTCATCCTCGCGGGCATCTGGCACGGGCCCAGCCTGAACAAGTTCATGTTCGGTCTGGTCATGGCCGTGGCCATCTGCGTCCATCGCGCCTTCGAGCCCAAGATGAAGCCCTGGGTGCCCGCGAGCCAGGCCGGCAAGGTGGCCTGGTGGGCCACGCGGGTCTTCGTGAACTTCCAGTTCTTCACGCTCTGCTGGATCGTGTTCGTGCCCGATTCCATCGGGCGCAGCTGGGAGCTCTACTCGGTGCTCTTGCACGGCCCCTGGGATGTGGGCCTGGCCGGTCAGTGGATGTTCCCCCTGACCCTGCTCGTGGCGCCCATGCTGTTGATGCACGGGCTGCAGGTGTACTTCCGCGATCTCGAATGTGTGTTGCGTTGGCCGCCGCTGGTGCGCGCCGCCACCTACGCGACGGTCTTCGGTGCCATCGTGTTCTTCGGTGAAGACTATGGACTCCCCTTCTTCTACTTCCAGTTCTGACGCACCCGCGAAGAGCGGCGTCACCGGCGGGAAGGCCCGCAAGGTGAGGGATCCGTACAGCTGCACCAACCCGCCCGACGGCTTCGTCGACTTTCTCGAGCCGCGGGACAGCGACCGCGCCCTGCGCACGGGCCGGGCCGCCTGGCCCTGGGGCGGCGTGGGCGCCGTGGTCATGGTGCTGATCTTCCAGCACTTCCTGTTCAGCCCCTCGGGCCCCTGGGAGTGGCAGCTGTCTCGGCTGCAGGGCCCGCACCTCCTCGATCGCGGGCTGATCAACGACCGCATCGAGCTGGGCCGGGCCCTGGCCACGCCGCTCGAACGGCCCCGGGTCACCGTGGTGGGCACCAGCCGCATGGAAGCCAGCTTCCGCGAAGAGCTGATCGACGAGGCCCTGCGCCCGCCCATCGACTTCTTCGCCCGGGCCCACACCCGGCTCTTCCCCCACGAGATCGCGTCGCAGGCCGACGAGATCCTGGAGCACGGCGCCGACCTGGTGCTGATGACCGTCTCGGAGATGGAGCTGCTCACGCCGCTCAAGCTCGTCCCCCAGGCCTGGGGTGGACAGTTCGATGCCCTGTTCGACCTGATGGTGCGCACCGGCCCACGCTTCGTCTTCGACCACCGAGGCGACTTCATGCGCATGGCCAGCTCGGGCCTGAGCGAGTCGTATCGCTTTCGCACGGTGATCGGCAAGACCATCGTCGACCGCTTGCTGCATGTCGACGTGCACCCCACCAACGACGCCCCCGGCGACCCCATCGATGTGGGCTGGCCGGACGTGCTGGCGGACGGCGAGCCCTTCGCCATGACCAGCGCGGCCTACGACGACATCATCCGGGCGCTGCAGGTTCAGTTCGCCGACAAGCCCGATTCGGTGCGCTTTCAGACCAAGCAAGTGCGCGCCATCCGCCCGGGCGCCCACGGTCAGCTGAAGCTCGACATCATGGAGCGCAACATCCGCAAGTTTCGCGAGGCGGGGGTCGACGTGCTGCTCTTCGAGGGCGTGCTGCACCCCCTGGCCTATGAACTCTACGACGCCCGGGCCTGCCGAGCCGTGTTCGTCGAGTGGGCGCAGCGCATGGCCGAGCAAGAGGGCGTCTTCTTTCTCTCTCGAGACGCGCTGGGCGAGGTCCCCGCCAACGAGTTCAGGGACGTGACCCACGTGAACAAGCTCGGCGCCCAGCGGATCACCCTGACCCTGCTCGACTGGTGCGCCTGGCAGCTCACACCAGACTGGCGTCAGGCGCTCGAAGACACCCTGGGCGACCGCGCCGAGCCCGCCCGTCCCCGAGACCAGAGCCCCGCAGACGAGCCTCCGAGCGACGGCTGAGCTGCGCCCCCTGTGGTAGAGTTCGCGGCCAGCGACCCATCCGACGAGCAGCACTCACAGGCGCCTTCGTCCCGTGCTCTTCAACAGCCTCGAGTTCCTCTACTTCTTCTTGGTTGTCTGGGGCGCCTATCTGGTGCTGCCCCACCGTGGCCAGAACAGGCTCCTGCTCGGAGCCAGCTACCTCTTCTACGGGGTCTGGGACTACCGCTTTCTCAGCCTGATCCTGGTCTCGACCCTGGTCGACTTCTACGTGGGTCAGGCCCTCGCTGACAGCGAAGACCCCCGCCGTCGCAAGCGGCTGGTCACCGCCAGCGTCGTCTTCAACCTGGGGCTGCTCTGCTTCTTCAGGTACATGAGCTTCTTCGCCGAACCCCTGGGCGATCTGCTGGGCTCTGTAGGCGTGAACATGCCCCGGATGTTTTACGAGATCGTCCTGCCTGCGGGCATCTCGTTCTACACCTTCCAGACCATGAGCTACTCGCTCGATGTCTACCGGCGCCAGCTCGAACCCACCCGCAAGTTCTTCGACTTCGCCCTCTTCGTGTCGTTCTTTCCCCAGCTCATGGCCGGGCCCATCGAGCGGGCCACGCGGCTGCTGCCTCAGGTGCTGCAACCGCGCAAGGTCACCTGGCAGATGGTGGGCTCCGGCGCGTGGCTGATCGTCCAGGGCACGTTCAAGAAGGTGGTCTTGGCGGACAACCTGGCCCACCTGGTCAACGCGGTGTTCGCCGACGGAGCAGAGGTCACGGGCTGGGAGATCATGGTGGGCAGCTGGGCCTTCGCCTGGCAGATCTACGGCGACTTCTCGGGCTACACCGACGTGGCCCGGGGCGCCTCGCGGATGATGGGCTTCGAGCTCATGCTCAACTTCAACCTGCCCTTCCTGGCCACGAGCCCCGGCCATTTCTGGCGCCGCTGGCACATCAGCCTCTCGACCTGGCTGCGGGACTACGTCTACATCCCCCTGGGCGGCAGCAGGGTGGGCACGTTCAAGACCTACCGCAACCTGGTCATCACGCTCATGCTCGCGGGCATCTGGCACGGCCCCAGCGGCAACAAGTTCTTGTTCGGCGTGATCATGGCGGTGGCGGTGTGCGTGCACCGCTATACCGGCCCCTGGATGCGGCGCATTCAGCCCGCCACCCGCCCCGGGCAGATCATCTGGTGGACCACACGGGTCTTCCTGAACTTCCAGTTCTTCGCCCTGTCCTGGATCGTCTTCGTGCCCAACTCCCTCGCTCAGAGCTGGGCCCTGTTCGACGTGCTGCTCGCGGGCTCGTGGCAGGTGGGCATGGCGGCCCAGTGGATGATCCCGCTCACCGTTCTCGTGACGCCCGTGCTGGTGATGCACGGGCTGCAGGTCTGGTACCGCGATCTCGAATGCGTCCCCCGCTGGCCCATGCCCCTGCGCGCGGCGACCTACGTGGCGACAATCCTGGCCATCGTTTGGATAGGTGAAGACTTTGGTCTCCCCTTCTTCTACTTCCAGTTCTGACGCTCCCCTCGCGGGCGCTGATGCTGGCGGGAACGCCCGCCCGGTGAGAGATCCGTACAGCTCCAGCAGCCCGCCCGATCACTTCATCGATTTCCTCCCCCATGAACCCGCGCGGCTGCGGCCCGCCGCCACGGGCTTCCCCTGGGCTGGCGCCCTGGCTCTGGTGGTGCTGCTGGTCGTCGTCGAGTGGGGACTGCTGGGCCCGTCCGGACCCTGGGCCTGGCTGCGCACCCAGCTCCCCGCCGTCGACCCCCTGGAGCGAGGCCTGATCGACGACCGCCTCGCGCTCCAGCGGGCAGCGGGGCTGGACGCCGCCACACCGCGCGTCGTCCTGGTGGGCACCAGCCGCACCAACGCCGCCTTCCAGCCCGAGCTCATCGACGGCGCCCTGACCCCGCCCATCGACTTCCTGGAGATGACCCACACCCGGGTCTTCCCCCACGAGCTGCGTTCGATGATCGACGACGTCATCGCCGCCAAGCCCGACGTGGTGCTCACCGTGCTGTCCGAGCTCGAGTTCTTCACCCCGCTCAAGATCGTGCCCCTGGCCACGGGGGGCAGCCTCTCCGGCTTGCTAGAGCTGGGCATGGCCACGGGACCGACCTTCGTGCTCGAGAACCGCCAGGCCTTCTATCGCATGCTCACCGTCGTCTTCAGCGACGCCTATCGCTACCGGGGCGTGCTGGCCAAGACGATCTTCGACCCCTGGCGACGGTTCCCCATGCCTCAGGGCCAGGCGAGCTCCCAGGCCCAGACCTGGCCCGACCTCATGGCCGACGGCGAGCCCATGCCCCTCGACCCCGCCGCCGAAGCACGCATCGCCGATGCCCTGCGGGAGTTCTACGGCAGCAAGGACCAGATCGTCGACATGCAGGTGCAACAGCTGCGCAGCATGCGCGATGGCCGCCACGCCCAGATCAAGAGGGACATGATGGACCGCTGCATCGAGCTGCTCCTGGCCGAGGGCATCGAGGTGGTCATCGTTGAAGGGTCGGTCCACCCGGACAGTCTGGCACTCTTCGACGCGGCAGAGGGGCGCAAGAGCTTCACCGCCTGGGCCAACAGCGCCGCCGAGCTGCCGGGCGTCCACTTCTTGCCCATCGAGCAGTTCGGCGAGTTCGAGCCCCTCGACTTCAGGGACCTGACCCACCTCAACAAGCGCGGGGCCACCAAGTTCACCCTGGCGCTGTACGACTGGACCGCCCGGCAGCTGACACCGGAGTGGCGTGAGGCCGTGGAGCAGACCCTCAAGGGTGGCGGGGGCTAGGGCTGCACTACGAGGGTGAGCCCGTTGGATGCCGACAGTGCCGTGGGCCCACAGGCGTTCTGCCAGAAGAACTGCAGAGACAGACTGTCGCCAATGAGCCGTGGGTCCTCTGGAATGGCCACGTTGACCTCTGCGTATCCCGGCTGCAACGGCATGACCGGTAGCAGCAGCAGTACGGTTGGGTCGAGCAAGAGCTGGGCCCCGCCCGCCATCATCGGGGTGACAGCGGGAGCAGCACTCACTGCCAACCAACCCATCGAGCCAGGAGCTGGAACGCCACTGCAAGTCAGCCCGAAGCGGGTATTGCCGATCTTCGGGAGAGAGGTCACACCAATCGTCATCGGGCCAGTGCAGCCAGCAGTGGAGTCACCGAACACCCCAGCTCCGGCGGGCAGCAGGCTGAGCCGAGCGATCACGGCGTCAGCGGGAGTTCCCTCAAGCTTGGTGGGATCGTAGGAGCCTGGGGTGGTAGGAAAGTCATGGGAGCTCGATGAGCTGCCCACGGTTACGGCGCCGCTGCTCATCACGGCCAGGTCGGCCCAACCAGACACCCCCAGGCCTTCTTTCTGCGAACCGCCAAGGTACGTGGAGTAGTGCAGAGAGCGGCCATCCGGCGCCAGCCGAAACACGACGAGGTCTGGGTTGTTGGACAGGGGATTGCTCTTGTGCGCCTGGAAGCAACCCTCGGTGGTGGGGAAGTCCGCAGACACAGCGTCGCCGATGACCACCACGGCCCCAGAGGCCTCGACCGCCATCCCGTGTGCATAATCCCGATCGTCTCCACCGATGAACGTCGAATAGACCAGTGTGGTCAAGGCCGGGTCGAACTTCGAAAGGAAGAAGTCTTCGTCGCCGTTATACGTCGGATCAAACGCATCTGGTGTGGTGGGGAAAATCTCCGTTGGTAGAGGAGGATTGAAACCCCGTGTGTAGCCCAAGACGACGACCAGGCCACTGGGGTCCATGGCGAGATCGACGAGAGCGTCGATGGTGTCACCTCCAAGGAGTGTGGAGGCCACGAGCGATCCCGTGTTGAGGTCAATGCAGCTCACAAACACATCAGGGCCAGAGAAGCCAGTGAACTCGGTGTCGTAGGCGCCAGGAGTCACAGGGAAGTCATCGGAGTTGGTCCCCCCACCGATGTAGACCAAGCCATCCTCTGTGACAGCAAGACCGCTGGCCGCATCGCCGCTCGATCCAGCCAGGTAGGTGGAATAGAGCAAGTCGCTCCCATCCTGGTTGAGCACGGCCAAGAACGCGTCATCGGGGAAGCCGAAGCCAACCATCTGCACTGCATTGGGAGTGACCGGAAGATCCAGAGACTGGGTCCCCCCGGCAATCAGGAGATTGCCCGCAGAGTCCCGGGTCATCTCGAAGATCCTGGTCGAGACGGTCCCACCGAAGAAAGTTGAGAAGTTCAGCGCCGACCCATTGGCCGCTAGCGAGGTCACGAATCCCACTGATCCGATCCCGGGCTTGATCTCCTGGTAGGCCCCAGCTGTGACCGGCCAATCGGGGGACGATGTGTAGCCCGCAATAATCGCGCTGCCATCCGCAGCAATCAGCATCCTCTCCGCCGTTTCCTTGATGCTCCCGCCAAGATAGGTGGCCCATACGAGCTGAGATCCCGTCGGGTCAAGATGTGCCACGTAGAGGTCGACCACAATGCTCCCTGATCCTCCGTGGAAGGTCTGATCGAATGCCCCCGGCGTCGTAGGAAACCCTGCCCCGGTCCGTCCACACACGGTGACACCCTCATCCGCTGTCAGCCCAAGGCACTGGACGATGGCGCCCGTAGCACCACCAAGAAACGTAGACCACTCAAGGCCCTGCACGATGATCAGCTCGCGGGCTGGGTTCCGACCTGCGACGGTGAATCCAAAGCGATCGGGACCCAGGATGCGAAACGCCCCTTCGAGTTCACGCAAGGCACCCTCTGGTGTCCGTTCCGAGATACGTGGCGCCAGATGGCGAAGCGAGCCTTGCTCGGAGGACACCACCAATGAACCTCCTTGATCCATGGAGAGGCTGTCGATGCCCTCGCAACGAATGACCAGCTCACTCAGCGCGCTACCCGGGGCCAGACGCCAGGCGAGCTCCGGGCTCGCCCCGTTCCAGCCCACAACAAGATCGGCGCCCACACCCGCGGACACACGCACCTGGTCATAGGCCCGCACGCCGGTTGTCCATTGGGCCGGATCGTTGCCTATCAGAAAATTGTGCCGATCTGCACGCAGGCTCTCACCAACCGGTGCGGCCCTTTGAGGGCCCTCAAGGATGAGCGTGACCACATCATGCTCAACACGCTCATCCTCAAGGAGCACTGTCCGGGACAGCAACACCGTACTCGGCTCAATCGCAATGCCCAGCTCGCCTCGATGGGCCGCGAACAGGGCTGCAGGCGGCCACTGCCCCTGATTCTCCAAGAACACACCGCTGCCACTGGGGAGACTGTCCAAGACGCTCTCGGCGACAGCTGCATCCTGAGCAGTTGCGCTACCCGCAGGAAGGAAGACCGCGAACACGAGCAGGGCAAGGCTGACACAGGGCCAGCGACCTTTCATGGCTGTGCATGTTGTCATGTGACTCTTCGTTCCTGGGGGCAAGCTTGGAGCTATGCGCTATAGATCGACGCGAATCCACTGACCAGGGCTTGGCACCCACTTCCCCTCGCCAAGCATCTGCGTCTTCTCCACGACGGTGAGGTAGTAATGCCCTGGGGGCACTGCGAAAGCATTGGTCGGTAACTGCACATCCAGGGTCAGTTGAGGAGAAGTTCCTCCTACGACATCGAAATCAAGAACCACATACCTTTGGTTCATGTCCCATGCGTGGGTAATCGACCCGGTGCGGACAAGAGCGACGCGCTCCACGGTACTGCTGGCCGATGAGAGCGTCACGTTCACTGGGAATGTTCCATTGACCTGTGGATATTGGATCACCGCTGGCGACGACGTGATCTCGGGTCGCGCGCGGAAGAAGTAGGGCGGCTCGTACACGGCGACCGTGTGGTAGTCCGCCGTGAAGGTTCCTCCAGCAGAGAACACCCGCCCATCTGGAAGCAGACCTGCCACTGAATGGTAGCGACGGTGCGACGGCTCTACGGCACCCGTGACGGCTGTCCAGGAGCTGCCCTGGGACGGGCCGAAGATCTCTGGGGGACGATAGCGTTCCGGGGGCAGCGGGTCTCCTGCGCAGCTGACTCCATCGGAGCCTCCGTTCACCAGGATCGATCCGTCCAGTAACAACACCGAGTTGTGGTTGAAGCGAGGGAAGTTCAAGTCAGGGGCGGAGTAGTCCCACACTGTGGAGACGCTCGGCTCTACATACTTGTCGACCTCGCCGTAGACGGACGCCACGGTGATATCGTCGGGGAGAAGTGGCACGCATGTGGTGTCATCGCCTCCATTCGTACCACCGATTGCGTAGATGACGTCAATGGGTGCGTACATCCCTGGCTGGCCTGGATCGGGATACACAAGATGCACCGAGTTGCCGCCGTGACGATCCACGGAGGGCATGGACGTCGGCATCGTCTCCCATCGCTCCTCCTGGCCCACGCCGCACAGTGGGTTCTCAATATCCAGGAACGCCGCACGAGTCGCGTCGGCAATGAATACATCTCCCGTGGACAGCATGTGAATCCGCGGATAGTCCCCCATGCTCAAGAATGGATCCGTCGTGTCACAGTTCACTCCGCCGCGGCTGATCGTGAGCGTCGGATTGACGAGCGCCAGTGGATTCCAAGCGATCCGATCCCACGTTTCGTGGATCGCCTCGGCACCGTAGGTAGGGGCACACTGATCCGGCCCATCTGGCTCCGCGTTCTTTCCGTGCCCCGCGATGAATGGATCTCCGTTGTTGAGTGTGATCAAGGAGGGATACCACCGTTCTCGATTCATGGTCAGCAAGGACGGCTCAATCCACGTCGGCGGATGAGTGGACGTGTCGAGCACCCGGAGGGCTCGGTGCCCAAAGGCGCTCTGATCTGGATTGCACGCCGACTCGCACTTGCCAACCTCATCCAGCCCACCCGCTATCAAGACATTGCCGTCGGGGAGGAGGGTGTGCCCCGAACAGAAGGCGTCCTCAGAGGCATTCAGCGGCGACGATGAGTGCGTGACTCGCTGTGCATTCCCTGGCCGGTTACCTAGCCAGACAAAGCCGTCGACGTTCCCAGTGCCGCATGTTGCCTTGCGGGCGATGAAGAACACCCGCGAGTCCTTTCCCTCTGCTGGAGGAAGGACGATGGCATGGGCGATTTCCTTGTTGCCACCCAGAATGTTGGTGAGTGTATAGGGCCCGCTCCACTGCCCTGAAAACGAGGGGGCGCCAGCTCCCTGCGCCTGCAAGCACGGAGTGCCCACCAGCAGCAACAGCGACAGCGTCGCGAGCCCACCGAAGCGGCTGACGACAGACTTGGAATATGAGTGCAGCATCCAGTAGTCCTCCTTCTCTCTTCCTCTTGTGATCGGCGTCTGCGCTCGCCCTTCCAGGCGAGCGGAGCCTTCCATACCGATGACCGAAGACTACTCCAGTCCCAATGATCGTGGGCTGTTCTTCTTGGCATTCCGCGACGAGCCCGCCGGAACAGGACAGAGAGGGCACATTGCTCCGCGCCAAGACTCTTCGCACCATCACGTGACGAGATTGTCTTGAAATAGGTAACGGCAGCCTCGACGTCGATCACTTTGCTGATGAGGGTAGATGTCGGAGTAGCACGAGTACCTTCATGGAAAACGTCGAAATCCTCAGCGCCGACCCTCAGGCTTTCCCGCATCGTTTTGCAGCAGCTTCCCAGTGAGGCGCTGGCGCGCCTTCCTCAGCTGGCGCACGAGGCCTCCTCGACGGGCCCAGGCGATCCCAGCCAGTTCACGCTTGAGCGACTCGCGGCTCCTGGCATCGGGGACCCGGGCACTTGCTTGCGTCGCAGATACCCCTGGCTTCGAGTCCCTAGACAACGCCCGCCAGACAACTGATCTGGCTCGTGCTGGGCATGGCCATGCTCCTCAGCCTGCCTATCAGCTTGGTGGCTGACAGCCTCCCCGAGAGCTAGGCCGAACGGGGCCAAGTCTGCAGGCCCACCAGCCTCCCTGGTCAGCGTTGGTGCCCCCCCCTGTCGGCTCCAGCGCCACGGAGCATTTCGGAGTTGCGCCACAGGCGAGTCGCCGCCACCGTATGGCTCGGCGTCGTTCCGGTCGCCCCGCTCCCCCGAGGGTCGCAGGCCCCAGGGTGCGCCGGCCGATGCCCAGCCACCACTGACATCGGAGCCCAGCCTTGACCGTCACCGTCACCGGCCAGATCGCCACCCGCGAGAGCTACGGCAAGGCCCTGGCCGCCCTGGGCGCCGAACGGAGCGACATCGTCGTTCTCGAGGCCGACCTCTCAGGGTCCACCAAGACCAAGCAGTTCTCCCAGGAGTTCCCGGAGCGCTTCTTCAACATGGGTGTGGCCGAGGCCAACATGATCGGCGTCGCGGCGGGGCTGGCCCAGACCGGGCTGACCTCCTTCGCCTCGTCGTTCTCCATGTTCGCCGTGGGCAAGGCCTTCGAGCAGGTGCGCCAAGAGGTGGCCCTGCCCGTGAACAACGTGAAGATCTGTGGCACCCACGCCGGAGTGACCACGGGCGAAGACGGCGCCAGCCACCAGGTCCTCGAAGACCTGGCCATCATGCGCGTGCTGCCCAACATGCGCGTCATCGTCCCCTCTGATGGCCTCGAGACCGAGCAGGCGATCCAGGCCGTGGCGGCGGACAAGCTGCCCGCCTACGTGCGCCTCTCGCGCATGAAGACGCCCCTGTTTCTCCCCGCCGACCATCAGTTCGAGATCGGCAAGATCAGCACCCTGCGCGAGGGCGACGACGTCACCCTGATCGGGCTCGGCGTGACGACCTACTACGCCGCCGAAGCCGCCGAGCTGCTGGCCGCCGAAGGTATCTCGGCCCGGGTGCTCAACGCCGCCTCCCTCAAGCCCCTCGACGCCGCCACCCTGATCAAGGCCGCCCGCGAGACCGGCGCCCTGGTCACCGTCGAAGAGCACCAGCGCTCTGGCGGACTGGGCAGCGCCGTCCTCGAAGCCATCGGCGAAGAGGCACCGTGCCCCGTGCGCCGCCTGGGCATGGACGACCGCTTCGGCGAGTCTGGCGACGGCGTGCAGCTGCTCGAGCACTTCGGCATGACCGCCCCGGCCATCGCCCAGGCAGCCCGAGAGCTGCTCGGCCGCAAGTCATGAGCTCTTCTACACCCACCGCAGACCCCGCACCCAGCCACAGCACACCCAGCCTCACCACATCGGGACCACGGATGACCACTGCCTCCACCGACGAACTCGCCACCATCGCCCGAGAGCTGCGGGGCGATGTGATCCGCATGCTGGAGAAGTCCCGCTCCGGTCATCCCGGGGGCTCCCTGGGCATGGCCGACGTCTACACGGCGCTGTACTTCGGCGGGCACATGAACGTGCGCCCGGATGAGCCCGAGTGGGCCGACCGAGATCGTTTCGTCCTCTCGAACGGGCACATCTGCCCGATCCTCTACGCCATTCTCGCGCGCCTGGGCTACTTCCCCCGCAGCGACCTGTGGACCCTGCGCCAGCTGGGCAGCAAGCTTCAGGGCCACCCCGACTTTCACTTCACCAAGGGTGTAGACTGCTGCACGGGCTCGCTGGGCAACGGCGTGAGCGTGGGCCTGGGCATGGCCCTGGCCGCCCGGGTGCAGGGCAAGAACTACCGGGTCTACGTGGGCAGCAGCGACGGCGAGTCCCAAGAAGGCCAGGTCTGGGAGATGGCTTCGGCCGCCGCCCACTACAAGGTCGACAACCTCACCGTGCTCCTCGATCGCAACGGCATCCAGATCGACGGCTTCACGAAGGACGTGATGGACCAGGGCGACCTGGCGGCGAAGTACGCGGCCTTCGGCTGGCACGTGACCACCATCGACGGCCACGACATGGACGCGCTGAATCAGGCCCTCGATCAGGCCAAGACCGTGCGCGGCCAGCCCCAGCTGATCTGCTGCAACACCGTGCTGGGCAAGGGCGTCTCCTTCATGGAGGACGTGCCCAGCTGGCACGGCGTCACTCCCGACGCGGACCAGGCCGCCGCTGCCCTGGCGGAGCTGGGTCTCAGCTAGCCCGGACGTCTCACCAGCTTCTGCTGCGGCCGCGCTTGGTGAAGAATGCGGGTTAGAGAGCGGTGAGGGCAACCCAGCCCCCGGCTGCGATCGCTTCCACGGACACGAGCAGGCCTGCGGGTCTGACTCGACAGAGCAGGGCTCGCAGGGGCACTCCGGCCAGGGCTGCGGCGCAGGCGGCGCCCAGGGCGAGCTGCCACGACGGGCTGGCCGACGGTGCGTTCGGGTTCAGGCCCAGACCCAGACCCATGAGCAGACCGAAGACGAGAGCCTCAGCCCAGACCGGGCGGCCAGGGGCTTCAGCGTTTGTCTTGCGGGCCAGGGCGCCCAGGTTCAACACGCCAACCCAGGCCACGGCCAGGCCGCCGGCGAGGGACACGGCGCCCACGGTCAGCTGCTCGGCCAGCCAGTCGACCGAAGCCACTCCCGCAGCCAGGCTGGGCACAAAGGCCAAGACCACCCGGGCCGAGTTCGTGCGGGCCAGCGCTTTCGAGCTGACCGCGGCGCTGCCAGCCAGAAGGGCCGCCAAGCAGAGCAGGGCCAGCGGGCTGCCGAGCAATCCCAGCGCCCCGGCCCGGAGCACGGACAGAACGCCGGGCGTTGGCAGAGGTCGCCCGGAGCTGGCCACCTGCCGGGGATCGCCCGCCCAGAAACGCAATCGCGCAGATGCGCCGGTCACCACGCCCGGCTCATCCGACCAGATCACATCGCACAGGTCCTGGTGCCGCGGGCTGGTCTCCAGAAAGAGGCTGACTTCGATCTCCAGCTCACGGGGGATGACGGTCAGCTCGTAGTGCAGCTCCAGCTCGATCCACTGCTCGAAGGACAAGGCGTCCATGACATCACTGACCAGCTCACCCACGGCGAGTTCGCCCTTCAGTGGCTCACCGCCATCGGGGCGCAGGCGCACGTGCTCCATGACATAGCGGGCCAGATCGTCCCGCACGGCCTCGAACTCAGCGGCCTCCACCAGGAGGTTGCCGTCGGGGTCGAGTGGCAGCACCTCCCAGGCCGACTGAGCCTGAACCTTGACGAAGTGCACCAGCTGCCCGGGCTCGACGACCAGCAGGCTACGGCTGCGCGAGTTGTCATGGGCGCGCGCCGAGCTGCACAGTGCGACCAGGGCCACACAGAGGGCGGCGGCAGTCAGCGGCGCAGCTCTGGCAACTCGCACGTCGAAGGCTCCGCGCCACACAGATCGCAACGACAATCCGGGGGCCCTGCCGGAAAGCGGCCTGCCCAAGCTCGGCTCAGTTGCTCTGGATCATGGCGGACATGCCGTTGCTGATCTCAGCCTGCACCGGCAGCGAATACTGGAAGACGATGAACACCCCCTGGGTCACCGAGGGCAACGAGCCGTTGGGGATGTCGATGGTGGCCAGACCACGGCCATCCAAGGTGCCGGTGGTCAGCACGGTCGCGGAGGCAGGGTGGAAGACACCTCCCATGAGCGGCACGGGGTTGATGGCCAGATCAGCGAACAGCTGGTACATCGCGTTGGGCGCGCCGCCGCTGCACCACAGCGCAGCATCATCTGTGGGTGACAGGAAGCCGCCGCCGTCCAGGCGCGCAGCCGCGGTGGCCCCGCCCAGATCCGAGAACATGACACCGAAGCCACGGAAGAAGAAGTTCGAGCTGCCGTTGGCGTTGGCCAAGGCCACTTCGAGCCCGGTGTGGTTGGGGTTGGCGCTGTAGTCCGCCACCTCGGCGAGGGCCACCGACCGGGACTTGCCCCGACTCGACTGGATCTCACCGTGGGTCACCTCCGTGAAGAAGCTGCTCGGGCTGAAGACCAGCGCCCCTGAAGGCAATCCGTCGTCGGCCTGGTTGTTCATGAAGACCGCGTTGGGAGAGTTGTTGTTCGCCACCACAACATCTCCGTCACCGTCGAGGTCGAGGTCTCCGATGGCCACGTCGTAGCTGGTGGACACGGGCCAGGTGAGCGCGCGCTGCAGGTTGATGTTGCCGGGCCGAGAGCGGTTGGCGAAGACGGCGTTGGTCGCTCCGGTGCTGGCGTCCAGCCGGTTGGCGGTGACCACGTCGAGCTTGCCGTCGTTGTCCAGGTCTCCCATGGCAGTGCCGTAGGTCTGCGAGCTGTGAAAGGTGAAGTCGTCCCGACCATCCTGGAAGAAGCCGTCGAAGCCGTTGTTGCGAAAGATCACGTTGCGCGAGCCGTTGTTGCCAGCGTGGGCGATGATCAGATCATCGTGCCCGTCGCCGTTCAGGTCGCCCACGGTGATGTCCCGCGAGCTGGCCGGGCCTGAGACCGCGATCACGCTGGCCCCATCCTCGGTGAACGTGCCGTCGCCATTGGAGACGTAGACCCGGTCACGACCGCTCATGGGCTGGCCGGTGATGATGCGGTTGGCCACGATCAGCTGAAGCTGGCTGCCGACGGCGACGAAGGCCACGTCGTAGGAGTGGTCGGCATGGGCGTCGGGATCGCCCGCGGCGATGGCCGTGAAGACGGGGGCATCGACCATCACGGTGTCGTTGCGCAGGAAGAGATTGCTGCCCTGCACGCCATTCGTCGGACCCACGGCCAGAACGCAATCGAGATCCGAGTCTCCATCCCAGTCTGCGAAGGCCGCGCCCTTGCAGGCCAGATCGAGGCCAGCGTTGAGGGGCACCGGCACGCCGAACTGGCCAGTGCCATCGTTGACGTAGATCAGGCTGTTCACGCCGTGATTCACAGCCACCAGGTCTTGGTCCCCGTCGCTGTCCACATCGAGAAACAGCACCTTGCGGGTGTTGTTCTGGATCGAACCGCTCCCGGCAGACCCTGCCTCACCGTTCAAGGACCCGAAGAGGACGATGTTCTGGACGCTCTGGGCAGACACCACACCGAGAGCTGCCAACGTGATGGCCGTAAGGAGAGATTTGCGCATCTGAGGACTCCGCATGAAGACAACCGCTGCCTGATCGGCACGAGAGGCCGCGCTGAATGGAGCCATGGCGGCGACCGAGCTGGCTCTGTTCGGCAGACCTGGCATCGGGGGCCAGCGCTGCCTGAAAAAGAGTCTATCAGGCCGGGTGGGCACAAGAAGAGCGTCAGCGCAAGGGTCTGTAGGACAAATCACCCCTGAGGACAGGCCCACAAACGACCATCGGGCAGGCCCCGAAGGACCTGCCCGATGGCGAGCTCACCGCGAGGGTGGGCCCATGATCAACAAGCGATGTTCAGGCTCAGTTGCCCTGGATCATCGCCGACATGCCGTTGCTGATCTGGTTCACGCTGGAGAACACGGCCTGGAAGGCGATGAACGTGCCTTCAGCCACGGCCGGCAGGGTGCCATTGGGGATGGTGATCATGGCGTTGCCCAGCACGTCCACATTGCCCACGACGAGGCCGAGGGGAGCATCCAGGAAGATGGTGCCGCCGAAACCCGGGGTCGGGTTGATGGTCAGCGAACCGGCGAGGATGTAGGGACGGCTCTCAGGAGCCTCAGAGATCATCAACGCTGCATCGGTGATCGGCGACAGGAAGCCAGCGCCATCGAGGCGAGCGGCGTTCGACGCTCCACCCAGGTCGGTGTACATGGCCCCGAAGCCACGGAAGAAGAAGTTCGAGCTGCCGCCAGAGTTGGCCAGCGCGACTTCCATGCCCGTGTGGTTGGGGTTGCCGCTGTAGTCGGCCACTTCACCGATGGTCACCGACAGGGTGTTGCCACCGTTGTTCTGGATGGTGCCGTACGTGATCTGGTTGAAGAAGGCACCCGGGTTGGCGCCGAGTCCACCAGCAGCCAGGCCATCGTCGGTCTGGTTGTTCATGAAAACACCGTTGTTGACGTTGCGGTTGGCCACGACCATGTCGTTGTCACCGTCGCCGTCGAGATCGCCAATGGCCAGATCGTAGCTGGGCACGCTGGCCTGGGTGATGGCCAGATCGAGTTGAATGTCGCCGGGGGTCGAGTTGTTGGCGAAGATCTGGTTGCCTTCACCCATGGTGCTGGTCAAGCGGTTCGCCGTGCCCACATCGTTCAGGCCGTCACCGTCGAGATCGCCGATGGCCATGCCGTAGGTGTTGCTCAGTGCCTGGGCGGTGAAGTCGCCTGCGTGCTCGACAACGAGACCGGCGGCGCCGTTGTTGATGTAGCAGCGGTTGGGCTGGACACCGTTGCCGGCGTTGGCAATGAGCACGTCTTCGTCACCGTCGCCGTCGAGATCGCCGACAGCGATGTCCCGGGAGCTGAGCGGGAAGGCCGTGGAGATCGGGTGGCCAGGCAGGCTGGTGAAGGTGCCGTCGCCGTTCGACTGGTAGACGCGGTTGACACCGCTACCGGAGACGCCGTTGACGGCACGGTTGGCGACGATCAGCTGCAGGTTGCCGTCGACAGTGACGAAGCCCACGTCGTAGGAGTGATCGAGATCGTTGTTCGGGTCACCGGGGTTGATCACCGTGAAGATGGGCGCGTCGGCCGCCACGGTGTCGTTGCGCAAGAACACGTTGGCCTGCTGGGTGGGAGCAGCGGCCGGGCCCATGGCGATGACCACGTCGAGGTCGAGGTCGCCGTCCCAGTCTGCGAAGGCCATGCCCTTGGCTTCCAGGGCACCACCACCATTGAGGTTCACCGTCAGGGGGAACTGACCGGAGCCATCGTTGACGTGAATGGTGCTCGCCACGCCGTGGTTGAGCGCGACCATGTCGGTGTCGCCATCGTTGTCGACGTCGACGAACTCGACCTTGCGGGTGCTGTCGCTGGCAGAGGTGACTCCGCTGACTCCACCATCAAAGAGGACGATGTTCTGGACGCTCTGGGCAGAGGCCACGCCGAGCGCACCCACCGCCAGGGCCGTAAGGATTGGGTTCCGCATCAGACTGACTCCTGTGTATTCGTTTTCGGGATCTATAGAGGTGTGCGTTGGAGCACCTGTTCTCGGTGCTTCAGCTGCGAGCGGCCCCCTGGGCGCGCTCGCATGGTTGGTCTTCTGCTGCCGGAGCAGGCCCGGCCTGGAGAAGAGGCGCAGTGTTCCTTCCGGATACCAAGCCGCGCGCCATTCTAAAGCTGAACGCCGTCCACGCCAAGATGGGGAGGCCGCTCGTAACCCCAGCCCCAGCCACTAGATGGAAGCGTTCCCATATGCCGTAGGAGGGCCAATGGCCCGTTGCTGCCGCATCCAAAGCGGTTTTTGAGATTCTCGGCTCAAATTCAGCCCACCTCGGATTGTCGAGGAAGGGGCTACAAAAAGAGGAGGGTTTTTTCTTGGCTGAGGTGATTCCCCGACGGACCGTGCCTGCCCTGGCCTCACCCGCTCAGCGCCTGGCCGCCCCCACCCCCTCTGCACACGCCCGTGACCCTCATTCTCGGCATTGAATCCTCCTGCGACGAGACCGCCGTGGCTGTGGTCCGCGATGGCCTGGAGGTCTTGGCTCACTCGGTAGCGAGCCAGATCGACCTGCACGTGCGCTTCGGTGGTGTCATCCCCGAAGTGGCCAGTCGCAGTCATCTCGAAGCGCTGTTCCCGCTGATCGAGGACACCCTGTCTGAAGCCGGCGTCGGCCTGGCTGACCTCGACGCCCTGGCTGTCACCCAGACCCCCGGCCTGATCGGCTGCCTGCTCGTGGGACTCTCGGCCACCAAGGGCCTGGCCCTGGCCACGGGCCTGCCCATGGTGCCGGTGAACCACGTGCACGCCCACATCTACGGGGCCTTGATGGCGCCCATCCAGGGCGATCTGCCCACGGGCCCCCAGGCCTGGGTCGATCCGAACCAGCCCCTGGCCGCCCTGGTGGTTTCCGGGGGACACACGTCGCTCTACGCCAGCCACGCCTCTGCAGACCATCGCCTGGTGGGTCGGAGCATCGACGACGCCGCGGGCGAGGCCTATGACAAGGTCGCCGCCATCCTGGGCCTCGACTATCCCGGCGGGCCGGTCATCGACCGTCTGGCGGCGGCGGGCAACCCCAGCGCCTATGCCTTCCCGCGCTCCAAGGTCGCGGGCCTCGACTTCTCGTTCTCGGGCCTGAAGACCGCCGTGCTCTACGCGGCCCGCGGTCCCAACAGCAACCGCCGCTCGCCCCTGCTGGCCGACCTCTCCATCGAAGACCTGGCCGCGTCGTTTCAGGCGGCTGTCGTGGACGCCCTGGCCGAGAAACTGGTGCGCTGCGCCCAGGCCATCGACGCCCAGGCCCTGGTGGTCTGCGGAGGTGTCGCAGCCAACTCGGCCCTGCGCGAACGGTGCACTCGGGAGGCCTCTGGCCTGGGCTTGCCCCTCTACCTGCCCCCCCAGGCCCTGGCCACGGACAACGCCGTCATGGTCGCCGGCCTGGCCCAGCAACTCTTCGCGGACGGCCAGCGAGCCGACCTGTCCCTGGACGCCAGCCCAAGAGCCGACTGACCGGACCAGCCCCCCGCCCCCCCCCAGAGCCCCGCGAAGAACGGCGGCCCGGGCCCGCAACACAAACCTCCGAATGGCCCCAGTCGCCCGCTGGCCCGGAGCACGGTAGGATGCCCCCCATGTCCCCACCCAAGAGCTGTTTCCTCGTGTTCGACGACGGCGACGTCCACCGTGGCTACCACTTTGGCCATGACGGAGAGTCCTGCGGCGAACTGGTCTTCAACACGGCCATGTCGGGGTACCAGGAAGTCATCACCGATCCGTCCTACAAGGGCCAGGTCGTGCTCATGACCTACCCCTCCATCGGCAACTACGGCATCAACTCAGAAGATGTCGAGTCGGAGGGCTGCTACCTGCACGGCTTCGTGATCAGCGAGCTCTCGCCCCTGGTGAGCAATCAACGGGCCGAGACCGACCTCTCCAGCTACCTGGCCGACAAGGGCATCGTGGGCATCGCTGGCGTGGACACCCGGGCCATCGTGCGCAAGGTGCGCACCGCTGGCTCACCCCGAGTGATCCTGTCCAGCGTCGACACCGACCCGGCCTCGCTGCTGGCGAAGGTGCGGGCCTGGCCCGGCATTCACGGCAAGGACATGGTCCGCAAGGTCACCTGCGCCGAGCCCCACCCCTGGACCGAGGGCCTGAACTCGCCCTTCTTGCCATCCCTTGACCACGCCATCACGGGCAAGCCCCGCCTGGCCGTGCTCGACTTCGGCGTCAAACGCAACATGCTCCGAGGGCTGCACCACGCGGGCTTCGAGGTCACGGTGTTTCCCGCGTCGACCCCCGCCGAGGTCATTCTCGAGCACTCCCCAGACTGCCTCTTTCTCAGTAACGGGCCGGGCGACCCCGAGCCCCTGGGCTACGCCGTCGCCACCATCGCCGCGTTGATCCAGACCGGCCTGCCCACCTTCGGCATCTGCCTGGGACACCAGCTCACAGCACTGGCCCTGGGCGGACGGACAGCCAAGATGAAGTTCGGCCACCACGGCGCCAACCAGCCCGTGATCGACCTGACCACCGAGCGCACCGAGATCACGTCCCAGAACCACTCGTACGTGGTCGACCCCGGGTCGCTCGACTCAGGGATGGTCGAGGTGACCCACGAGAACCTCAACGACCGCACCGTCGAGGGGCTGCGCCACAAGGACCTGCCCCTGTTCACCGTGCAGTACCACCCCGAAGCCGCCCCCGGCCCGCGGGATGCGTTCTACCTGTTCGGCCGCTTCTCCAGCATGGTCGCCGAGCACCTGGCCGCCCGCCCATGACGAGCGGCTCGTGGCCCTGCGGGACGCCCAAGGGCGGCTCACCGGCCGATGGTGCGCTGGGCGCCACGCCGCACACCAGTCGCCACGGCGACGGCCACGAAGACGGCCTGCAACCCCTGGCCTCCCTCGATCTGGGAGCCTGCGACTCCGTAGACGCCCTGGTCCGGGGCATGGGCGGCACGGCCTTCGGCGGACGCACTCTGGGCGAGGCCGCCGACGTGCTCGAGGCCATGGTGCGAGACGAAGGCTGCTTCGTCGTGCTCACCCTCTCCGGGGCCATGACCATCGCCAAGCAGGGGCTGGTCATCGCCGAGATGATCGACCGGGGCTGGGTCCATGCCGTGGTCTCCACCGGCGCGCTCATGGCTCACGGACTGGTGGAGAGCCTGGGCATGAGCCACTTCAAGCACGACCCGTCCATGCCCGATCAACAGCTCATGGAGCGGGGCTACAACCGGGTCTACGACACCATCGAGCTCGAGCGCAATCTCGACGACACCGAGCGCATCCTGGCCGACCTGCTCGATCAGGTCGACGCCGACGAAGTGCTCTGCAGCCAGCGCATCAACCGGCTCATCGGCGACTGGCTCATCGCACACACAGACGGACGTGGCCCTCTGCGCTCGGCCGCCGAGCACGACGTGCCGGTCTACGTCCCCGCGTTCACCGACAGCGAGCTGGGGCTCGACTTCGCCACGCACAACCATGCTCGCCGCGCCGCGGGCCGCCCCACCCTGAACTTCAATCCGTTTCTCGACCTCGACGACTTTCACCAGCGCTTCGTGGCCCACGAGCGCCGAGGCCTGTTCACCATCGGCGGCGGCGTCCCCCGCAACTGGGCCCAGCAGGTGGCACCCTACGTCGACATCCTGGGCAAGCGCGTCCCGGAGATGCGTTCGCCCCCCTGTCGCTATCGCTACGCCGTGCGCATCTGCCCCGAGCCCGTACACTGGGGTGGGCTGTCCGGCTGTGACTACTCGGAGTCGGTGAGCTGGGGCAAGATCGTGCCCGCCAGCGACGGCGGACGGTGGGCCGAGGTGAAGGCTGACGCCACCATCGCCTGGCCCCTGATCGTCAAGGCCGTGATGGAGCGACTCGACGGCTAACCCGGACGTTTCACCACGATCTGCTGCGGGCGCGTCCGGACCATCAGGGCTGCCACACCCTCGGGACGATCGTGGCCACGGGCGTTCGTCACGCCGGGTCTGACAGCGCCGCCAAGAGAGCCTGCGTGGGTCGAATTCAGCCGTCGAGGTCGGACAGCCGCTGCAAATCGGCCTTCAGGGTCGCGACCCTGGCCCGGGTTCCGCCAGCGTCCGAGCCCGGATCAACGGTGATCAAGTCGTCGCACTGATCGTCGACCTCGGCCATGAGGCTGTCCATGGTGAGCGCGTAGCTGGTGGCCATGTCCGCGGCGTACTGGCGAGCCAGCATGAGGTCCGCAGGTGAACGCAGCGTCGCCGAGAGCCCCGAGCTGGCGTCGGCGTCGGTCCCGCAGCCAAGGGCCAAGGCATGGTGCATGTCCGCCAGGCTCTTGTAGAACGTCGTGATCCAGCCCAGCACATCGGTGGCGTCGATCTCGACCTGCGCCAGACCGTCGCGAGAGACGAAGGTCAGCTCGAGTGACGGCGGCAAGGCCTGCAGGTCGCGAACAAGCGCGGTCATCGCCGGGATGGCCTGGCCCTGTTGGAATCGGCGCAGCTCGGCGCAGTCCCCTGCGTCGGCTGGAAGCTGAGCCGGGCGGGGGAAGGCGTCCAGGCCTGACAGCGGGCTGGACAACGGGCCGGACAACAGATCGAACAGCTCCGGACGGCGCTCCGGGAAGATCATCTCGTGGAGCAGCTCTCGGTACTGCTCTGCTGACGAGGGCTCGTCGCTGTTGTCAAACCACGTCGCGTAGCCCACGAAGGCCAGCAAGAAATCGGCCTTGTTGACGTCTGTGGGCGTGGTGTCCTCGTCGTCGCGCACGCTCTCCAGCTGAGTCCTCAGATCGTTCAAGCCGGCGGCCTTGCCCGTGGCGTCCAGCAGCGGGGCCGGCGTGTCCTGGGTCAGGAAGAGCGTCTCGCTGAAGAACGAGAACGAGAAGGGCGCCACCGGGTTGCTGGCCAAATCCCCCATGGTGTCGGAGGCCGCGGTGATCTCGGCGCCGTAGACGAAGGGGGCGTCGGGCGTGAAGGTGATCAGGCCTTGTCCCGTGCCATCCCCGCTCACCAAGGTCGTGCCGGTCACGGCTGCCGGAGGGAAGAAGCCGTCGTCCTGCATGACCGTGATCGTTGAGTCTGCGCTGACCAGTTCATCGAGCGTGATGACGATCGTGCTCCCCACCAGCACCTGCATGTCCTGGTCTGCCGGAACACTGGAGACAAGGGTAGGCGCCGTGCTGTCGACCGCGGCGGTCACCGCGAAGAAGCTGGGAGCGCTGGGGAAACCGGCTGCCACCGTCACCACCACGGCGCCACTGGAGGCCCCGGCGGGAACATCCACGGTCACGGTCTGGGCATCGTCACCCATGCCTGCACCGCTCAGCGCGGCGGGCACCGAGTTGAAGGTCACCGAGGCGTTGTTGCCGTCTGTCGCGAAGTTGTTCCCGGTGATGACCGCCGTGCTTCCGACCAGTCCCGACGACGGCGTCAGCGAGGTCACGGACGGCGTCAGACCAAAGCTGAACTGGGCCAGGCTCGCCCCGCCCATGGCGCTGTCGGTGATGTCCACGACCTTCGAGCCTGCCGCCACGTTGACCAAGGTGGGGATGGCGAAACTGACAGACGCAGGCGTGGCGCCAGGCGACAGGGCCACCATGCTGCCGTCGAAGCTCACCTGCGCGTTGTCCAGATTGACCCCGAGAACCTCGACCGTGGTTCCGGCCGGGCCACTCTCGGGACTCATGGAGAACACCTGGGGAATGCCTCCCGCAGCCACACCGGTGGTGAAGCTGAACACGTGGGAGGCAGCGAGAGCGTTGCCGTTCAGGTCGGCCACATCCGTCGCCACCGAGACGGTGTAGACCGTGCTCGGCTGCAACGGTCCATCAGGCACGAACACCACTCTCGTCTGCCCCGGAGCCGCCGCCTGGGGGACAACCGTGCCAGAGATCGCCTGAGCCGGCGCACCCACGGTGACCTGCAGGTTTCCCGGCAGGGTGAAGACATCGATCAACTCGTCGAAGGTCACCGAGACCGCAGCATCCGTGGGTACGCCCGCGGCATCTGCGACAGGCATGGAGGAGAGCACCGTCGGCGCCTGGCTGTCTACCGGCGCACCTTGCAGAGACAGCACCACATCGCACGTCGTGATCGGGAAGACCACCGGCTGAGGCGCCGACGTGGCCATCTCGGAGACCAACGTCCCGCCGGTGAAGGCTCTGCAGATGAGCTGAGTTTGTCCGCCGATGACGGGCACATCGACGATGGAGAAATGGCCCGCCGAATCAGAGAACGCGAGATAACCGTTGTTGGTCACCACGGCCACTCCTGCCTGGGCCAGGATCGATCCATCGGGCAGCTTGAGGTCGCCGTCCACGGTCACCTTCGGCGCCGGCGGCCCGGGTGCAGCGTGCCAGCCCGCCTCTGGCAGGCCCGCGCCGGGGTCGGGCTCGACGAGCGCGCCGGTCACGTCGACCGTGCCCGTGCCAGCGGGGACCCACTGAAAGGACATCGTCGGATCGACCGGGTTCTCGTGCTCAAAGCGATAGAGGTCTACGGACGCGCCGGGCGCCAGTCCGTTCACGTTCGGGTAGGTCACCTGCACAAGCGCCGGGGTGCCAAAGCCCAGGTCCGGGTCGTAGCTTCCGGGGACCACGAACTCGACGCCCACGGGCTGCAGGCTGAAGAAGAGCTGGTTCGTCCGGGCCTTCTCCATGTCATCCCTGAAGGACGTGGGTACCTGCTCGGGTGCGACGAGAGACAGCTCGAGGGTCGTGGTGGCCCCATCGGCCAGGGCCACGCCGTCCTTGATCACCTGCACGTTTGCCGGCACGAAGAGACTCAGGCCGGGCAACGGGTCTGTGCCCATGCCGTCGTCGAACACCAGGGTCTGGGTGCCCGCGAGATTCGAGGCCATGTCCACCGAGCCCACGATGGCCGGCAAGAAGACCGTCATGAAGTGACTGATGGTGTCGTTGTTCAACAGACCTGCGGCCTGCAGCTGATCGAGCACGTCATCGTCAAGATGAGGGCGGGTGCCGAAGCGCAACGGCGCCAGCCCGCTGTGACTCGAGCCGGTGACATCGAACTCCACGTCGTAGAGGCCGTAATCGAGATCGTCGAAGCTGAATCCACCCACCCCGTTGGTCTGGGTGCTGGCCACCAGCACCGGCGCGGGCAGCTGCAGGGCCTGGGCCGTATTGGCTCCCGGATGGCCCACCACGGCGGATGGGTTGTTCGACCCAGGGTCAGGCTCATGGGTGAGCGGGTTCAACAAATCGCCCAGCAGGTCGGCCTGGTTGATCAGGAAGTAGAGGTTCACCGTGACGCCTGCCACCGGATCGCTGCCCGCCGCCACGACCACGCCGCTCAGTGTGTCGCTGCTCACCAGAGGCACGATGGAGCTGCTGCTCCCGCCCCCGCAACCGTTCAGGCCAAGCAGCGCCCAGCCCAGCGCAAGCACACCCAAGACTCTCTGACTCAATCTGCTCATCGCCGCCCTGCTCCAGCCAAAACCGATCACCGCCCGCTATCGCGCGGGATCAACACGCCGTCCGTATGTCCCTGCACGGCCGACATGGCGGCCCCGAGGGTCTCGATGTCACGGGGCTCTGCGTCGGCACCATCAGCCAACAGCTGCCCGCTCAGCAGGTAGCTGCCGAAGTGCTTGCTGGCCGCCTTGAGGAAGTTGTCGAAGCCACCATGGGCCTCGAGGCCAGGGATCCACAGCTCGGCGAACAGGGGCACGCCCGCGCTCCAGAGCCTGCTGCCCGAGGCGATCACGTGGCCCTCGAAGCCCTGCACGTCACTCCAGACGAAGGACACCTTGTTCGGATCGAGCTGCTGCTGGGTGAGCACGTCGTCCAGGGGCACACAGGGCACGCTGTCCACCACTCGGCACCCTTCGACGAGGTCGCCGAAGCCCTGGGCCTGCCCTGCCTCCAGCACCTCGGAGCGCCCCGACTTGGGGTGTCGCACCATGGAGAGCGTGCCCGCCTCCGAGCTCACCGCCGCGCGCAGACAGGTCACCTGATCGGCCAGGCCGTTGCGCTGCACGTTGCGTTCCAGCAGCTCGAAGTTGTCCGGCAGGGGCTCGAGCGCCAACACCTTCAGGCCCGTCTCTCGGGCGAGCAGCAGGGTCGGCGCGCCGATGTTGGCGCCGATCTCGATCATGTGGGTCTTGTCGGCGGCCAGACGCCCTTGGGATCTCATCCAGGAGATCAGCACGTGGCGCATGGAGGGGTGAAAATCGCCGGTGCAGAACAGGCTGTGGGTGATCGACTCGCGTACGGCGTGGGTCGTCCACTCGATGTCACCCCGGCGAAAGCTGATCGTGTCCGCCACGCCGTCGACCGCGAGCAGACCAAGCTCGAGGCGTTGCGCCAGGAGGGCCTCGCGATCGCCCTTGAGCCAGGCCACCAAGGCTCGGCGAGCCACACGGGAGACCCGCGAGAAGCTGAGTTTCGGGATGTCCAAGCTCAGGATCCTATCAAGTCCCCGAGGGCAGCTGGCCGGTGCTGGTGGGCGGGACCAGCTCGTCCATGAACAGCTGCTCCTCGGTGGCCGTGTCTTCGAAGGCCACCACCTCGTCGACGTCGATCCAGTGGCAGTCGATCACCGTGAGCCTGGCGTCAGGTCCGGAGACGATCAGGCCCAGGTCGTGCTGCTGCAGGCGGCTGTGGGCCAAGGTCACCAGGCCGAAACTGCGCACCGCAGCCCTCACCGAACCCACCAGGTCGCAGTCGTCCAGGGCCAGCGAGCCGTTCTGCAGGGCGACCACGCCGCCGTTGATGAGCAGCGCTTCGTCAACCATGACCTGGCCCCCTTCGCCAGCCACCACCGCTGCACCTGAGGCAGCGAAGCGCCCACCGATGATGTGCGAGCTGGACTCCCAGACCTCGACACCCGTCCCCGGCACGGCGCGATTCTCGACGCGGCAGTCGCTGAGCCAAGACTCGGAGTCTTCGCCCACCAGGATCGCCGTCTGCCACTGCTCGACCAGAACGGAGCACTGCTCCATGCGCAGGGTGCCCTCCAGCACCTGCACGGCGCCGTTGGCCCGGGCCCCGACGTGGCAGTACTCAAGGGACAACTCGCCCCCGGCCACCGTCACCGCGGCCTCTCGGCTGTCTCCGTGGCTGCCGTCGGCCCTCAGGGTCAGGCCCCGCATGACCACCTTGACGTCACCCCGAACGCTCACGCAGGTGGGCGAACGGCTGTGGATCGTGACCGCCCCCAGGCTGGCCGAAGGCTCGAGGGTCAGCGACGAACGAAACTCGACCGGGCCTCCGTGCAGACCGGGCTCCAGCTTCAGGATATCGCCATCTGAAGCCGCGAGGACCGCCGCGACCAGCGACGCGTACTCCCGACCATCGATGGACACAGTGGGCGTGACCACGGCCGTGGACATGGCCGCCGCCGGGTCATCGACAACCGCAGAGAAGGCAGGGCGCGGGCCCTGGTCAGCGGGCCTCGGCTGGGTCAGACCGCAGCCCGGAACCGCCAGCCACAGGGCCAGGGTCAGGGCAGCCCAGGGGCTCGGCGGTGACTTGGAGAGAAGACCGCTCACCAGCCGCCTCAGCTGCTCGTGACGTGCGTCGCCCCGCCGCTGCGGGCCAGGTGCTCGATCAGATCGACCTTCGAGAGCAAGGTGACCAGCTTGCCCTGATCGTCCACGACCAAGGCCACCTCGCCGCGCATGAACACGTCGGCCAGGTGTGACGCCGGGGCATCGAGCCCCACCGTGACCACCTTCCGGCACATCACCTCGGCGATCTTGCTCTCCATGGTGCAGCGATCGTCGAACAGCGCCGCCAGGACGTCGGTCTCGGTGATGATGCCCACGAGCGTGCAGTCTTCGTCGAAGACGGGCAGCTGCGAGATACCCCGCGACTTCATCTCATTGACCGCGTTACCCACCCGGTCAGCGTCAACAATGGTGAACAATTCCCGCTCGGGGAGGCCCCGCAACAGGTCGCCCACCTCACCGGCAGCCCAGGGCTCTTCGGCGAAACGGTTGTCGGCCATCCATTTGTCGTCGAGGAACTTGGTCATGTAGTTGCGCACGCCGTCGGCGGCGATGGTCAGCACCCGCTGGCCAGGCTTCATGGCCTTGGCCACTTCGAGGGCCCCCCAGACCGCCGAGCCCGACGAGCCACCCACCAGCAATCCCTCGCGACGGATCAGCTGGCGAGACATGCGGAAGCTGGGCCCGTCCTCGCTCTTCACCCACTCATCCACGTACTTGCGCCACATGACACCGGGGATGAAATCGTAGCCGATGCCCTCGACCTTGTAGCTGCCCACCTCGTCGTCGGGCAGGCCGGCCAGGATCGACCCCAGCGGGTCGACGCCCACGATCTTGCAATCGGGCATGGCCTCTTTCAGGTGCTTGGCCACACCAGACATGGTGCCGCCCGTCCCCACCGTGGCCACGAAGGCGTCGAGCTTGCCCTCCATCTGCTCGATGATCTCGGTCGCCGTGGCGGCGTAGTGCACCCCGGGGTTGTCGTCATTCTCGTACTGATCGAGGATCCGTGAGCGGGGGATGATCTGCTGCAGCCGCCTGGCCACGCTGATGTGGCTGTCCGGGTCGTCGAAGGCCGCCTCCGTGGGCGTGCGATGGATCTCAGCACCCAGGGCCTCGAGCACCACCTGCTTCTCCCGGCTCATCTTCTCCGGCATGGTGATGATCACCCGGTAGCCCTTGACCGCCGCCGCCATGGCCAGGCCGATGCCCGTGTTGCCGCTGGTGGCTTCGATCAGGGTGTCCCCCGGCCGAATCTCGCCGCGCTTCTCGGCCTGCTCGAGCATGTGCACGCCGATGCGGTCCTTGACGGAGCCGCCCGGGTTCAAGAACTCGCACTTGACGAAAACGTCAGCGGGGACGTGGCGGGCCACGTGGTTGAGGCGGACAACAGGCGTCTGGCCGACGCAGGACAGGATGTTCTCGTGGACGGGCACCTGGGTGTCTCCAAACCGCGCCGCGTTTCGGCAAGCGGACCGATCGGGGATTGTATGGCTTTGGGGGCCGCCCCGGCATCCCCCCAGTTGGAGGACGTCGTGGACGGCCCGAAGGTCGGGGCTCCGGGCCAGACGGTCACCCCGTCCGCCGCCGCCGAGCCCGTTGTAGACTGTGCCCCCCGCGCCCGGAGGACAGCCGATCGGCTCCCAAGACACCATGATCTGCCCGGAACGGCAGCCCACCAGGTCGCCCACCAGGTCGCCCACCGGGGCTCTCCCCGGGTCGCTCCCCAGATCGATCCCCAGGTCGATCCCCAGGTCGATCCCCAGGTCGATCCCCAGGTCACTCCCCAGATCGATCCGAGGCGCCCTACGAGCCGCGCTGGGTGGAGCCGCCCGGGCCGGGGCGATCGCTCTCTGCCTGGTCAGCTGCGCCGATGAGCCAGGGGCCCCGGACCCAGCGGCTGCCCAGCCCCCGACGAGCCCGCCCAACGTGCTGCTGATCTCCATCGACACCCTGCGGGCCGATCACCTCGAGGCCTACGGGTACGAGCAGCCCACCGCCCCGAACCTGCGCCGCCTGGCCGACCAGGGCGCCCTCTTCGAGCGCTGCATCGCCGTCTCCAACTGGACCCTGCCCACCCACACAACCCTGCTCACCGGCCTGCACCCCGTGGTCCACGGCGTCGAGGAGCACAACGACGTGCTAGACCCGGAGCGGGCCACCCTGGGAGAGGCCTTCGCTGCCGCCGGCTACGACACCGCGGGCTGGTTCAGCAACCCGTTCGTGGCCGAGCGCTTCGGTTTCGCCCGAGGCTTCGAGCAGTGGACCATGGCCCCCACCCCCGACCAGATGCGCGGCCAGTTCGAGAAGAAGGGCACGCCCAAGGGAGCCATCACCCGCAGCTGGCAGCCCGATCCGGGCCCACGAGCCAAGGACTACTTCGTCGAGCAGAGCGCCGAGCCCATCACCGATCGGGCCCTGGAGTATCTGGACGAGCGCAGCGACCTGGCTGACCAGGGCGACACCCGGCCCTTCTTGCTGTTCTTGCACTACAACGACGTGCACAGCGACTACATCCCCCCGGCGCCCTTTGACCGCCTCCACGACCCCGAGTACTCGGGCACCCTGACCGCAGAGGACTACCCGCGCAACAAGCGCGTGCACCGACGCATGGCCTCCGCCGACCTGGCCTGGGTGCGCTCCCTCTACGACGGCGAGATCAGCTGGGTCGACCAGCACATCGGCCAGGTTCTTGATCGGCTGGAGCAGCTGCAGCTCGACGAGAACACCATCGTCGTGATCACAGCTGATCACGGCGAAGGTTTCTTCGAACACAATGGAAAAGAACATCACTACGGTCTGTACGACGAGCTGGTGAACATTCCGTTTCTCGTGAAATGGCCTGCGGGGGTGGCCGCCGGTCAGCGCGTCGCCCACGGGGTGAGTCAGACCGATATTCCGGCGACGGTGCTAGGCCTGGCCGGTGTGCCGGGTCTGCCCGACGCAGACGGCGTCTCCTGGGCGGGCTTGCTCACCGGCGGCAGCGGCCCGCGCCCACGGCCCCTGCTGTCGCGGGCGATCCTCAAGCCGATCCTCGAAGAAGACGGCGACCTGGTGCTGTCGTTGCGCACCGATGAGCTCACGGTCATCCGCAAGACCACACCTGAGGGCGCCGTGTCGGCCATGGTCTTTGATCGGGCCACCGACCCCGGTGAGATGTCTCCCCTGCCTCGCGACCACCCCGACCATGCGAAGGGGCTTGAGCTGCTCGATCTGCTCGAAGGCCGCATGGCCGCGCGGCGGGACAGCCTGGCCTGGTCCGAAACAGAGCCCCTGCAAGACGCCGACCCCGAGCTGCTGGAGCAGATGCGTCAGTGGGGTTACATCAAGTAGAAAATCGCAGCCACCACACCACGACGCACACCTCCGGACACACCTCCCCATGGCCCTGATCTCCCTGGCGATCTGCTACACCGGCTTGTTTGGCATCGCCTTTCAGACCGTGCGCAACAGCCACCGCACAGGCCCCGCCGGACGGACGCACCCGATCCCGGTGTTTCAGCGCCGCACCCTGGTCTGCCTGATGATCGTGCTCGGCTGCACCGTGCTGAACATCTGGCTCATGGCCCGCAACGCCGAAGTGCCCCGGCCCGAGCTCACCGCGCTCATGGCCGCCGACATCCTGGGCCTGCTCTGCGTGATCAATGTGTCGACCACCCTGCGCAGCGAGCCCAACGCGCGCTCCGCCGCCCGCACCGGCATCGCCCTCGGCTTCTACTGCTTCGCCGCCACCGTCGTCTGGGGCACGTTCACCTTCTCGTTCAACGACCCGGCCAGCGCAGCGTTTCTCGCGGGGACCTGCGCCAGCTGGGGCGTGAGCGGCGCCAGCATCGGCTTCCTCGCCATGTTTCACTACGGGCTCAGCGCTCTGCTCGTCTCAGCGGGCATCGCCGCCTACAGCGACTACGGCGAGCTGGCCAAGTGGAACAAAGACCGGGCGTTTTGCCGGGTCAGCGTGCTGGCCATGGTCATGGCCTTGGGATACCTCGTGTTCACCTGGGGAGTGCTGCGGGGGTGAGCAGCCTGCCCCGAGAAGGGTCGGCGAGAGTCTTCCAGGGTGTCCAGGCGTGCTGGCCCGAACACGAAACGTTGTTCGATCGCATGGAACACGCCGTCAAGGGGCACGGCGGCACGGTCAGGCTGGTGATGCTCCCCGAAGAGAGCCACGGCCATCGAGCCCGCGAGTCAGCGCTGCACACCCCGGCAGAGATGACCGACTGGTTTGACCGCTGGCTGGTGGCCGAACCCCAGAGCTGAGCTGGCCCCGGCCCTCGGCTTCGAACCGAGGCCTTGCCCCGAGGGCTCGGGCGCGCCGCCAGCGCCCTACAACATGCCTACGGGGTCGGCGTCGACCAGCACGCGCACGCCCTTCGCCGGGGCCGTGTGCCCGGCCAGGCGCTTGAGCACCGCGTCGACTGCTGCGTCGGTGAGGCACTTGGCCACCATGTGCATGCGATGCTGACGGTTGATCCGGGGGATGGGCGCGGGGGCAGGCCCCAGCAGCATCAACTCGCCCGAAGCGTTCAGCTTGGTCATGGACGGCGCGGGCGGCTCTGAAGCCAGAGGCGCTGAGCCGACGCCGGCCTGGACAGAGGCCTCTGCACCGTCCCTCGCCGACCCATGGCCCTGCTCGGCCGACGCGCCTCTGCTCGCAGCCAGATCGTCGTCACGATCACCAAACTCGCCTCTGCTGCCAGCCGACTCGCCGCCCACGGTGGCTGGATCTGCCGCTGGCGTGTGCAAGCCGTCGAACAGCCCGGGTGACTCGTCCCGGGGCCGGGGCGACTTGACCGGCTGCGACGGCTCAGCCTTCTTGCTGGCACTCTTCTGCTCTTCTCCATCTGGCTTGTCGTCGCTCTGCAGCAACGCGCCCACCTCGACGATGCGCTCGCGCACCGCGGCGAAGTCTTCGCCCTGCACCACGATGCGCACCAGACGACCGTAGGGCGGGTATCCCAGGGCCTCTCGCTCGGGCAACTCGACCCTGGCGAAGGCTTCATAGTCTTGCACCATCCCCGCGCGAATCGACGGGTGTCTCGTGTCGTAGGCCTGCACCACCACTCGCCCACCCTTGGGGCCCCTGCCCGTGCGCCCGGTGACCTGGGCCAGCAGCTGAAAGGTCCGCTCGGCGGCGCGATAGTCGGGCAAGAACAAGGCCGAGTCGGCGCAGATCACGCCCACCACCAGGGCGTTGGGGAAGTCGAGCCCCTTGGCGATCATCTGCGTCCCCACCAGCACGTTCAGGTCGCCCCTGCCGAACGCCTCGAGCACCTCGCCGTGGGCCCCTCGCCCAGACATGGTGTCGCTGTCCATGCGGGCCACGGACACGCCGGGGAAGGCGCGGCGCACCTCGTCCTCGACCTTCTCCGTGCCGAAGCCAAGGGGCGACAGACGGGAGCGGCACACCGGGCACACGGTGGGCGGCTCCTGCTCGTGGCCGCAGTAATGGCACATGACCCGCTCGATGCGCCGGTGCAACGTCATCGAGATATCGCAGTCAGGGCACTTGAGCCCCGCCCGACAGGTGCGACAGAGCAGCACCGTGGCCCAGCCCCGGCGGTTCAAGAACAAGATCACCTGGCCATGACGAACGAAGGCGTCCTCCATGGCGGCGACCAACGGGTCAGACAGGTAGCTGTAGTTCTTGCGCCGCTGCTCCAAGGTCAGGTCGACCATGACCACCTCGGGCGTGCGCCCCCCCGCCACACGGTCGGGCAGATCGAGGCGCTCGTAGAGACCCGTGGTCGCGCGGTGCCAGGCTTCGAGCGAAGGCGTGGCCGTGCCCAGCAGGGTGATGCCCCGGGTCAGCCGCGTGCGCTCCACCGCCACTTCTCGGGCGTGATAGCGGGGCACGTTCTGCTGCTTGAAGGAGGTCTCGTGCTCTTCGTCGAGAATCACCAGCCCCAGGTCGGGCACGGGCGCAAAGACCGCCGAGCGAGCACCGATGACCACGTCGGCCTCGCCCCGCCGGATGCGCCGCCACTGATCATTGCGCTCGGCATCGGTCAGGTGGCTGTGCAGCACCGCCACCCGATCGAAGCGCTCCCTGAAGCGCCGCACGGTCTGAGGCGTCAAACTGATCTCCGGGACCAGCACGATGCCCTGGCGACCCGAGGCCACCACATGATCGAGCACCTGCAGGTAGACCTCGGTCTTTCCGCTGCCCGTCACGCCGTAGAGCAAGAACGTGTGCCCGTCGACCGGGTGTTGATCACTCACTGAAACGATACGGTCGCGCACGGCTGCCTGATCGACGGTCAGGGTGAGTGGCTCCGTGCGCTCAACTCTTGCCCCGAGCAAGGGGTCGTTGCTCTGCACCACTTTCTGCAGAGTGACGTGGCCGGCCTTGGCCAATGAGGCCACCGGCGAGCGGCTCACGTGGGCCATGTTCATCAGCTCGCGGGTGGGCATCCTCCCGCCACGGTCGGCGAGAATGCGCAGGGCGCGAGCCTGCTTGTCGTGCTTCTCCTGCAGCTCCCCCACCACCTTGGAGACAGCGCTCTGCTCCACGGCCAGGCGCACCTCTTCGACCTTCCGCCCCGCGTGCCCACGCTTCACGGCCCGGGGCAGGCAGGCGTCGAGGGCCTCTCCCACCGAGCAGCCCGTGGCCTGGCTCACCCACTGCCCCAGGGCCAGGATGTCCGCACCCACCAGGGGCGCGTTCTCAAGCATGGCCAGCAGAGGCCGAGCGGACACCCCGGGGGGCGGCGGCAGATCGCCCACCTCGACCACCATGGCCGTGAGCCGTCTTCCGCCGAAGGGCACGGAGACCCGCACCCCAGCCACCACCTTGCCCACCAATCGCGCTGGCACGAGATAGGTGAACAGGCCCGGCACGGGGACCGGCGGCGCCACCCTGGCATAGACCGGCCGGTGCAACTCGGGCGCAGAGGCTGCCTGGGAGTCTGCCACCGTCTCAGGTGAGTTCGTGGCTCGAGGTGGGTTCGGCGCAGACGCAAGGCACGCCATGGCACCGCGGGCATCCCCGGCCGTACTTCGCCGTGGCCACCGCCTCCAGGTCGATGTCGTGCATGGACGCCAGGGTCGAGAGCCAGGCGAACACGTCTGCAAACTCACCCTCGAGCTCGGCCCGGTCACCCCGGCGCAGAGCTCTCGAGAGCTCGCCCACCTCTTCAACCAACCACATGAAAGTGCCCGCCGTGCCGCGGGAGGCATCCTTGGCACCGTAAAGATCCTCGATGAGCCGCTGAAATTCTGAGACCAACATCAGCGCAGACGGCCCAAGGTGATCATCGTGACATCGCTCTTCAGATCGCTGCCGTGGTGAAACTTCACCAGGGTCGCGTCGATGCGCCCCACGAACGACTCGGCCATGGTAGGCGCCTCACGCTTCACCAGGCCGCCCAGGCGTTTCTCGCCCAGGGGTTCTCCGTCGGCCCCGGACACCTCGAGCAGGCCTTGGGTCAGCAAGACCACCCGATCACCGGGGAGGACGTCCCGCTCGATGACGTTCAGGGTCTTGTCAAACACCGGCCCCGCGTCGAAGCCCAGGGCGATGCCCTCACTGTGGATCACGGACACCGAGTCGCTCTCAGCGTGATAGTGATAGCAAGGGGCTCCGCCTGCGCTGGCCAAGGTGAGCTTGCCCGCGGCCGGGTCGATGACCGCCAGCACCACCTCGACGTACATGCCCCGGCGCAGGTCGCTGGCCAGACGGGCGTTGATCTCTCGCAGCACCACGCCCGGGTCTGTCTCCCGCTCGGCCACCACACGCAAGAACGATCGCGCCATGGCCATGACCAGGGTGGCGGGCACGCCGCTCCCCGAGGCCCGAGCCACGAGCAGTCCGAAACGCCCGCCAGCCATGGGCAGCACGTCGAAGATCTCTCCCGACATGTCGCCAGCGGCCCGGTGCAGCCCGGCCCGGTCGTAGCCGACGATCTCCGGCATCGTCTCGGGGACCAGGCTCTGGGCGACCTCTGCGGCCACGGTGGCCTGGCGCTGGCTGGCGGCGGCCTGGTTCTCCAGCTCTTGAGCCTCTTCAAGGCTCTTGGTCATGGCGTCGAAGGTTCGCGCCAGCTCGCCGATCTCGTCCCGGCTGTGGGAGCGGGTGTGGTGGCCCAGATCGCCAGCCGCCACGATGCGAATGTCGTCTTGCAGCAGCTTCAGCGGGCGGGTGATCCGGCGTCCCAAGAGGAAGGAGACGCCCGCTCCGGCGAGCACGAAGATCATGGCTGCCCAGGACACGGCCAGCTTGAACTCGGCGGCGGCCTCGGTGACCGAAGCCGAATCGATGAACACCGAGAGCTCGCCTTCTTGCACGCCGTCTGAGTCGTAGAGCGGTGCCACGCCCCGAATGACCGGCCGTGTGCTGCCGCGCACGGAGAACAGCCCCTCTTCGGCGAACGCGTCGCCAGAGGTCACCCGCTCGCGCCCCCTGTAGCGCTGAAACTCCCGCTCGCCCTCGTAGGACGCGGCCACGATGCGCCCCTCGCTCACGCCGTCGGTGAACTTGACCAGATCAGCGGCCACCACCTTGCCGTCGTCGGTCACGAAGCGTGTCAGGCGTTCTTTGTTCCAGGCGGTCTGGCTCTTGCGCTCTTCGTCTTCGAGGTACGTTCGCGCCTCGAAGGGGGACATGCCCGAGACCCGCTCCTGCACCTCGAACGGCGTCAGGCCCTGATCGACCGTGCCGAAGTAGGCGGTCCAGGCGTCGTAGTCGGCCTGCGCGGCGGTGCGCGCCGAGGCCACCGCGGCCACCATGATCTGGTGCCGCACGGTGGTCTCAAGGAAGCCCCCGAGGAACACACCGAAGCCGATCATGAACACGGCCACGGTCACGGTCAGGACCATGGCCATCTTGAGCGCCAGTGGCAGCCCCGTGAGCCGTCGCCCCTCGCCTATCGCTTGAGTGGTCATGCCTTCTCACCGTCGTTGCACATGTGGTCGCTCAGCTCAGCAGCACGACGCCGATCGCGGCAAGGAGCCCCGCGGCCACGTCGTCCGCCATGATACCGACGCCGCCGGGCAACCTCTCCAGCCATCGGCAGGGAGGAGGCTTGGTGATGTCGAACAGACGAAAGAGAACGAAAGCCAGGGCCGCTCCGAACGGAGGCAGCGGGCCGGCCAGCAAGGGCAGCAGGGGGATCAGCTGACCCACCACCTCGTCGACCACAAAGGCACCCGGATCATGCCGTCCCCAGTCGATGTGGGCCTTGTGGCCCAGGGCCACGCCGAGGACGAAGAGGAGCAGGGTGGCCAGGGCGAAGGGCGCCTGCTGGGTGAGCAGGGCCGGGGCATCGGCTGCCGGCGCGGCCAGGAAGCCGTCGAACCAGCCCTCGACCCCCACCAGCCAGGCGACGACGAGCAGGGTGGCCAGGCTCCCCCAGGTACCCGGAGCGCCGGGCAGATAGCCAGGGCCGCAGGCCGTGCCCAGCCAGCGTCGCAGGGGGGAGCCGTTGGCGGGCATGGGCGAGGAAGCCGGGGGCTGCCCGTGATCTTGGCGTTCGTCGTCGGCATTCACGGCGCTCAGGATGCCCGGGCTGGCGAGGCGATGCCAATCTGGGCAAGAACTGCTGCGGAGCTGACTGCCAACGTTGGACTGGTGGCACTCTTCGGGGAAGCGAAAGCTGTGCTGCCAATGTCGAGGAGCCGCAGCGCCCTCTGGTAATCTGAGCCTACGGTCGAGCAACTGTCAGGCCATGCCTCGACCCGCCGCGTCAGGCAGATCTTCATGACATGGGATTCACGAAAGCAGCGCGCGTTCGGCTGGGCTTATCTGCTCGGCATCACCGCCTTCTATGCCGTACTCAACCTGGGCGGCATCGGCCTGCTCCTGGCTCCTCTGGAGCCCCTGTTCCGTCCTGAGTCGGCGGCAGACAACGGCGAACCCGAGCTCTGGCAACTGGCTCTCGGGTGGCGTTCGGTCTGTCCACCCTGCTCGTTGTCTTGGCCTGGTGGCCCAGCGAGCCCTCGTCTGCTGACGTGACGACCGACGCCGCAGGGCTACGTGAGGCCTTCAGCAAAGTCAGCTGGCCCATGCTGCTGTTTCTGGGCTACGCGCGCATCGCTGAAGAGCTGGTCTATCGCGGCTTCGCCCTCGTGTTCTTGCGCCGGTTCTTGCCGCCGACGCGCTACCGAACGGCCCTGGCCATTCTCATCTCCTCGGCGCTGTTCTGCTCGGCGCACACACATTTCGCCCCCGGTGATCTCGTCTCGCTGTTCTTGGGCGGAGCTCTGCCCTTGGCTGCCTTCACGGTGTGGAGCCGGTCTCTCTGCCTCCCGCTCGTCATCCACGGCGCAGCTGGCGGTGGGCACGTGGGCGCTCTGGTGGGTCTGGTGTTTTATCTGGTGTTGGCGGTGTGCTCCCGAGGTGCGACATCGGAACCGGGGCGGTGAAGCGCATCGCCGTCACTGCCGACTCACCACTGTTTGACGGACTTCAGGTAGCGCACGAGGTGGTCATACTGTCCCCCGTCATTCGAGTAGCGGGCATAGTTGCGCGCCGTGGCGAACCACTCGATCGCTGAACTCTGCAAATCGTTGAGGGCTTCTGAGAAGTGACTCATGGTGACGGGATGAACCTCTCCGCTCTCCAGTGAGCGTTCGAGGGCGGTCTCGGACGAACGCTCGCAAAGGTGCTTCAGATCAGCGCCTGTAAACAGCTTCGTACGAGCTGCTACTGCCTGCAGGTCGAGCCCCTCTGCACCGGGAAGCCGTTCACAGTGTCGAGCCAGGAGGGCTCGCCGTGCAGCAGCGTCCGGCGGTGGCACGAAGAGCACTCGGTCGAAGCGACCGGGGCGCCGAAAGGCCGCATCAACGCTCCAGGGCATGTTGGTCGCGGCGAAGAGCAGCAGGTCGCGGCTCCTGCCTTTGATGCCATCCATCTCCTGGAGCAACTGGTTGACCAGGGTCTTCCAGAACTGCGACTCGCCTCGACCGCGAGACGAACCGAGCGCGTCAAACTCGTCGAAGAAAAGCACGGTGGGACCATGCCTGCGCGCCTCATCAAAGAGGGCATGCACGAACTTTTCACTCTCGCCCCAGTACTTGTCCACGACCTCGTGGATGCTCACCGGCACGAAGCGGGCCTTCAGCTCCCCTGCCGTCGCCCTGGCCACGAAGGTCTTCCCGCAGCCCGGCGGGCCATACATCAGCAAGCCACCGCCAGCCTCTCGCTGGAAAGACCGATAGATCTCCTCGTTGGTGAAGGGCGCGATGATGCGCAGGTGGATCTGGCGCTTGACCTCCTCGAGTCCGACCACATCATCGAAACTGACGTGAAGCTCACCCCAGTCGAAATGGCTGGCCCAGTCATCGTTGTCACCGACGTCTTCCTGGCCTGCTACGGGTGCAGGCACCGCCACTTCGTCATCCCGGGAGGCAGCCTTCGGCACTTCCGGCGAGCGCTGCTCTGATTCCCCCGAAGTGTCGCCGCGAGCCGTGAGAATGCGCTCCCGCTCCAAGCGCAGCGCAGGGTCGTCTGCGGACTCGAGCAGCTTCTCCACGCGAATGAGTGCCTCAGCAAGGTGCCCTCCACGGCGGAGCAACGGGATCAACTTCTGCCCGCCGGCCAGGGCGCTCTCTTCGATCTCCATGGCCGTGCGCACAGCAGCGATGGCCTGGTCCAGGTCTCCCTGGGAGTCCAGCAGATCGGCGAGGTGCAACCACAAGGTGCCGTTGCGCGGATCACTGTCGAGGGCCTTGCGCAGCGCGGCGACGATATCCATGGTGCTCATCGTGGAGGGACGATCCGGGTCCACACCTTGAGCAGCGGAGTGCTCACCCAGGTGTAGATCACGAAAACCAGGTAGGCGATGGCCAGCAAGCCAACACTCGACTTCGCCACGCCGAGCAAGGGCAACAGCAAGAACGCCAACATCATCACTCCCCAGACAAAGAACTGCAGGCCCGGAAGGCGCTCGACCATCAGAGACCAGTAGTACATGGGCAGGTAAATCCAACGGCAGCAGGTGTCAGCGTTCAGCCACGCCTCGCGAGTGAGTTCGTCATCGGGTCCCAGCCGCAGCGCCTCACGATAGTGCCGGCGTGCCTGAAACGGGCGCCCCGCAGCAAGAGCCGCATGGCCCTGAGCACTGTGCCCCCCCTCCTGATCTGGAGCCAAGGCGAGGCTGTGATCACCATGGACACCCGCCTCTCCAATGCGGTTCTGAGTCACGAGCAGGTCTGCCAGGGCAGCGTGCACGTTCTCGTGATCGGGGTCCAGGGCCAGCGCCCGACGATAGAGTCGCTCCGCCTTCTCCGCACGCCCCGTCTTGAACATGAGCAGACCATAGATGTGGAAGTTCGAGGCGTCGTGGGGATCAATCCGCAAGGCCTCAAGCAAGCATAGCTCTGCTTCGACGTGACGCCCGGTGTCCATGAGCGTCGCGCCGAGGAGGTAATGAGCCACGTCATTGCCGGGCTCTTGCGCCAAAGCCCGACGAGCTTGGCGCTCGGCCTCTTCGAGCTCGTCCGAGAGCAGGTGGGTTCGAGCCAGCTCGACGAGCAGAGCCACATCGTCCGCTGCATCGCGAAGACCCTTGTGAAGTTGGAGGAGAGCCAGGTCATGGCGCCCGGTGGCGTTGAAGTGCTGCGCCTTCTCAAGGAGAAGCTCGATGTGTTGCTGCTCTGGTAGCTGCTCGCTCATTGCCCCACCAGCGCCGTGACCTGGGGGATGCCCAAGGCCATGGACACGGCACCATAAACGAGCACGGTGGCGACCCCGCCCACCAGGAAGCCCAACGCGCCCCAGCGCAGGAACGGCCCCGGCTCGCCGCCGGATTGCACATAGATGTCATAGCGACGCTTCTGGCGCTTGGCGAAGACCATGGCCAACACGACGATGAGCGCCTCGGCAACGAAGCGGGCGAGTCGCTTGTCGGCCTGATCTCCAATGGCCACCACACCCTCTTGGATCAGCAAGCCCAGACCGACGGCCAGCAGCAGACCCACGACGAGGAAGGCAGCCAAGCAGGGCAAGATGTCACGGGGCTGGCCGAGGCGCCGGAAGTTCCAGGCCATCAGAGCCCCGCCGGCATAGGCTCCGCAGAAGAAGCAGGCCACCACGACACTCCATGGATTCCAGGGCATGGCGAATCCCGTGGCATCGTCTTCCTCGGTCAGGCTCGGTTCGAGCAGGTCGTCATGGTCCACGTCTTCTTCATCCTCCAGCGCCTGCGGCAGCCCGGTGAGTATAGGGTCTTCACCAAGCGGGCGCTGGAGTGCGCCAGATCGAGCATGTCGGCCAGCAATCTTGGCGCCAACTCTCGCCGACCTCCTCGACAGGCTGGTGCCGGGCTGTCCTCACCCACTGCTTGCCGCCCTAGCGCAGCTGGATGCCGCAGGCTGAGCAAGCGCGGGGGTGCAAGCCGCCTCCCGGTGCGTGCTCACAACTGGGGCAGCGGTTGTTGAAGACCAAGAAGGCCGCCACCAACAGGAACCCGAAAAACATCTCAGCTGAGAAAGGTGACAGGCCCGCCCAGACCAACAACGCGAAGAGAACGGCGTAGGCCAGCACCTGTCGCTGGCGAACGCTCTCATACGCTGCTTGCACGGCGACATCGCCGGTCGCTCGCGCCATCCCACACTCGGGGCAAGACAGTTCTTCTCCGTCGATCAAGGGCACCTGGCACGCGGGACAAGTCGTCGCCGTTGACGGATGCACCGCCTCGAGTTTCCCATGCAACTTCGGTGGCAGCGGCGTCCGTAGCGCGCTCAGGGCAAACAGCAGGGCTCCCAGCGGCGCGACGACCCGGCTCACGGGAATCCTGAGGCCGTCATCTACCCCGCCTTGATCGAGCCAAGCACCGGCGGTCATGACCAAGAAGAACAACGCCCCAAGCCATTTGGCCAGCCGGCTCATCCGCGTACGAGCATGGGAGGTCTCGTCGCAGCAGGAGCAGACCCAACGGGTCCCGAAGCCCACCGGCAACACTGGGATGAAGTCGACGTACAGGATGTCGAAGGTGCGCACCTTGAACGCAACGGTCTCGCCTTCGCACGAACGACAGTAGTCGTTGCGAAACGCGAGGCGGCGAGGGCACAGGCGGTAGTAGCCGTGAAAGAGGATCATCGCTCTGTCGTGGTGGCCAGCTGAGATCAGCTCAAGAAACGGCAGGCGTCCACGAACCCTGTCCCCCGAGACAATGGCGCCGCTTTCCACGCGGTGCCATCTCTGCTCGTCGGGCAGATCAGAGCCACAGCTGGAGCGGTATTCGCCAGTAGCCGTTCAGCGCCTGCTTCGTGCGGCTCTGACCCGACCAGCCAGCGCCACGAGCCCCATCACGCTCCGAACCTACGCGGCCCCGGCGTCAGACCCGCGCAGCACATCAGCCGCCGCCGTCACGTAACGGGCGCCGGACACCACCGTCATGACGAACGTGGTCCAGACGGAGATGTAGGCGATCCAGGTGAAGATATCGAGAACGAGGGGGTACTCCTGGCCGATGCTCAGGTCGACGGCGCGCACCACGAAGACCGCGGGGACGGCCACGCACTGCATCACCATCTTGAGCTTGCCGTCCCATCGTGAGGGAAAGGCAACGCCCCGCGACTCGATGTAGCCACGGAGGCCCGACACGAGAAACTCGCGACCGATCATCACCACGGCCATCCACACGTAGACGTACTCGCGCGCCCAGGGGACCGAGATCAAGAAGACGAAGGCGCCGCAGACGATGATCTTGTCCACCACCGGGTCGGCGATGCGACCGAAGTCTGACTGCATGCCCAGCTTGCGGGCGTAGTAGCCGTCGAGGGCGTCGGTGGCCACCGCGAGAATGAAGACGCCTGCGGCCAGAGCGGGCTGCCACCACTCGGGACCGCTGCAGGTGTTGGTGTACACCAGAAAGCCGAACAGCAGCACGGCCACGCCGAACCGACTCATGGTGATCTTGTTGGGCAGGTTCATGGCGATGCCGTGGGGGCTGCGGGGGCCTTACTGGGCTGGAGGGCACGGGGTAGCGACGAGATCGTAGCCCTTCTGGCCGGTGATCTTGACCCTGGCGAACATGCCGGGGGTCCAGTCGGCACCTGGAGCACAGGGTACGTCTGCCGCGCCCGCCTCGTCGCTGACGTCGGGGTCGGCGTCGGGGTCGGCGTCGGCGGGGGCGTCGGCGGGGGCGTCGGGCAGGGAGACCAACACCTGGCCGTCGACCTGCAGGGCATCGCGCATGGTGCGGCCCACGGCCAGGCGGCCAGGGACCCCTTCGAGGTCCTCGACCAGGTCGATCAAGATCTCTTCTTCGCTGCCGATGCGCGCCCGGTTGGCGTCCGTGAGCAGCCTGCGCTGCAGGGCCATGACCTGGGCCTGACGTTCCTCGGCGACCTCTCGGCTCACAGCCCCTGGCAACCTGGCGGCCTCCGTGGTCTCTTCGACAGAGAAGACGAAACAACCCACGCGATCGAAGCGCAGCTCTTCGAGCAGGGCCATGAGGTTCTGAAAACCCTCCTCGGTCTCACCGGGAAAACCCACCAGGATCGTCGTGCGCAGGGTGATCTCCGGGATCCCCTCCCGCAGCTGACCCACCACCTGACGAATGCGCTCGGCGCTCGTGCCCCGGCGCATGGCTTTCAGCACCCCGCTGTCCCCGTGCTGCACGGGCATGTCCAGGTAGGGCAGCACGTTCGGCACCTCGGCCATGGTACGCACGAGCCGCTCATCGAGGGTCGCCGGGTGGGCGTACATCACCCGCACCCAGCGCAGCCCCTCGATCTTGCCCAGCTCGATGAGCAGGTCCGACAGGTCGTAACCCAGGCCCAGGTCCTTGCCGTAGTCGGTGGAGTCTTCGGCCACCAGGGTGATCTCGCGAGTGCCCAGC
>Ga0114932_10000481_pt1 | contig 47712 bp, 31 predicted proteins | sample 2SBtaG_2_FD_87286 | JGI IMG/M metagenome (GOLD analysis project Ga0114932, IMG submission 87286) | Deep subsurface microbial communities from Kolumbo volcano to uncover new lineages of life (NeLLi) - 2SBTROV12_ACTIVE470 metaG | ecosystem: Environmental > Aquatic > Marine > Volcanic ...
CCACAAGTCGGTGAGATGGCGTGTCCGGGCGAGTAGTGGCGCTGGATCGCGCCACAAGTCGGTGAGATGGCGCGTCCGGGCGAGTAGTGGCACAGGATTGCGCCACAAGTCGGTGAGATGGCGCGTCCGGGCGAGTAGTGGCACGCCTCGGGTCAGCGCCCGTCGGTACGCACCGACGGGCACTCGACCGCTCACGGAACCCTCGGGATCTCCCGCCGCGCGAGCGCGATCGTGTTCACGAAGTCGGCGTCGAGGGCCGCGTAGACCATCCAGACGTACTCGCCGTCCACCCACAGCGCCGGATCGACCACGCCGTCGAGCTCGTACTCCTCCTGGATGATCAACGCGGGGGACGACGTCCGCTCCCACGTCGTGCCGTCCAGCGACACCGCCACGCCCACCGTCTCGTCGGCGGGCGCCTCCAGAAACGACGTGGCCTTGTAGCCCATGACCAGGCACCCCTCCACGTCCACGATCGACGCGTTGCTCGCCCCCGCTTCGTCGTGGGTCCCGTCCGCGCCGGGCCCCAGCACCCGCCCCTGCGACGTCCACGCATCCCCGGTCCGCGTCGCGAGGCCGATCCCGGTCGTGTCTCCGTCCGAGCCCGTGTACCAGAAGCGGTCGGCCTCCCCGACCGGCGCGGCCGGGGCGCCCACGTACCGCTCGGACCAGCTGCCGGGCTCGCCGAGCCCGAGCAGCACCTCGCCGTCCGGCACCGCCCACTCCAGGCCGTCCCCGGACGTCGCCTCGGCGATCCCCATCCGCGTGCCCCCCTCGGCGCGCCCGTAGCGGTAGGTCCACCCGTCGCCGTCCCGCGCCGCGACCCCGTGGCTCACGTCCACCTCGTCGTCCCAGCGGTCGATCACCGGCCCGTCGCCCACGCGCTCCCAGGACGTCCCGTCGACGCCCGCGGCGAGCCCGACGATGCGGGCCAGGCACTGCCCCGTCGCGCACGGTTCCATGGACGCCGACAGGTAGAACAGCCGGAGCCCGTCGTCGGTCGGGACGACGGACGTGGGCCGAATGATCGTCCCCTCCCAACCCCGGGGCTCCAGGACCGGACCGTCCCCCATGCGCTCCCAGCCGCCGGTCCAGGCCGCGCCCGTGCAGTCCACCGCGGGCGGCCCGACGTCGTCGTCGTCCGCAGGCGCAGGCTCCACCGACGGACACGCCACCGAGCCGACGGCCGTGGGCAGGAGCAGAGCCATCGCGAACCTCGAGATGCGCATGCCCTCAGCCTAACGCAGTCGCTCGCTCCATCCGGGGCGCATGTCGCCGGCCCGATGCCTCGGTCGGAGCCCCCCCCCGCGAGGAGGTCGGACCTGCGAGGATCCTCGATCCTGTCGACCCTGAGGGGGTTAGGCTGCGATCCATGTCTTCTTCTTTTCGTGTGTTTCGAGTTGTTTGGGTGGTGCTCCTCGTCGCCTCGGCCGGTTGCGGGGACGTCGCGATCGTCCAGAACACGTGCGACGGGGAGGACGCAGGGGCCTGGTTCCGCGACGCCGACGACGACGGCCGGGGGGACGTGAACGACGTGCGCGCGGGCTGCGAGCAGCCCGACGGCTACGTCCCCGATGCGACCGACTGCGACGACGAAGACCCCGACATCCACCCCGGGGCCGACGAGCTCTGCGACGGCATCGACAACGACTGCGTCGACGGCCCCGACGCCGACGAGGCGGGCGAGGTGGACGCCGACGAGGACGGCTGGTTGTCCTGCGAGGACTGCGACGACTTCGACCCCGACAACGCGCCCGAGGGGGTCGAGGTGTGCGACGGTCGCGACAACGACTGCAACGGCGAGGCCGACTTCGACGAGGCGGGCGAGGTGGACGCCGACGAGGACGGCTCCCTGTCCTGCGAGGACTGCGACGACGACGACCCGGACAACACGCCCGGCGCCGCCGAGGTCTGCGACGGCTTCGACAACGACTGCAACGGCGTCGCCGACTTCGACGAGGCCGAGGAGATCGACTTCGACGAGGACGGCTCCCTGTCCTGCGAGGACTGCGACGACGCGGACTCCGCCGACACGCCCGGCGGGGTGGAGGTGTGCGACGGGCAGGACAACGACTGCAACGGGCTCGCGGACATGGACGTGGACGGCGAGGTGGACGCCGACAGCGACGGGATCCTGTCCTGCCTCGACTGCAACGACGCCGACCCCGCGAACGCGCCCGGCGGGGTCGAGATCTGCGACGGCATCGACAACGACTGCAACGGCCTCGCGGACTTCGGCTCCCCCGGCGTCGCGTCCGAGGGCGACGCGGACAGCGACGGCTCGATCGCGTGCCTCGACTGCGACGACCAGGACCCGGCCAACACCCCCGGCGCCGTCGAGGTGTGCGACGGCCAGGACAACGACTGCAACGGCCTGGACGACGCGGGCAACCCGGGCGTCGCGGGGTGGGAGACGGACAACGACTTCGACCTGTACTCGGAGTGCGACGGCGACTGCGACGACGCCGAGCCCGCGGCGTTCCCGTTCAACCCCGAGATCTGCGACGGGATCGACAACGACTGCGACGGCATCGTCCCCGCCACGGAGCTGGACCTGAACAACAACGGGGTCCTCGACTGCAACGAGGGCGGCGGCGGCGGGGTGTGCCCCAGCACGGGCATGACCTGGGCCCTCACCGCCCACGACGCGGCCCTGGGTGTCGACACCGTGGGCTGCGACGGCTGCCAACCCTACGTGGGCGACCAGAACTGCACCTCCATCATCCCGGTGCTGTGCATCGAGCCGATCGGCCTCGCGGATCCCGGGCTCGCGGGCGCGGGCTTCACGCTGAACTACTACTTCGGTTGGTCGGGCGGCAACGTCGCGGCGTCCACGCCCGTGGAGGGTTGCACGCTCACCTCGCTCTCGGTCGCGGACGCCGTCTGCAGCGCCCAGTTCGGCGCGGGCTGGCGCATGGCCGAGTTCCACGACGGCGGCGGCGGCTGGAACTTCTACGCCTTCGGCAACCTCGCCAACAGCCCCACCCGCATGTGGACGTACATCAACGACCAGCCCGCCAACTGCTGGAACTGAATCCAGAGCCGGGAGCCGCGTAGAAGCGGGCCCTTCGCTGCACGGGCGAGAAAGGTCTCGATGTTTCGGTGCGGATCTTCGTTGTTCGGGTGACACCACCCGGGACACGAGGACCGATGACGGAACAGCTGGACGACGCGGCGCTGCTGGCGCGCTACCGAGGCGGAGACGAGAGGGCATTCGATGCGCTCGTCGACCGCTGGGGGAGCGCGATCAAGGGCTACGCGATCCGCATGCTCGGCAGCCGGGACCAGGCCGAGGACATCTTCGTCGAGACCTTCGTGCGCGCCGCCGCGGCCGAGGGACCGTGGGAGTCCAGGGGCACCGTGCGCGCCTGGCTGTTCACGATCGCGCGGCGGCTCTGCATCGACGTCCTGCGACGCCGCAAGGTGGAGCGCGAGGCGCGCCGGGGCCTGGTGCACCTCGCGGACCTCCGGGGAGCCGACCCGTCGCCCGAAGCGCGCGCGATCCTGGGGGAGCAGGCGGCCGGCGTGGAGGCCGCGATCGCGGCGCTGCGCCCCGAACACCGGGAGGTCCTGCTCCTCCGCGCCGTGCATGGCCTGAGCGAGCGCGAGACGGCGGGGGCCGTGGGCCGGACCGTCCCCCAGGTGCGATCCCAGCTGCACTACGCCCGATCCCGGGTGCGGGAGCTGCTCGCCCGGAGCGAGCGCGACGCCCGTCGCCGCCTGCGGCGGAGGTCGGCCCGATGACGCGCTTCGATCCCGCCACCGACGCGGGCCTCGATGCCCTGCTGGGGGCCGCCGGTCTGCCCGCGGGCGCCCGCCCCCGCACGTCCGCCTCGTCGATCCGGGCCCGGGCGGCGCGTCGGCCCCCGCCCCCGAGCCCCGTCCTGCCCGCGCTGGCCCTGTTCGCCGTGGTGCTCGCGGCGCTCGTCGGGCCGCTTGCGCCGCGGATGATCCCGACGTCGGGGCCGTCCCCGGCGACCCCGACGGCGGTCCAGCTGAGGGCGCCTGCCGCGACCGTCGCGATCGACCCGCCCCTCCCCGCGACCCTCGCGACCGCCCCGCCCCTCGCGTCCTTCGCCTCGGCGCCGGCGCGCGTCCCTCCCGAGTCGCTCGCAGGCCCGCTCCCTGCCGCCGACGAGCGCACCCTGCCCGTCCTCGACCCCGCCGCCCCGGCCCCCGCCCTCACGGCGGAGATCGCCGCCCCCTCCCCGCCCGAGCGAAGCGCCCCGTCCGCGCCCCCGTCGACGCGCGTCGCGATGTTCGTCGCCGGCGGCGTCGCCACCGACTTCGGGGTGTCCAAGGGGCCGCCCGTCGGCCCCGGACTCCGCGGAGGGCTTCGAGTCCGCGGCCCCGGCACCGCCTCGCCCCTCGTCGGGCTCACGGGGGAGGTCGTCGTCCTTCCCGATCCCTTGGGCCCGGACCGGTTCTCCGGGGGCCTCGAGGGGGCGGGCGGAGTCTCGCTCGGGGCCCCGGCCGCGCGGCTCGATCTGGCCTGGACGGCGGGCCTGCGAGGGATGCCGGACGTCCCCTCCACCCCGCAACGCTGGGTCCTGCCGGGGGGCGCGTTCGTGGCCACCGGCCCCGCCGTCGCCGCCTCGTTCGGCCGCGACGGCCCCCGCCTCCGCGTCGGGTTGGCCGTCCAGGCCCGGCTGCGCCTCCGGGCCGACGGCCCGCCCACGATCTCCCCGTGGGTCTCCGCCACCGTCGGTCTCGAGCTGCCGGTGGCGCCGTGACCCGTCGGGCCCGTGAAATCAGGGATCAAGAACACCCCTTGTCCTTTGGGCTTGTTTGGTAACCTCCGCGCGGAGGCTTCTCCCGAATGAAGAATTTCTTTATGACACGCACTCTCTCTCTCGCTTCTCTCCTCCTCCTGCTGGTCGGCACCGGCTGCGTCGAGGGGTTCCTCGACATCCCGCCCCCGCCGTGGGAGCAGCAGGGTGACGACGACGATGACGACGACGACGACGCCGTGGACCTCGGCGTCATGCTGAGCGGCACGGTCGTCGCGACCGCCCGGGCCACGGGCGAGGTCATGTCCGACTGGGCGTACCTGATCTGCGCGGGCAAGACCGTCCTCTACGTGACCCTCGACCCGAGCGACCTCAGCGACCCCGCGGCCAAGTTCACGATGGACACGCCCGGCGAGTGGGAGCTCCACGTCCAGCGCGACACGGGGCCCTACTACCTCGTGGCCCTCACGGACGACGGGAACCGGATCATCGGCACCGAGGACGTACACCGCGAGTACGCCTTCAACCCCGTGCACGCCGATCGCGACCAGTCCGGCCTCGAGATCGTCATGGACCTCCCCTGCAACGCGGACGGCTCCGACGCGGGCGGCCCCGGTGGCTGGGGCGGCAACGGCGGCGGCGGCTGGGGCGGCGGCGGCGGCGGCGGCGGGAACGACGGCAACCCCGACGATCCCGGCAACATCACCACGTTCAGCGGTCAGGTCATCCTCAACGACCTCGTCAACAGCGACATCATGGTCACCGCGAACAACGAAGACGGCACGGTCGGCCCCATCGAGTGGAAGTTCCTCGAGGGCGCGGGCGCCTACTCCCTGGACGTCGCCAACAACCGCTCCGCGACGGTCCTGATCGCCTACCACGACACGGACGGCAACGGCCTGTTCGAGGCCAGCGACGCCATCGGCGAGCCCACGAGCAACCCGTTCCTCCTGGGCATCGGGGACGTGCCCGGCGTCAACATCGAGATCCCGAGCGGCACCGGCACCCTCCCGCAGCCCCCCGTCTACGTGGGCGTTCAGGGCACCGTGTCCATGGCCGACTTCCCGGGCGGCACCATCCGCCTCTTCGCCAGCGCGGGCAGCACCCAGGGGATGACCTTCTCCTCGGCCACCCTGTCCTCGCCCGGCGCCTTCGCCCTCTCCGCCCCCATCGACGCCGGCCAGGTGCTGGTGTGGGCCGTGTTGGACGAGGACAGCGACGGCTTCTGGGACGCGAACGTCGACCCGTTCGACGGCTACGGCCCGTTCGCCGTGCCCGCCAGCGGCATCGCGGGGATCTCCCTGGACCTCGCGGGCAGCCTGCCCAGCACCATCGGCGGCACCGTGTCCTACAACGGCGACGTCGACGCTGCGGACATCCTGTTCGTCGCGCTGTTCGACAACCCGGCGACCAGCGGCCAGCCCGTCTACACGCTCCGCTACACGGAGCCCGAGTTCCCGGTCGACTTCGTCTTCGAGGGCGTCGCGGACGGCACCTGGTACCCCACCGCGCTCCTCGACTTCGGCGGAGACAGCGACGACGGCCAGGAGATCGGCGCGGAGGACATCTCGACGGTGTACCCGAGCGGCGTGACCGTCAGCAACGGGGACGTCCAGAGCGGGATCAACTTCTCCCTCTGAGCAGGGCGAAGCCCAGCAGCCCCAGGCCCAACAGGCCCATCCACATGCCCGCGAGCGCGCCCGGCGCTCGGTAGCGGAGCTCCACTCGACGCGTGGAGGGCGGGACCACCACGCCCACCTGCACGAGGTTCGCGCGCACGACCTCGAGGGGCGCGCCGTCGGCGCCGCGCGCCGTCCAGCCCGGGTGGAACCGCTCCTGCACGCTCAGGACGCCGCCTCCGTGCTCGGGGAGAACGACGTCCCAGCGTCCGGGGGCCCACGCCTCGACCGTCCCGATTACCGCCGGTCCCGGCCGCGACGCGAGCGAGACCGGGGCCGAGACCACGACCTGGGCGCGGAGGTCCCCGTCGCCGCGCAGCAACGCGTCGAGGGCGACGCGGGGGTCCTCCTCGACCACCAGCGTGGAGGACAGCACGGCGGGCGGACGAGGGTCCTCGAGGTCGACTCGATGGGGGGCCTCGGTCCGCGCCGGGAGGGGGCGTGAGGGCGGGAGCGGCCAGTCGTCGGTCGTCGACAACACCCGGGTGACGCCGAGCAGCTCCAGGGCGCGAGCGAGCGCGGCCGGCGTCCGGGCGAGCTCCGGGCCGGCTCCGGGTCGGGCCGGGGCGAGCCCCTGCGTGAGGACGGACCAGGGCATGGGCGGCACCTTGGCGCGCCCCCCCACCTGCGCGACCCCCGAGGCGCCCCCCGCGTTGCGGCGGAGCGGCCCCCGGAGCAGGGCAGCCGCCTCGGCGGGGATGGCCGACGTGGGGTCGGTCGACGGGTCGTGGCCCCACCCGTGGCCCGGGTGGGACCAGAGGTCGTCGAGGCTCCGCCCCTGGAGCTCCCGGACGGGGCGGAGCGGCAGCTGCACCACCCGGATCGGCGGGAGCGCGGGGGGCGCGTCGTCCATCGCCGGGGGCGTCGCCAGGTGGGTGGATGGGGCCACCCTCGGCGACGGGATGGCCGCCTCCACGCGCCACGCGTAGGCCAGGCCGTCGACGAGGACGAGGGCGAGCAGCAGGCCGCCCGCGGTGCGCGCGGAGAGGCGCGGTCGGAGCCCCGAGAGGACACCCAGCGCGACCACCGCCACGCCCCCGTGCACCGCGGAGCGGGTCGCCTGGCGCGCGGGCGCCTCGAGCGACGAGAAGTAGAGGCCGAGGTCCGCGCGCATCCCCAGGGCGACCGCCGCCGCGCCGACGATCACCAGCGCGGCCGTCGTGCGCGCGCTCGGGGCGGCCGCGGCCACCCGGTCGACGCCGAGCCCCGCCGCCACCACGAGGAACAGCAGGCCCACGGCGGCGGCGCCGGTCTCCACGGGGTAGAGCGCCCAGATCACCGGCTTCAGGAACAACCCGATCGGGCCCGGGAGGCCCATGCCCGCGGCGAAGAGGAGCGCGCCCGTCCCCAAGAGCGCCCACGCGCGACGGTTCCCCGGCAGCGAGAGCGGGATCAGCAGCGCGGCCGCGCCCAGGTGGTACCAGCGCTGGTCGATGACGAAGGCGCGGGGGAAGACCAACCCCGTCACGCCCGCCCAGGGCAGGGCCTGCCCCACCCAGGGCCCGCCTGTGGGCGCGGCCGAGCGGCTCGCCTGGACCTCCATCACCGCCGGGACCAGCTCCGGCGACGCGAGCAGGGTGCCGCCCGCGAGGGCGCCGAGGCAGAGCGCCGTCCACCGCCCGGCCCGGGGTCGGCGACCCGGCTCCGCGAGCAGCCAGGCGAGGGCGGCGTACAGCCCCCAGGCAACGAACGCGATCGCGGCGAAGCGGGCGTGGGTGCCCAGGCCCACGAGCCCCAGTGCCCCCGCCGCGAGCGCCCCCGCGCGCAGGAGGGCGCGGGGCTCGGCGGCGTCGAGCGCGGCGTGCAGGCACACCAACGCCCAGGGCAACCAGGCCAGGAGCGCGACCATGTCGAGCTGGCCGTCCACCAAGGCGGTGACCACGGAGGTGCCCGTGAGCCACAGGACGCCCGCGGCGCGCGCCCCGGTGCGCCCGGCGCCGGCCGACTCCGCGAGGCGATGGACGCCGGCGGCGCCGAGGCCCAGGTGCAGGATCCAGCCCACGAGCACGAAGAGGTCCAGCGGGATGAGCGGGAGGAGGAGCGCCGCCGGGTACCAACCGCCGATGGACGTGGGGTCCGCCGCCACCGGCATGCCCCCGAGCACGTACGGGTTCCATTGGGCCCAGCGCCCCGCCGCGAGCTCACGTGCCTGAAACGCCAGGCTCGCGCAGTTGAACTCGAGGTATTCGTCGGGCAGGTCCACGACGCCCCACCACAGGAGGGCCGGGCAGACGAGGACGACGAGGACGGAGTAGAGCCCCGCCCGCGCCGCGTGTGGCCCGAGGACACGTACCATCCGAGCATCGTACGTACACTCACGGGGATGCGTGACCGGCTCGACCTGTCGCTTCTTCTCGTCGCGCACGGCGGGCTCCTCGCCGCCATCGTGGGACGCGGCAGCCCCTGGGCGACGGCGTCGATCGACTGCGTCACGCCGACCCTGGCGGCCGTGGCCCTGTCCGAGCCGGCCTGGACCCTCGGTGAGAGCCTCGACACGCTCGTGGGCGGGCAGCTCCTCGCCGCCCTCATCGGCCTCCCCGCCTTCGCCCTGCTCGGCACCGGGGGCGCGGTCGGCAAGGGGCTCGCCGTCCTCACGTCGATGGGCGTGGTGGCGCTCGTCTGGGCGGTGTTGAGGCCCGCGGGCCGCGGGGCGGCCGCCCTGGGCGCGGCCGGGGTGGCCTTCGCGCCCCCGCTGGTCGTGCACGCGTCCACCATCTTCGGCAACTGGCACTACTCCCAGGCTGCGTTCGACTACGGCCTCGCCCTGCTGGCGTTGGGGCTCGTGAGTCCGCAGAGGGCGGCGGCCGGCCCCCGTGTCCGCGCCGCCTGGTGGGCGGCCTTCGGGCTCGTGGCCGGGCTCGCCGTGGCCAACTCCTTGGGGTCGGTCCCGTTCGTCGCCGCCGTGATCGTCGGGCTCGCGGCGGTGGGGCGTCGCGACGTCCTCCCCGGCATCGGGCCCGCCGGCGTGGGCTTCGCGATCGGGGCGGCGCCTCTCGTGGGGCGGCTCCTGGGACGCTCCGAGGACGCGACGGTCGCGCGCCTGCTGGACGTGCGCCCGAACGCGGGAGTCCTCCCCGGCCTCGTGCACCCGGACCTGCCGTGGACGCTGCACATGCACGACCTGGCTCCGTCGTCGTGGTTGGACGTCGTCTTCACGTTGGAGTCGGCCTGGGTCGTGTGCGCTTGGGCGGGAGTCGTCGCCGCGGGCGTGTGGGTCGTTCGCGGGGTCCGCCGCGGGTCGGTGTCGCGACGGGCCGCGCTCGGTGTGGCCGTCCCCCTCGCCTTCGTCCTGGTGTTCGTGGCGGCCGCGGTCGCGCTCGACCTGCGCATCGAGCGGATCGCGGCGCGTTACACGAACGTGCGGGACCACACCCACCGGGTCTTCCCGCCGCTCCTCCTGGCGATGGCGGCCGCCGCCGGGCCGGGCTGGGCGGCGGCGTGGCGATGGGCCGCGACCCTCCAAGCCCCGCTGCGGGGCGCGGCCCGCGGGGTCGTCGTCGTGGGCGGGGGGACGGTGCCCGTCCTCGGCGCGGTCGCGGGCCTCACGATCCTGGCGTCGGCCCCGGGCGGGGGGCCGGCCTACCGAGGCGCCTGCTTCGACGTCGCCGGGTACGCGAACGCGGGGGCGCTCGGGACCGGCGCCGCGGCCGCCCGCTGCGAGGCCTTGTCCACGCCGGGTCGTCGCGCCGACTGCCTGGCGGGGGTCGCCTGGGGCACCGGGTTCCACGTCGCGCGCATCGAGGGGCGGGGCTCGTCGGGGGGGGCGGACCGCTGCTCCCACGCCCCGCCCGACGTGCGGGATCGCTGCGCCGGCTGGAGCCCCGGTGAGGTGCCCGGCGTGGGGGACGAGGTGGTCGAGGCCTGCGGCGCCATGCCCGACGAGCACCGCGGCTTGTGCGCCATGGGGGCGGGGTGGTTCGTCGCGGGGTTCGGCCGCCACTGGACCGACGCCCCCCTGCGCGCCTGCGAGTCGTTCCCGGAGCCGCGCGATCGCGACGCGTGCTGGCGGGGCCCCGGGTTCATCGTCGCCGACCACCTGCACGCCACGCCCGGGCGCGTGGCCGCGGTGCTCGAGGAGCTCCCCCGGGGACGGCGGGCCGCCGCGGCGTGGGGGGCGGGGTACAGCGTCGGTCGCACCTACGCCGGGGAGCGGCAGGCGCGCGCGCTGTGCGACGGGCTGGGCGAGCTCGGCGACCCCTGTCGGGCAGGGGTCTCGCAGGCCCGCGCGCACACGGGCGGGTCGCCATGACCTCCGTCGGCCGGGCCGCCGCCCGGGGCGCCTTCGCCGTCCCGTTCTTCGTGCTGCCCGCGCTCCTCACGGTCGACGCGCCGGACATCCACGGGGGGCACGCCGTCCACGTCCAGCAGGGAGTGGCGTTGGCCGCGATCGGGGCGGCGCTGGGGGCGCTCCAAGGAGGCGCCGCGGAGCGCATCGCCCCTCGCGCTCGGGCCCTGTGGGTCGCCGCCGCGGCCGTCGTCGCGGGGGTCGCCCTCGCCGGGTTCGCGACGCGGGTCGCCGTCCGGGCCGCGAACCGGCTGGCCGCCCTCGGCGGTCGCCTGCCCGAGGACGCGGGGGGGCTGGGCGACGCCTACGGGCCGGGGTACGTCGTGATGGGCCTCATCGCGCTGGTGGGGGCGACGGAGGCGCTGCGGGTCCTCCGCGGCGGCGCGCCGATGCCCACGACGGTCGCGGTCGCCGCGGCCTGGGCGGTCGTCGCGGCCCGCCTCGCTTCGATGGTCGGAGGGGACACGTCGGCGGCGGTCGCGTGGGGCCTTCAGTGCGCGGTCCTCGGGCTGCTCCTGCTCCCGCGGCGGGTGACCGCGGCCCCCCTCGAGCCTGCCCGCGGTCGCCCCACCGCCGTCGCGGGCGGGGCGCTCGTGCTCGTCGCGGTCGCTCCCCCGCTGCCCCTCGCGCTCCTGGCCGGCGCGGTCCTGTTCGTGGCGGTGGGCCGAAGCTCGCTCCCGGGGCGGGCGGCCGCGACGCTTCGAGGCGCCTGGGAGCGCGCGCCGCGGGAGTGGAAGACGCCGGGCTTCGCGGTGGCCGTCGTCGCGATGCTGCCCGCGGTCGGCGTCGCCCTTCAGCTCGCCCCCGCGGTGGGCGCGGCGGTCGCGTCGATCGCGCCCGGAGCGCACGCGCAGAGCTACCGCGCCCTGCCCGATCCGGCCCGCATCCCGGGGTTCCTCTTCGCCGTCGTCGCCGTCGCCGAGCTCGCCCGAGGACGCCCTCGACGTCCGGTCCTGGGGGCGGCCGCCTGGCTCGCCGCGGGCTACGTCCTGGCCGCGGTGGTGGGCGCGGGGGGCGGGACCTCCGCCGGCGATCTCTTCGCGGCCGTGCCCGCCCTCGCCGCGCTGGCGGGGGCCGTCGCGATCCTTCGAGGCCGGGGCGCGAAGCTCGACGTCGCGCCCGGGGCGGGCGCGGTGGTCCTCGGCGCCCTGGTGGGGGCCGCCTGCGCCCGGATCGCCGGAGCCTCCGTGATCCCGGCGGTCCTGCCCGTCGCGCCGCTGCTCGCGGGGGGGGCGGTGGTCGGCGGGATCGGGTCCCGGGTCGCGTTCCGGCGCCTGTGCGAGGCGTCCGCCCGACCCTCCGCTGGGACCTTCGCCGTGTGGGCGCTGGCGGCCTTCCTGCCGATGTACGGCGCCGTCGCCTACGGGCTGCACCGCCCGTGGGTGCTGGGGGTCCTGGCGGTCGCGGCCGCGGTCTGGGTCGTCACGCGCGTTCGGCTGCGCTGGGTCGTCTTCGCCACCTTCTACGCGACCTTCGCCATCGTCACCGCCTTCAAGGCGGGCCCCACGGCGGAGTCGTGCGCCCAGGTCGCGGAGCGCGGCGGCGCGACGCTGGTCCTGCCGCGCTTCGGCGGGGAGGTCGAGCGGCTCGCGCAGGAGCCCTACGACGTCCTCCCCGTCCCCGGCAGCTCCCGTGTCCTGGTGAGCTTCAAGCGCTACCAGGGAGAGGGCGGGTACCTGGCGCTGGTAGACGTGGACGCCCGCGCCGAGGTCGCGCGGCTCCGCCCGGGAGACCACCGCGACCCGGCGGCGCCCGCGACGTGGCCCGAGCGGCTGGTGTGGGATGCGTCCCGCGGCGTCGCCTGGGTGCAGGTCCTGGCGGAGGACGGCTACTCCATGTGGGAGGTGCGGCCGGGGCGGGTCGAGCCCACGCTGACCCTCGACCGTCGCACGCTCCTGCGGTGGGAGCCCGGCAACCCGGACATCGACGTCGCCCGCGACAGCCTCGTGGTCAGCTTCGTGCCGAACCGGCGGTCGAACAACCCGCTCGTCGGCAGCTACGACCTCGTGAGCGGGGGGCAGCGGGTGGGCCGCGTCCCGCCCCCGCAGGCCGGCATCTTCGAGATGGCGGACTACGTCTCCGTCGACGCCTGGTCGGGCCTCTACTACACCCCGGCCTTCTTCGACCTCGCGCGCTTCGCGGTGGTCGAGTCGGACCCCGAAGACGGCTCGGTGCGGCGGCGCGCGGAGACCTTCCACCCCTCGGTCGGGATCGCCGCGCACGGGGAGCGGTCGCGGCTGTACCTCACCAACTCGTCGGCGAGCACTTTGGAGGTGCGGACCACGGAGCGGCTCGACCTCGTCCAGCGGCTGCCCACGGGCGCCTTCCCCCGGGACGTCGCCTTCGACCGCGAGCGGGACCGCCTCTACGTGGCGGGGTACGGGGACGGGGTCGTGACCACGTTCGACGTCTCGGGCGCGGAGGTCCGGGCCGTGGGCGAGGTCCGGCTGGGTCCGCTCCTGCGGGGGCTCGGGGTCGATCCCACGACGGGCCGGGTGTTCGGGGCGTCGGGCTGCGGGGTGTTCGAGGTGCCGACGGGCGGTTGATGCTCAGGAGTCGGGGTGGGAGACCCGCAGCACCTGCCGCGTCGACACGTCCGTCAGCTCGACCTCCGCGCCGTCGGGCCAGCGCACGGACACGTCGACCTCCGCCTCGTCGCCGAGCCCGAAGTGGGCGCGCGCCGGACCCTGCCCGAGCGCCCGCTGCCCCTGGATCTCCCGCGTCCGCGTACGCTCCCCCGTCACCGTGATCCGGGCCCCGAGGCCCTGGGGGTTCCCCGGCGCGCCCACCGCCCGCACCGAGAGCCAGCGGCCCTCGTTGCACGTGTTCATGAACAGCAGCGCGGGCCCGGCGTAGGCCGCCACCACGAGGTCCTGGAAGCCGTCGCCGTCGACGTCCGCCGCCGCCATGGACGGGTGGCTGACCGTCGACTCGAAGCCGATCTCGACCTTCTCGAAGCCGTTCGGTCCCCCGCGATACATCGCGTCCGGCTGGAGCCACTCCTCCTCGGTGCCGAAGAACTCGAGGGCCTGCTCCTGCGCCGCGCCGACCACGGGCATGTCGAGCCACCCGTCGTGGTCGAGGTCCACCAGCTCCAGGGACCAGCCGGACCAAGGCGCATCGACGCGGTCGGGGGGCTGCAGCCCCAGCGCCGCGCCGGCCTCGATCCAGCCCGTCGGGTGGCTCGTGAGGCAGATGACCGGGCCCAGGTCGCTGACGCAGTAGTCCATCGCGCCGTCGTCGTTGAGATCGGCGGACGCGAGCCCCATCGCCGACGTCGGCAGCGCGAACCCGAGGTCCGGGCCGTCCTCCACCAGCACGGGCGCACCGCCCTGCACGCCGTCGTTGCGGTAGGCGGTGCTCAGGACCCCCAGCTCGCGACCGCGGTCGCTGAACGAGAGCAGGTCGAGGTCGCCGTCGTCGTCCCGATCCGTCCAGTTCGCGAGGATGCTGAGGCCCGGCTCCCCGGAGCGGACGTACTCGGCCACGGGCGTGAGCAGCCCCTCGTGGTGGCGGAAGAAGAGCTCGGGCGCCGGGTTCGCCCCTTCGTCGCCCTCCAGGTCGGCCATCGTGGGCAGCCACATGTCCAGGTCGCCGTCGCCGTCGGGGTCTCCCCACACGTGGCTGAAGACGGCCGTGGGCGGGCCCGATCCGAAGCCGAGGGTGCGCAGCTCGGTGAAGGACAGGTCGCCGGTGTTCTCCGCGACTTGGAGCGACGGGCCGACCTGGAACACGAGATCGGGCAGGTCGTCGCCGGCCACCTGGGCGAGGCTGAACGTGGCCCAGGGCTGGCGCGCGTCGGGCACGGGGGTCTCGCCCAGGGCGAGGTCGACGGCCTCGAAGCGCCCGCCGACGTTGCGGAAGGCCTGGGGGGCGTCGGTCCCGTGGCTGAAGAGGACGTCCACGTCCCCGTCGCCGTCCAGGTCCTCCACCACCACGCGGCCGGGCGCCCAGACGTTTCCGAAGCCCTCGGGGCCGGCCTCTTGCAGGCCCGGCATGGGGCTCGTGTCGGGGGTCAGGCCCCGGGCGGCGGCCTCCTCCGTGAAGCGGTCGATGCCCTCCACGGGGACCTCACAGACGAGCTCCGCCTGCGGATCATCGGGGCCGGGCACGCACGCCGCCAGCCCCCCCAGGCTCACCGCCACCAGTCCCCGGATCCGCATTTCTCCAGCCTAGAGCACGCGGTGGTCTATTGTGTCGGCTGGGAACAAACGGAGACTCCCATGACAGCTCGAAAACACCGCACCGCGGGGCCGTCCACCACGGGCGCCTCGTCCGCCGCCAAGTCCAGCGCCGGGGGCGGAGGCCCGATGTCGGCCCGCTCGGGAGGAGGCAGCGGCTTCGCCGACCAGGCAGCCGCGCGCTCTCCCCGAGGCGGGGCAGGCGTCCAGATGAAGGGCAACGGCCAGGGAGACGGGGGCGATCGCATCGCCGCCGCCGAGGCCGGGATCGCCACCCCGGTCGTCGAGCTCCCGCACCGCGCCAAGCTCGAGTCGAGCTTCGGCGAGGACCTCAGCTCCGTGAAGGCGCACGTCGACAAGGGCTCCACGAAGCGCCTCGGCGCGCAGGCGTACGCCTACGGCGAGCACGTCGTCTTCTCGAACGCGAACCCGTCGCTCAAGTTGGTGGCCCACGAGGTCACCCACGTGATCCAGCAGCGCGAGGGCGTGAACCTCGCCGGTGGGGTCGGTCGCGCGGGCGACGCCCACGAGCAGGACGCGGACGCGGCGGCCGACAAGGTCGCGGCCGGGCAGAAGGTCGAGAGCAAGGGCAAGGGCAGCGGCGCGTCGCTCCAGAAGAAGCAGGCCCAGCTCAAGGAGGACCTGCAGCTCAAGCAGAAGAAGGCCGTCTCCGGCAAGGCGTCGGCGCGACTCAAGTTCGCGAAGGACGCGATCGCCCACACGAAGTCCGTCATGAAGTTCGGCGCCGGCAACCAGAAGGAAGCCATCCGGATGAGCAAGATGAACTCCAACTACCGGCTCGCCTGCATGCGCGACCCGGACGCGTGGGAGTACGACCGCTCGATCATCAAGCTGGCCAACGCCAACCGCGACGCGCTCACCGCCGCGAAGGCCGATCTCGCCCACGGCGGCAACTGCGGCGAGCACGCGGCCGTGGCCTTCGACTACCTGCGGGTGCACGCCCTCGGGCAGCGCATCACCAAGGCGAGCAAGCAGGGGCTGGACCACGCGTTCGTCCTCATCGGCGATCTCGACTCGGACACCGACGCGGAGCTGGTGAACTCGGATCCCTGGCCGACCGTCGCCACCGCGACCCTGTGGGAAGACCACTTCGCGTTCACGTCCGACCGCACCAAGATCAACCGCTCGTCGGTGGCCACCGGCGACGGCGAGAAGATCAAGGAGGTGATCGCGCGAGGCCTGCGCCTGTCCGCCAAGGGCAAGGCGATGGTCGAGTGGGCGTCCACCGAGGAAGAGACCGAGAAGACGATCGAAGAGGCCAAGGACAAGCACTGGCTGTGGGACCACCCCGACGCGGCGGCCCGCGGCAAGGACTTCGACTACTACGTCGAGGAGCAGGTGCAGGACCAGGACCACGCCGAGGGCGACGCGGTCGTCACCATCGACGACGCTCCGGACGAGGAGAGCTGGTGGTCCTGGCTCTGGCCCTTCTAGACCGAATGTTCCTCCGCCTCGCGCCCCTCGCCCTCGCGGCCATGTGCCTCGCGTGCAGCGGTTCGTCCCCGGCCGTGGCCGCGGACCCGCCCTCCGAAGCGGCCGGCGATGAGGCCGAGCCGACCCCCGCCGAACCGAGCTCCGAACCGACCCCGGACCCCGCCATGACGACCATGCAGCCCACCTCCTCGCCCACCTTCGTGGACGGCCACGCCCTCACCCCGTCGGCCGACCTGCTCGAGTGGCTCGAAGCGGGCAAGGGCAAGCAGCTCCGGCTGCCCGTCGTCATCCGGTTCAAGGACGACATGCGCATGAACTGGGGGGCGATCACGATCGGGACGGCCCTGGGCGACGCCGCCGAGGGCGACATCCACCTCAAGCTCGACGACACGAAGATGGGCGTGGGCCTGCTGGACCGCCTCGCGGGCGAGGTGCCCGAAGGCGACGCCGGCTGCGTGCGCTGGGTCGAGGCCACCTGGGGCCCCGCCATGGAGGGCGGCCCCGACCTGTCGCGCTTCGAGCCCCCCGGACCGAAGCGTCACCCGATCGCGGTGACGGCGATCAGCGAGGGCGTGCCCTCCGACGCGAAGGCGCAGGTCGCGAAGTAGCGCCCGCGCCGGGCCCATGACGACGCTCATGGCGCCCGCCTCCAATGGCGACGAACGTGGTCGGCACGGGGATCCCCCGGTCTCCGTGAGGAGGCGGATGTGCCGAAGCGAATCGTCGCGATGGTCATGCCGCGGACCGGACCTACGCTCCTGTTCGCGCCCTACAACTACATGGCGCTGTCGAGCGACCTGAAGGCGCGCGGGTACACCCCGCTCATCCTGGACAGTCGCCTGGAGGACGTCGAAGCGGCGCTCCAGCAGCCCCACATCAAGGCCGACCTGGCCTGCGTCTGCTTCACCTCGATGATGGGGCCGCAGCTCTCCTACGCCATCGCGCAGAGCGCCTGGGTCAAGGAGACGCTGCCGGGGGTGCCCACCATCTGGGGCGGCATCCTCCCCACCGAGCTCCCCGACCTGTGCGCGCGGCACCCGGCCATCGACTACGTGGTCCTGGGGTGGGGCGAGCGGAAGCTCCCGGACCTCCTGGACCGCCTGGCGGAGGGCGCGCCCCTGGACGAGGTGACGAGCCTCGTCCACCAGGACGAGCACGGCGCGGTGGTGCACACCGCCCGCGAGCCCAGCAAGGACCACCCCCCGCTCGTCTACGACTACGACGACGTGGACCTGAACCCCTTCTTGATGGAGGGCTACGGCCTCGGGCGCCGCACGCTGGTGATGATCACGTCGCGCGGGTGTCCGCACGAGTGCACCTTCTGCTACGGCCCGCAGTTCCACGACCGCACCTGGTCCGGCCAGTCCGCCGAGCAGGTCCTCGCCGACGTCGACCGGCTGTCCCAGCGATACGACTTCGACTCGATCTTCTTCAACGACGACAACTTCGCCGTGAGCTGGAGCCGCACGAAGGCGATCGTCGAAGGGATGAAGGAGCGGGGCCTCACCTACGGCCTGTCCTTCCACGCGAGCTACCTCAACGACCAGCGCATCGGCTTCCTCGAGAAGACCGGCTGCGTGCGCCTCTACTGGGGCCCGGAGTCGGGGTCGCCGCGGATGCTGGAGATCCTCAAGAAGGGCGCGACCCCGGAGATGAACCTGGAGATCGCCGAGGCGGCGCGTCGGCACGGTCTGGGGGCGCTCATGGGCTTCATGGTCGGCCACCCGCGGGAGACCGAGGCCGACCTGCAGCTGACGCTCGACCACATCGACGACCTGATGGCCGTCCACCCCGGGCTGGACATCTCCGACATCAAGATCTTCACGCCGTACCCCGGCACGGAGTTCTACGCGGACGCCATCGCCCACGGCTTCGAGCCGCCCGAGCGCCTGGAGGACTGGGCCGGCTTCTACTGGAACAAGTCGAACCTGCCGTGGCTCAGCGAGGCCCAGCGCAAGCGCCTCGAGCTCATCTCCTACACCTCGCTGTGCGCCTTCGCCACGTGGCGGACCCAGGGCCTGAACCCGCTGCAGAACAAGCTGACGGAGTGGCTGAACCGCGCCGAGCACCTGCGCTGGAAGAAGCGGGCGTTCCACTCCGCCCCCGAGCTGTGGGCCCTCCAGGCCTACGTGGACCTTCATCGGCTGGACGGCGGCATCGCCCGCCAGGCGTGGAACAAGGTGCGGCGCGTGGCCGACCGATGGGATCTGCGATGACTCACACGTACCTGGGCTGGTCCGGGTTCCTCATCACCGGAGGCGACACCCGCGTGGCCGTCGACCCGCACTGGTCGAGCTGGACGGGGCCGGGCGCGCTGCCCCCGTGGGACCTGAGCCCGCTCGACGGCATCGTCCTCAGCCACGGGCACGGCGACCACTCGGCGGACGTCCCCTCGCTGCTGACGCTCCACCCCAGGGCGTGGCTGGCCGTCTCCCCCGGCCTCGCGGACTGGGCCCGCGAGCTCGGGATCGGGGATCGGCTCCGCGTCGTCCGGCCGCGCGCGACCGTGGACATGGGCGAGGGCGTCGAGCTGCGGCTGGTGCCGGGCGTCCACGTGGGCGAGGGGGTGTCTCCCCAGGTGGTCCGCGCCCTCCAGTACGGACTCCGGCACCCGATGGACGCCCTCCACCTCGTGAAGGAGGCCTTCACCGGGCCCGACGGCGGCGTGCACAGCGTCTTCCTCCGCATGCCCGACGGGCGCACGTACCTGCACGCGGCGGAGACGCTGCACCGTGGGACCGACCCCGGGCGCTGGAGGGAGGAGGTGGCGGGCGCGTCCGTCGACGTCCTCCTGCTCGGCGTGGAGCCCGGCGAGGAGCGCGCGGCGGCCCTGCTGGGGGCGGCCGTGGACGCGGGCGAGGTCGTGACGTTCTCTCCCCACGCGGAGCAGCGAGCCCACTTCGGATTGGGCGATCTCGAGGACGTCCGTTGGGAGCGGGTGGACGTGAGGATCGAGTCCCGCCGCGCGGAGCCTTCGGCCGCGCGCTCTCCCTGAGGTGACCATGCGCGGTGGGGTCTTTGTGGCGGTGTTGTCGCTGCTCCTCGTCGGCGTCGGGTCCGGCCGCGGCCGGACGAAGGATGGAGAGAGGGACGGTTCCGGTCCTACTCGCCCGTGTCGCGGATGACCTGGGGCTCGAAGTCCGGGCGCGCGGCGACGGCCAGGGCCCGCGCGTACTCCTCGAGCCGCATGGTCATCTGGAAGCCCCAGACGTCCTTCACCTGCCGGCAGTGGTTCAGGTCGACCTCGGCCACCAGCACGCCGTCCTTGACGCGCGACAGCCCCGGCGTGCGCGCGCCGTTGGGGGCGCCCACGTAGCTCGAGCCGTAGAAGTGGCCGAAGTCGTGGTGCTGCTCCTCGCCGTTGCCCGACGTGAACGCGTTGGGGAAGGTCTCGGTGCCGATGCGGTTGATGTTCGCCGTGAAGTAGTTGTTGGCGATGGCCGCGCAGCGCGCCTCGATGGGCCACAGCGGCTCGGACAGCGCCCCCACCGTCGCCGACGGGTTGAAGACGATCTCCGCGCCGTTGATGCCGAACATCAGCCAGTTCAGGGGATGGTGGCGGCCGTAGCAGATGTTCACGGCCACGTTCCCGAACTCGGTGGCGAACACGGGGTGTCCGTCGTCGCCCTCCATGTAGTAGGTCGACTCGTTGAAGTCGCCCACGCGCGGGATGTGGTTCTTGCGGTGCTTGCCCACGATGTTGCCGCGGTTGCCGATGATCACCGCGGTGTTGTGGATGGTCCCGCCGTGGGCCCCGTCGCGCTCGAGGATGGGCGACACGATCACCATGTTGTGCTTCTTCGCCAGCACCTGGAGGGCCTGCGTCGACGGGCCGTCCACCTCCTCGGCGAACTCGAGCCAGGGCTGCTTCTCGCGGGTGCAGAAGGCGAACGGCATGGTCCACGCTTCCTGCAGACCGAGCACGTTCACGCCCATGGCGCCCGCGGCCTCGATCATCTCGGTGGTGCGCGCGAGGAGCGCCTGGAACTGCGCCTCCACCGGGGCCGACGTGGACTCCACGATGCGGTTCTGGATGACGCCGATCCGCACGACGCGGGGCTTGCGTCGCTGCTCGGCGGCGGCGTGGAATTTGTGCGCCGTCACGTCGAAGTTCGCCGCGTCGGCCTGGGCCTGGACCGCGGCGGGGATCGCGAGGGGCTCGGGCAGATCGCCGTAGAGGATGCGCCAAGCCTCCTTCTGGTCCGCCTCGGGGAGCTTCTTCAGGATGCTCTCGAGGCTGTGGATCTCCTCGGGCGGCGCGGAGTCGAGGAACGCCTCGAGCGCGTCGTGGTCTCTCTTGAGCTTCGTCTGGGTCTTCGCGTCGGACACATCAACACCTGGGGTCGGGGGTCGGCCCGTCAGTGTACGAAAGTCGGGCGGGGCGTGCCGCCCGGGCCTCAGCGGGCGAAGCGGGAGAAGAAGGCGAGGACGTCGCCGTTCATCCAGGTCGTCGATCTCGGGCTCCGCGTCGCAGTCGTCGCACCCCGCCCACCACGCCGCGGCCTCGGGCGGACGCGTCGCACGGCGTCGAGGGGAGCGCGCAGGGGGCCCGAAAATGTCTTTCAAAGCAAAGCGAACGCGATTCCCGTGGGTCGGCGGGGGTGTTTGCAAGGGCCAATGGAACTGCACGAATTCGGGCATTGATCGCTGTGCGTCGCGCCAGTACCTTCTTCCCATCACGCCGTCGCTGTTTGACAATTCGAATTCGTGACGGGGCCGAACGGCCGTCTTCCCCTCGGGGGAGGTGGTGCGAGGTCCCGAACAAGTCCAAGCGGGGCTCGAGCCCCCATCCGCGGGAAACCGAGGGTGGGCGGTGACGGTCGACCTTCGAGGGCGCTCGTCCGGTAACGGGCAGGCACTTCGGGGCGTCGGGAGCGTCCCCGGGCGGACACGATCCCATGAGCGCCGTCCGGGGAAACTCGGGCCGGGCGGAGAGCGGAGCAATCCGGTCTCGGCTTCGTGCGCTGGAGGGGTCGAAGAACCTCATGAGAGGAGCCCACGTCGGGCGGTCGTTCCTTCGGGAGCGTGCATCGGGCGAGGGCCGGGCGAAGTGTCCGACTCTGAGGGAGAGATGAAGATCACGAGGGGAGTCGTTCGGTTTCTTCGGAGACCGAGCCGTTGGTTGCCGTCAGGCAGCGAGCAAGCGACCCCGGGGAAGACGGCAAGGACCACGTCGAGAGGCGAAAGGTCGTAGCCGGTGCGACGAACGAATGAGTCGCTACCCGAGGTCGTGAGACCCTGAAGATCACATCAACTCCGCGAGAGCCGGTTCGGCGGGGAGACCCGCGGGACGAGGACCTGCGTTCGTGAGACTCTGCAGAGGCGAGTCGCGGATTCGAGTCGAGCTTGCACAGCGTGTAGGAAGCCGGTGTTCCCTTCGGGGGGCACCGGCTTTCGCTATTCCGGAGCTTCGGCTTCGGGTCCCGGAAGCTCAGCCGTCGAAGTCGCTCGCCGAGTGGCGCTCCGGCATGCGCTCGTCCTCGGGCCCCCACACGCGGTTCACGCGCTTGCCGCGCTCGACTGCGGGGCGCGCGCTCAGGGCCTCCGCCCAGCGGATGACGTGGGGGTACTCGTGCACGGCCAGGAACTCGGCGGCGTTGTAGATGTTCGCGGTCACGAGCCCGCCGTACCACGGCAGGATCGCCATGTCGGCGATCGAGTACTCGTCGGCCATGTACTCGTGCTCGGCGAGGTGGCGGTCCAGGACGTCCAGCTGCCGCTTCGTCTCCATCGTGAAGCGGTTGATGGGGTACTCCCACTTCTCGGGGGCATACGCGAAGAAGTGGCCGAAGCCGCCGCCGACGTACGGGGCCGCGCCCATCTGCCAGAAGAGCCACGACAGGGCCTCGGTGCGTCGACGGGCGTCGGTGGGCAGGAACGCCCCGAACTTCTCCGCGAGGTAGATGAGGATCGAGCCGGACTCGAAGACGCGGGTGGGTGGGTCCGTGCTCCGGTCCAGCAAGGCGGGGATCTTCGAGTTGGGGTTCACGGCCACGAAGCCGCTGCCGAACTGGTCGCCCTCGCCGATGTTGATGAGCCAGGCGTCGTACTCCGCGCCCGCGTGGCCCGCTTCGAGGAGCTCCTCGAGCATGACCGTGACCTTCACCCCGTTGGGCGTCGCCAGGGAGTGGAGCTGCAGCGCGTGCTCCCCGACGGGCAGCGCCTTGTCGTGGGTGGGCCCGGCGATGGGCCGGTTGATGTTCGCGAATCGGCCGCCGGAGCCCTTGTCCCAGGTCCAGACCTTCGGGGGCGTGTAGGTCGTCATCGTGCTCCTCCGGGGGGTTGGAGTCGCACCCTACCTGCGGCGTCGCACCCCGAACACGCAGAGGAGCGCGAAGGCGACCGCGGGGGGCGTAGCGCCTGCGGGGGCGAGGGACTGCAGGCAGCTGCAGTCGGGATCGCGGGCGGCGTCGTCGTCGTCACCGGCGTCGGGCAGGGGCACGACGAACGCCTCGCCTTCGGCCCACTCGCTCGCGAGGCCGTGCCCGTCGACGGCCCGCGCGGTCCAGTGCCACGTGCCGGACTCGAGGCCCCCGGGGGCGAACGAGACCTCGCCCGGCCCGTCCAGCAGCGCGTTGCCGCCGGGGATCGCGACGGCCTCGGCGACCACGTCCGTGAACGCGGCGTCGGACGCGACCCGAACGTCGTACGCGAGGACGTCCCCGTCGCTGTCCTCCGACCAAGCCGCCCGGACCGCCGCGCCGTCCGGGAACACCGCTCCGTCCAGGGGCGCCACGAGCAGCGGCGCCGAAGGCGCGTCGTTCTCGAGGTTCACGACGAAGGAGGCGAGCGCCCAGTCCGACGCGAGCGCCCCGTCGAAGGCCCGGACGCGGACGTGGTGGGTGGTCTCGTCGTCGAGGACCACGCCGTCGGCGAGGAGCTCCCAGGTGGCGTAGTCCGCGAGCGGGGCCTCGGGGACGTCGGCGCCCGCGAGGATCTCCGCGAACCCGGCGTCGAGGGAGAGCTCGAACTGGTAGGTGAGGGGGCGTCCCTCGGGGTCGTCGGCGCCGGAGGCCACCACCTCGGGCGACGCCTCGGCGACCTCGGAGTTGTGCTCCGGGCGCTCGATCACGGGGGTGGTCGGGGCGCCGTCGTCGGTGCTGACCACGAACACGACGTCGTCGCTCCAGGGCCCGTCGAGGCCGTCCTCGTCGGTGGCGCGGGCGCGCAGCACGTAGGCGGTGTCCTCCTCCAGCGGAGTCGCCGACGCCCAGGACGTGAGGACGCCGTCGTCGCCCACGTCGGTCGCGGCGTCCACCGGGGTGGAGTCCAGCAGCTCGAGCTCGAAGGAGTGGGTGAGGAGGTCGCCGTCGGGGTCCGTGGCGACGGCGAACTCGAGGGTCGGCGAGGTCGAGGCGACGATGTCGCCGTCCAGGGGAGACCAGGGGGTCGGGGCGGTGGGGGCTTCGTCGACCGCGTTCACGAAGAAGGACTCGGCGGCCGACCAGGCCCCGGCCACGTACGGATCGCTCGCCCGGGCGCGCCAGTGGTGTGTCGTGTTCTCGGCGAGCGCGACTGTCCCGGCCCAGGTCGTCCGGCCCGACGGGTCCTCGGCGAGGTCCGTGACCGAGTCGACGAGCAGGGTGAGGGCCGCGTCGACGTAGACCTCGATGTCCAGCGTCATCACGTCGCCGGAGGGATCGGTCGCCCCGTCCACGACGTACGCGGGCGTCGCGGTCGTCACCTCCTCGCCGCCGATCGGGGAGACCAGGGTCACGCCGCCGGGTCCGTCGGACACGTTCGGGTCGGTGTCGCCGGTGAACTCGGCGAGGTTGTCGAGGCCGTCGCCGTCGGGGTCCTCGGTGGCGTCGTCGGCGTTGGTGGGATCGAGGCCGTTCGCGGTCTCCCAGGTGTCGGCCATGCCGTCGTTGTCGCCGTCCAGGAAGGTGACCGTGACGCTCCAGGTCTCGGTGTCCGTCCCGCCGTCCCCGTCGTCCACCTGCACGACGAAGGAGGCGGGGCCGGCGAGCGCGTCCGCCAGGGTGGGGGTCCAGGCGACCGTCTCGGTGGGGTCGAGTTGCGCGCCCGCGGGCGACGTCGGCAGGGTCCAGACGAGGGGGTCCAGGGTGCCCGCGGGGTCGGTGGCGCCGGGGGCGTACGCGTAGGTCGCCCCCTCCGTGGCGGTGGTGGGCGCGGACGTCGTGATGGTGGGCGCCACGTTGCTCACGGAGACCGTGGCGCTGGCCGTGGCGGTGCCGCCGTACGCGTCGGTGACGACCAACGTGGCCGTGTACGTCCCGTCGTCGCCGTAGATGCAGGAGTTGGACGCCGACGCGCCGGAGCCGTCCACCTGCCCGTCCGTCTCGCAGTCCCACGAGTAGCCCGCCACCCCGCCCTGGCCGACGGACGCGCTCCCGTCGAGGACGATCGCCGCGCCCTCCGTGGTCGTGTAGGGCCCGCCCGCGTTCGGGGTGGGGGCCGTGTACGGGTCCACGTCGACGGTGTAGCTGCCGCCGTTGTCCCCGTAGTTGCCGTCGCTGACCTTGAGGTTCACGGCGGTCGGGTTCGCGCCCACGTCGTACAGGAACCAGTACTCGTGCGACGGGGCGTACGGCGGCAGGTTGGTCGCCCCGGGGTGCCCCCCGTTGATCAGCAGGTGGTAGTGGTTCGCGTTGTAGTAGGGCGTGACGCCCCCGAACACATAGAAGGCGTCGTTCAGGGTGCTGCCGAGCGAGAAGCCCGTGCCGGTGACGTGGAACGCCGTCACCCCGCTGTAGGCCGCCGAGGTGTTCACGCCGCCCGACGACGTGAACGGCACGGCCACGGTCTCGGCGGACGTCGGACCCGCGGAGATGAGGACGGCCCCGAGGGCGACGACGGCGGCGAACGAGCGGCGAGACAAGGACATGACGCAGGGTAGATCAGGCGGTTCCGGGGAAGCTGCGTGTATTGATGTCCGCGTGGTTCGCCCCCGCCCGCCGTCGCTCCTCGCCCCGTGGGTCGCGGCGTGCCTGCTCTGGGCCGCCGCCTGCGGGCCCGTCGAGGATCCCGTCCACGACGACGACGCCGGGGACGACGACGCGGGGGACGACGACGACGCCGTCGAGTACGAGCCCGTCTGGACGAGCCTCTTCCCGCTCATGAACTTCCGCTGCACCTGCCACCGCGCCAACGAGGGCGGCGAGGGCGGGTTCGTGGGCATGGAGGACGAGGACCGCGCCTACGAGGCCCTGGTGGGGCGCCCGTCCAACGACGTCCCCTCCCTGAGCCGCATCGATCCCGGCTTCCCCGAGTCGAGCTACGCCTGGCTCAAGATCAACGGCCTGCACCGCGGCGCCGGGGGCGAGGGCGACCGCATGCCGCCCACCGGGAACGCGCTGCCGGACCGGCACAAGGAGGTCATCCGCGCGTGGATCGAGGCGGGCGCCCCCCGCGAGTGAGGCTGCCGACGTCGGCCTCGCCCCCCCAGCGGTCTAGGAGTCCGTTGCCGATAGGCAGCAGGCGAAGGCCTACTCGGCGAAGGCGAGCCCGGAGAGCGCGGCGAGCGCGGGTAGGCGAAAGCGAGTCCGGAAAGCGCGGGTAGGCGAGGCCGCGGGCGGCGGCGGAGGCCTGAGTGGGGAAGATTTCCCACTGTGGACGTGCCGGCCCGGCCGGCGGCCTTCAGGCGGGAATTGGTCGCCGGAATCGGCCGGCTCGGTACAGCCCATCGGGGAAGCATCCGAGGGTCGTACGGGACCGCGCCCCGCGAGTCCTTGTCTAGCGAGGGGCGTCGTCTCCGGGCGCCGACGCCAGGCCCTTCATCTCTCGGGCCAGGAACGCCACGAAGGCCCGGATGCGGGGCACCTTGCGACGCCCCGCGGGCACGAGCGAGTAGAGCGGCAGCGCCGCCATGTGCCACCCCGGGAGGACCCGCACGAGCAGCCCCCTCGCCTCCGCGCGCAGCACCTCGCCCGGGGCGCGCACGCCGATGCCGAGCCCCGCGTAGGCGGCGTTGCCCAGGGCCGCCGAGTTGTCGATCGCCAATCGGCCGCCCACGGGGAAGTCTCGACGTACGCCGTCGGGGCCCACCAGGGTCCAGGCCCGCGCCGGCCGCTCGTCCACGAACAGCAGGCAGTCGTGGTCCGCGAGCTCTTCGGGCGTCTCGGGGATCCCGGCCCGAGCGAGGTACTCCGGGGTGGCCACCAGCCACGGGGTGACGTCCACCAAGTGCCGCGCGGCGTGGCTGCTCACGGGAGGCGCCCCGATGTGGGCCGCCACGTCCCAGCCCCCGCCGATGAGGTCCACGGGGTGGTCGCTGAAGCTGAGCTGAAGGTCCAGCTCGGGGTGCGCGTCGAGCAGGTCGCGGATGCCGTCCATCACACCCATGGACGCCACGACGGTGGGCAGCACCGCCCGCACCGTGCCCTTCACCTTCGTGGGATCGGGACGCAGCTCCTCCGCGGCCGCGTCCAGCTCGTCCAGGACCCGCAAGCAGCGTGCGTAGAAGCGCCGCCCCTCGTCGGTGATGTGCATGCGACGGGTCGTGCGCTGGAACAGACGCACGCCGAGCTCGTCCTCGAGGCGCGCGATGCGACGGCTCACGAGGGTTGGGGACAGGTCCACGACCCGCCCGGCGGCGCTGAACCCGCCCGACTCCACCACCTGCGCGAAGACCCGCAGCGCCTCGATGCTCTCCAGGCTCATGGTCGGATTCTGCATGAAACATACAAAGAGATTGCAGAATTCATGTCGTTCTCATGCAAGGCGAGTCGGCCTAGCTTCGTCGCGTCGGAGGAACGAACCTCCGGCGACCCTGGAGAACGCCATGCCTGCCGTCACCGTCACCCGCAACCTGTCCTCTCCCCCCGCCGCCGCCTGGACCGCGATCGCCGACGTCACGAAGGTCGCGAACTGGCACCCCAAGGTGGATCGGGTGGACCTCCTGAGCGAGTCCGCCACGGGCCTCGGCGCCGCGCGACGCTGCAACTTCTACGACGGCACCTCGGTCGTGGAGCGGGTCACCGACGTCGCGGACGGACGCCGCGTGAAGCTCGAGCTGAGCGAGTTCTCGATGCCCCTCGCCCACGCCACGGTCGAGGTCGAGATCACGCCGACGGCCTCCGGCGGGACCCAGGCCACCTTCGTGCTCGACTACGCCATGAAGTTCGGGGTGTTCGGCAAGCTCATGGACGCCGTCATGGTGCGGGGTCAGATGTCCAAGATGCTCGGGTCGGTGCTCGCCGGCCTGGACCATCACCTCGCGACGGGCGACGTGGTGGGCGAGGACTTCGTCGCGGCCGCCTGATCCGCCTCAGCGCAGCTTCTGCAGCTTCGCCCGGGCCCCCACGAGTTGCATCTCGACGAGCCCGAGGTCGCGCTCGAAGGAGCTCTGGTCCGGCATCGGCCACGACCCCGGCGCGACGGTCATCGTGCGCAACCCCGTGTGCGCCTGCTCCAGCTCCTGCCACACCATCTGGAGCTCGGTGGCGGCGTCGAACGACGGGCGCGCCGGGGGCTGGACCTTCCGCAGCTCGGCGTCCCACCCGCGGACCCAGTCGTTGTATCGGTCCACGAGCTTCCCCCGCTCCCGCGACCGCTCGGGGTGGTCGTGCCAGTCGCCGAACGCGGCGGTCTCGGTGGCCGCTCGGCCCGCCAGCGCCTCGAGCCCGTCGGCGTACGCGGTGAGGGCATCGAGGTCGACTCCCGACGGCTGGGTCGGCGTCGCGGGCTCGCGTACGGGAGCGTCGGCGTCGCGCATCCACGTGGCGGGGGCGAACCCGGCCCGTACGCGCAGCCACTCCCGTCGGATCGTCGCCAGGTCGGCCGCTCCGTAGCCGCCGTCGCTCATGCCGCCCACGAAGGAGGCGAAGGTCATGAGCTCGAGCCCGAGCTGCTGCTGCTTCTTCGACTCGAGGTATTCCTGGGCGAGCTCCATCGAGCGCGCCGAGATGCGCCCCGGGAGGCCGAAGTCGAGCGGGTCGCCGTCCCAGATCAGGGTCTCGATCCCTGAGATCTCGACCCGCTGGGGAGAGGGGTCGGCGACCCCCGGGACCAGCGCGAGGCCCGAGGGCAGGGGAGCGGCGGGATCGTCCGGCTCGGCGGGCTCGTCGCCGGGGCTGGGGAGGAGCCACAGGACCGCGGCGCCGACCACCAGAATGGCTGCCCAGGATCCGATCGACGAGCCGCCCCGCGCCATGGGCCGAGGCTACAACGAGCCGGGCCGACGCCGCCGAGCCGTGACCGTCCGCGCGAGGTTTCGACCGTTGGGGCGAACGAGCGACCGCCCGCCGGCCGGGACGCTCCCGGACCGTGCCCGTCGACTACGGTCCCGCCATGACGAACAACGCGCTGTTTTGGGACTCCCTCGCCGAGCGGTACGCCGCCCAGCCCGTCGCGAACCTCGACGCCTTCGAGCGCAAGCAGGCCATCACGCGGTCGCACCTGACCCCGGACTCGCGGGTGCTGGAGGTGGGCTGCGGGACGGGCTCGCTCGCCCTGAAGATGGCCCCCCACGCCGCGCACATCGACGCGCTGGACATCTCCTCGGAGATGCTGCGCATCGCCCGGGGGAAGGCGGACGCGGCGGACGTCACGAACGTCGCCTTCCGCCAGGCGGCGCTCGACGAGCCGCTGCCCTTCGAGCCCGGCACCTTCGACAGCGTGTGGGCCTACAGCATCCTCCACCTGGTGGCGGACCGCCCCGCGCTCCTCGCCCGCCTGTGCACGATGCTGAAGCCCGGGGGCACCCTGATCTCGTCCACCGTGACCCTGGGAGAGTCGTGGATCCCCTACCGCCCGATGCTCGCCGTGATGCGCTGGGCGGGCAAGGCGCCTCACGTCTACATCGTGCGACGCGACGAGCTCGTGCAGGAGATGGAGGCCGCGGCGTTCGAGTCCGTGGAGACGCCGGACGTGGGCGCGAAGCAGATCGTGACCTTCGCGGTCGCACGCAAGCCTGCCTAGCCTCTCGAGGGGCGCCACCGGTCCTTCGGGCACGGGGAGCGGGGCGGAGCGGGATTTACGCGATCGATACAGCCTCGCGGGACCCATCTCGGGGCGCGCCCGGTCCACGTCGGTACACGGCGACTTCGCCGTCCCACCCCAGGAGGACCATGACTCGTTCCCGGCTGCTCGCCCTCGCCCTCGTGACCCTGACCCTGTCGGTCGGGGCCCACCCCAACCGCGCCGAGGTGCGCGCCACGCTCGTGGACGGCCAAGTGCTGTTCGGCGACGTGAAGAGCACGAAGCTCACCCTCGTGAGCCCCCTCGGCGAGCTCAAGATCCCGCTCGTCGACGTGGGCGAGGTGGTGCCGGCGGACCCCGACCTGGGGACGGCGGGACCCGTCCGCGTGTGGTTGCGCGACGGGTCGGAGCTGGTCGGCCGGTGGAAGGACCCGAGGATCCCCATGGGCATGCGCGTGGGCAAGGACACGGTGAAGGTGGGGGTGCCCGCCGACCGCCTGGTCCGGTTGCAGACGCGGGGCGCCGAGGTGTGGCCTCGAGACGCCGTGTATCGCGTGAGGACGGCCCTCGGCGACGACTTCCTGGTGGACGCGAAGGCTTCGAAGTTCACGCTCGCCAACGGCCTCGGGGAGTTCACGCCGAGCCTCGCGGACTGCGTATCCGTCCGTCCGATCGACGACCCCGAGGGCGACTGGCGCGTGGAGCTGAAGACGGGGACCGTCCTGGTGGGGCCTATCAAGGACCGGGAGATGACGCTCACGATGACGCTCGGGCCGGACCGCGTGACCGTGCCGCTGGCGCTGTTCGTGACGATGGAGCAGCAGACCTGGGGAGGCACCCGCCGTCGCGCGGTGAGTCGTGCCCCCGCGGGGGCGGGCGCCCCGAAGGCGGCCCCCGGCTACTACGACCAGGAGCGGGCCTACGAGGACCACGCCTACGAGGGCGAGCGGCGCGCCGTCACCGCCCCGACGCAGCGGCAGAAGGAGGACGCGTGGTTCCGGAACGACTCCCTCAAGGCTGCGAAGGGCAAGCGCTGAGGGCGAAGCGGACCGCGCCCCCGTCGACCCGGCGCCGGCCTATCATGAGGCAATGAGCCCGCGACGGACGGTCGGGCCGCGGGCGACCGTCCAGGCGGCCCTCCTGGTGACGGCCGGGGCGACCCTCGCGGGCTGCCTCGCCCCCGATTCGCGCCCGCCCCCCGAACCCGTCTCCGAGGCCCCGGGGCAGTCCGCGCCCTGGAGCCGGGCCGTCGCCGATCGCCTCGCTACCGCCGAATACGGCCCCCGGTTCCAACCCGCGCCCGAGGCCGCCAACCGCGCCCAGAACCTGCGCATCCGGTGGCGAAGCGACGGGGCCGCCGTGGTGACCCCGCGCACGGGCGACGACCGGTGGCGCCTCGCCCTGGGGCCGGCCTCCTGGGGCCGCGGGGAGACCCTGCGCGACGCCTCGAGCGCCCCGGGACCCGGCGCGTGCACCGACGTCCTCGCCGCCGACGGGTCCTGCGTCCGACAGGTGGTCGCGTCCGCCGACGGCCTCCGGTCCTGGTTCGAGAACACCCCCCGCGGCCTCGAGCAGGGGTGGACGGTGGACGCGGCGCCCCCGGGCTCCGGGCCGCTGGTCGTCCGGCTCCGCCTCGACGGAGCGATCGCCCAGGTCGACGCGGACGGCCGAGGCGCGACCTTCGTCACCCCCGACCGGGCGCTGCGCTATGCCCACCTCGCCGCCTTCGACGCCGACGGCGCCCCGCTCGCTGCGGAGCTCGCCGACGCCCCCGGAGGCCTCGCCATCGCCGTCGACGACCGGGGCGCGCGCTATCCGGTGACCATCGACCCCGTGCTGTCGAACCCGAGCTGGTCCGTCGAGGGCGATCAGCTCGGGGCGATGCTGGGCAACTACGTCGCGGGGGCCGGGGACGTCGACGGGGACGGGTACGGGGACGTGCTCGTCGCGTCCGCCTTGTACGACTCGGGGCAGACGGACGAGGGGGCGGTGTGGCTCTACCCGGGCGGGCCCGCCGGGCTCGCCGTCAACTCGTCGTGGATGGGCGAGGGCAACCAGCAGTTCGGCTGGTTCGGGACGTCGGCCGCGGGGGCCGGAGACGTCGACGGCGACGGGTTCGCCGACGTCTTGATCGGCGCTCAGCAGCAGAGCAACGGCCAGACCGAGGAGGGGCGCGCGCACCTCTACCTGGGCGGGCCTACGGGCCTCGCGGCGACGCCCGCCTGGAGCGGGGAGTCGAATCAGCCCGGCGCCTTCTACGGCAAGGACGTGGCGGGCGCGGGCGACGTGAACGGCGACGGCTACTCGGACATCCTGGTGGGCTGCATCCGCTGGCACGGCGGGCTCTTCAACGAGGGCGCGGCCTTCCTACATCTCGGCGGGCCCACCGGGCCCGGAGCGACCGCGGCGTGGAGCGTCGAGGGCAACCAGCTGCGCGCCGAGATGGGGTGGTCCGTCGCGGGCGCGGGCGACGTGAACGGAGACGGGTACGCCGACATCGTCGTGTCGGCCTACCTGTGGGACGGCGGCGAGACCGACGAGGGCGCGGCCTTCCTCTTCTTCGGCGGCCCCGGCGGGCCCTCGACGACCGCGGACTGGACCATCGAAGAGGACCTCGCGCTCGCCACGGTGAGCGCGGTCGGGGGCGCGGGCGACGTGAACGGGGACGGGTACGCCGACGTCATCGTCGGCTCCGCGGAGTGGTCGGGCCCCGAGGTCGCCGAGGGGCGGGCTCGCGTCTTCCACGGCTCGCCCACGGGGCCCTCGACCGTCGCCGATTGGCAGGGGGAGGCGGACCAGGCCGACGCCTTCTTCGGGTGGGCCGTGTCGCCTGCGGGCGACGTCGACGGGGACGGGTACGCGGACGTGGTGGTGGGCGTGTCGGCGTGGGACGACCCGACCTTCAACGAGGGGAAGGCGGTCGTGCACCTCGGCTCCCCCACCGGCCTCGCCGCCGCCGCGACCTGGACGTACGAGGTCGATCAGTCGGCGGCCTTCGGCTGGTCCGTGGCGTCGGCGGGGGACGTGGACGGCGACGGGCGCGCCGAGGTGCTCGTGGGGTCCAACTTCTACGACGGCGACCTCGTGGACGAAGGCGGCGCGTTCCTGTTCGAAGGGGTGCCCGCGGGCCCCGGGCCCGAGCAGTGGAGCGCCGCGGGGGCGCAGGCGGGCGCCGAGCTGGGCTCCGCCGCGGCCGGGGCAGGCGACGTGAACGGCGACGGGCGCGCGGACCTGGTGGTGGGAGCGGCCTTGTTCGACGCCGCCGCCGGGGCCGACGCGGGCCGCGCCGCCGTGTACCTGGGGGCCGCGGGCGGGCCCGCCGTCGCCGCGGCTTGGACCGACCCAGGGGTTCAGGGCGGCGAGGGCCGAGGCGGGTCGGTCGCGGGCCTGGGCGACGTGGACGGCGACGGGCTGGGCGACCTCGCCGTGGCTGCCCGGGACTGGGACGGGGCCGCGGGGGCGGACGCAGGGGTGGTCCGGGTGCACGCGGGGACGGCCTCGGGCGTCGCCTCGACGGCCTCGTTCGTCGTGGAGGGAGCCGCGGCGGGCGACGGCTTCGGGATCGTCGCGGGGGCGGGGGACGTGAACGGTGACGGGTTCGCGGACCTGCTGGTGGGCGCGCCGTCGGCGGAGGGTCAGGCCGGCAGCACGGCCGAGGCGGACGAGGGCGCGGCGTTCCTGTACCTCGGCTCGGCGTCCGGCGTGAGCGGCCCCCCGGCGTGGTCGTTCGAGGCGGACCAGGCGGGCGCGGGCGCAGGCGCGGCGGTCGCGGGCGTCGGCGACGTGGACGGCGACGGCTACGACGACATCGCGGTGGGGGCGCCCGGGTTCGCGGGCGACGCCGGGCGGGTCTGGGTGTTCCTCGGGGGGCCGGCGGGCCCCGGCGCGGCCGCCGTCCGGACCTACACCGGGACCGGGGCGGCCGAGCTCGGCGCCTCGCTGGGCCGGGCGGGCGACGTGAACGGCGACGGGTTCTCCGACCTGGTCGTGGGCGCGCCCCACGACGGCGCCGCGAGCGAGGGCGCCGCGTACGTGTATCTGGGCTCCGCCGCGGGCCCCGCCGGCACCGCGTCGTGGTCGGCCCTGGGAGGTCGCGCCGGGGCCCGCCTCGGCGAGTCCGCGGTCGGCGCGGGGGACGTGGACGGCGACGGGTTCGCGGACCTGCTCCTGGGCGCCCCCGGGTGGGACGATCTGGGGACCGACCAGGGCCGCGCGCTCCTGTACCCCGGGTCGGCGACCGGGCCCGCCGCGACCCCCTCGTGGACGCTCGACGGGGGCGCCGCGGGCGATCGCCTGGGCGAGGTCGTCGCGGGCCCGGGCGACCTCGACGGCGACGGCTTCGCGGACCTGCTCGTGTGCGCCCCCGGATCGGGCGACGCGGCCGCCCCTCCCGTGGACGAAGGGGAGTGCGCCGTGCACCTCGGCAACGGCGGGGGCGCGCTCGGCTCGTCCCCCCTTCCCCCCACGGCCCGGGCGGTCCAGCCCTCGTCCTCGACCCCGTTGGCGCCGGGCGGCCGGTCGACCTCGACGACCTCGTTCGACGTCGTGGTGGACGCGCGCTCCCCCTTCGGCCGCGGCCGGGTCAAGGTCCAGGTGGAGGTCGAGCCGCAGGGGTCGGCGTTCGACGGGCTCGGGCTCCAGACCTCGCCCACCTGGACCGACTCGGGGGTCGCGGGCGTGGCGCTGCAGGAGACCGTCACCGGGCTCACCCCCGAGACGGCTCACCACTGGCGCGCCCGACTGCTCTACGACCCCGTCGACGCGGTCCCCCAGGCGAGCTCGGGGTGGGTCCACGGCGGCCGCCCCGGCGACACCGAGGGCGCTCACCTGCGGGCGGGCTGCCTCGTGGACACCGACGCCGACGGTCAGTGCGACTCGTTCGATCTCGACGACGACGACGACGACGATCCGGACGTCACCGACTGCGACGACACGGACCCCTCCGTGTTCACCGGCGCGCCGGAGGTCTGCAACGCGGTGGACGACGACTGCGACGGCGCCGTGGACGACGGCTTCGATACGGACGGCGACGGGGTCACCACCTGCGGCCCCGACGGCACCCCCGGGACGACGGACGACGACTGCGACGACGCCGTCGCCACGACGTTCCCGGCCGCCCCCGAGGCCTGCAACGCGGTGGACGACGACTGCGACAGCGTGGTGGACGACGGCTTCGACACGGACGGCGACGGGGTCACCACCTGCGGGCCCGACGGCGCTCCGGGCACGACCGACGACGACTGCGACGACGCCGTCGCGACCACCTACCCGGCGGCCCCGGAGCTGTGCAACGCGGTGGACGACGACTGCGACGGGGTCGCCGACGACGGCCTCGACACCGACGGAGACGGCTTCACGCCCTGCGGCGCCGACGGCAACGGCGCCACCGCCGCGGACAACGACTGCGACGACACGAACGTCGCGGTGTTCCCCGGGGCCGTGGAGGTCTGCAACGCGGTGGACGACGACTGCGACGCCCTCGTGGACGACGGCTTCGACGGCGACGTGGACGGCTGGACCGTGTGCGGGCCGGACGGGGTCTTCGCCACCGCGGACGACGACTGCGACGACGCCCTCTCGAACGTGCACCCGGGCGCCGCCGAGGCCTGCGACGGCTGGGACACGGACTGCTCCGGCGCGCGCGGGACCGGGGCCGGGGAGCCCGACGAGCTCGACGTCGACGGGGACACCTGGTTCGTGTGCGTGTACGTCCTCGCAGGCGCCAACCCCGCGTTCGGAGGCGGCGACTGCGACGACAGCGAGGCGACCGTCTTCCCGGGCGCCCCGGAGGTGGAGGACGACGGGGTCGACCAGGACTGCAACGGCGCGGACACCGCGACCTGCTGGCTCGACGCGGACGAGGACGGCTTCGGGGTCCCCACGGCGGTGCTCGACGGCGACGGCGACTGCACCGACGATCCGGGCCAGTCCGCCGTCTCCACCGACTGCGACGACACGGACGCGAGCGTCTTCCCCGGCGCGGTGGAGGCGTGCGACGACGTCGACTCGGACTGCGACGTGCCCCCCGACCTCGTCGACGACTTCGACGACACGGACGGGGACGGGGAGCCCGACTGCATCGACGAGGACGACGACGACGACGGCTTCGACGACGACGAGGACTGCGGGCCGATCGACCCCGACGTGTACCCGGGGGCGGTCGAGGTGTGCGACGACGTCGACTCGGACTGCGACGAGGATCTCGTGGACGAGTCCGTGGACACGGACGGGGACGGGATCCCGGACTGCCTCGAGACCGACGCCGACGACGACGGCGATCCCGCCGCCACCGACTGCGACGACACGGACGCGACCGTGTTCACAGGGGCGGAGGAGATCCCCGAGGACGGCATCGACCAGGACTGCGACGGCGTCGACGCGGCGTGGTGCTTCCGCGACGCCGACCGCGACGGCTTCGGCGCGGGCGAGCCCTACGCCGAGCTCTCGGGGGTCTGCTCCATCGACACCCGGTCCTCCACCCTGGGCACGGACTGCGACGACCTCGAACGCACCGTGTACCCCGGCGCCGAGGAGCTCTGCGACGGGATCGACACGGACTGCGATCCGCTGACCACGGCGGAGCCGGGCGAGGAGGACATCGACCTCGACGGGTGGTGGGGGTGCGAGGGCGACTGCGACGACCTCTCGGCGGACGCGTCCCCGGAGGTCTTCGAGGAGGACTGCGACGTCCCGGGCGACCAGGACTGCGACGGCTTGTCGGACGCGGACGAGTGCCGCGGCCGGGTGCGCTTCGACGGCAACGAAGAGGGGTGCGCGGGGTGCGGCGCGACCGTGGCCCCCGGCGCCTCGTGGCTCGCCCTCGCGCTGCTCGGAGCGCGGAGGCGGCGCCGGGGGAGGAGGCCGGCGTAAGATGGCGAACATGACGCTCAAGAAGTCGACCTCAGCCGCCGTCGCCGCGCTGCTCCTCGTGGTCGGGGGGTGCGTCGGCGCCGAGCCGTCGGACGACGACGACACGGCGGACGGAGCCGTGGACGACGACGACGCCGTGGACACGACGGTGGATCTCGACCTCGACCGCGACCGAGTCGTCGCGTTCCTGGGCTCGGGGCTGACCGGCTTCGACCCGGTGGTCACCGAGGCGGCCGTCGCCGGGCTTCATCTGCTCGAGGCGCCGGTCCCGGACGTCGACGACTTCCTGGGCAACTTCGACGACGCCCAGCGCGCGGACGGCACCTGGGCGGGCATCAACGAGCAGGACCTGCACTACGCCGTCTTCACGATGGTCTTCGCGCTGATGTACCAACGCCTGGATCGCAGCCCGCCGAGATCTCTCGACGCGTGGATCGAGGGCATCGACACCTGGCCCGAGGTCGAGGAGGAGATGCGCACCTTCGAGAACCCGGACAACCTGTGGGGCGGGGCGCTCGGCTACGTGATGCTGTGGATCGCCGAGCGCGGCACGAGGCCCCCTTGGATGGACGAGCTGGACGCGCTCGCCGCCGCGGGCGAGGCGGAGTGGATTCTCTACAACCACCAGCGCCCGCGCGTGGCCCAGATGCTCATGGCGGGAGGCAGCGAGGTCCCCCTGCAGGCGGAGATGCTCGCCTCGATCCTCGACCAACAGAACCCCGACGGGGGGTGGGGCAGCGAGGAGGACGAGGTGGTCTCGCTCGTGGACGACACGACGCAGACCCTGACGGTGCTCGAGCGGCTGTACGCCGCCGACCCGGGCGCCCGCACCGCCGCGTTCGAGGGGGCCCGCTTCGTCGCGACGCACTACGTCGAGGACGGCGACTACGCGGGGTTCGCCTTCGAGCCCGGCGGGGACCTCGACATCGACGCCACCTTCTTCGCCCTGGCCGCGATGGTGCAGATGGGCGTGGTGGACGGCGACATCGGGTTCCGCCACGCGATCGGCCACGGCTGGTCCGGCCTGTAGAACCCCGAGTCCCCCCCCCGAACCCCCTGCCCGGGAACGTCGATGCGTCTGTCTGTGCTGCTCTCCACCCTCGCCGCCGCGCTCCTCGTCGCCTGCGGTGCCCCCTCCGTCGACGTGCCCGCCCCCGAGGCGGGGATGCCTCCTCCGGACGGCGCGAACGCCGCGCCGAGCTCGACCGTGGGGGCCGCGGAGGGCGGCGCGGGCGACGGCGCCGACGATCACTTCGGCAAGGAGGAGTACATCGACATCATGGCGGACTTCCTGTGCGCCGATCGGGCTCACCCGAAGGGCGACGCGCGCGACGCCGCCCGGAAGGCCGTGGTCGCCAAGTACGGGTTCGCCGAGGAGCTCCTCGAGCAGACCGAGGCGGACCTCAAGAAGGAGAAGGAGGTCCACCGCCAGATGCAGGTCAAGATCGCGGCGGCCGCCGCCGAGGTCTGCGCCGCGGACGGCACCCCGCTAGTGAGCGCGGCTCCAGACGACGAAGAGGGTGCGGGAGAGGAGAAGCCCCTGGGAGACGCCGAGGAGGACCAGCCCACCCCGTAGCAGAGGCCTCCAGTCGGGCCGCGCCTCCCACGTCGCGGCCACCGCCCACACCGACGTGACCGCCACGAACGGGTCGATCATCGCGAAGTAGCGGTGGGGCTCGTCGGCCGTCGAGGCGAGCGCGAACCCGTAGCCCTGCAGCAGCAGGTGGGCCGCCACGAACCCCGCCAAGCCGACCGCCATCACCGCCCCGCGAGGCTCCCGCGCCCGCACGTCGGGGAGCAGCCACAGCAGCAGGGGCGCGTACAGCAGCGGGTTGCTCAGCTCGAACGTGAGCTTGCCGAAGTCTCGGAGCGCGAACAGCGAGTGGTTCTGGACGTTGTCCTGCACGAGGACGTCCATGAGCGAGTTGCGGAACACCCCCGGCTGGGTGCTCACGAAGAAGAGGGTGAGCACCACCGCGCCGATCCGCGCGATCCCCCGCCGTCGCTCGGGGAGCGCGACGGCCCCCATCACGAGGAGGGGTCCGACGGCGAACCACGAGCTCAGGTGGAACTCCACGGTCAGCAGCGTCGCCGCCCCGGCGGCGAGCCCCAGGGCCGCCCCGCCCCGCACGAACCACGCCGCGAGGAGGGCGAGCGTGGCCGTGAGGATCAGGGTCGCGGGCGGGTACTGCTCGAAGGGCCGAAGCCCCGAGGGGGAGAGCAACATCAGGGCCCCGGCCACCGCCCACCACCGCCCGGGGGCGCCGTCGCGGGTCGCGCGCAGCACGATCAGGACGAGCGGAAACGTCAGGACGACGTGCAGCAGGTTGAGCAGGTCGTCGATGGGCCACGCGGCCGCGGCGCTCCACCGCTGCATCCCCGCCATGTACTCGTTGAACAGCGGCGGATGGATGAACTGCAGCCAGGACCAGCGCACGTGGACGCTGTGCTCCCAGGTCTTCCACCACACGACCCGGTGCCGGTAGGCGAGGACGACCAGGAACTGGAGCGCCGCCGCGGTCGACGCGAGCGCCAGCGCGGCGGTCCACCAGCGCCGGCCGGGGGAGGGTCGTGGTTGCACGGGCGCAGACTGCCACGGGCGCTATCCTGAGCCCATGGCTTGGAGTCGCCGCACCTTCCTCCGCAACAGCGCCCTCGCGGGGGCGGGTCTGTCCGTGGGGTGCCCCAGCGAGGAGCTGCCGGTCGGGGGCGGGGGCAGCGGTCCGTGGGGATCGGCCGCGGACTCGACCCAGGCGGCCGCCTTCCTGCCGTCGGGAAGCGCCCCCGAGGGCGTGCTCGAGCTGTTCCTGTGGGGCGGCATGAACGCGCTCGACACCTTCCACGTCATCCCCGAGCACGGCGATCCCGCGGCGGGCGGCGATCCGCGCGGCTGGTGGGTCTTCCAGGACGGCGAGAACGGCATCCCCGAGGTGTTCGCCCGCTGCGGCGGCGGCGACCGCCCGCTCCTCGAGCCGTGGACGACCGACAGCGCCGGGCGGACGGTCCACTTGGGGCCCTTCATCCACCCCTTCCGCGAGCGCCCCGACCTCCTCGCCCGCACCCGCTCCCTGGTGATGCGCCACGACGCGGCGCCTCACCAGGTCGCCGTGCCGCTCGCCCTCGGCGGTCACGTGAAGGGCAACCCGCGGCTGACGGGCTTCGGCGCTCACGTCGAGCGGTTCTTTCAAGCCCGAGCGAGCGGACCCCGGGAGGCCCCGTACGCCTGGGTCCTCGTGCCCGACCGGGTCGACGTCGACCAGCACAACACCGACGCCGCGGTCGCGGTGGGCGCCCACTCGGCCTCCGCCCGGCCCATGGCGCTGCGCATCGGGGAGCAGAGCAGGCTCGTCGATCTGCTCGCGCGGAGCAACCTGCGGGAGCGCACGGCGGACGTCGACGCCGCGCTGTCCCACTACCTGGCGCGGTACCGCGCGGGCTTCAGCGGCCCCGGGGGCGGGCAAGTGAGGGCGCCGGCGCTGGGCGAGTACGAGGCGGCCCTCTCCGGCCTGCGTCGGGCGGACGCGCTGCGAGGCATCCTGCCGCCCGAGCTCCTCGAGGTGACCGGCGGGGAGCGCTGCCAGGACCCGAGCGACCTCGACCTGACCACCACCCAGCTGCGCCTCGCCGCTCACCTCCTCACGCGCTTCGCGGAGCCCGCCAAGTACGTCTGCATGATCGACGGGGGGCTCCACCCCACCACGGCGGGGGCCGTGTACGACACCCACACGGGGCACGTCGTCGAGTCGGCCCGGAACCTCATCCACGTCTTCGATCGCCTGGTGGGGCTCATCAACGAGCCCGGCGAGAACGACCCCGACAAGCTCGACCTCGACCGACACCAGGTGATCATCACCACCGAGTTCGGTCGGAGCCCGCACCCGCAGAACGGCGACGGCCTCAACCACTGGCCGTGGGGGTACGTCCAGCTCGTCCTCGGGGGGTGGGCGGACGAGGACCGCTCCGGCGTGATCGGATCGATCCCCGAGTCCGCCTACGCCGACGACTGGATCTCCCCCTCGGAGTTCCGGGCCGGGATGCTGCTCGGGATGGGCATCTGGCCCTTCAACAAGGAGGGCTTCGGGGTCGGCGACACCCGCGTCGACGGCACCGAGGCGGACGCCGCGCACTGGCTGCGTGAGCGGGTCTTGGGGTATCCGTCGTGAGGCGCGCGCTCCTCGCGATGCTCTTGGTCGCGATCGCGGCCTGCCCCTCGCCCGAGCAGGGCCCGGCGGACTTCAACGACGCCGGCGACGAGGCCTTCGTGGCCCGCTTGGTGCCCCTCATGTGGGGGCGCGCGCCGGGCTCGATCCGCGAGGTCCAGGTGCTGGTGCACATCCTCGAGGCGAGCGATCGGGAGGCGCTGGTCCGCGCGATGGCGCGGTCGCCGGAGTACGTCGAGCACTGGCAGGACAACCTGCTGGACACCACCGGGACGTCGCGCACGTACATCCGCGCCAACGCCGGCTGCTACGACACCCCGATGCTCGACGACGACGGCCCCGAGCTGGCGGCGTTCGTGCGCGACAACGCCGCCCTGTCGGACTTCGGCCGGGTATGGACGATGTACGACCTGAGCCGCTCCGCGCTGCTCCTGGACGACCTCGCGCCCTGGTTCCGGGCGGATCTGTACGCCCACATGGTCTGGGACGGTCCGGCCATGAACGCGATCGAGACGGAGGCCATCCGCGTCAACCTGGCCGAGCTGTTCCAGCGGAACTACCTGAACCGCGAGATGACGTGCCTCCCCTGCCACAACTCCGTCCACTCGGTGACGGGTCGAGAGGACCCGGAGCTCGACCGCACGTGGGAGGTCCCGTCCGACTTCGAGACCCCGCTGTTCGGCGCCCCCGAGGGCATGGCGATGAACCGGCTGCACGGCTTCTTCCGGCGCGACGGGGTCATCCTCGGGCCGACCACCGGGACGGACGAGGAGGAGCCTCCGCCCTTCGATCCCGAGCCCACGTCGCCCTGGGGCGGGGCGGTGATCTGCGGCGACTGGGCCGTCCCCGGCGACGTGAACGAAGACCGCCTGGAGCTGCCCGCCTTCTTCATCGACGAGGCCGGGACCTTCGCCAGCATGTGGGACCTCGAGCCGCACTTGCAGGAGGGGCTCGCGGCCCTGCGCGGCGACGCGGTCGGCGTGAGCGCGGCCGTCGGCGGGCCCGAGGCCTTCGCCTCGCTGCTCGCCCTCTCGGTCGCCGAGAAGGTGTGGTCCGAGGCCTACGGCTTCGGCCTGACGCTCAGTCACGGCTTCCCCCGCAACGAACCCCAGCGCGACCTGCTCGTCTCCCTCGCGGACACCTGGACCGCGGACTACTCCCTCGTCGACCTGCTCGTGGCGGCCTCGCTCCACCCGTACTTCAACCAGAACCGCCCCGCGGACGTCGTACAGAGCGACACCGCCTACTACCTGGCCCCGATCTTCGAGCCCTTCTCCATCGAAGACGAGGACCCCGACCGGCACGGCAACAGCGCGGGCGACGCCACCGCCCGCAAGGCCGCTCGCGTGCTCCTGCGGTCCGCCCAGTACGCGCTCGGGTGGGAGCCGCTGCCCGACTTCCCCGAGCCGCTCCCGTCGGACAACCCGGGCCTGCTCCGCTACGGCGACGACGGCTGGATCCAGCAGGCCGTCGGGCTGAAGATGAAGGACTCGGCCTCCGGCTTCCGGAGCATGGACTTCCAGACGCTGCTCGCCTGGGAGAGCTGGTTCGGGGCCTGCGAGAACCCCTACGGCGAGGACGACTGGGTCGATCTGCTGATCGCGACCGGCGTGGAGCAGGAGGCGACCGTCGAGCAGGTGCTCTCGGCGCTGAAGGACCGGATCCTCACCGACCCCGACGTGTCCGATCCGGCCGAGCGGGAGCTGCTCGAGACGCTGCTGGGCGGCCCCATGGACCTCGCGATCCCGGGCAACGGGAACGAGGAGTTCGAGCTCGGGGTGCGGAGGATCTGCGGGGTCTTCCTGTCGAGCCCGCAGTTCCAGCTGGGGGGCGTCCCCGGCCCCTCGCGGCTCGACTCGCCGCCCGCCCTGACGGTCCCCGGGAGCAGCTACATCGACTACTGCGTGGCCGCCGCGGACGCGATGTTCGGCGGCGACGGCCTCGGCTGCGGGAGCGCGCTCCTCGAGATCTACTGACCGCCCTCAGCGGGGAAAGACCGGCCCCATCGTCTCGGCCGCGGCCGCCGCCCGGGCTTCGAGATCCGCCCCCCCGCCCGCGGGCCGCACGGCGACCAGCCCTCGGGAGTACCCGTCCACGTGGGGGCCGCTCGTGACGAGCTCCATGCTGGAGTGCATGGCCTTCCACCACCCCGCCACGTCGACGCAGGAGCCGAGGCCTCGCATCTCGGCGGGCTCCGAGGTCTTCTTGCCGCGGGCCACGCGACACATGCCCAGCATGTCTTCGGGCGTCGGGACGGAGACCTCCTCGCCGGGGTCCGCGTAGACGAAGAAGGCCTGGAGCCGTCCCTCGCGCTCGAACTCCTTCTCCGGCGTGTACTTGATGACGGCGATGTTGCGCCGGTGCAGCTCGTACATCCACACGTGCCGGAAGCCGTGCACGTCGGGGCGATCTCCGAGCACCTCCATCTTGGGGCCCAGGGGGAGGAGCGCGACGTGCAGGGACCGCCGCGTGGGGTCCTCGACCACGCCGGTCTGCGGCTCCTCCTCCCCGCCGTCCTGGACCTTCGCCAGGGCCAGGAGGTAGGGGAGGTCCCGCGCGACGTCGAACCGCTCCGACTGGAGCTCGGGGGTGAAGGCGCGGGGCTCATTGAACCCGAACTGGTAGCGCATGTACGGCGTGAGGAGGTCGTCCGGCCCCGGCCAGCCGAGCTGCTGGCGACCGGTCATGAGCAGGCACGTGACGAGCAGGGCGACGCGCAGCGGCCGGCCGAACCGACCCCGCGCCGTCGACCAGGCGAACGCCGCCGTGAGCGCCATGACGCCGGGGAGGGCAGGGACCGTGTAGTAGTACTTCTTGTAGGCGAGCCAGGTGTGGAACAGGTACCCGCCCACGAAGGCGGCGACGGCCAACACGGAGGCGGTGCGGGCGCGGCTTCGACCCCGCGTCATGGCCCACAGCACGGCGATCATCGCCCCCAGCGACAGCATCCCCAGCAGGTAGCCCGACTGGTAGTTCAGCAGCATCCGGGTGAAGTAGTAGAGGTCGCGGATCGGGGCGTCGGGGAGGCTGCTGTAGATGCCGTAGTAGGGGAACTCGAGCGGGTCGCCGCGCACGCTGGAGCCCGTCATGCGGGTGTCCGCCCAAGCCCCGGAGTCCGCGCGGTAGCCCAGGAACCCCAGCAGGAAGCCCGCGAAGACGAAGGCGAGGCCGATCAGGCCCGGCAGGCGGTCCCGGAGGCCCTTCCCGCCGAGCCACCACGCCACGACGGCCGCGGGCACCACGAAGAAGGCCATCGTGGGCTTCACCATGAGGCTGTAGGCGAGCAGGCCCCCGACCGCGGCGGCGAGGCCGCGGTGCCGCAGGCCGTCGGAGCGCGCGAGCCAGAGGAGCGACCAGATCGCCGCCCCCGCCTGGAACAGGTCGAGCTGGGGTTGGCGGGCCAGAGCCGGCACCAGCGGGCACGCCGCGAACAGGCCCATCGCCGTGAGCGACACCTCCGTCCGCCGCTCCATCCCGTTCTCGGCGGCGATCCAGGCGGCGAACCGACCCGTCCCGGCGAGGGCCCAGGCGAACGTGATCCCTGCGAGGATGAGCTGGCTCGACCACCGCTCGCCGAACAGCTTCGCGGCCCACACCGACATCACGTGCCACGGCAGGCCGTAGGTCATGCGCGGGTCGGCCTGCTCGATGCACGCGCGGAGCGCCGGGTAGTCGAACAGGGGGACGGCGTGGCAGGCGCCCGCGACGTACAGGGCCTCGGGCTGGCCGCCGTGCGGCGCGGGCCAGCCGACGCCGAGCAGCGCGTTGACCGCCGCCAGCGCCACGGCCCCGCCCCACAGGAGTCGGGTGGACGGCCCTCCCGCCGAGCTCACTCCTCGCCCTGCACGATCAGGACGCGGTGCCCGGCGGGGACGTTGGTGGCGTAGTCGACGGAGCCGTCCGGCCAGGTGACCTCCACGAGGTCGGCGGACGTCGCCCCGGCCAGCCCGAACCAGCTCGTGGTCGGGCCCCCGGTCATGAACGGGTGCACGCCCCCCGGGAGGCGCGTCATCACGCGGTCCCCGACGACCACGCGGACCCGCGCCCCGCGGCCGTCCCGGTTCACCCACGTGCCCTGCAGCCGCACCTCGAGGGCGGAGCCGTCCTCCGGCGGGTTGGCGAAGAAGACGACGGGGGCCGCGTTGACGAGCCCATGCACGAGGTCGGGGACGCCGTCGCCGTTCAGGTCCGCGGCCGCCTGACCGCGCCAGGTGTGGGGCGTGCCCGCGACGCCCTGCAGATCGACGAGCGCGAAGGCGTCGCCGTCGTTCCGGTAGAGGCGGGCGGGCCCGGGCAGGGCGCCGGTGCCGGCGTCGAAGAACGGAGACTCGATGAAGTACACGTCCTCGTCCCCGTCGAGGTCGTAGTCCACCGGAGTCCCGCCCCACTGGGTGGCCTCCTCCGCCGTCGCGCCGAAGCCGAGGGCCAGGCTGGACTCCACGAACGCGTCCCCGTCGCGGACGAAGAGCAGCTCCTCGTGGGACACGTGGAAGATGTCGAGGTCTTCGTCGCCGTCGAAGTCGAAGAAGGCGAAGCCCATCCCGGGCCCGGCGTAGGCGAGGCCCATGGCGCTCGTCGCCTCCTCCCACCGGATCTCGGACCCGGTCCCCTCGTTGGTCCAGAACCGGTTCGGGACGAACAGGCCGCCGCGGTCGTTGCTCTGGTACGCGTCGAGGTCGCCGTCGCCGTCCGCGTCGAAGAACCCCGTGACCATCCCGTAGGCGTCGGCGGTGTCGGCCGGCAGCTCCTCGGTCCGGTCCTCGAACCCGCCGGAGCAGTCGCTCATCCACAGGCGATCCGGGTGCGCGCCGTCCGGCGGGAAGCCCTCCGCCCCCTCGGGCCACGCGGCGTTGACGTTGCTGACGTACAGGTCCAGGCAGCCGTCCGCGTTCAAGTCGGCCCAGGTGGCGTGCGCCGACCGGTAGACGTCGTCCAGGCCGAGCTGCGGCGCGCGGTCCTCGAACCCGCAGGCCCCGTCGCCCACCAGGAGGCGATTCGCGGTGTGCTGGTTCACGACGTACAGGTCGTCGTCGCCGTCGCCGTCGAAGTCCGCGGTGGCGGCCCCCACGGCCACGTCGCCTGCGTGCTCCGCGCCCGTGTTCTCGAGGCGCTCGAAGGTGCCGTCGCCGCGGTTCCGGTAGAGGACGTTGGGCCCGGCGGAGCCCGCGAAGAAGAGGTCGGCGTCGCCGTCGCCGTCGCAGTCCAGGACGGCGAGGCCCCCCCCGAAGTCGTCGAGCCACCGATCGTCGGGGTCGGTCGCGAGCGTGTTCTCCTCCGTGAGGCCCACGTCGGCCGCGGAGAAGGGCCCCTCCCCGGGGCGCGAGATCGGCGCGCTCAGGGCCTCCAGGTGAAGGGCCGGCCGGTCGGGGAGGTCGTCGTCGGCCGCCGCGGAGTCGTCGTCGTCGTCGACGCAGCCGGCGGTGCCGCAGGCGAGGCTCAGGGCCACCGCGGGGATCAGCGCTCGCGGTGGGAATCCCATCGCCCGATGGTAGCAGCGGGGGCGGTGCTAACTTCAGGCGCGATGCAGCCCGTTCGCCGAGCCGTGATCTTCTGTGCCGCGAGCCTGCTCCTCGCGGGCGGCTGTCCCACGGAGGACGACGACGACACCCCCGACCTCACGCTCCCCGACGGGGTGCGGGCGCTGGACGTCGCCGAGTGCGCCGGGCAGGACTCGGGGACCTGGGTCGAGACGGCGACCCGGCGCGGCGTCGACTTCGAGGCCCCCACCCCCGCTCCGGAGGAGGAGCCCGAGCTCGTGATCGACCAGATCGTGGGTGGCGGGGCCGCCGTGATCGACCTGACCGGCGACGACGCCCCCGACCTCCTCGTCACGGCCCCGTGGGGCGACAACGCGCTCTACCGCAACCTCGGGGACGGCACCTTCGCCCGGTGCGACGACGCCGGGCTCGCGGGCGGCGAGCTCACGTACGCGCCCTCCGCGGTCGATCTGAACGACGACGGGCTCCGCGACGTGCTCCTCCTCGAGCGCTCCGCCGTCCGCGTCTTCCGCAACCTGGGCGACTGCCGGTTCGAGGAGGTGGACCCGCTGATGCAGTCCGCGGACCCGAACCACATGCCCACGGGCGCCGCCTGGGCCGACTACGACGGCGACGGCCTCGTGGACGTGTACGTCAGCGTGCGCGGCGCGGACGAGTGGGCCGAGCAGGGCGTGACCCCGAACCCCGCCCCGGATCGCCTGTTCCGGGGCCTCGGGGGCTTCGCGTTCGAGGACGTCTCGGGCCGCGCGGGCACCGAGGAGGCGCGGTCGGGGCACGCGTTCGTCGCGTCCTGGATCGACGTCGACCGCGACGGCGACCTCGACATCTACGTCGCCAACGACCACGGCGCGGACATGGTCCCCAACCGGCTCCTGGTGCGGGACGGCGACCCGGCCGACCCGGCGCCGGGGTTCACCGAGGGCTCCGCCGCGCACGCGCTCGACCTGGGCACCAACGGGATGGGCCTCGCGTTCGGGGACATCGCGGGCGACGGCGGCCTGCAGATCGCCGTCTCGGACACGGCCGAGCTCTACATGTTCGACGTCGGTGGCGGGCCCGCGACGGACCGCACGCTCGCCTGGGGCCTCGGCGTCGACAAGCCCCCCCCCCTGGCCGGGTGGGCCGTGGAGCTGGTGGACCTGGACCACGACCGCGACCTCGACCTCCTCGCCGCCTGGGGCTGGAAGGAGTGGGACCGCGACGAGCCCGTGTCCAACGACGTCTGGATGTGGGACGGAGACGGCTTCGGCGCATCCCGGCCGCTCCCCGGGCCGGCCGACGGGACCACCTGGCGCACGATGATCCCCGTCGACCTCGACGCCGACGGCACGCTCGAGATCGTGTCGACGTCGCTGGTGGGTCCGGTGAGCATCCTCGCCCGGGAGTGCGAGCAGAGCGCTTGGCTCGAGGTGGGGCTGGAGGACGGGGGGGGAAACCGCGACGGGCTGGGGGCGCTCGTGGAGGTGGAGGCCGGCGGCAGGACGACCTGGCGCCGCGTGGGCGTCGGCAGCACGGGCGTCCACCAGGCGGCCGAGCCCGTGGCTCACTTCGGGCTCGGCGACGCCGCGCTCATCGACATGCTCCGCGTGACCTGGCCCGACGGGTCGGTCCTGGAGTTCACGGACCTGCCGGTGCGGGAGCGCCTGCGGGTCGCTCGACCCTAGAGAGAGGCGGGAGAGGCGTGCGACGCAGGGAGTTCGTGAAGAAGGCTGCGCTGGCAGGACTGGGGGCGGGGTTGGTGGCGACGTCCGGGTGCGAGGCGATGTGCCCGCGCACCATCGTGATCGGGACCAACCACGGGCACGCCCTGGACCTCCCCGATCGGCACGTGCGCAGCGGCAAGGAGCGGCGCTACGACATCGCCGGCGACGGAGTCCATCCCCACGTCGTGACGCTCACCGCCCGCGACTTCGAGGTCCTGCGCAGCGGAGGCACCGTGGAGACCGTCTCCACCGCGGACGGCCTGCACGGC
>Ga0114932_10000485_pt1 | contig 47463 bp, 45 predicted proteins | sample 2SBtaG_2_FD_87286 | JGI IMG/M metagenome (GOLD analysis project Ga0114932, IMG submission 87286) | Deep subsurface microbial communities from Kolumbo volcano to uncover new lineages of life (NeLLi) - 2SBTROV12_ACTIVE470 metaG | ecosystem: Environmental > Aquatic > Marine > Volcanic ...
AAAAGCCGCTCTTTGAGATAAACTAATTTTTGAAGCTTGGCATCTACCTCTATACCATGGGAAATATTCCTTCTGATCACCCTCGGTATACTTCACTCCTCTTGAGAGACCGACTTATCTCTGGAATCCAGAATGGGATCACTAGTCAACACGGTTTGATAGCCCACGGGCGCGGAGAATCATTTGATTATCTACTATCCGAGCGCTCCCTGCCCACTGCGAACCAAGCTGCAAGAGCAGCAGCTGCACATATCACATTGGCAAAAAATCCTGTTATAAGTGTAAATGGAAATTCTGCAGCCCTTGTCCCCGCCGAAATAGTAACTCTTTCCGAACTCACCGGGGCAGCGGTAGAAGTCAATCTATTCCATCGAACCGAAAAAAGAATTGAATCAATCATCTCCCACTTAAACTCGCACGGCGCATCTAATGTGAAGGGCATTTCTGCCACTTCCCTAATACCCGGCATCTCTCACGATCGTGCAAAAGTTGCACCAGATGGATTATATGCGGCAGATGTCGTCTTGGTCCCACTTGAAGATGGAGACCGCGCGGAAGCTTTTAATAAGATGGGAAAAACAACACTTGTTATTGATCTCAATCCCCTATCTAGATCTTCCCAACTTGCCACTGTCCCTATAATCGACAATATAACCCGTGCCATTCCCAATATCATCTCCCATTTTGAAAATATTTCTCACCTTTCTCCCAAGGAGTTGATGGACATAACGATAAATTTCGACCGCGAAGCTGCACTCGAAGAATCGGAGAGAGTAATCCGAAATGGGATCAATAAATTATGAATTTAAAATTACAAATAAATCTTATTTTTTAAATTCAGGATCCAATTGAATTTTTGAAGCCTGGGGCCCTTCCTGATCTTGGTATTTCGACCCTCTTCCCTTTCCATATGGGTTTTTTGCAGGCGTTTTTAATTCGGTAAATATCACTTGCGAGATTCGCATCCCCGGGGTTAGTGCAACAGGTGCGGTTCCTAAATTCGAGAGTTCTAGTGTTATCTGCCCCCTGTACCCTGGATCGATAACACCTGCAGTTGCATGTATCACCACCGCCAATCTGCCCAGTGAAGATCTCCCTTGGACATGCGCAATAAGATCTGGTGGTATCTCTACCCGTTCTTTGGTAGTGCCTAAAACAAAATCACTTGGGTGTAGTATGAATTCTTCCCCTTCTTTTACAATTGTCTTCCGAACGTATTTAGTAACCTCATCTTCCGAATTTGGATGGATGCACGGTATATTGGTCCGACGAAATTCTAAAAATTCTTCTCCCAATTTTAAATCCACACTTGCAGGCTGAATTTGCAGATCTGGATCATCAAGTGGATCAATTACAATTTCCCCCTTTTCTATCCTCTGTCGAATATCTACATCAGAGAGTATCATCACCCTGTATGTCTTCGCCACCAACATAAAAGTTCCCGCATGCAGCAGAATAGACTTTTATTTCACTATCGCCTCCGACTATTCATGAAGCAGGCCATTTTAGCACGTTCCGATCTAGGCATGACTCCCGGAAAGCTAGCGGCACAGGTCGCCCACGCTTCCCTTTCTGCATATTTAAAATCGGATAGCAAAACACAAAAAATTTGGAAACGTGATGGTCAAACCAAGATAGTCTTAAAAGCTCCCGATCAGAACGCCCTTTTCGAATTCAAAAAAATTGCAGAAGAGCATAATATCCCTGCTGCAATCATAAAGGACGCTGGCCGAACTCAACTGGAGCCCGGAACTATTACAACTCTCGGAATAGGTCCTGCAGAGGATTCTCTTCTAGATGAAATCGTCTGTGATTTATCCCTTTACTAATGCTTTCTTCTTTACTCGAAGAACGAATAATAGGAATTGACCATTTCATAAGCAACCATGCTGGTATTGGTGGATCTTTGAGAAATATTCCTGAAGATTTTCAAGTTTATGAAATTGAAAACGTAGATTATAAATCACTCACTGCTGATCCTTCTATTTATCAACATCTCATTTTCCGCGCGACCCTCTTAAATTGGGATACTAACTCCTTCACCCGTGAATTATCTTCCCATTTGGATGTCCCTCAGAATTATATTTCTTGGGCTGGAACAAAAGACAAACGCGCACTTACCACCCAACTATTCTCTCTAAAAAATACACATCCCATTTCTCTTCCCGAAATCCCTGACACAACTATGCAACCCGTGGGCCGTTTGGGCAGAAATTTATATTTTGGAGATTTAGCTGGAAACCACTTCGAAATTATTGTTCATGATCCTGCTGAAGTTAGTACTATCTCTGTCATCACAGACGATCTCAAAAATTTCGGGGGTGGGACTGTATCTTTTCCCAATTACTTTGGCCACCAACGTTTCGGTTCAATTCGGCCAATAACACACCAAGTGGGATTGTGCATCGCACGAGGGGACTGGGAAGGGGCACTCATGTCTTACCTAGGCAATCCCCATTCCTCTGAACCCGAGGAAACCCAAGAAGCCCGGTCCTTAGTCCAATCTACCCACGACTGGAAACTTTCGCTTTCTCTATTCCCCAAGTGGTTACATTATGAACGTAATATGCTAAAATCTTTAATCCATACTGGAGGGAAGACCGAACACGATTACAGGATTGCCCTTGAAACGTTACCTCGCAATTTACAATTACTTCTCATCCATGCAGCACAGTCCTATATCTTCAATCGCATTTTAAGTCTTCGGCTAGATAAAAAAATACCATTCCACTTAGCTACTGTTGGGGATACTGTTTGTTTCTCAAAACCTATCCACGGACTAAATCTCCCCACTATCACTAAATTCCAGACCGCCACCCCAAAAAATTTGAATTCCCTCAATCGGCATTTAACAAGAAACAGGGCATTCGTCACCGCCCCACTCATCGGATCTGAAACTACATTGAGTCCAGGCTCTCCTGGAGAACTAGAACAAATAGCCCTATCTGAAGTAGGACTTTCTCCCTCTAGTTTCGATCTACCTGGTCTATTCAACTCTTTTGGTTCCATGCGACCCATTCTAACAACAACCCAACTAGAACTTCAAGAGAACCCCTTGACATTTTCATTTGATCTACCACGCGGCAGTTATGCTACTGTATTTTTACGAGAATATCTTAAATCCCCCCTCTCTCAAATGTAATTTTATTTATATTTTTTTTTCGCCCATCTGATTACTATTCCTATCAAAATAATCAACCCAACATATCCAAATATCTGGCTGGCTGTGGACAAATGCCATCTGTAAGATTCCATTTCTTGTCCTACTTGCAATTCTGTTTCTGATTTAGAGTATCCCACTTCAGGCTCTTGAGAAATTTCCTGCGCTATCTTTTCAATTGCAAGAATTATTCTGGGGGCTGGCTGATTGAGATGTTCTACCTGCACTACAATTATTTGATCCCTCTGAGCCGCAGCTGTTTTCTGTATTATCTCATCATTTTTTATCTCCTCAATTTCATCAGAGTTAATTATGATCCATTCTGGTTCATTCTGAACTATTGATTCTGCATTGAGCTGTCTGTATCCTGAAATTCCCATCAATTTCGCACTATTTTTCGCCCCCGATTTTTCAATCACTTCGTCTATCAATGTTCCTTCTCCTGCAGTCCATCCATAAAACACGTAAAGAACCACGGGATTTTCTTTTCCTTTTGTCTCTTCATAAATAAGATCCAAACTAGATTGCATCCACGTTGTGACTTCTTCCGCCCCTTCGCATTCCCCTGATAACCTGCCTATTAACCTGGTCTCTTCCATTATGTCTTCAACCGTTCTAAGTTCGGAAGAGTAGTATACCACCATTCCAGTTTCTCTGAGTTTCTCCACTGTCTTTTCAGGTATTATGCTTGGGGCCAAAATCAAATCCGGATTCAAAGAAACAACACTCTCTAAGATAATCTCCCCTTCTGAGCTAGAGATAACCGCCTTTTCATCTGTCCCCTCTAAATACTCTGCGTAGTGGGTTATCCCAACTACTTTATTTTGCCCACCAATCTCCCACATAGTCTGGGCCGCACTAGGGGCAAGAGTCACTATTTTCTGTGGCTCTTTCTCAATCTCAACTAATGCACCACTAGCATCAATCTCGCTTATTGGGAATGTACACAATTCCTCTATGCCATTTTCCCCACTTTCAACTCCAACCATTCCTATTGTCAAAATAGATATTATTAGTAAACAACAACACACAGTTCCCATCGATCTCATATATTTATCGAACTTGTTAAACAATAAAAATGTTATTAATGAAATTTATATTGATTTATTCCCATATCTTTAATACTCCTTATAAAATATAGGCCCCTCTCAAAATATCATTTAAAAGGGTTTATCTCCAAGTCGCCGCTACACACAATCTATCCATGGCAAAAAAATCTGGTTCAGCCGGCCGATTTGGGGCTAGATACGGTCGCGTTGCCCGCCGCCGCGTATCTGAAGTCGAAGCCCTCATGCGCGCTGATTATGCCTGCCCCAAATGTGGAGCATCCAAGTCCATCCACCGTGTGGGCACTGGAATCTGGGAATGCAGGCGAAAAAATTGTGATTATCGATTTGCAGGAGGCACTTATCGACCTGCTACACCAGGTGGTCTGCTTGGCAGTCGTTCAATCACCCGTTCTGAAACTGAAGCTCCTCAAGAAGCACTATTTCTCACAGCAGTCCCGTCCGATTCTCCAACAGAGGTTGAAGAATAGTGGCATACAAATGTTCCCGCTGTAAACGAGACGTCGAATTAGAAGGAGTATTCGGGGTCAGATGCCCTTATTGTGGTCATCGGGTACTTCTCAAAGAGCGTAGTCCTTTGGTCAAAGAAACTCATATAAGGTGACAGAGTTTCCCCCCCATTTCTCTCTTTTTTCCAATCCATAATCTGATTGTAGAAAACGTGGGTTTTTGAGTTCAGGCCGTTTACTGCACTTAAATGTCAGAACAACTTACCCCTGAAGCACGGGAGAAATTAGAAAATCTTCAGGCATTCCAATCTAAAGCCCAACAAGTCACCGTACAAAAACACCACACAGAAGCACAATTGGCAGAAAATAAATCGGCTCTATCTGTTTTATCCAAAACCGAAAAAGATGCTACTTTATATCGTCACGTAGGAAACTTATTGGTCGAAACAGATCAGAAATCCGCCGAAGAAGATCTTAACCAACGTGTTGAGGCCCTCGAAGTCCGACTACAAACTCTCAATAAACAAAGCGAACGAATACAAAAACAATTTGAAACTTTACAAAAAGAGATCCAAGAAATTTTAAATATTTCTTGATCGCCCCTCGCATTCTTTCTACGCCGCTGCAAACAAGAACAAAAGTATGCTTATCGAAACGGTTGCAATTATCATTGCAGCCGTGAGCGCCCCGCCCATTGAAATCATCGCATTAGCGTGACTTGCTAGAGTTTCTGTCATATCATTCCCAAATACTGTCACTGTTGTTTTTCTAGATGCCATCCCTGCTACAACTGACTCGTAATCTTCTTTTGCCTCTTTTATTAACTCTTGGATCTTACCAATCAATTCATTATGAGGTATCCTTTGTCCCACTTGATTCACAGCATCAATGGTATTCACAATATGTGTATCTGTTGTGATGATCTCAATCTCGTCTACCAATTCATTTTCTTCTACAATTCTATCTCTTAATCCTGGATCCATATTGTTCCCATCTATCTGAACATATGCCGTTTCTTGATCGCCCGATTTTATCACTGCCACTCGTATTCCCAACGGCCCCATTCCCTCTTCCAATCCCCATTTAGTTTTATCCCATGCCACCCCTAGTTCAAACGAATTTTGATCTTCTTGAACCAATTTTTTACTTACTTCCTTAGCAGCTTCAAATAAATCAAATGACCTCTGACTACCTGGAGTTACATGTCCTATCTCTCCACCTCTAGTACCATTATTACAATTATGTGCATCAATCAACATGACATTTCTTAAACCCTGTCCTCTGGCTTCTGCCATGGTGGACAACCCGACTGCATAGTCTATGTCATCTGCACACCCTGGCGAGTATGTTACTATCAACATAGCACTATCTCCGAACATTTGTCCAACTATCTCGGCTTCACCAACTCTACTCCTCACACTCATAGTCGCACTTTCATATAACTCCACATCTTCTGTCGCCCGTTTTACCACTGATAATATTGAATCCACTTCCCGGGCGGTGGTTAGATTAAAATCATGCCCGGCAGTCGCGTGAGGCGTGAATGCCATCCCCACTGTATCTCTGGCAAGACTTTCTGGAAGGTTCCCCCCTCCAATTGTCCCCATAGGTCCTGGATGGAGCATTGGCAGCGAAAAACAAGCTTTTTGTTTCCCTTCCAAATCTCTATAAGACATCACAGTGACAGGAATTACTGCCGATTCCCCTATACTTTCAAAGAAATCTTCCAGTCCTCTAGAATCCTCTGCAATGTAGTCTATGAAACCTCTAATAAAATCGAAACCAGATACGCCAAGTGTCTTACGCCAAGGTCTGTCTATAATTACAATTAATCCCCATACTCCTAGCGCGTATATTATACTCATCCCCACGAGTAATAGTAATTCCCCCTGTATCCCCACCGATATTATTTCTGTAATACTATCCTTTGGACCCATAGCATACGATTGAAAATATAACTTACCCGATCCAGGACCTATCAATAGGTCTGGGCCCACTCCATTTTTCACCACTTGCGATTGCGCAACAGCATAAATAGCAGCAGCAGTCACAGTCTGAATACTCGCAGGTATACTTGCAATAATCGGATTTTTATGTGATATCGCCATTACAATTGCCAATCTAAATGCAAATATAATTGCAAGGGATGCTATCAATACTACATATACAACACTTTCAATATTAAATAGAAGATCTACCACCTTCGCAAATAATAAACACACAACAACAATGATTTCACAAACCAATGCTAGTAGAGAAGACCTATTGTATGTAATCTTCCCACCTAGTATCCGATCAATCGGTGGTGTGAAGAAACTAGCTAGTAATGTCGGAACTCCTATGAAAAATACCCCTAGAACCATATTGTCTATGATTGAAGAAAAAATGGTTGTATTCCCCTCCGCCGACTGAAAAGCACTGGCTCCTACTACTGCAGCCAAAGCCAATGAAAAGAAAACGCTAATCGGCCAATTTGGAGATTTGAACACATATCTAGATAAATCTGAAAGATTACTTTGGGATGTTGTCATTCGTTACTCCATTACATTTGAAATCGGAATCATAGTTATTACATTAATCTCTATTGTGCCTTTCTCTTGCAGATTCAAATTTAGTCTCATTCATCTCTGCACTTTTCCTCTCCTCCATCATTTCCAATGCTTTTCTATCTGGTTCCACTTCATCGTTGATTCTAGCTCCTGATTTATGTACCTTTGCATGGCACCACCTACAAAGAATCACAATTATTTCGTGGTCCATCTGTTCTCCTCCACCTACCCTTTCGCCTGCATATGAAAGATGATGCCTCTCCAATAATGGTCGGCTATTATCATGGGCATTCAGACGCTCTTCCAATCCACAGCGGGCACATCTTTTTTCGTTCGCTCTGTACCTAAAGTAAGGGCAATTTTCCCATTTCCATTTTTGTTCTACCACTGGACACACATAGTCGCCCCTTTCAAGCTCTACTTGGAACGATCCCTCCACATCTCTGTTTTCTAGTATCAAACGACAAAGTCCTTCCCCCGTTAGATGGTCACATTTATCTACATATATGTAGGGATCATCAACCCCAACTGGGGTTCCTTTAGGTGTCTTTTTCATAAATCCATCTCCATTTTTTTAAACAAATAACTTTACCTATGACTCTGTTTTTACTTTCCTATATCTATTCTGTGCCTGTAGACATCCCCCTCAAGACGACACCGAATGAGGCAATTTAAATACCCTCTCTCCCCCCTGAGTAATTAGGGCAAACCATGACCCATGATCGATTTATTAGGGAACTTATCCCAACTCAAAGATAATTCCCCCAAAACTATAAAAATCCTAGACACCACGCTCCGTGACGGAGAGCAGGCGCCAGGAATAGCACTGACCACCGAAGAAAAAGTCTCCATCGCTACTGAACTCGATAATATAGGTGTATCTGTCATCGAAGCAGGCAGCGCATGCACTGGCCAAAGCGAACGAGAAGCGATCAAACAAATCGTGGAGCTAGATCTAAGTGCCAAAATAACTAGCTTCGCCCGTGGGATTCAATCCGATATTGACGATGCACTCGATTGCGGTGTTGATGGTGTCACTTTAGTCGTTCCCTCTAGCGACCGCCATGTAACTGACAAAGTTAGAACAACCCGGGAAGATGTTATCTCCAATTCTATCTCTCTAATTGATTACGCTAAAGACCATGGCATTTGGTTAGAACTTCTAGGTGAAGACGGAAGCAGGGCCGACCTAGATTTCCTAACAGCTTTAATGCAATCCGGAATCGATGCGGGGGCAGACTGGATCTGTTGGGCAGACACTGTTGGATATGCTAGCCCCGAGCAAGCCCATCTCGCAGTTTCTCAACTATCTAAAATAGGTCCTACAAGTACTCATACCCACGACGATTTAGGTCTCGCAGTTTCTAATGTTTTGGCGAGTATAGCCGGAGGCGCATTGATGGTACATGCAACAGTAAATGGTATTGGGGAGCGATCTGGAAATGTCGCATTGGAGGAGGTTGCAATCGCCTTACACCATTGCTATGGCATAGATACGGTCAAGTTAGATGGGCTATTCAATCTCGCACAACTTGTCTCCCGATCAACTGGTGTTTCTCTCCCGCCTAATAAAGCTGTAATCGGCGAAAATGCTTTCACCCATGAAAGTGGTATCCACACCGATGGAATTCTCAAAGACGACCGGATGTATGAACCCTACCCTCCCGAATTAGTCGGCAGAGGGCGCCGCCTTGCAGTTGGAAAGCATATAGGTAGGGCAGGAGCTAGAGCTGCGCTCGAGGAACATGGAATCACTGCTTCGGACGACCAAATTTCCACCATTGTTAATCGGGTAAAAGTACTAGCCGAACGTAATAAGCGAGTAACAGATGCCGATTTATTGGCAATAGCAGACGATGTCTGTGGCATCCCCCGAAATCAAAAAATCACGCTAGTAGACCTCATCGCCGTCAGTGGTGGGGCGACGCCAACTGCAAGCATTCGTCTAGAAGTCGATGGAGAAGAACGTTCTTCTTCTGGTATCGGTAGTGGTCCAGTCGACGCAGCAATTAACGCAGTCCGAGGTGCATTAAACGATTCACGTTTTAGATTGGTTAGTTACCACGTGGACGCTCTGACTGGTGGTACTGATGCATTAGTCACTGTTTATGTTGAAGTTGCCAGAGGAGACCGAACCGTTAGTGTGGCTAGCAGCGACGCTGATATAACTCGAGCTAGTGTTTTAGCACTGATAGATGGACTAGACCGTTTGATGTTTAGTTGAATTCTATTCTATTAAACCATCTTTTACTTTGCAGTGCTTACAATTTTTATAACATCGCCCTCTTTCAACTCATAATCTTCTGAAATTCTTCTATTCGAACGGGCATCAACCGCATATAGATATCCTTCTCCTATATCTGTATGAACTTCATAAGCTAAATCTCTAGGAGTGGATCCACTTGACATTAGATATGCATCTGGCAACTTATTCCCCTTTCCATCTGTCCAGTGACTCTCATTTTCCACTGGGAATACTGTTATCATTCTCATCATTTCATATACTGCCCGATTGAGTGAATTTTGAACACCAGTACCTCCGTATTCTTTCATCATATTTTCAATTTTATCCAAGCCCACTTCTTGTTCTTCTGTCAATTCTTTAATAACCTCGAACGTACTATCTCCTGGATCATATTGTATGATTCCCCTCCCCTTCCCCTTCCGAAGTATTAATTCATATTGTGCAGCAACCACGGATATTTCTTCTCCCATGTCTCCTAGACGTTCAATATTCTCTCCCGGTGCTACATCTATTTTATTGGCAACTACTATCGAAGGTTTGGACATTTTCCTAAGTAAACGTGCCAATTGTTCGTAATCTGAATCTTCCCATCCACTTGGCATCGGTGGATATTCGATCTTCCTAAGACATGACAAAATATCTCGAGATTTTATGCCTAATCCTGACAAAACACTAGCAATTGATTTTTCCATATTGAAGTTTGGACCCCGAGCTAAGCGTTCAACAGATCCCCAATTGCGCCTAATCACTCCCGCCAGCCACAAATCAATTTCTTCTCTAATAAACACTACTTCGTTTAGGGGGTCATATTCGGGATTTTCTATTTTTTCCCCTTCTTCATTAGTCTCTCCTGAAAAATCAATTATATTGATAATTGCATCTGCATTCATCAAATCGTCTAAAAATTTATTTCCAAGACCCCTCCCCCGATGGGCGTCTGGAACCAAACCCGCAACATCGATCAATTCAATTGGAATGTATCTCTTTCCCTCTTGGCAGTGACTATTTTCACACCTTGTGTCCATATCCTCACAAGGGCATTTTGTCCTAACGTAGGCCACGCCCCGATTTGGCTCAATTGTGGTAAATGGATAATCTGCTATTTCTATGTCTGCTAATGTTGCAGCTTTAAAGAATGTTGATTTACCTGCATTTGGTTTTCCAGCCAGTGCTAAAACAATCATATTCTCTCACTTCCCTCTAAAACAAATCTCAAACTTCCATTTCATTCTTGGGGTTTCCTCTCTTTCGATCGAATCTGCATACCGTCCTTTGCTCTTATAGTTCCCTCTACGCGTGCACCTTCGTAAAGCTCCAATTTATTACAGGAAATGTCTCCCAATATGTGGGACCCTTCTCTAAGTATGATGTCTCCCTCTCTAGTAGTGACATCACCATGTATTCTTGTACCATTTCCTATAACCACACCTTCGCGCGCCCGAATACTTCCAAATAAATTCACGTTCTCTCCAATGCTTATATCCACTGCCCGAAAATTTCCATGCAATCTACAATCATTTTTAACTACCACCGGTGTAGACACCCTCCACATCTCATCCGAAATATAACTCCCTCGTGGAATGACCAGTGGATCTTCATCCTTTCCGTCTCCTCTTTCTCCTTCAAGGATTTCAGAAAGTAATTCTTCTGCAGCTTCCTCTTCACCAAGACGCAGCAATTGTGTTAAATACATAAATAAGAATATGATTGTTGGCAATGGATTCCGTATATTGATCCATCCATTTGCTTCAAATCCCTCTTCAATCTGGACGTCATCTCCTATGTCTAGGTCTCCTCCAACTGCCAATCTTCCTGAAATACTAACCCTTTCTCCTAAATAAGCGTCTTCACCAACCATCACGTTACCTTCAATTTCACACCAAATGTCAACTCTACACTCTCTTTCAACTTCTATATCTCCTTCAAAACGAACTCTCTCCCCCACTAGTATGTTTTGCGATCGAACTCCAAAACTAATGTTACTTTGTCCTCCTATTATCACATCTCCCGGTGCAACCAAATCCCGCTCCTCGGCAATAGTTCCTGTTGGGATTATAAGAACATCTAGTGGGTCTTCACCAACCGCCATATATTATTTTATCTGCGACCCTTAATAAAACCCACGTGTGCCATTTATCTTTTTTAACTAACTACGGCTCTCTGTAAAAATTATCTCCCCGACCCTACGACACGCTTTTACTTTCTTACATAAGAAGTGACTCATGGAGCCTCCCAATCCCAACAGGGATTCACTCGCGGTACGGATTGCGGGAGAAATAGCGCTAAGCGAAAAACCCGGAGAATCCCTCCGAAAATGGCGCCGGGAATTTAGTCTAAAACAAGTCGAAATATCCAATAGGATTGGAATATCTTCTTCCGTTTTATCTGATTACGAAGGGGGCAGGCGACCAAACCCTGGGGCAAATTTCATACAAAAAGTTGTAACCGCAATATTAGATGCAGATCAAGAAACGGGTGGATTTAATATCCAACGCTATGCTTCTCTATCCGGCTCTACTGAATCTCATCCCTCTATTCTGGCAATTCACGAGTACTTTTCATCAGTACCCTTGCCCACATTTTACGACAACATAGGCGGATCTGAAATAGTGACTGGCCCCGAAGGTATTACTGGCTACACAGTTGTTGATAGCATATTGGCAATCACGACACTTTCTCCTGGGGACTTGTTTAAACTCTATGGACAAAGTACAAACAGGGCTTTGATTTTTACTAATGTTTCTCGTGGAGAATCTCCTCTAGTTGCAATGCGTGTCGTTTCCCCCACACCTAGTGCGGTCATACTCCATGGAATCTCATCCGAAGCCCTTTGGGAACATGCCCCCTCCCTCGCCTCGATAGGTGGATTTTCACTTGGGGTGGTAAACACACCTTTAGATACTTTACTCTCAAATCTCGAATCCACACATTAGTCCTATCTGACTCAAATGAATTCGTAGGTATGTTCTCCCATTTTCCCATACCCTTTAAACGCAAATTCATTTTTGTAATCTGTCAGTTCTTTTAACAAAGTCTCTTTAGAATAATTGTGGACGTCATGAATTTGTTCATATTCTTCAAATGACAACGGACGGCGAGATTCGAGTTGATCGTATATGTCTATTTTTTTAACTTTTTCGTCCCAGCCCTCTCTGATAGTTTCAGTATGAATTTCCGCCTGAGCACCACTTCCGTATGAACCAACTAATATCTTTTTCCCAACCAAATCTAACTTTTCCCTTACAGCATATATCAATCCAGACGTCCGTGCAAGATGGACTGACCCAGTGTACCAATTGCCAGCCTTTCCTGATATTTCTATTGTGGGTTCTATAACTCGCTTATACCATTTCTGATATACTTCAGTTTTCTCCAAGAGTTTCATATATTCGCGAATACTTCCGGTATACATTTCATACTCTGAAAATTCTTCTATCTCCGGTTTTGGTCCTATAATTTTTTCTAACTCCTCCTCAATAGATGTCCCTCGCGTCATATGCCGATACCCCAAACTAGCCGCTTTCCTAACCATCCCTGGGAATGGCACATGAAACGGAACAAATTGAAACTCTTCTATATCCATCTTTTTACTCCGCTCCTCGAAGTTTGTCAGGGCATCTCTCATTAAAGAGAGATATACTTGGACGGATCTTTTTCCATCTACACTAGGAAATTGTTGATTCGGTTTCAGAAAATCCGTCTCATCCACACTAGAATATCCCTGTTTTAAACTCAATTCCACAATAGAGGGGTCTTCTGCAATTAACATGGCAACAGCACCAGCGCCCTGTGTAGCCTCCCCTGGATTTCCCCTCTCATATAATGCCGTATCTGTTGCAATTACCAATGCCGATTTTCCCTCATTTCTCCCCGAAAGAATCCAATTATGAGCGTCGTCTATACATTGTGTCCCCGCTATACACGCAAATTTTCTTTCACCTTTGTTCACATTACGAAATTCTTCCCCAAATACCTGCTCCAAACACCCTGAAATATATGTAGAAATAGGTTTGGAAGAATCAAATGAACTTTCAGTTGCAACATCTATTCTACCAATATCTCTTGGATCTACTCCTTCATTTTTCATCAACTTATACGCCGCATTTGCTCCCATTGTTACTATATCCTCACGAACATCTGGGAACGAACATGTATACAATCCTAATCCCTTTGTATATTTTTCTGGATCTTCCCCAACGGAAGGTGCAAATACATTTGCCAAGTCTAGGCTTAATTTCCCTGACCAAATGGAAATTCCATCTATCCCTACGCTTTTCATAACGCTGTATAACTTGACCCTCTATAAGGAACTGCCGGTGCATTCATCGACAATCAACGAGTTAGTCTCTGGTTTTTATCCCATAAACCATCTTTGGAGTATCTACGTGTGCCACTTCCATTAATTCTTCATACCCCCTCTCTCTCAACAATTTAGTTCTTTTGGGGACTGTTTTCATCCCCAAAACTGCACCCGGCCTTCTTGGGTCATCCAAATAGTCCGTTTCCATCATAAATGGCTTTCCACTCTGAATGGCCCTCTCTAGTTCTTCCTTCTTACTGATCACACTCGGGGTCACACCCTCACAAACCCCTCCTGCAAAATGTTTAACAATTTTTTGCCAAGGTAGGCCCATTTCACTTGCCCAACCCGACACTTCAAAAAGATCCTCCGTCTCCTCTGTATGCAGTTGCACCGCAATTCCCATTTTTGCTGCCAATGAAATCGCATGGCGAAGTACTTCATTCGACGTTTCCCATATCTCCTGCGAAACTTCATAATGCGGCCGCCCTGATTTAAGAGCAATCGCATCTCCTTTGTCAATCATTTTTGCGGCCATATCTAGGCCCTCGCACATGAATTCTCCCGCTTCTTTTGCAGTTTGACCATCTTCTACTAATCTGGATATCAACGCAGGATGAATTCCTAAAACAGACCAAGCGCGCCCTTGCAGTATCTCTGTCGCTTGTTCTACCATTTCAATAGTTTGATAGAATCTCTCTTCAAAATCGGACATGTCTGTTGGATTTTTTCCACTCTTCCATGAATGCTGATTCACAACCAACATATGTGTCCCCCCACTTTTACTAAAATCTTCAACGGCAGCAATCCCCATTCCTTCTTCTGAATCCAAATGACAATGATTGTCAAGAATTGGATTCATTTCGAATTTAAAACTATTGTTTCGTGAGCTGATTTGGCTAGGCCTTCTGATTTTCCATGCTCACTCGGGGCAATGACAACCGTCTTAAGACCATATCTCGACGCAAGCTCAATTGCAGGTTTAAAATCCATATCTCTAGATGCAATTGCAAGAATTTCAGTCGTCCCATTAACTGCTATCTCTACTGCATCAACTGCTAATCTGACATCCACATCCCCGCTAGTTATCACCGTTTCAAAACCCCGAGATTCTGCAGCTTGAATTAATCCAGGGGGTGCATATGAGTCCAAATAACATCTAGCAACCACCAATCTCCCATATTGGAGCGCAACCTCTCTCAATTCGTCCAAATCACAATCAAATTCCTCGCGAAAACAATTAGGGCCATCAATCAACAACCCAACCGATTTCCATTCCATCGATTGCCTTTTATTTGGTTTTCCATTAACCAATTTTTTGAAATTCATGCCTATTATTATAACTTAAAGTGGATATGTCTGGCGATACGACCCATTTTCAATTCAATTATTTTAATTGAACCTTGCCCAACCCAAACATACAAAAGGGATACTGCCCACATATAATTGCTAGTCATGCTCCCTCGGTTATCCCCCCTAATTACATCTCATGAACAATTGGGTGCCAAATTCACAACTTTCGGAGGCTGGAAAATGCCCATCCGATTTGGATCTATAATAGAGGAGCATAATTGTGTTCGAAACGCGGTAGGAAAGTTTGATGTTTCTCATATGGGCCAAATATATTTAGATGGAAAAGATGCAGAATATTTGACAAACAAATTGGTTTCAAATAATGTCACACGACTTCGCGACAACCAAGCACAATACGCCATGATAACTGACGATAGTGGGGTTATCTTGGACGACACCCTTGTTTATCGAAATTCTTCAGAATCATTTATGTTCATACCAAATGCGGGACATGACGAAGAAATGTTTCTTAGGTGGGTGCATTTCCGCGACGAATGGGATCTCGATGTCACAATAAAAAATTCTACCAATGAGATTGCAATGTTCGCCATACAAGGTCCACTTGCAGTCGATTCTATCGATGCACTCTCCCCAGACCCACTCTCAGATTTAAAGAGGTTCACAACCACTGTTACAACCATTTCAGGAATCACTTGCACTGTTTCCCGAACGGGATATACTGGAGAAGATGGGTTTGAACTATTGCTTTCTTCTAGCGACGCTGTAACTCTGTGGGATGCATTGGATTTTCCATCATGTGGACTTGGATCTCGGGATACTCTCCGGACCGAAATGGGATTTTTACTTTCTGGTCAAGATTTTAACCACCAAAAAAATCCAAGAAACCCATTCGAAGCCGGAGTCGATTTCACCGTCGATTTGAAACAAGATTTCATCGGCAGAGATGCATTGTTAGAACTCCATTCACAAGAACTTAATCTCAATTTTATAGGATTTTCTCTCTCTGAAAGATCAATTCCTAGGCCTGGGTCTGCTATACTCAACAACATGGGGGAGCAAATAGGAGTGGTGACAAGCGGAACTCTAAGTCCCACTCTAGATCTTCCCATAGGATTAGGTTATGTCCCTCCTTCTTATTCTTCAATTGGAAGTTCCCTCCAAGTCGCCATACGAAATTCATTCAAACCAGCAACCATATGTTCCACACCGTTCATTAATCTACAATGACCTTTTCTATACCTGGCGATAGAATATACTCCCAATCACATGAGTGGGCATTGGTAGATTCTAATATTGCACTAATTGGAATAACCGATTTCGCACAAGACGAATTAGGAGATATAGTTTTCCTAGAATTGCCTACCGTCGGAGATATTTTAATAAAAGAACAAATATTTGGTCTCGTCGAAAGTATCAAAGCCGTTTCCGATCTCTACGCTCCACTTTCTGGAACTGTTTTGGAAGTTAATTCCACCCTCGAAACGGAACCTGAGCAAGTAAACGACGATCCTTACAACACAGGGTGGTTGCTCAAAATAGAATTAAAAAACCTCTCTGAAATCGAAACACTACTCACGGCAGAAGAATATGGGAGTCAAACAAGCTGAATATATTGGTAGGTTAGCATGACGAATTTTCCTTCTACTCAAAGTCCATATACTCCTCATACTCCTGCAGACGTCGAAGCAATGCTTTTGGACCTAGGACTTGAGTCAATAGAGGATCTATTCGATATTCCTCCATCTATTCAATTCCCCGATTCATTCAAAATCCCCCCTCGCTCAGAACATGAAATTAAAACTGAACTGAAGGAAATTTTTGATAAAAATCTACCCCTTGTTGAATTTCTTGGCCACGGTTATTATTCTCACTATATCCCTTCCCTAGTTGATCACATCTCTGATAGATCCGAATTTTTGACATCTTACACTCAATATCAGCCCGAGATTTCTCAAGGATTTCTTCAGGTTTTGTTTGAATACCAATCTTTAATAGTTGAACTAACTGGATTGGAAATAGCTAACAGCTCAATGTATGATTTCGCCACTTCCATAGGCGAAGCTGCCCTCTTGTCTGGAAGGATATCTCCTACTCGTACAAAAATTTTAGTACCCGACATCCTGCGATCAGAGCGCCTTAGCGTTTTGAAAAATTATACTTCAAATTCTGGATTCAAAATAGAATCTTACCCCACTCGTGATTCCAACACCGACATTGAAAAATTAGAAAATCTATTTTCTGATGATGTTTCAATGATCTATATTGAAAGTCCCAATTCACATGGTGCACTTGAAGAATCCATCAAAGAAATATCTGATATAGCTCATGCTTCTGGATCTCTTTGCTGCCTTGGAACCGATCCCCTCGCACTATCAATATTAGAGAAACCGTCATCTCTTGGTGTTGATATAGTAGTTGGAGATGCATCTGTACTTGGTCTTCCAAATGCGTATGGAATGGGCGTCGGCCTATTCGCGTGTCGGAGTGAATATTTGCGAAAAGTTCCCGGAAGATTGGTTGGAATCACTAAGGATGCAACCAATCGTAGGGCATACACACTAACACTTCAAACAAGAGAACAACACATTCGGCGCGAACGTGCAACTTCAAATATCTGCACCAACCAAGCATGGGTCGCCCTACGAACTGCAATACATGCCGCATACCTGGGACCTCACGGTTTAATCGATTTAGCAAAACAATGCATAGAACTGCCCCTTGAACTTTCTTCTAAACTTAACACCATAGAAGGTGTACATGCCCCTCTTCATCCTCGGCATTATTTTCGGGAGTTTGTAGTTAGAACTGATAAAACAGCCACGGAAGTGGTTCAAGCACTTGAAGCAAAAGGATATGCAGTTTCTTCAATAGGCGATCACGAGTTACTCATCTGTATTACTGATACTAATGCCTCTCATCTCGATGCTTTTGTCGACGCCTTCAAGGAGGTAAATTCATGAGCAATTCCCCTCCCCGTTACGATCAAGCAAAATGGACTTCTCAATCTGTTTACGAGCCCCTCTTATCTGAAAAGAATATGACTGAGGTCTCTTTGGATGACGTCCCTCTCCCCTCAAATTTAAAACGAAATTCTCTCACTTTGCCTAGCTTGTCCGAACCTGAATTGGCACGCCATTACACCCGCCTTTCTCAAATGACCTATGGGGTCGACAGTGGCCCCTACCTCTTGGGGAGTTGCACTATGAAGTACAATCCAAAATTCACCGAAGATGTGGCCGTGCTGCCTGGCTGTTCTATACATCCTGATAGGGCACCACATACTATTCAGGGAACTCTTGAAATCTTATATGCTCTACAAGAACATCTAGCCACCATTGGTGGAATGGACGCTGTAACACTACAACCACCCGCAGGCGCAGCGGGGGAATTTACTGGCATCCTGATAATCAAAGCGTTCCACGAATCTAATGATGATTTTTCACGGAATGAAATTATTATACCTGAAAGTGCACATGGGACCAACCCTGCGAGCGCAGCACTAGGGGGGTATAAAACAATTGAAATTCCCAGCAATGAACAAGGGACGGTTAACATAGATGCACTCCAAGCCGCCCTTTCTGAAAATACTGCAGCGTTGATGCTAACCAATCCAAATACGCTTGGCCTATTTGAGTTAGAGATCGAACTCATTGCATCAATGGTGCATGAAGCGGGCGGTTTACTGTACTACGATGGTGCAAATCTAAACGCCCTCCTAGGGCGTTCCCGTCCTCGTGATATGGGCTTTGATATCATGCACTATAATGTACACAAAACTTTTGCAACTCCTCATGGTGGGGGTGGCCCCGGAGCAGGCCCCGTTGGGGTGGTATCCAAACTTGAAAGTTTCTTGCCAGCACCCATTGTGATAAAAACAAAATCTGGATTCGATCTATCCACGCCTGAAAATACCATTGGAAAAGTACATGGATTCTATGGAAATTGGCTTTGTTTGGTAAAAGCACTCGCGTACATACTTCGGCTCGGGGACAGTGGCCTTTTAGACGCTAGTGCAAAAGCAGTTTTGAATGCAAATTATTTAGGGAGCAAGATCCAGTATGAAATTCCATTCAGACCTTTCTATCATGAATTTGTTGCTAGTTCTGGAGATCAAGATGCCGCAGAAGTCGCAAAACGGTTGTTAGACTATGGGGTGCATCCTCCCACTACCAAATGGCCCCTGATAGTTCCTCAAGCATTGTTGGTGGAACCAACAGAATCTGAAAACAAATCAACTTTGGATCAAATCGCAGCTTCATTCAATGCAGTCCTAATTGAAGACCAATCCACGCTAAAATCTGCTCCAAATTCAACCGCATCAGCAAGAATTGACCAAACTGCTGCAGCCCGATTTCCCATTCTATCTTGGCACGCTCTCGACCCATCTCTATGAGTGACTTCACTTCCATTTTTTCTCGATACGAACCCCTCCTTGAAGATTATTCTCAATTCTTAGACGCATGCAACACCCCTCTCCCTTATGTCGTTAGAATAAATACAATTAAAACAACGATACAAAAATCGATTGATGCCTTTTCCGACTTATCTATTGATGTCATTCCTTGTGAATGGAACCCTCTTCTTTTTCAGATAGATACTACTTCTCCTGGTAATACTCTACCTTACTTACTTGGGTGGATTCACGGACAAGAAGAAGTATCTTCATTGCCTCCTCTTGTCCTCAATCCTTCTCCTGGAGATATAGTTTGGGACACCTGTGCATCTCCTGGATCTAAAACATCACAATTAGCAGCTTTAATGGATGACCGGGGGCTCATCGTAGCAAACGATTCCAACCTACGACGAATGCCTGCATTAAGATCAAATCTTGAAAGGTTGGGGGTTACTATCGCTGCAGTTACCCATTCAGACGCAAGACATTTCTCCTTAAAACCATTTGACTTCACCACTTTTGATTCCGCTCTAGTCGATGCCCCTTGTTCTGGAGAGGGAACTATACGAAAAAACCCTAGTGCCCTGCGAAAATGGTCACTTGAAAAATTATTTTCTCTGCAAAAACTACAACTTTCTATTTTAAGAAGGGCGATCAATGTAGTCAAGAGCGGGGGCACTGTTGTATACTCAACATGTACCTTTTCTCCTGAAGAAAATGAACTAGTCATTGATAAAATACTCTCGGAAGAGAATTGCACTCTCGTACCTTTTGATCTGCCCATATCATCTTCCCCTGGGACAACTGAATGGGATGGGATCCAATTGGACTCTTCACTCCATCTTTGCAAACGAATCTGGCCAAATCAAAATAATACTGGGGGATTTTTCATAGCAAAACTAGAGGTAAAATGAATTCTACAAATACCACTTTTAATTTATTACCTTTTGATAAATTCCACGAACAAAATCAATCCACAATCACAAGAACAGACCTTCTAGAATTTTGGCACGATAGATTTGGAATTTCTTCCGAAATATTCAAAGAATATACTTTCTGGGAGAAAGGATCTGGAAAAATATGGGCTTTCAAGGGCAACCTACCACAAAAAACTGAAATAGAAGCACTAGGCATTCGATTTACCACCACCAACCAAAAGAGTTGGAAACCCACAACAAATGCTGCACAAAAATTTGGCCATCACGCTCACAAAAATATTTTATCGTTGCCCCTTGATCAGATCTTAAAATTTGTTCAAGGGAACTCTTTACCTCTAGATTGGGATGGTGAATCTGGATATGTCATAGTGCGTGGAACTTTATCGAACCATACCATTCAAATAGGAGTTGGTTTGTATTCCAATGGAATTCTCCATTCTCAGATACCCAAAAGTAGACAATTACACCTCTCCTAATTTTTCAGTCTATTCTATGAACATTTTTAGATCTCCCTCTCTTTCAAAATCCTCGAAAGAAATTTCAAAAACGGTATTATTCTCCACCTTTTCATTTGGTCCAATATCTATAATCTCGGATTTTTGTTCCTTCGATCCATCTACCTCCACTACTATGACCAACTTACCAACTCTAGGGGCCCTCCCCTCATTCACTACTACTGTGTCTACTCTAAGTTTACCTTCAGACGTGGCGTTTATCCCAAAATCTTCTACTCTGACCAATTCTTTCACTCGGCGGTCCGAAGTAGGCGCACTCCTAATCTCATCTCTTCCCTTCGATTCCACACAGCCCACTAGTACTATTGGGGCAATCAACACCTTTGAGAGAAACCATCGTCTTTTCATTTCTACCATAGCAATGCTCCCCAGTAAAATTAATCTTAAGGAATTTCTGTCACAATATCTTTATAATTCCACAACACCTCTTACTCCATATGTCAAATCCTTCAGAACAAGACTCAAAAAATGATTCTGAAATGGATGTAGAAAAATTAGACAATACTCAAGAATCAGGTACAGGATCTGAGATGAGCATTTTATCATCTTCACTCAATACAATATTGCAAAATAATTTTCAATACGACTTGGAAGATCCCGCCCTTTCCTCATCAAATAAAGTAAAATTAGATCTAATTGTAACTGAATTAACACAACAGCAGGACCGAATGATTGAACTGGAATCTATGCTCAAGCGTGCCCATGCTGATCATCAAAATTATAAAAAAAGAAAACAAAATCAATACGAATCAGAGAAACTCAGATCCATTGAAGGTATTTTATTTAGACTATTTGATTTGCGCGAAGGTTTGGTTCTTCTCTCCGAACAATATCAAAATGAAAATGCCAGCTCAAGTATTGGGGCAATATTGGCAAATTTAGATTCCACCATATCTTCTTCTAATGTTTCTCCCATACTCCCTTCTCCCGGAGACCAAGTGGATCCTCATATCCACGAAGTTTTCTCTAGTGTTGAAGGATCCCAGCCCCCTGGAACTATTGAATTTATCCATCGAATTGGATATTCTTCCAATTCAAAAATTCTGAGACCCGCTCAAGTTTCTATTAGCTCCGATTCTTCTGAAGTTCAGTAAATTAGTAACCTTTAATGGGTTAAAAACAGTATTTTCTCCCACATGACTAGTAGTAAAATCATTGGCATTGATTTAGGAACCACTAATTCTGCGTTCGCGGTAATGGAATCTGGGGATCCTGAAATCATAGTAAATGCAGAAGGGGATCGAACTACACCTTCTATTGTCGCTTTTACTTCAAAAACGGAAAGGCTTGTCGGGAGGCCTGCAAAAAACCAAGCAATACAAAATCCCGAACGAACCATCCGCTCGATAAAACGCCACATGGGCGAGGAAAATTACACGGTTGCTATCGATAAGAAAAATTATTCACCGGAACAAATTTCTGCGATAATCTTGCAAAAAATAAAACGTGATGCAGAGGACTATTTAGGTGAACCTGTGACTCGGGCAGTGATAACTGTACCTGCGTATTTTAACGACGCACAACGCCAAGCAACAAAGAACGCCGGAGAAATAGCGGGCTTTACAGTCGAGAGAATAATCAATGAACCCACCGCTGCTGCGATGTCTTATGGGATCGGAGATTCCGAAGCCAAGACGATCCTAGTATTCGATTTAGGGGGCGGAACTTTCGATGTTTCAATTCTCGAGCTGGGTGGTGGGGTCTATGAGGTTTTAGCGACTAATGGCGATTCTAATCTGGGTGGTGATGATTGGGATGAAGCTTTGATATCTCATATGGCAAACGAATTCAAAAACTCACATGGAGTCGATCTAACGAAGGATCTTCAAGCACTCCAGCGTCTAAAGGAAGCCGCGGAAAATGCTAAAATAGAACTCTCGAGCGCTATAGAAACAACAATTAATTTGCCCTATGTGACGGCAACCGATTCCGGTCCTCTTCACCTCGAACAAAAAATAACACGATCTACTTTTGAATCACTAACTAAAGATCTCCTCGAAAAGACTTCTACGCCGATACAAACGGCATTGAAAGATGCAAATTGCTCTGCCTCTGATATCGACGAAGTAATCCTAGTTGGGGGCTCAACTAGAATTCCCAATGTGCAGGAAAAAGTAATTTCCATACTTGGGAAGGAACCTCGAAAAAACATCAATCCGGATGAATCTATTGCATTAGGCGCTGCAATCCAAGGCGGGGTTCTCTCCGGTGACATTCAGGATATAGTCTTACTCGATGTTACCCCTCTATCCCTTGGAATTGAAGTTAAAGGTGGTCTCTTCGAACGGCTGATCATGCGTAATACTACTATCCCCACCGAAGAATTCAAAGTATTTACAACAGCGGCAAATAACCAACCATCTGTTCACATTAAAGTTTCCCAAGGGGAACGGGAACTTGCAGAAAAAAATGAACTTTTAGGCGATTTTGAACTTTCTGGAATTCCTCCTGCTCCCGCTGGAATTCCTCAAATTGAAGTTACTTTCAAATTAGATGCAAATGGAATTACTCACGTGTCTGCCGAAGATAAAGGATCTGGTAATAAAGAATCTATCACCATTGCCGGGGGATCTGGACTCCCTGAAGATGAAATAGAACGAATGAAAAAAGAAGCAGAAGAACACGCCGAAGAAGATCAACAACGACGTACCCTCGTAGAAGCTAGAAATAATGCAGAAGCGGCTCTAAACCAAGCCAAAAATTTACTTGAAGAACACAAAGAACATGTAGATGAACCCCTCAAAAATGAAATAGAATCTTCAATGTCCGACTTAGAATCCACTTTGCAAAATGAAGAGTCGTCGGCAGATGAAATACTAACCTCACTCGAGAATTTATCAACTAAACTTCAAGAAATTGGAAAACGGATCTATGAAGAAAGTAACGCCAATTCCACACCCGAAGATGATCCTGCAGAGGAATCCATTGACGCGGAATTTGAAGATTTAGAAGAATAACTTTCCTGGTAGTTAAATAATCCCTCCTCCTATTCGATTTTGTTTATGAGTGAGAGTTTTTACGATATTCTCGGTATCAATCGAAACGCTACCACTCCTGAGATCAAACAAGCATATCGTAAAAAAGCTGCTCAGCATCACCCCGACGTTTCTAACGATCCAAATGCAGAAGAAAAATTCAAAAACATAAAGCGGGCAAAGGATGTTCTAACCGACCCATCCCTTCGAAACACATATGATCAAGTCGGCCATTCTCAATTTGAACAAGCCCAAAAACAAGGCGGTTTCTCAAATACTCGTTTTGGTGGAGACCCCAGTGATTTCTTTAACAATACCAATTTTTCTGCTTCTGGGTTTGGAAACCTCTTCGACACTTTTTTTGGAGGAACCTCTCGGTCCACCCCTCGACGTGGAAAAACTCTCACAACATCCCTTGAGGTAGACTTAGAAGATGCATATTCTGGAGTAACCAAAACCATACGTTTTACTCGTCCCGAATCTTGCGCAAAGTGCAACGGAACTGGTCACCCACCCGACGCAAAGACTACCAATTGTTCTACTTGTAATGGGGCCGGAACTGTCACCCGGATGAGCTCGACCCTGTTTGGTCAAATCCAACAGGTAACTACTTGCCCCACTTGCAATGGAGAACGTGTGTCCTATTCTAAAAAATGCAATTCATGTTCTGGTTCGGGGACTTCGATAAACAAGACGGAAATTCCATTTCAAGTCCCTCCTGGAGTTTTGGATGGGACCACTTTCCTCTACGAAGGGGAAGGGGCCGCATTAAAAAATGGTGCCAACGGCGATCTCAAAGTAACAATTTCTATCAAACCACATCCCGAATTCAAACGTGAGGGTTCGCATATCTATTACTCCTGTGAAATACCCTTCCAAAATGCAGTTTTTGGAACCAAGGTAGAAGTACCAACTATAGGTGGATTTTCTGAATTAACTATTCCTCCTGGGACTCAAAGCGGCGACATTTTCACATTAAGCGGTAGCGGAATGCCTCAACAAGGTAGGAAAAAATCTTTCGGCGATCAAATAGTCAAAGTACAAATACCAACTCCCCATCCTTCCTCCCTCACCAACGAACAGAAAAAAGTACTCAAATCCTTCGAAAAATCCACCGGAACTAGCGCAAAATCTGGAATTTTTGATAAACTTAAAGAACTATAGCTTTATGTCCGTACTTTTACAAACTGTTCCAAATTTAGCTTCCACATTTTTCTCAGTCAATTTTTGCAATTCTGGCAAATCTGTACTTGAACAATCTGAAAGCAGTGTCACATCATACCCATTGTCATAAGCATCGTATAATGTGGTGGCAACACAAACATTAGTTGCACAACCTGCAAACAAAGTATCTGTGATCCCATTACTCCTCAAATAATCATCCAGATCTGTATTGTGAAATCCACTATACCGATGTTTGATGACTACTATATCCTCTTCCCCAACTTCTAATTCTGGTGCAAACTCCGCCCCCTCTGTTCCTGGTCTACAAAACCATTTCCCGATCCTTTCATATTTCTCAAATAACGGCCTAGACACAGTTTTTTCACTATGCGTGGCCCCCACAAATATAGGCGTCCTACCCGATTCTCTATACTTTTTAAGAAACTTCACAGTCGCATCTATTGCTGGCTGATGAATTGGGTCTTCTACAAACCTCCCTTCTTTCTCTGAATACTTTTTGCAAAAATCTAGTTGAAAATCAACAATAACAAGGGCTGGGTCACTTAACATATTACTTCTCTAACTCTTTTTGTGCCCCACTCTGATTATCTTTCCGATCAACTCTCGCTACAAATACTTTTTCCATTCGGAACACAATGATATTTCATGTACGTTCGAGCAGCTAAGAACCGTGATGAACTTTGGCTTCTTGATCAGATAGAGTCCCTCTCTGCGGACGATGTCGCTTTTCGTTCTAGAGATTACGTAATCTCAATAGATTCAGACAAACATTCCCGATTAGGATTCGGGCGCAATCGCATTCACAAAGAACATGATGAAGAAGATTTCTGTGAGATAACTAGTATTTGTATCTTAGATGATTCCCAAAAAGAATCTATACTTGCCCAAATTTTTGAGAGATTAACCAAAAATGCTCAGAAAGAGGGCTTCGATGAATCTTATTTCTTCACAGAACCAACAGGATATCTATCTCAACTAGGATTTGACCCAGTTGAAGAACTTGAGCTCTCCCCCTCTGTCCAAAATAGACTGTCTGAAAAACGGGATACAATCTCCCCAAAAGCCGTACCCCTTTTACTTAAATTTGAATCATTCAAAATACCCCCTCATATCCAGGCAACTTTTGATTCTCCCAAATCCAATACCCCGCCCACTCCAAAATTAACCCCCGAAGATTTTGGAATAAACCCTGAAAAAACTAGTTATAAATACTCTACTAGGAAATAAAAATCAAGACGCCTGCAATCTCTTCCAACACCCATCTCTAAAACAAGATGTTTGCAGAAAATTTTGAAAATTATGCCAAACTTCATGGATGTCAGAATTTAGGCGTAAAGTTTAACTTAATTTGTCGAAACGTTACAGAAGCTTTTTGTTTTACCCATGCACATTTCCGTCAATGATCGACGATCTAAACTGGGCCATCGGGGGCGAGGCTGGCCATGGGATCGATTCCACTGGGAAAATTTTCGCACAAGCACTTTCTAGAGCAGGGCGGCACGTTTTCACATCAAAAGTTTTTGCATCTCGCATACGAGGTGGCTATACTTCTTATAAAATAAGAACTGCACTGGTCCCTGTCCAAAGTGTTGTCGACCGCATGGATGTTCTAGTTGCACTCACCAAACGAACAGTCGAAGAAAATTTGAGTCAATTACACGACAAATCCCTAATCATTTATGATGGAGAACGGACCATGATGAAAGATTTCGAACCACCTGGAAATATGACCAGTCTAAATGTACCACTTCAAAGATTGGCAGAAGAAGCCGGGGGTGCAATTATGAGAAATATAGTTGCTCTTGGAGCCACTTGCGCCGCAACCAATTTTCCACTCTCCAATCTGGACGAGTCTCTAGAAAAACAGTTTTCTCGAAAAGGATCTGAACTCGTTGAGAATAACAAGAAAGCTGCATTACTAGGTCATAACCATATCCTTGAAAATTACAATCCTAGTGATTTTGGATACATATTAGAGTGCACCGATTCAACATATGTTCTACTCAATGGGGATGAAGCTATAGGGATGGGTGCAATAGCTGCAGGGTGCCGTTTGTATGCAGGTTATCCCATCACTCCTGCTACCGCAGTAATGAACTATATAAAAGGTAGAATCGAACACTTTGGTGGCCATGTAATCCAGGCAGAAGACGAACTATCTGCAATTAATATTGCATTGGGTGCTGCTAGAACTGGCGCACGGGCAATGACTGCAACATCTGGTCCCGGACTTGATCTCATGACGGAAACCTTTGGCTTGGTATCTATGACCGAAACCCCTCTTGTTATTTGCAATGTTATGCGGGCAGGACCTTCTACTGGAATGCCCACCAAACAAGAACAAGGGGATTTAAACACCATGTTGTATGGTGGCCATAGTGAATGTGAGCGATTCATACTTGCTCCTACTACCGTTGCAGAATGTTTTCATAAAACCGTCGAAGCATTCAACCTAGCTGAGAAGTACAATACTCCTGTATACTTGGCAGGAGATCTATCTCTCGCAATAACTGAACAAACTTATTCTCCGGACGAATTTGACATCAAGTCCACCAAACGCGAACGTGGTTTATTTCTCACTGAAACCTCCGAACTAGAACCTTGGCTCAATCCACAGGGACAATTCAAACCCCATGCTGATACTGAAGATGGTGTGAGCCCCCGAACATTACCCGGAACCGAAGGTGGGATCCATATGGTAACTGGACTCGAACACGACGAACTAGGGCGCAGAACTGAGCACCCGTCCACTCGGGAAAGGCAAGTCCAAAAAAGGAAACGAAAAATAGAAACTGCAATCGAACAAGAGAATTTCGACTACCGCGAGTTTGGTTCTCCCGATTCCGACATTTTGGTTATTTCTTGGGGCTCGAACGAAGGCGCGATATTGGAAGCAATGGATCAGCTAGAACAAAAAATTAGATTCCTTTCTTTTCCTTATGTGTTCCCGCGGCCTGACATATCTGAAGCGATCCAAAATGCTTCCATGGTGTTTGTTATAGAATGTAATGCAAGTGGTCAATTTGCCACTCTTCTGGAGCACGACTCCCTCTCCCGTGTTACAAGAATATTAAAATATGATGGAATACGGTTCTCTGCAGACGAAATCGCAAAGGAGCTTAATTCTTATTTACTTCCCGAGGAGGTTGTGTTAAAATGAGTACTGGTGCAAATTTCGCAGATTTCAAATCCGATAAAAAACCGACTTGGTGCCCTGGGTGCGGCGATTTCGGAACTATGAATGGAATTCTAAAAGCACTCTCGAACACCGGAGCTTCCCCTGAAAATACATTTTTTGTTGCAGGGATTGGATGTTCCGGAAAAATTGGAACTTACGTCCGAACTTATTCAATTCATGGTGTCCATGGCAGGGCACTTCCAGTTGGTTGTGGAGCAAAAATAGCCAATCCAAATCTAGAAGTCATGGTGGCAGGAGGCGACGGCGATGGATTTTCGATTGGAGCTGCCCATTTTATTCATGCCGTACGTAGGAATGTAAACATGACTTATGTTGTGATGGATAATCGTATCTATGGATTGACCAAGGGACAATATTCGCCTACAAGTGGAACTGATCTTAAAACAAAGACAAGCCCAAGTGGGACTTATATGCCGCCCTTGGACCCTCTGGCTTTGGCTTTGTCCTCTCAAGGGACATTCATAGCACAGGCATTTTCTTCCGATTTAAAGCGACTCGTCGAAATCGTAGAAGCGGCGATCAACCACAATGGATTTTCATTTGTCAACGTCTTCAGTCCGTGTGTTACTTACAACAAGGTGGATACTTACCAGTATTTCCGAGAAGCCCTCGTCGATGTTAACGACATCGGGCATGATCCCACTGATCATGAGGCCGCGAAAAAACTAATTCTCGATAGTGAAACAGAATACCAAGGGATACTATATCAGGATCCAAACTCAGTTTCTTACGAAGAATCCCATGGTCTAGATTCTCCAATGTGGGATCTATCTGAAAATCCACCCGAAGATATCCTGAATTTACTCCGTGAATTCTACTAACTATAGTCCTCTCCGTATACTACTTTTCTCAACCAATTTTCTTCTCACACACAAAACTTCTCCTCCCGTGCAGATCCCATGCATTTTTAACTTCTCCTAACAACACTTTTCCATGGGCGTTCAATCGTATGATATTATTATAGTTGGAGGAGGCACTGCTGGTTCTTTTGCAGCTGCTACAGCCGCTAGGGATGGATATTCAGTCGCTGTGCTAGAACGAAAAACAGCTAAAGAAGCTGGGAATATAGCCTGTGGAGATGCGGTCAAGGGAAAAAGTACCTTCCCTGATGTAATCGATCTAGAACGACTCGCAAAGGAATCTTTTACCAATAGAAATATTCAGCGAGCAGTTTTTGAAAATCCAGCATCTGGACAAACAATTAACATCCCTTTCGGTGAAACAAAAGGGACAATCCTTGATAGATATGCATACGGCCAGGTATTGTTAGACGAAGTAAAATTATCAGGGGCAGAAATTCACTACGACACTGTAATTCAAGATGTTGTCCAAAATGGGCAAGTCACAGGAGTCACTGGAACTTGTAAGGGAAAACCCGTTTCTTACCAGGCACCTGTCACGATTGATACTGGCGGTTCTATGTCCCTTCTTCAAGACAAAACGGATTTTTCTGGAACTACTTTTGATACAAATGTTTCCTACAGACAATTTTGTTCTGCCTACCGGGAAGTTATTGAATTACCCAATCCAGTAGATTGGCACGACGCTATCATCTTCAAACCCACTACTGAGTTAGGATATCTTTGGTATTTCCCACGAACACCAACTGTGATTAATGTGGGTGTGGGATTCCAAATGAATAAACCTCCTATGGAACTTGTTAAAGCAGTTCAGGATGACATCCGTGCACATCCCGATTTCAAAGATTGCACCGTAGTTGACAAGCTAGGAGCTGCACTTCCCACCCGAAGGCCATTCGACTCTGCAGTTGCTCCCGGTTTCATAGCCGCAGGAGATTCTGCTGGCCATGTAAATCCAACCACCGGTGGTGGAATCGGCGCAGCAGCCACCTCTGGACACTTCGCTGCCAAAACCGCAATGAATGCCATCGAGTCTGATGATGTGAGTGAATCCTCTCTTTGGGACTACAATGTTAAAGTAATGGAATCCTTTGGCAAGAGATACGCCGCGATGGATTTATATAATATTTGGGGAGGTGCACATGATGTTTCTGAACTAACCGATGTCATTTCCTGTATCCCTGGACAACAACTCGTCGATATCATGAGCAAACACGGAAGCACAACTATGGGCCTCTGGGTTAAATTCAAAACATTAACAAAAGCATTCCGGCACTGGGGTCTCTTATTTGAACTTTATAGAATAAATAGAGAAGCAGGACGACTCAAGGAACACTACGATCTCTATCCTTCATCACCCACGGGATTCGATTCATGGAAACATGAAAGAGATCTAATTATGGATTCTGTCTATTCCATTTGCAATGCCGAACCAAAGTATTAAGGGCCTTTTATCCGTCTTAGCATCACAAAGACATGGACACATCCGACCCAACAATTACAATTCCTCGAAAAAAAGGCATGCCCGTGTTGGGACTAGGCACTTGGAAGATGTCTGGCCCATCTTGCTCGGAAACTATCAAGTTTGCTCTTGAGCTAGGATATCGTCATATCGACACCGCCCAGACTTATGGAAACGAAATAGATGTTGGTAATGGCATTTCTGAGGCCGAAATAGTTCGAGATGAGTTATTCATCGCAACAAAACTCCACACTGATAATCTCTCCTACAAGGGTGTTATGAATGCAGCAGAATCTAGTGTGGATAGACTGCAAACAGAATACTTGGATCTTCTTTATATACATTGGCCCTCTGGAACCTACGACCCTGAGGACACTCTAGCCGGATTTTCAGATCTTCGAGACGACGGTGTTATCTCCCACGTTGGAGTCAGCAATTTCGAACAGCAACAGTTAGACATAGCCTTAGACGAATGCGACGCACCGATATTCGCAAACCAAATTGAAATGCATCCCTTTCTACATCAGGACTCTCTTCGTGCCCATTGCGAGTCAAATGATATCCTTGTCGTGGCATACTCCCCAATCGCTAGAGGGGCAATTTTCAACTCCTCTGAGCTGGCAACAATATCTAAAAAATATGGGGTGACCGAGGCAGAGGTAAGTTTATCTTGGATTCAAGAAAAAGGCGCGATCCCTATACCAAAAGCCTCCTCCGAAACCCATATCAAAAACAATATAGAATCCTTCCCCCTAACACTCTCTAACGAAGATATCAACCTGATTGATTCTATTGCCCATGAAGAGCGTCAGGTAGACCCCGAATTCGCCCCCTGGAACCTCTGACGTTTTCCATTTCGAACTACATATATCCCAAATCTCTAAGGCGTTGCATGATACCTTCTTTATCTTGTGCCCGTCCTTGTCTTTCTGGTGTTTCCTCCAAATCTTGCAACCATGCGGGTTTATTTTCCGATTTCATAGACCCCTTTTCTGTACCCAATGATCTAAACCCTTCAAAATATTTTGGACCGACTGGCACGTCCTCTAGAGAAATCCCATCTGGAAAATCACTATAATCCATTGGAATATGGCCTATAGGATATTTTTCCACCGAATCTGGGACAACATATTTCCAAATGGCATCCCACAAATTCCTTTCGTCAAATTGTAAAATTGGGTGGATTCTGTCATGAGGTGGGTATTTCTCAAAATCATGACGGGGGCTAAAAAAAGTCTCCTCCGATCTAGCCTCTTGTTCATCCCACCTGACCCCCGAAAAAATCCCATCAAATCTATTTTGTATAATTGTTTCGTTGAGAACTGCGGTTTTTAATAAGTGATTTCCTACAAATGAATCTGGATCTACAATTACACTTTGTTCTTTGTATCCTAACTTTTGTAGTTCTTGTCGATTCGCTTCATTGAGATCTTCGACCTTTATCTCCTGACCATCCCTTTCCCTAAGCTTGGCAATATCTTCATTTTGAGCTTTAATTAAATCCAAATTCCATATCTTTGCCCATCTGTCTATAAATTCTATATTTTCTGAAAAATGTGCAAAATGATCAAGAAACACTACGGGGGGGACCTCTTCTTTCCGTTCACGAACAACTTCCATTATCACATAAAGTAGTAGGGTGGAATCTTTCCCTCCTGTCCACATAACCGCTGGAGATTCATATTGTTCTAGGCCTTTGCTCACCACCCGGATGGATTTTTCTAGTTTATCTTCAAGACTATGGTAATCCTCCGCAGACTGACCCTTTCCATCTGTATAATCAACTTTAACGTAGTTTGGAAATTCAACAACCATTCTCTAACGCACATATTTGTCTCAACGAACACAAATCACTTTTGTATCTCACCTCAATTTATGTACTTATTGTCTCTCCAATTCACGCCGCTTTCTGTGCTTACGTCTTGTCTCTCCTCTGAAATTTTTATTATAGCTGGTTTTATCTCCCCTTCTGTAATCTTCACAACTTTTAATTGGTCATCTTCAATAAATATCGCCTCCAGTGACCCTTTACTCCCCTTCTCCGCAATCTCACACAAAACCTGAAACATTTGATACTGGAAAGCGGTATTCTGTAATATGGCATCCAATTCTCCTTTAAATGTGGCTATTTCTATAATGTCCATGGGGCGCTCTTGATCCGGATCAAGAGCTTCTATCTCCTCTTCCGTTAGTTCTTTCATCAATTTCAATTCAGTTACTGTTCCCTTTATGACTGCAGTTGGTGTGTATTTCCCAAGATCTGAATCTTCCACTACTGCAGATATGATCAATGTGTTACTCCTTCTTTTCAGATCTGCACTATCCAACCCCTCTGGAGGATTCAAATTTTTTATGTGATCTTCTACTTCCAACAAAGGAATTTCTAGAGTAGAATGCAGGTAATATACCTTATTCTCCATAATTTCCTCTCCAATCTCCAAGATTATTCATGCCTTCTATAAAACCCGCTTGGATATAGTATTGCCCTTATCTATTTTTTTAGCTTTAATGCTACTTTTTCCCAATTCCTTTCAACTGGTTCACAACATCTTTCAGTGGAGTAACATCTGCGTATTTCATGTCCATATCAAATAAAGAAGCCTCATTAGCAAACGTAGACCTATCTGCCACACATTCAATCGGGATTATAATTCTAAAATTACTCGAGTGCCCATCTACCACTGTAGCCCTCACACATCCTGATGTAGTCATCCCCGTTACAATCACTGTGTCAATTCCTCTATTATGTAAAAGCATCGCCAAATGTGTATCAAAAAACGCACTCGCTCTCGGTTTGTCTAGTACAATTTCCTCTGGCAATGGGGCCAATTTTTCGTTAATATTCTGCCCCTTTGATTCTTTCTTTTCAACTGAACTCCTCGCACCCGGGCGTTTTGTAGCACCCGGATACCCTTCGGGAAAGTTCCTAGATGGTTTCACATAATACACTGGGACACTGGCATCCCTAGCAGCTTCAATTAATTTCTTATTCGCATCAACAGCGGCAGAACCTGTATCCTCTCTACCAACTCCATAATCTCCAGTAGTAAATTCGTCTGTCATATCTACGATTAATATTGCAGCTGATTTACCCCACCCAACTCTGTTCCCATATCCTGCTTTTCTAAAATATTCTAAATCATCTTCTGGAACGATGTCTGGAATGTATGAATTTTCAAGTGACATACTTATTTTTCACGTGGTTACTGTTAAAATCTGTCGAACAATTCTATTTCTCAAATGGCAATCGTGATACGCACTGTCTCCCTAACTCTCCCATGAGCACCAAACCCAAAATACATATCCTCGGAACTGGAGGTACTATCGCCAATATCACTGGAAATTACATATCTTCGGCAGACTTTGTCCCTATAGATGCACTTCTCGATTTAGCACCCGAAGAGGTAACTTCGCATGGCGAATTGTCTTTGACAGAAGTAACTCACCTCAATAGCGGCGCCCTCACCACTGAAGTTTGGTTCGATCTCCACGATGAAATCATGCAAAAATCCTCTTCGAACAACCCCCCTGATGGTTTCGTGATCACACATGGGTCTAATACTTCTGAAGAAACAGCTTATTTTTTAAATCTAGTTTTAAAAACTGAAATCCCTATTGTTGTTACTGCAGCACAGCGCAACATAGGGAAGCTAGGGTCTGAGGGATTCAGAAATTTATACGACTCCATCCGTGTAGCTTCTTCTCCAGATTCGGTAGGAAAAGGAGTCCTATTCGTTGCAAATGAGGAAATTCACCATGCTCGAGATGTAACAAAAGTTGCAGCTAGCCGGCCCGATGCATGGAGATCTCCCAATTTTGGCCGTATAGGTGATGTTTTCGACGAAGTTCGTTTCTATCGCACCGCTACTCGGGCTTCTACCGTAAAAACCGAATTCGATATCTCCAATTGCACTACGTCAGATTTCCCCCTGTTAGATGTCCAGATAGTTTATTCATCCTTCTCGGATGATGGAACAATGGTTCGAGCAGCAGTAGATTCAGGAGCAAAAGGCATCATTTGTGCTGCATTTCCCACTTGCAGTCCCGCCTGGCCTGACAACCACCCCACCCAAGGCGATGCCCTCATCGAGGCCACAAAAAAAGATATACCCGTTGTACTATGCAATCGTGGAACCTCTGGTTTTAAACCAGTAAAAGAACCCTTCTTAAATGGTGGAACTCTCCGGCCCCAAAAAGCACGTATACTATTGGCATTAGCATTGATGAAGACTAATGACTACGAGGAATTACAACGAATTTTCAAGTCTTATTGAACATATCTTGGAACTTTCCCTTTTAATTATTTATACATTCGATCTCCGGAAGTCTAAAGATCCAAACATTCCATCGTACTGTACATATGATCAACGAACCTATTAATCTCAGGAGGGCTCATGAGTGTTAAGTCCGAACAAATAGAGGTTTCTTCATCCGATTTCGAGCAAATGAAGGAGTTCGTTTATGGACAGCTAATTTCCAGTACCCAACACGATGCCGATGGAAATAGAATGAGGTGGTATCCTTGGCATTCTGCAGATTACCGTTTCATCCATACTCTAAATGTCGTTTCAATCTCTACACAAATAGCACAAAAAGAAGGCGCAAACATAGACAGCGTCCGCATTTCTGCTCTATTCCATGATATTGCAAAATTCTCTTCGCCTCAAAAGAATCATGCCCAAGATGGTGCAGATCTCGCCATAGATTACCTACAAAATAATTTTTCTTTCCCTGATTCTTTTCTCGATGACATTCACAAAATAATTTCCAATCACACTTATGAAGGCCACCTATCTGATCTGTCCCTCGAAGAGAGGTGCCTGATTGAAGCAGATATGATCGATAAAATTGGTGCCAATGGGTCTGCACTTCTAATCCTCAGAATGGGTTATGATTCCCGCCCATCTTCCCACACCTCCGATACACTACAAAAAGTCATCACCCGTGGAAAAGAAACATTATCTAAAATCACAAGTGACACTGCATATTCCATCGCATACCAACGAGTCCAACGGGCGACATGGCTAAAAGAATGGATCGACGAAGAAACCCCCGGGGCATTTGAATTATCCAATAAACAACATTGAAATCGATTTCGCTAAAAATATGCCGCCAAACACGGCTAGTATCCCCGAACTAGCCAACGAAATCACTCGGAAAATCTGTTCATTTTTCTTTCCCGCCATTATCAATACAGTTGGAAACACCAAAATCCATATGAGTATGCCAACAAATATTCCTATAATCACTTCTATGCTCTGCAATTGAATCTCCCATCCTGTAATCCCTACGACCATTTCTGCCACTGTTTCTACACCTTTATTCTGGAATAATGCTGCAGATATTCCTGCCCAGAAAGCCACTTGCCATGGATTTGTTATTCCCAACCCTAGTGCCTTTAAAAACCCATTTCTATCATTCGTCTTCACTTTCCATTCGATTTTATTCTTTCCATCTCGAAATAGCCTATATGCAAAAACTAGCATAACCAATCCTCCGATCCCTATCAGTGCCCCTTGCAACCACTCTCTCGAAGTTATAACTGTAATCACTCCCATGTAAGCCAACAAAAGTAGAACCATATCTGACGCCATTGCGCCAAAACCAGTCTGAACTCCTGCATTCCACCCTTTGTTTATACTTTCATCAGCAATTATTGCGTTCATTGGGCCCGGGGGTGCAGCCAGAACCAACCCAAATAATATTCCTACTATTATTCCCCCTATCATCCCCTTCCACCTCCTTCAAATTTTTTTAACGTGTATGGACATGGATACCTCTTTTGGTAGGCTATGTTTCCCTTTCTTATTGCTCACCGTAATCATCCCAAATGGGGCCACATGTTCAACTTTCACTTTTTCTCCTGGTGTTATCCCTATCCCTGCCAGATATTGCAATTCCTCACTATCTCTAGTGCGTGGGGAATTCTCAGAGCCGATGTAGTTCTCCTTCACTCTTTCTATCACTACCAGGTCTCCAGGACTGTGTTCTCCTAATTTTGTAGTCTCATCTTTGGCAATGGATGCCAGATCTGCACTTGGTATTGGCGCACCATAAAGGCCGTATTTTGGATTCCCAAGCGCATTCGCAATCCTGCGCTCTAATTCCTCAGAGATGTGATGTTCTAATACATCTGCTTCTTCATGCACCTCTGACCAATCATAGCCTAGAAACTCTACAAGGTATGTTTCTATCAGTCTGTGATGGCGTAATACTTCTAGTGCAATCGTTTCTCCTTTCTTAGTAAGAGTTGCCCCCTTATATTTTTCATATTTTATAAATTTCTTTTCCCCAAGTTTGACCAGCATACTTGTTACAGTTGGTGCACTCACTCCCACTTTCTTGGCAAGCTCAGAAGTCGATACAGGTTCTCCACTTTCCCGATTAATTAGATAAATACCTTTTAAATAATCTTGCATCGATTCGCTAGCTTCTTCTCGCATTACTTATATTTATTAGATCTATCTAAACATATATTTTTTGGTACTTCTAAATTTATAATCTAACCCGTCTAACTCTTCACAAACAATAAACTTTTTTCACTTAATTAGATCAAAGGTGTTGGATTTTTATCTCCCTGGTAATGCTCTTCTGTGTAATATTTCAACCAAGCTTCTCCATTAAGGAAGTTCTCTGGAATATCTTCTTCTAGAGAATCTGCGCTTATCTTGACCCAACCTTCACCCTCTTCTGATCTCCACGAATATGACGTTTTTCCAAGAGCTATGTACACTTCACTTTTCTCTGGTTTAGATTCTCTAAGTTGGAATATAGCCGCGGATAGTGTAGTTTCATCATTATAATCGTTCTCTTGGTACCTGCAGATAGAATTCAACCCGGGGCCATTTTTATGATCTATTGACAAATCTCTCATAGTTTCTACAGTGACGTTGCCCTCATTTTTCTCCAGCATTTCCATAACTCTCTCATATCTGCAATAGCTCGAAGGTATTTCCGATCTAGGACGTGCCAAGTGACTCAAAATTTCAAATTTATTCGCTCGCCCTGTTACTCCATTTTCAATCCATTCTGAAGCAAGATGCGTAAACTCACCTTCAAGTATAACTGCCCTCTTCGCATCAGCGATATCAATACTACCCGGAGAAGACATAGGATCTGAAAATAGCAACGGAGTAATAACTTGTGCTGCCTCCACTGCCGTGTTTCCTTGAATCAATCCTTGTCGCATAAATTCGCCCCTAGATGCCGCTGCCCACTCTTTCGCACTTTTCCCCTCTTCGTCAAATGTAATGGTACGTGATATATTTGATCCGATTGCAACACCTTTGTCATTTATTCCCATTTTTACAGCAGTGGAACCCGCAGCAGCAACCATCAACACATTGTTTCCGTCTTCGTGTTCTTCCACTCTAATCACATTTACTTGCTGATTCTCGTAGCAGTTTTCTCCAGTAAACTCACTGGAACCTTTTTTATCTGATTGTTTAAAGAAAATGGTTTCTCCAGTCGCTGAGGCATTTCCTGCAGCAATAGCAACCGTACATCCATCTGGAGTGATATTCTCTTCAAATAAATTGAATGCTAACAGATCCATATATGGGACCGAAGCCGATCTTGCCATACTTTTAATTTCTACTTTAGTCAAGTTTGGCAATCTGTGGGAATTTTCTCGAACCGCGGCATATATATCTTCTTTGTAAATCTCTTTATCTCTTGCAGAAACCCAAAAATTCTTCAGATTCTGTCCAATAGCCCATTTGAGCATTTCTCCCCTTTTTTCACCTTTCTTTACAGCTTCTCTCCGATTCATACTATCTGACATTTTGAAAATATTATTATTTTAATTATTTATAGATCTCGCCTTTTATTTATCTATAATTTTTGTATTCTCCGAGCGGTTCCGTTAGTTTTCTTGGAGAGTTCCAAGGCATACTATCTACGTCAACAAGAGTTCCGTACCCTCTTTCACCAACTACTTCTCCGTTCTCATATACGACACTACCTCTAACTACCGTCATTGTAGCTTTACCTGTGAATGTTTCTCCATGGAATGGTGTCGCCGTATTCTTAGAATGAAGGTTCTTCCTATCTAGAGTCCAAGTTTCATTTAGATCAAAGACGGTGAAATCTGCATCAGTTCCAATTCGAAGGGATCCTTTCTCTGGATACATTCCCCAAACCTCTGCGGGTCTTTTACTGTGCATCTCAACCCATTTTTCCAATGTGAGCTTTCCGTCGTTTACAAAAGTGAGCATTGCTGCAACTTCTGATTCCAATCCGACAAATCCTGAGATGACATTCCATGTGTTCTGGAATGGGTCGTCCATTCCTTTCTCCTCATCCGTGTGAGGCGAGTGATCCGTTGCTATGCAATCAATCCCCCCACCATGGATTCCGATATCCCAAAGCATGTCTTGTTCAATCTGATCTCTGATTGGCGGTTGAATTCGAGCAACATTCCCTTTCTCCCGCATGACTTCTTCATTCCACCAAAGATAATGCGGCATAGTTTCAGCTGTTACATTAATGCCTCTTTTCTTAGCGTCAAGTACTTGTTGAGCACCAGATCCAGAAGCCAAATGGAATTCATGTATCGGGCATCCTGTATGCTCAGAAAACAATATAGTTCTTGCAACAGCTTCCCTTTCACACACAGGTGGTCTAGACAATGAATGGTCTATTGGTTCATTCCTGCCTTCTGCTTTAAACTGTGCTTCATAGTGTTTTAGGATCTCGTCATCTTCTTCATGGAATCCTAACCGTTTCCCAGTTTTTGCGATTGCATGCATCGCATCAAGAAGTTCCCCATCATTTGGAGGTGGAATTGCTCCAATTGTTGTTCCTAAAAATACTTTGTATCCGACACATCCTGCTTCGTTCAATTCATTAACCGATTTAGCATTCGCGTTATCGGATGTTATTACACAGTATGATTGAAAGTCAACATAAGCTTTCTCCTCTCCCAATTTAAACTTCAAAAGTAGGTTCTCAGCAGTGTCAATAACCGGTATGCAGTTGGGCATCCCTATGACTGTGGTCACGCCCCCTGCCGCTGCAGCTTGGGTTGCGGTTCCCCAATCTTCTTTATATTCGAGTCCAGGTTCGCGATTGTGAATGTGACAGTCTATGATTCCCGAGGTCAGGTATTTCCCCGTAGCATCAATTTCTCTACTGCCACTTGGCAGTGCATCAGACGAACCTACCGCTACTATTTTTCCGTCTTTTGCAGCTACCCCTGCATTCTCCATCAATCCATCCGGAGTTACTATCGTACAATTCTTAATTACAAGATCTGCTTGCATATACATCATAAATTCCTTTTGTGACAGGTTATATTTATCGAAACAAATATGCTCTATCTCATATTTGATTACCTTTTTAACAAATGGCTCGCGTACTAGACCTATATGAGACCTAATAATTGGATTCGTACATCGTTGATCCTCTTAATAACTATAATGCTAATTATCCCTGCCCCGGTACTCGCATCTGCGCAAGGAAACCCCAGTATAAGTGTATTCTTACCTGAAGACCGAGTTTCACCTGGGGATGAAACAACCCTTTCTTTTTCTATTCTTAACGCTGGTCAAATAAGCGTTGGTGGTGGTGCAAGCGCCGAAGCCCGAGTCACAACTGCCAGAGATGTAAAATTGACCATCTCTCCTGGGGATGCACCCATTCAAGTTCTAACCGGGACCGTACCTGTTGGAAATGTAGCAGAAGGTGAAAGTGACCCCGTCCCCGTCAAAATTTCTGTTAATGAGAATGCTGCTCCCGGGACTTATTCACTCCCTGTAGAAATAGAATATGTCTATACTTTCATAATTTCAACAGGGGATGTAGACAGCCCTGGACATTATCAGAGAACAAAAACTGTAACTCAGAATGTCAATTTGATAGTTGAACCCAAACCATCCTTCGAAATAGATCAAATCACTTTAGGACCCGTTCTCGATGGGTATGGTCCTCTCGATATTGTTCTAAGCAATGATGGTAGTGAGACTGCTACAGATGCCACCCTAACTCTGACCTCTGAATCCTCTCAACTCACTTTCAGCGGTGCCCACGGTTCTCAAAGTGTAAGCGCTTTTGTTGGAGACATGTCTTCTGGAGATTCATACTCCATCCAATTCGAGGCCCAACTATCAAAAGGATCGATGGGTATCGTTCACCCCGTCTCTCTCTCCATATCCTACACGGATGAATTTGGAGAAATTCAACAATCAAAATCGATTAAATCAGGAGTCTCTCCTGTGTCCGATTCTGGAAGATTTTCTGTAATATCCAATCCAACTAATCTATCCTTGGACCAAGCTGCTGATATTTCTTTTACCATCACTAACGATGGTGAAGATGCCATCTCTGACGCAAGAGTATTCTTACAATCAACAGATCCAAAACTCTCATTTGGTGGTTCTCAAACTGCAGAATCTGTGGTTGGAGATTGGCCCTCTTCCACCTCTAAAATAGTTTCTTTCAAAAGTAGTCTCGAGGAAGGTTCTAATGTACGACCATATCCTGTTATTATTGAAGTCATCTATAAATCCAGCAACAATTCTGATAGGACCTCTTACCCGGTAACCGCTGGGGTGACGCCTCTTGGAGAACAATCTTTCTCAATCACTGACGTTTCCACCAAGCTATCTGTTGGAAGCGAAGGCGATCTAAGTGCAACCTTAGTCAATGACGGACCTCAATCCGTTGAAAATGCTGTGATTGTTTTCACATCCGATCTTCAGACCATTTCTTCTCTCGAAGAAGAATACGCTGTTGGAAGTCTTTCTGCTGGGGACTCTAAGTCTTTTAAATTTTCATTAGATGTAAGTGAATCTGCAGACGAAGGCCAAAGACAAATCTCACTTTCGATACGTTATAGAGATTCTGATGGAAAATCTCATGTTTCCGACCCAATCGATGTTATCCTCACTGTATCTCCTGAATTAGATGTATTCGAAGTTTCACCCGTCAGTTCAACTTTCTCACCTGGAGGAAATGGATTATTGGTATTGCAAGTCACAAACGTCGATGATGAAACCCTCACTGATATCTCTGCAAAGGTATTCCCCGAGAGTCCCATAACTGCAGGAGACGATACTGCATTTATACCGCAACTATCCGCTGGGGAAAGCACTGAAATAGTATTTGATATCTCCCTCTCGTCTGCGGCTTTGGATAAAATCTATCCACTAGATTTGGATTTCCAATATGACACAAACTCTGGAGAAACTCTACTATCTGATACCTATCAAGTACCCGTCGAAGTTGATTCCTCTGCGAATGGTGGCCAAAGCACTATCTCTACCTTCTTACTTCCTGTGGGGATTCTCATAGCTGTAGTAACCGGAGGGGTCTATTTCTATCGAAGACGCCAGAATTCACAAGTAGAAAAATAAGTGACCTAAAATGGATCTCCAACCATATGTAGAACCAATAGTCGATTTAATCACGTCTCGTACGAAGACGATAATCGTTTTATTTTTGGTCCTATCTGTAATTTTCACGGCAGGTCTAGGAAATATTTCTACAGAATCGGGGACAGAACAATTCACAACCGACCTGCCCTCTGAAAAAGCTCTGCAAGAAATAAACCAAGAATTTACCCCCCGTTTCACTGTTGACCAAACGACTAATACTGGAAGTACTCAACTCATTCAAGTAAGTACGAATGTATTGTCCAAACAATCGCTCTTGCGAATGTTAGAACTCCTCTATGAACTAGATCAAAACGACGATCTCCGTGTAGTTAGCACCTCTAGCGTAGCCCAAATAGTCGCCACATCTATCGATCCATCCGCACAAACACTCAGAAAACAAATCTATGTAATCGAGCAAACTCCCCCTTCGAAAATCAAATCCACACTCCGCTCTACCAACGAAAATTTCCCTCTATCTGGCCTTCTCAGCAACGACTACAACGAAGGATCTATGACTGCCAGTTCTACGATAGGTGTCGTAGTCCATTCCTTGCCTTCTTCTGCACAGTCTGCTCAACAGAGTTCTGGAACTAGTGGAACTGATCCTTTAACGGACATGCAAGTTAGCATACAAGAAGTCGCTTCTATTGGCGGCGATGTAAGGGTGTTTGGATCTGGTATATTTTCAAGTGAATTTGGAAACGTTATTGGTGATACAATGATCATCGTAACTCCTGCAGCAGTCCTATTTATAATTCTATTTTTGATATATGCATATAGAGATTTAGTTGACCTACTACTGGGAGTTTTGTCCTTATTTATGGCGATTATTTGGACGTTTGGATTCATGGGAATTGCAAATATACCATTCAGTCAAATGCTCATTGCAGTTCCCCCCATTCTCCTCGCTCTGGGTGTCGATTTTGGTATCCATGCTATCAACCGTTACCGCGAAGAAAAAGATGATGAAACTAGTGTAAACGAAGCAGCATCACGTATGCTTCGACAAATTCTCATCGCATTTTTCATAGTCACTGCAACCACTATAATTGGATTTTTATCAAACCTGACTAGTGCCCTCGCCCCGATCAAAGATTTCGGAGTAGTTGCTAGTATTGGTATAGTATTTACATTTTTAATTTTTGGGATATTCCTACCTGCGGCAAAAATACACCTAGATCAATTCCGAGGCCAAAAACAACGCCCTAAAAAACCTCTTGGTGTAGAGGGGTCGTTTTTAGGTCGCTCATTAAAAATAGGCGTATGGATCGCTAAAAAAATCCCTGTCATCTTTTTAATTTTTGTTATCATTCTCTCTGGATTCTCGCTCAACTACGCTACTGGAATTGATACTACGTTTACAGTTGAAAATTTCTTACCTCCTGAAAAATCCGCTTCTTATTTGATGGTCCTCCCCGAACCTTTCAAACCAAGTGAATACTCTTCAATTGGCACTCTTAATTACCTAACCGACAATTTCGGCACATCTCAAGGGGGTTCTGTAACGTTGTTTGTGGAGGCACCCATGCGTGATGATAGTGCTTTAGAATCCATCTACAAACTTAGCCAGAACCCTCCTGATACTTTTGCGACTGAAAATAGGATTGCTGTCTCCAACAGTATTTTGACAGTCATCCAAGACACTGCCGCAAATTCTCCCGAATTCGCTACACTAGTCTCTAAAAACGATAGAAATGGAAATGGGGTACCTGACAAAAACCTTGATGACATATACGACGCCTTATTCTCTTCATCCTCTGCACGTGGAGATGCACTTAAATATTTATCTGAGGATCGTCGCAGTACTCTAATCATCTACTCACTAAAGGCTGGTGCCAACACCGGAGAAGCCGCTTTAGACGGTAAAACACTGGCAGAAGAACAAAGATACTCTGCAATTTCTACCGGCGAAACTGTGGTTCTAGAAGATGTTGTAGAGTTGCTGCTTCAGTCTGCTATAAAAAGTCTTTTAGTTGCGTTATTCCTCACTGCAGTTTTCTTGGTTTTCCTATATTGGCTGCTAGACCGGCGTCCCTTGCTAGGTTTGATCAATGTGTTTCCCATTATAGTTACCGTGGCCTTAGTAGGTGGAAGCATGCGCCTAGCAGGACTCTCATTCGACGCTTTTACAGCAACCGTGTTGGCTTTAACCGTTGGACTTGGAGTTGATTATTCCGTACATATAGTACACAGGTTCGTGGATGAATATGACTCAAGTAACGCCCTTTTTGAATCTCTCAACCGTACCTTACAAGGAACTGGGGGTGCTCTCACTGGAAGCATGCTTACAACAGTATTCGGTATCGGTGCACTCTATCTCGCCGTCTTTCCTGCTATTGGTTCTTTTGGACTTCTCACCGCACTAAGTGTCTTGTACGCATATCTCTCCTCTATTATTGTTCTTCCTCCATTACTCGCACTTTGGACGAAAATAGCATAGTCATTTACTCACAGTTCCAGGAAGGTGGATTTAATAGTATAGACCTCGGCGTTCGATTATGGAGCGTGCAGATGTAGCTGTCATTGGAGGTGGCCCCGCTGGAGCAATCGCAGCAAAATCAGCAGCATCTCATGGCGCAAAGACAATTCTATTCGAAAAAGGGGTTCCCCGCGAGGATAGAAAAAATATTGGACCCGATTCCACTGATGCAGCTGGAATTCTAGATTATTGGGTCGATTTAATGCAACTTGATCCGTCGACATTCCCTGAAGGCATTCTTCTTCGACATCTCGATTGCGCCGAATTCATCTCGCCTTCGGAAAGTGTTTGTTTGTACAAAACTGGAATTAAATCTTCATATCCTCATTTTGGATATACTTACAATCGAGCGATGTTTGACGATTGGATGCTCGAAAATGCCAGTTCTGCGGGAGCAGATTGCCGAATCGGGGATACTATCCGCGAAGTAGTAGTTTCAAAAACAGGCCCCCATGAATTAATCTTAAGAAGTGGGGAGTCTCTTTTGGCAACCAATCTAATTTTGGCTGATGGACCGCAACGAAGCATAACTCTAGGTGTATTGGATCATTTTCTCCCCCCTGGAGTGGCCACAAAAGCGCTCGGAACCACGACTGCAAATCATATTGCTTACCAAGAATACCGAGAACTCCCCTCCGACCTATTCGAACCAAATAAGATTAAATTTTGGTGGGGACACATACCTGGTCACACAGCGTACCCTTGGATTTTCCCAAATGAAGGCAACACAGCTAGAATCGGCATCACCATGCCAATTGGGATGGATATCAACTCTCTACCAAATCGAGATTCTTACCTGTTGCTTCACCCCGAAGACACTCAAATACCACGATGCAGTGATTATATCGAACGTCTTCTTTCATTTGTTTACCCTGATTTTGATTCATCCGATTTCCCGCTTGTAAAGCAAAAGGGAAAACGGAAAGGAACTGAAACCTATCCTATCTCTTCCACTCGCCCAATAGATTCTCCCGTTCACGCTAATATAGCCATCACTGGCGGCGCAATGGGGGCCACATCCGCCTTCCACGAAGGCGGTGCGCATGTTGCTATCCGGACTGGTCAAATCGCTGGGACTCTTGCAGCCCATGGCCAATTGGAACAATATAATTCCCAATGGAAAAATGCAATAGGAACTGAAGTCCGCAGAAACGTTGCGTTTGCCAATCTCGTTCGCGGATTCAGTCCAAGTGATTGGGATGATGTATTCCAAATTACCAACAGGGTTCTAGATGGAGACGACACTAGCTCTATCTTATCTGCACTCCAGAGGGCAGGTGTTGGGGGTTTCAAACTTTTAAGTGCTTACAAAAAAGAAAAGTTCAAACTTCGGAATGGGCGTTATGTGCAAATAGCCGAATCAGATTATCAACCCCTCTGATATCTCCTTAACATGAACATTCCCCCTAAAAAAATACCTGCCAATTCCTCCAATTCTATGTTGGATTTATACACTCATTATGGTAGGAATCACCGTTTCCACATTTTTTGCGGGATACTTGGAACCCTTCTCGGACGCTTTTCTGGTCTACTCCCTGCATTTTTCTTAGGTCTAGCAATCGATCTAATCTTCTTCGATCAGAGTCTCCCCCCTTCTCATGCATTTTCATCCCAACTTGAATCATTTTCTCCCTCTTCGATTCTCATACTTTTTTCTGTAATAATTGCACTGTCATTTTTTCTTGGAGCAGTTGCCATGTGGATTGGAGACCGAGGTTGGAATGCGTTCGCCCAAGAAATTCAACACGCGCTTCGAACAGATGCCTACGATGCTTTGCAGGCTTTATCAATGAGTTTTTTTGAGGATTCTAGAACTGGGGAGTTATTGAGTATAATCAACAATGATGTCAACCAATTAGAAGATTTTCTTAGTACTAGTTTTAGCGATGCACTCCGACTTGTAGTAATGGTCATTGGAGTGGGTTTAATTCTTTTTTTACTTAATCCCGAACTCACTATCATCGCAATGTTCCCAGTTCCTATAATTGCAATTTTGGCCTATTTATTTGTTAGGAATATTCATCCAAAATACGTCGCAATGAGGTCTAGTGTTGGGGGATTGTCATCGAGGCTAGAAGACAATCTTAGTGGGATCGAAGTAATTAACACAGAATCTACCAAACCATATGAAAAAGGTAGAGTTTCTGATTCTTCTTCCGAGTATTACAATACCAATTGGGCAGCAATCTCGACCCGGATAAAATTCTTCCCCATGGTGACTATCATTACTGGCATTGGATTTGTGTTAACTTTCACTGTTGGTGGACTCTGGGTCCTTTCTGGTCCTCCTCTAGGCTTCAGTCGCCCCCTAACCCCTGGAACTTTTGTAACTTTCGTCATTTATGTCCAACAATTTGTTTGGCCAATTGCCCAATTTGGACAAATAGTTAATACGTATCAGCGTGCCAAAGCATCGAATTCTCGTATATTTGGTTTGTTGAAACAATCCCCCTCTGTCGTAGACTCTCCCAAAGCAATTGATTTCTCACCCCTAAATGTGAATCTCAACTTCAATCAAGTTTCTTTCCGATACCCATCTCTTGAAAACTATGTCCTAAAAGACATCTCTTTCCAATTGGAAAAAGGAGAAACATTAGGTGTTGTTGGGGCTTCCGGAAGCGGAAAAACTACTCTTGTAAAACTTCTCGCACGTCTATACGATGTCAATGAAGGATCAATATGCATAGAAAATAAAAATATTCAAGAAATAACTCTATCTAGCCTTCGAAAATCTATCGCATATGTTAGCCAAGATAGCTACCTATTCTCCGGAACTCTCCGTGAAAATATAGAATATGGGCAAAAAAATGTCACTGAACAACAGATAATAGAAGCAACAAAAACCGCACGAATTCACGAATTCATTTCCACTTTGCCAGATGGGTACGACACTGTAATCGGAGAACGTGGCGTGACCCTATCCGGCGGACAAAGACAAAGGGTGGCATTGGCCCGGGCATTGATAAAACAATCCCCAATTTTTGTAATCGATGAGGCA
>Ga0114932_10000486_pt1 | contig 47399 bp, 30 predicted proteins | sample 2SBtaG_2_FD_87286 | JGI IMG/M metagenome (GOLD analysis project Ga0114932, IMG submission 87286) | Deep subsurface microbial communities from Kolumbo volcano to uncover new lineages of life (NeLLi) - 2SBTROV12_ACTIVE470 metaG | ecosystem: Environmental > Aquatic > Marine > Volcanic ...
ATTTGTTGTTTCTATGGCAATAAATAAATATATTTCCATCACACTAAAGAAAAATATCTTAGAGGACCATATAAGACTTCAATACTTAAAAACTGAAATAGTAAACTCGCCAGAAGAATTGGTCCATGAAAGAGCCAGAGAAGCCCTTATCCTTCATGGCATTAAAAAAGGCATCGAAATATCCAGCATAGCAGATCTTCCAGCACAAGGAGGTCTAGGCTCTTCAGGGAGCTACCTAGTTGCGCTTCTCACTGCAATAAGGAATCATAAAAGGCTCTCCTCTGACCCCGAAACAGTCGCTGAAGAAGCCTGTGATATTGAAATAAATAAACTTCAAGAACCCGTAGGCAAACAAGACCAATACATATCAGCTTTTGGGGGTCTCAAGAGTTTAGAGATATCGAAAAATGGACATGTGAAAGTAGAAAGCTTGGGTCTATCAGAAAACGACATAAGAGACTTACTCTCTCCAATTCATGTTTATTATACTGGAGTGCTTAGATCTGCATCTGAAATCCTAAAAGAGCAATCCAAATGCAGCCAGAAAGTAGAAGATAGTTTAATTCGCATAAAAGAAATAGGCCACTCAATTAAGAAGGCTATCCAAACAAGAGACTTCGACAAGTTTGGACTGTTAATGGATGAGCACTGGAAGTTCAAAAAATCCTTATCATCTAAAGTTACATTATCTGATATGGAGTTGCTATACGAACACGTTAAAAAAGAGTACGGTGTTTTGGGCGGTAAAATAATTGGTGCGGGTGGAGGAGGATTTATAATGTTGTACGCCCCTCAAAAAGGACGAGAGCTTCAAGAATTTATGACCTCCAAGAGTATGCCTAGATTGAATTACGATTTAGACTATCTCGGCAACAGAACGATAGCGAATTTTGGCTAACATGATTGTATCTAAATGCTCAACTAGAATTTCACTTGCAGGAGGGTCTACTGACCTTCAACCGTTTCTAGATAAATATGACTATGGCAAGGTCATAAGTTTTCCTTGCGATATTTTCAGCTACATAACCTTGTTTCAAGATAAGTATGGGTACAATAAACAAAAAAGATATATTGTAAATTATACTAAAAGAGAGGAGGTGGACGAGTTAAAGGATATTAAAAATGACATAGCTAGAGTAGTTCTAGAATATTTTAATTGTAAACATATTACTCTGAGTTTTCATTCAGACGTTTTTTCTGCTGGCTCCGGATTGGCCTCATCTACAGCATATTTGATCGCATGTATAAAGAGTGTTTCCCTCCACATGGGTAAGCTTCTTTCTCATTATGAAATATGTGATCTAGCTTTAGAACTAGAAAGAAAGTTTAACCCATTAACCGGATATCAAGATGTGTACGGTTGTGGATTGGATGGTTTTAAAATGATGACCTTCCATAAAGATGGATTAGAAGACGTACATCAGTATAATATACATTTTTTAAATTCATTTGATATCTACTTAAGGCCAACGGGCATAACTAGAAATTCTACTGAAATTTTATCATCTGTAGACGTTGATAAATCAAAAGAGCAAATTCAACTAGTTGACGATTTGAGCAGGTCAATAGAAAGAGTTAATACAGGTAGGTTTCTTACTATAATAAATCGCTCTTGGTATATTAAAAAGCTAACCTCGCCCCTTATAACTGAAAATGAAAAAATACAAACCATAGATGAAGAATTGGCTAATGATGATGATGTATTAGCCCATAAATTGTGCGGAGCAGGAAACGGAGGGTTTTTCTTACTGTTTAAAAACAAAGAATCTAAACAAAACCCTTTAGATATAAAAATAAAACCATTTGAAAGCCCACTGTCTTATAAAGAATTATGAAATACTGTTTTGATATAGATGGAACAATCTGCTCGACAGATGATTCACGCGATTACACAAAGGCTTCCCCATATCAAGATATGATAGATGAGGTTAATTCTCTTTATGAGAAAGGGAATGAAATTACCATGTTCACCGCCAGAGGCTCTTCTTCGGGGATTGATTGGCATAAGTTAACGGTCTCCCAACTAGAAAATTGGGGAGTGAAATATCATAAATTAATAGACCAAGGTAAACCTTCTTGGGACTTGTTTATAGATGATAAAGCCCTCAATGCAGAAGACTTTAGGAAAAAACTTAATAAGAAGGTTGGATTTGTGGCAAGCTGCTGGGATCTACTTCACGCTGGACATTGCCTATTTTTAAAAGATGCAAAATCTCAATGCGATCATTTAATTGCGGGACTTCAGACCGACCCCACTATTGACAGGCCTGAGAAAAATAAACCTATCCTGTCATTTGAAGAAAGAAAAATTTTAATAGAGTCAAATAGGTACGTAGATGAAATAATGGTTTACGAGACTGAGAAAGACCTACAAAAAGCCCTAGAGAATATACGCCCAGATGTCAGAATTCTTGGTAATGATTACTACCAAGTAGACACAGGAGGGCCAGCTTACTTTACCGGAATGGGAACCGAAAAAGAAATATACTACCACGACAGAAAATCTCACGGTTGGTCATCAAGCGGCCTAAGAAAGAGGATATTTGAAGCAGAACTTAATAAATCTTGAACATATTCATACATTCTGAAACTGACGAGCTTAGAAAATCTTTTGTAGATTTTAAGCATAAAGTTTTCTCTACTAGTTGTGAGGGGTGGTCTAATATAAAATATGATCTATGCTATATAGAAGAATGCGGAAGGTTTGAACCGAGACTTCTTTCAATGTCTTGTTTTTCGAATGCTGTAGTTTTTTACAAAACTCATGACTCTGTAGTTAGCCAAAACGAAAACTACATGCATGAAAACGGGCATTTAATTTTTACTTCTAACTGTGATAGCCATAAACAAAAAAAGTTTAACTGGCTTAACTGGTACTCTAAGGTTTTTGATGTAAATAAAAACAGCGAGCTATGTGAAGTAGACTCAATAGACAATTGCTCCTTAGAAGAAGTGATCAATTCAAAATTTTTAATTATAAAATCGCCCCCAACAAGCGTTTCTAAAATTTTGTTCCAAGCTGCGGCTGCAAAGACTTTTATAATATGTAAATCTCCCAAAGACGAAGATGTATTCAAGTCTGCGTTTGAGAATAACGAACATATAACTTATTTTAATAATGAAAAAGAAAAAGACCTAAGATACAAGGTTAACTCGTTAAGCGACGAAGACTATAGAGATATAACCTCAAGGGCGCTTGAGAAAGTCAAAAAGTTTCATACGCCATCAGAACGATGCAAAGAGATAATTAAAATATACAAGAAAAAGGTCAAAAAAAGATCTAATAATTGACACACATTTAAAACCAAATTAACATAAACAGATGAAATCATTAGTTACTGGAGGAGGAGGCTTCATAGGGTCACATATCGTAGACAAGCTCATAGAAAAAGGCCACGAAGTAATTTGCGTAGATGACGAGTCAGCGGAGTCAAATGACGAATTTTTCTATAATGAAAAAGCTAAAAGCTTAGTTGCGGATATTACCGACCAACAGAAAATTGATGAAATTTTTAAGACCGAAAAACCTGATTACGTTTTTCACTGCGCGGCAGAATCAAGAATTCAGCCAACCTTAGAGAGACCCCAAAGAGCTTGCATGGTTAATTTCGTTGGTACTTGCAACTTACTGCAAGCCTCCAGAATGAACGGAGTTAAAAGATTAATGTATTCTTCAACTTCTTCTGGCTACGGCTTAATTAACGAGCCCCCGTTGGTAGAAGATATGCCGCGAGATTGCCTCAACCCATATTCTGTCACTAAAGTTGCAGCAGAAGATCTTTGTAAAATGTATTCTTCTCTCTGGGATTTGGAGACCGTCACCTTTAGATACTTTAATGTTTACGGTGAAAGACAGCCAGTCAAAGGTCAATACGCCCCAGTAGTCGGAATATTCCAACGCCAAGTCAAAGATGGCCAATCGATGACCATTGTGGGAAGCGGAGAACAAAGAAGAGACTTCACTCATGTTCAAGATGTTGTTCAAGCGAACATGCTTGCTATGGAATCAGAGAATAAAGAAGTGATCGGAGAAGTGTTCAATGTCGGAACTGGTAAAAACCATTCAGTCTTAGAGGTCAGCAAACTTATCGGAGAAGAAGCCATCCACATTGCAGAGAGGCCCGGAGAAGCAGATAGCACACTTGCCGACATCTCAAAAATCAAATCCATGCTTGGCTATGAGCCAACAATTGAATTAGAGGACTGGATCGCCTCGAAAAAATAATGACAAAAGATTCTAAAATATATGTTGCTGGCCATAATGGAATGGTTGGCCGTGGGATATGTAATTCTTTAGCTGAAAGAGGTTACAATAATATTGTTACCGCAAGCTCAACTATCGTTGACTTGACTATCCAAAAAGAAGTCAATGAATTTTTTCAGGACCATGAAGGTTTTGATGTAGTTATTGATTGCGCTGCAAAGGTTGGAGGCATACACGCTAATAATACTTACAGGGCCGACTTCATATATAGAAATCTACAAATTCAAAATAATTTAATTCACACATCTCACCTTTGGGATGTCGAAAAACTCCTTTTTCTTGGTAGCTCATGTATTTACCCTAAATTCGCAGAGCAACCGATAAAAGAAGAGTACTTACTTACCTCTCCACTAGAGTATACCAACGAGCCATATGCTATAGCTAAAATAGCTGGCATAAAAATGTGCGAGAGTTACCACAAACAATACGGAAGAGACTATCTATCTGTTATGCCATGTAATCAATATGGCCCATATGATAATTTTCATCCCGAAAACTCTCACGTATTGCCAGCCTTATTGAGAAGGTTTCACGAAGCGAAAGTTAACAATGACCCAGTTGTTCAAGTCTGGGGTACAGGCAAAGCTAAAAGGGAATTTATGCATGTTGACGACCTAGCTGACGCATGTGTATTTCTTCTAGAAAAAGCTAACATAGCGTCTATATATGATGAAAAAATTTCCCATATAAATATAGGCAGCGGTGTTGAGCATTCTATAGAAGAATTAGTTTGCACTATAAAATCAACAGTAGGCTATAAAGGCGAAATAGTTTTTGACCTATCTAAACCAGATGGAACCCTGAGAAAACTAATGTCTTCCACTAGAATAAGAAATTTAGGGTGGGAACCAAAAATAAATCTAATCGATGGATTAAAATCAACCTATGAATGGTATTTAGATTCAGAACAACAAGGCACTTTAAGAGAGATATGAACAAAAAAGTTTTAGTCACAGGAATACTTGGTCAAGACGGTGCTAATATGTGCGAGTACCTTCTTAAAGAGATTGGGGATGTTAAGGTTTTTGGAATGATCCGTAGATCATCAAACCCTAATTTTTCAAATTGTTCGGAATTTATAGACCATCCTGATTTTCAATTAGTTTACGGTGATTTAGTAGACGAATTTAGCATCGCCAAATTAGTGCAAGAGATACAGCCAGATTACTTCATTAATTTTGCTGCGAATTCTTTTGTAGGGTGCAGTTGGGATATGCCCATGCAAGTATTTGATACCAATGCTGTTGGGGTAATGAGATGCTTAGAAGCTGTAAGGACTTACCAACCTAAATGTAAGTTTTACAGTGCTGGATCTAGTGAAGAGTTTGGTGACGTTGACTATTCTCCACAAGATATGAAGCACCCCTTAAAGCCAAGAAGTCCATATGGCGCTTCTAAATGCGCTGCAAGACATTTGGTTAAAGTCTATAGAGAGTCCTATGATCTATACGCTGTTCATGGAACTTTGTTCAATCATGAAGGGACTAAAAGAGGTGAAGAGTTTGTAACTAGGAAAATCACTAAAGGTGTTTCTAGAATAAAAAAGCAAATAGAAGCAAATGGACACATAGATCCAATAGAACTTGGCAATATTTACGCCAAAAGAGACTGGAGCGACAGTGAAGATTTTATAAAAGCCGTATGGCTTATGCTGAACCAAGAAACACCTAAAGATTACTTGCTTGCAAGCGGGGAAACTCATACAATCAAAGAGTTCGTAAGCATAGCTTTTCAGATAGCGGGAATAAGTGGTAACTGGTCAAAAGGAGAAGACGACCCACTTACTGAAAAGTTCTACCTCAACTCCCAAGTTGGGGAAGTGTTAGTGCAAATAAGCGAAAAATACTACAGGCCAGCAGAGGTAGACCTGCTTTTAGGAGATGCAAAAGAAATTAAAGAAGAGCTCGGATGGACCCCAGAAGTATCGTTTAGACAACTTGTTGCAAAAATGGTTAAGTGGGACATTGAACAAGCGTGATCAGTATCTATACATGCTGCACAAGTTCTTGGATAAAGAGGCGGAAGTAAATTACCCCAAACAGTTCAAAATAGCCAAGGGTCTGGTTGAGGAATACGGCTTTTACTTCTTTATAATAGTAGATTGTCACTTTAAACCTTTTTGTTTATCGTACTTCCTTACTGAAGAAGGTAAGTCTATCCTAGTTAAAAGATTTAAGTATATTGCTCTTGACTTAAACAGGTCTAAAAAGACTACAGTGGGAGATTCTAAGGTGGGCAAGGACAAAAAAATTAAAAATACAAAACGTAAATTCCTTAATTTTAAAAAGTACTAAATCATGCCAAGAAAAAAGAAAGCAACAGCGGAAGAGGTGGAAGGCTCATCGATAAATCAACTAGGAGACTTGCTAAATCAGTATTCAGACGACCATTACAACTTCAAAGAAGACGTATACTATAAAGTAAGCACCGGAAGCCTAATTTTAGACATTAGAACCGGAGGAGGGATTATGCCCGGACTCCATAGATTTTGCGGAATCAACGAAGGAGGTAAAACTTCCGAAGCTTTAGAAGTCATGAAGAACATGCTTACTAAAGTTGAAAACGCAAAAGCAGTCTACGTTAAATCTGAAGGCAGACTAGATCCAGAAATGGAGAAAAGAACTGGGATAAAGTTTGTTAAAAATGCCGAGGAATGGAAAACTGGAACATGTTTTGTTCTTGAATGCAATGTGTATGAAACAGTTTTTAAAATCATAAAAGCTCTTATATCTGATAATCCAGAAAATATAAGGTATGGGATTATAATTGATAGCGTAGACAGCTTGATACCAAAAGGAGACTTAGAAAAAGACCTAGACGAAGCTACTAAAGTCGCAGGAGGAGCACTACTAGCATCTAAAATCATGCAAAGAATATCGCTAGACATGTGTAAAGGTGGTCATATTATGATTTTAATAAGTCAAGTAAGGTCAGATATTCAGCTAGACCCTTATGCTAAAAAAACGTTTAAAAACACTAGTGCAACCGGAGGTAACGCACTAATGCACTACGCTAACTTTATTTTTGAGTTTGAGGGTCGGTACAACAAGGACTTGATCCTTGAAAAACCAAATGAAAGATACGACCCAATAAAAAATAAGATACTGGGTCACGAAGCAAAAATCACAGTCAAAAAATCTCCTAATGAAAAAACCAACACGATTATAACATATCCAGTTATGTACGGTAGAGTAGGCGGCAACAGCGTATGGAGAGAAAGAGAGATTAGAGACTTGATGTTCGAGAACGGCCTCTTAACCAAGTCTGGAGCTTGGGTAACTGTAAGTCCAGAGGTTATCGAGCAAATGACTCAAGAAGGCATTGAAATGCCTGAAAAATTCCAAGGCAGAGATTCTATCTTAGATTTCATGGAAAAAAATGAAGGTTTCGTTGATTATTGGTACGACAAATTTAAAGAGGTTTATGTCGCATGATGCTAAGACTGTACAGTGTCACTGGCAGACTTATCTCGAAAAATGTAAATAAGTATAAAATAAAATGGGAGAAACCTTCTAGGTCAAAGCTGCAATTCAGTGTTAAGCAATTTCTTAAGAAGTACTGGAAATATCAGGTATGCTTTGAAGAATTCCCTGTTTATGGAACTAAAATGTCCGTAGACTTAATAAATTTTACAAAAAAAATAGCAATAGAAGTAAATGGGCCACAGCATAAGGAGTTTAATAAATTCTTCCACAATAACTCAAAAGCGAATTATTTAAATTCAATCAGAAGAGACTGGGAAAAGACAGAGTGGCTCGAAAAAAATGGATTTACCTTGATTGAAATAGAGCATGATGAAGTTAAAAATTTATCTTTAGAGTTTATTGAAAAAAAATTCGGTGTGTCAATCAACTGATTAGTGTAAATAATAACGTGGAAAAAAATTTTAAATTTCCTCCTCAAATACTAGAAAACATAAATGAATGTTCCAACGGGGGGTACGTTCTCTTTAACTTTGACGACCAAGGTCGCCCAAAAGTTTTCTCTAATGCCGACACTCCAATGTGTGCGATGGCTTTGCAAATGTATATATCAAATTGGAGTAAAACTCTAGAAACCTACAATCTTGAAGCATCGGTAGAAGAGATGATCAATGAAGATCCTCCCGATGACGGACAAGAAGAGGTTTAGCTTGACCATCAATCCCACCAGAGTTATCTTCGTTGTTTACGAAGAAATACAATGGAAATATATTCGATACAGACAGAGAAGAGGGTTCTAGGAGGCATAATAAATCATCAAGAAGTTTTTCCAGATTTAGATATATTTTTAACTCCAGAACATTTTTTTAATGAAGTTCATAGTACAATTTATATGGTCATCAAGTCGTGCTTAAGTGAAGGCGACAAGATAGACAAAATTGTACTGGCAAATAAAATTAAAGATATCGGCGTTTCGTTTAAGGACGACATAGATATTTTTGATTATATCGAAGATCTTTCTTTTACTCAGGTAACAGAGAAGGGTACTATCGAAAACGCTGAAACGCTTCATCAAATAAGAATGCGGCGAGATCTGAAGCAGGTTCTTAAAGGGTGCATAAATGACCTAGAGACACCGAAGGAAAGAACGTTCGACGACATAGTTTCCACTCTTGATGGAAGCTTGAATTCAGAGATATCTAAATATGGCTTTGATAATGAGCCAGAAGATCTTTTTGATGATCTAGAAGAAGTCACAGAAACCTCCGGTAATGACCCAGATGAAGATACTGGCTTCCTTACACCATACTCTGAATTTAATCGCTTATACGGCGGTTTGAGGCCCGGAAACCTATATGCTATAGCTGCTCGCCCCGGTCAAGGAAAGACGACTTTTTTAAGTTATCTTGGGCTACATACTCATATATCTAACCCATCAAAACCTAAAGTTCTTTACCTCGACACGGAGATGTCAAAAAAAGAACTACAGATGAGAATCTTAGCTAGTCTCTCTGGAGTACCCGTTTGGCATATTGAAACTGGTAATTGGCGGAAAGACCCAATGAAAGTAAAAAGCATAAGGGAAACTTGGCCAAAGATTAAAGATTTCTCAATGGACCACTATAGGGTAGGAGACAAAACTGTAGAGCAGATCATATCTTTCATCCGTAGGTGGTATTACAAAAACGTTAAAAGAGGTGAGCCAGCATTAGTAATTTATGATTATTTAAAACTCACCGGAGAAAGCATTACTAAAAACTGGGCAGAGTACCAAGCTATTGGCGAAAAAGTAAGTAAGCTAAAAAAAATATCAGAAGAACTTAACTGTGTTGTTTTTACAGCAGTTCAACTAAATAGAACAGGGGAAAACAGCAGGTCTGGCTCAGTAGATGACTCTTCAGCAATAGCTCAATCAGATAGGTTGCAGTGGTTCGCCTCTTTCGTAGCCATCTTCAGAAGGAAATGGCCAGAAGAGATAGCGGCAGATAACGTTTACCACCCAAATGGCCAGCTTGCTATTGATTTTGGTACTCATAAATTAATACCGTTAAAAACAAGGTTCCAAGGAAAAGACGCTGCTGGGCATCACGACCTTTTACTCAGGAACATAAACGGCAATCAAAGATGGGTTTCCAACTTCTTAAACTTCTCCGTAGATAACTTTACAGTCAGAGAACATGGATCTCTCGAAAACATAATCGAGCATGAAAACGCACAACACGAAATAGATGATCAAGCCGAAAATGACGGTCAGCTTGAAATCTAATGGAAAATCTAAGGGAAATATTAGAATCTTTGGGGTATACCTTGTTCGACTTTGGCAAGGAGTACAGGGCTAGACCTCTGTATAGAAGCTCAGATAATAATACTGTTCTTAAAATCAACAAGAACACTGGCTGGTATACAGATTTCAAACTAAGAACAAGTGGCCCATTAGAAGAGTTGGTGCAGCTAACTCTCGGACTTAAAAATCCAGAAGAAGGCAAAAGCTACCTAAAAGGTAAGCTTGTCTTCAACAAGACAAAAAGAATCAAGCCAAAAGTAAAGACCTTAAAAGTATTCGACTCTGAAACTTTAAATTTACTTGAACAAGATTCCGCTTATTGGATAGGCAGAGGTGTAGATGAAGAAATTCTTAGCTTGTTTGGAGGTGGCGTAGCTAAAAATGGAAGAATGAAAGATAGATATGTATTTCCTATTTTTAGTTCAAGGCAAAAGCTTATAGGTCTTTCTGGTAGGTCAATATTGGGATCGAAAGACAAAAGACCCAAGTGGAAACACATGGGCAACAAATCAGAATGGAGATATCCGTTTCAATGTAATCTAGGGGTAGTCAGACAAAAGCGCGAGATTATTCTAGTAGAAAGCATCGGTGATATGTTGTCTCTTTGGCAAAATGGTGTTAAAAATGTAATGGTAATATTCGGTCTAGACATAAGTGTCCCACAGCTTAATACGCTGATAAGGCTAGACCCGCAAAGAATAATAATTTCCTTAAATAATGACAGTTCTAACAATAGCGCAGGTAATCAAGCAGCCGATAAGCTTAATTCGAAACTCAAAAAATATTTTGACTTTCATCAAATAATTACCTGCCTCCCTGATAAAGGAGACTTCGGAGAAATGTCTTCAGAGGAAATCGAAGAATGGAAAAATAAATGCGATGTCTGAAATAAAATTTTTATCTGCATCTAAAATTAAAACTCTAGAGAATTGCTCTCATCTTTATTGGGTAAAATATGGCTTAGGCTTGCCCGATAAAACTAACTCAGGAGCATTGAGGGGAACAGTCTGCCATAATGTATTTGAGTGCTTACTTAACCCTAGACACGAAAAGCATTTCAAGGCTATCAAAAATGGAGGATCGATAAAAAAATCCAAAGCAGTTGATAGATATGTATTATCGTACCTAAATAGGGTCGATATCGAAAAATATGGAGATACATTTCAATTTAATTATGAACTAGTAGATAAGATGATAGTCGTTGGGCTTAAAAATAACTTTTTTGGAGACAAAGGAGCTTATATAGAAAAGCCTGAGATAGGTTTTCAAATTAAAAATAAAAAACCAGCTTACAATATAAGAGGGTTCATCGATAAGCCAGTAGAGTACCCAGACAAAGGCGAGGTGGTAATTGTAGACTATAAATCCAGCAAAGGTAAATTTAGGGGAGAAGAACTTCATTCAAACGTACAGGCCATGATGTACTCTTTAGCTGCAAGAGAATTATGGCCTGACCTAGAGCCTTCGGTTGAGTTTTTGTTTTTAAGGTTCCCCAAGTCTCCATTGCAAAGGCTTAAATTCTCTAAAGACCAACTAGACGGATTTGAGTTTTATTTAGAGCAAGCAAATAAGGTAATTAACTCATTTACCGAAGAAGACGCTAAATCAAATTACGCAGCAGATAAAAAGAAGAATTCTTGGATGTGCGCGGCGGGTGCAACTTGGGTATGTCCATACAGAGATCCGTTTGAGTTCTTTTCTCTTGTAGATAAAAATGGGAAACAAATATCTAGCTCAATGAAGGACGATTTCAGCGAAGAGGATAGAAAATTGGGTTCGGTAAATAAAAAGACCTATGCTGGTTGCCCAAGATTCCACGATCAAGATATCTCTGGAACAAAAACCACAGCAGGAGATTTTGAAATCTCTTCCACTAAAGTTAATAAGGACAACGATATAGACTTGAACTCATTCAAATAGTCTGTAATTATCCTCTAAATGAATTCAATACCGCTTTTCAAAAGTCACTACTCAAAAGGTAGGAGTATACTGACCCTAGAAAAGCCAGACTCGGTAGATCCAAATGGGGCTCAATCAATAATTAAAATAGCCAAAGACCATAGGCTAAAAGAGCTTTTCTTAGTAGAGGACAATCCTAGCGGCTTTCTTCAAGCTTTCATAAATTGCGAAGAGCAAAACATACAACTTAATTTTGGATTAAGAATAACCATTGCTGGCAATATGCTTCAAAAAGATGAGGAGACTTTTGCCACTCAATCTAAATATGTCATTTTCGCAAAAAACAAAAGTGGCTACAAAAGGTTAATTAAGATTTACTCTAAGGCGGCAAAAGATGGATTTTATTATGAGCCAAGAATAGATTTTGACGAGTTAAGAAAATTTTGGAGTGAAGAAGACTTAACTCTCTGCATTCCATTCTACGATTCATACGTCCATAAGAACACTCTTCAATATTCTACATGTGTTCCCTGTTTTGATTTTTGCAACCCCGCTTTCTTTATCGAAGACAATAACATGCCTTTTGACTCTCTCATAAAAGACAGCGTAGAAAAAGCTACCAGCAAAAATAACGGTACAGGTAAAATACATGAAGTGATATATACTCAAACTATATATTACGACAAAACAGAGGATTTTAAGGCTTACCTCACGTTTAGATGCATAGATAATAGAAGCGCATTAGATAAGCCAAATTTAGATCACATGTGCAGCGATGAATTTTCTTTCGATAAGTGGTTAAAAACTAATAAAAGAAAAAGAAAACAAGATCAAAATCCTGATATTTTAAAATCAGAAACAACAGACTCAAACACTGTAATAGTTCTTAACGAGGAAGAGAAAAAGGAAGCTATTAAGTGGGGTAAAGCCCGAAGAGACACCAATTTAAATGGAGAGCTAAAAGACTCAAGTCACTCCGGTAAACCTATGGGCGGAGACTGGTTAAAGAATGACGTAATAGCCTGTGGTGCTGAAATTGCCGCTGCAAGATTCTTAGGAAAAAAGTTTACCGGCACTGTTAATACCTTTAATGACGCTGACGTTGACGATGGCTGGCAAGTAAGATGCACTGATTGCGGCCACGGCTCACTAATCATACGTCCGTGGAAAGACTGCAAAGGAGAAAAACTTAAAGACAAGTTTATCTTGGTGATCTATGAAGGCAATAAAACGTACAGGATGGCTGGCTGGAAACTAGGGGAGCAATGCACTAAAAAGAAATATTTAAAAGCTCCGAACAACGGTAAAGAAGCATACTTTGTGCCTCAGAAAGATTTAAATAAATGGACGGACATTTAATAAGATTTGACGAAGATAAGACTTTCGTTTTCATCGACTGCGAAACAGAAAACTTATGTCTCAACAGCTTTAATAATTTGCCTTGGCAAATAGCCATGATCAAAACCAAGGGTGGTCAAATACTTGATTCTAAGGACTACTATGTAGGTTGGGACAGAGATGTTAACGTAAGCGTTGAAGCAGCTAGGATAACACGGTTCAACCCCGTAGATTATGATAAAAGAAAAATAAAATTCGAAGAAATCTTTCCGACAATAGAAGACTGGCTAGATAATGCTGATTATATAGTTGGGCACAATATACTAGGCTTCGACATATACTTAATTAAAGATTTTTACAATTATGTCGGCAAAGACTATAGGCATTTAATGTCTAAAATTATAGATACAAACTGTATAGCCAGAGGTATAAAGTTCGAGCTCCCATACAGAACATCAGAAAATTTTTTAGAGTATCAATACAAATTAGTTCACGAAAGACGCAAAGGCATAAAAACTAATCTTACAGCTTTGGGCAGAGAATTTCAAATAGAGCACGACTATGATCGACTTCATGACGCTTTGGTTGACCTTGAACTAAATTTAAAGGTCTGGAATCAATTAAAGTATCAATTAGAGATGTAGCTACATCATTGGCTCTGGCTCTTGCTCTACTGAGCCCTTTATGTCTCCAGAGTTGAGAATCGAAACTTTCCCCCCTAAAAACCCATACTCCCTAATCGATGAGCCTACGGCTCCACCATTGATAGTTATTGAAGGTAATTGCATAACCTTACCTCTAACATCAACATTGTATGAATCTACAGTATGAGATTCCCCTAACTCTCCTGCGTCACCACCTTTTCCACCGGAACTTTTCCAACTATTTAACCAATGTACTACGCCACTATTAAAAGATACGTTGCTATAATTTGTTCTGTTACTTGCGTAAAGCGCGGCGTAATAAGCTCCGAATGAACTCGTTCTAGGAGGATATCCCGTCCTAATTGGGAAATATCCTATGTCAATTTGTGTTGCTTTACTAGTACGCAGTGGAGGATTATCCCAACGAGCGCTTTCGGGAGTCCAATTATAAGAAACAGAACCTCCACTCCCTCCCGTAAGCGTACTAATATCGCCCCCAGTAAAACCAGTTGGGTCTATGCTGCTACCAGATCCAAATTTTTCTGCCGTCGTCTGATGTCTGTCATAGGTTTTAGCAAAATTAAATCTAGGACTTGTTTCATAATCTATGGCGAAATTGGTAATATCAACAGCGCCACTTACCGATCTTCTTATGGGGTATCTCTCTTGCTGACCAACACCCCATGCGTTTAATAAAGATCCAAAAAAGTAACCAGATTTTATTATCTCCTTGTGGCTACCAAATCCCAATGTTCCTGCATTGGTTAATGGTAGAGCATTTTCATCAAAGCCGACTACAGTACCGTCTGTTGCATTATCGTTGGTGTGCCTAATGTGCATGAAGTTGTGCAACTTAGACAAACTACTTTCCCATATTATGTCAGATAAAAGCTTGGTCCATCTCACACTTAGACTAAGGTTATTGTCTATTACTGAAGCTACTTGATATGGACTATGGAGATTAAAATTTATAGAGCTTCGTCCTGCTTTCCCAAGCAAGCCGCCGCCGCCACCACACCCACCATGAAAAACCGCTCCAAAAATAGCTTGATCAACAGTTGGAAATAGGTTTTGCATAATTGGACCAATCAAGCCCGTATCGCCAAGCAATCCCCATCCCCCAACACGAGTGACACGGGTGCTTATATTACCGAATACATCGGTAGTGTAAAAAGTTGCAGCAGCGTTGCACCTCCAACCCCCTACCCAATTATTAGATGTATTAGCTACATGCAAGCCATCTCGCCCGATCCATGAATAATTTATTGACTTCCAATTTCCGGGCATGTGAAGACTTTGTTGAAATCTACCGTCTTGGCGAACAGTTTGGCCGAATAAAGAATAGTTAGCACTTGTTTGATTTCTACAGTGAAAAGCCATACCTCCGGGATATAGTTTTATCACTGGCATACCACCATGACCACCACCACCTCCCCCATATATTTTACCATTTTGGTTATCTATAGAAACTTGATTATAAACACGTATAGCATCGTTACCTTTTTTTCCATCTAATTGAGACCAACCTTTAGCGCTGTTAAGATAATCATTACTATTGATCGACTGGGCATTAACAGGCATAAGAGACCCGCCTCCTTGGCCCCCTAATCCATATATTTCTCCTCTGTTTATGATTCTAATTTTACTTGAAGGATCAAACCCCTTAATTACAAGTGGTCCAGTAATTTTTGCTCCAGAGTCAATTGTGACAGTTATACTAAAAGGCGTGGATTCTAATTGAACCAAAGAATAAACCGTATTATCAGCTATGTATTCTATTAAATTGAATCCTTTTAATGAGCCATCACCGCTCCGGACTAAATTTTGAGTTCCAACTGATTCATATTCTCCTGCTGGCACAATAACAGATAATACGATTGTATCCCCAGTGTGAACTATTTGCCATTGGCCATCTACTTTTTTGTATACATTAAGAGCTTCGGCCCAAGCACCTTCATGTTTTATATAAGGTCTACTTACCCTTGACCACTGGACTTCACCCGTGTCATTTAAATCATTTTTTACGTTTATTGACTTTAGAAATTTCATTTGCTTTAAGCAATGACGAACCAAAGATCTCCGTCATTCCCAGAGGCTGGATTTGGTGTAGCCACGCTAACAAAATGTTGACTATGGGCTCCATTGGATACCTCAGAAGGACTTAAGAAATGACTACCTAAATCCACACTTTGATTAGTGGGTGTGATAACAGAGCCGTCTACAGATATAGATTTTATAGGGATTGAAGAATCAGATATGAAAGAAGCACTAGCATTATTAGCCAAAGATAAGTCAATCCTTGGCGCTAAATCATAAGCAAATCCAGTAGGCGCTTGATGGCCATAAAGACTTTTTGTTGAGTCGAATGTAACTACGGAACCATCTACAGGAGCCTCGCCGCTCTTTAACCTAACTAAATTTACTTTCGAAAGTGCCATACACTTTATTTTACACTGGGATAGATAATCTTTGACTTTTTATTAAAAATTAGCCATTTTGAGGAAATGCCTTCATTGGATTATATATACGACTTATCCGAAAAACTTGAGGCTGAGAACATGGATTATATGATTCTAGCCCTCAGAGAAGGTAAAAAATCAGATAAAGTAGACGTTTTTTTAAATATAAAAAAGACTTCATCTAAAAAAGCCATACTAACAGTGCTTGAAGAGTTAGCTATTGACATAAAAAGTCAATTAAGGGATGATACAGACCTCGGTGGCCCAGACTTACCAAATGACGACGAACCTTTCTAATACAAAGAATTTCTCCAAAAAATTTACGAAAATAGATATGCCTCTCTACGGAGTAAGGCTTCCTAATTTCCAAATTGATTCAAATTTAAAACAGAAACACAAAGTCAGCGAAGATTGCTCAAATTATGATTTTTTAAGAGCGGTAGCTAGAGAGGGCTTTGATAAGCTTGATGTAGAAAAGGGGTCAGAATTACATCAAAAATATATAGATAGAGCAAAATATGAGCTAAAAATCTTAAACGACCTTGGATTTACCGACTATATACTGCTTGTATGGACAGTACTTAATTTTTGTAGGCAAAATGACATTGCTGTTGGTCTTGGTCGTGGATCTGCCGCTGGTAGCTTAATCCTTTACTTCATAGGCGTTACCGGAATTGACCCTATAAAATACGATTTGTTTTTTGAGAGATTTGTATCTAAAGCCAGAGCTAAAAAACAGGTAGTAGATGGAGTAACATACTTAGATGGCTCGCTTATGTGCGATATTGACGTAGACGTTTGCTACTACAACAGACAAAAAGTAATTAAACACTTAGAAGAACTTTTTACTGGTAAAACTTCAAAAGTTGTCACATTTAATACTCTAAGCGGTAAACTCTGCATGAAAGAATGCGGAAAAATTGTAGGCAGCAAAGAAGAAGCTGAGATGACTGAAGTCACCTCTCTTATCCCAAAAATATTCGGCAATGTAAGCAGCTTAACTGACGCATATGAAGAGGAAGAAAAATTTAAAGAATGGTGCGACCACAATGAATCTTCTTACAAAACCGCTTTAAAGTTAGAGGGCTTAATTAAAAACAAGAGCGTCCACGCCTCCGCCATTGCACTGACATACGACAAACTTGAAGATTGCTGTCCAACTGAACTTTCCTCAGATAAAAGCTCTGTAACGAGCTATGATATGAATTATGTGTCTATTTCTAATGTAAAATTAGATATACTAGGGCTCAGAAGCGCTTCGGTAGTTGATGATGCATGTAAAAGCATAGGTATTAAGATTGAAGACATAGACCTAACTAGTCCAGAAATCTATAGAAATTTACAAAACCTAAGAACCCCTCACGGCCTTTTTCAGATTGAGGCAGACACAAACTTTAAAGTCTGCCAAAAAGTAAAGCCTAAGAATTTAGAAGAATTGAGCGCTGTATTAGCCCTAGCTCGACCCGGAGCATTAGCTTACGTAGATCAATACGCCAATTATACAAATCACGGCACTTACGATGTAGTTCACCCTTTCTTCGATGACATTCTGGCAACAACTGGCGGGGTATGCCTGTATCAAGAGCAGATGATGAAAATGGCTCACAAAATTGGCTTTACTCTTGATGAAGCGGAAATTTTACGCCGAATTGTAGGTAAGAAAAAAGTAAAAGAAGTCAAAGAGTGGAAAAAGAAAATCTCTGAAAAGATTAAAGAAAATAATCTTGATAAAGATATTGGTGAAATGCTGTGGAAAGTGTTAGAGGATTCTGCAAACTACTCTTTCAATAAATCCCACTCAATCTCTTACGCTGCTCTAGCTGCAATTACGATCTATCTTAAATATAACTATCCAAAAGAATTTTATCTTTCGTTATTAAAGATGACTCGCAATGAGCAAGACCCAATAGAAGAAATATCTAAAATACATCAAGAGCTTTCTCATTTTGGCATACAACTATTACCGCCTCATCTACTCAAATCAGACATGGATTTTTGCATTGAGGGAGACAATATTAGATTTGGGCTTTTATCTATTAAAGGTATATCTGATAAATCAATTGAAAAACTGCAAAGTTTCAGAAAGAAATACTCCAATAAGTTTGAAGTATTTCAAGGTGCTCAAGAATCAAAAATAGGTATCGGAATATTATCTGCCTTAATTCAAGCTGGCGCATTGGAGTCAGAAGGCCAAACCAGAAGCCGAACAGTTCTTGAAGCTCAACTTTGGAATATCCTTACAAGCAGAGAAAGAAGAATAATTTCTAAATATACGCCTAAGTTTAATGAAAATTTACACGATACGCTTAAATATGTAAGTAACTTGACCGAAGATGGAGCTAAAGGGCAAACTAAGCCTGTTATAAAGGACTCAAGAAAAGAAACCATAAAGAAAAACTATGCTCCCTACAAAGAAATTTATGATATAAATAAAAAATCAGAAGATCTTGCCAATTGGTATTACGAAAAAAGTCTTCTTGGATTTAGTTACAGAAAATCGTTAAGAGAAATATACTCTGAAAAACGTCCTGATTTGTCCAGCATACTAGAAGTCGAAGACATGGACATGAATGAAAATGTGACCCTTGTAGTGACTATTAATGAACATAGAGTTGGGAAATCCAGAAAAGGAACCAAATATTACAGGGCAAGTATTTCAGATGAGACAGGCACGACAAACGTACTAGTTTTTAATGAAAAAATAGACGACATGAAGTCTTTAAACAATAATAAATTGCCTAAAGATGGAAATATAGCTATAGTAAAAGGTATTAAAAAAGACGATGCTATTTTCGCTGATGTCGTAGCAATCCAAGACCAAAAAATATATACAAGCTTGGCCAAACTTAAGTCAGACAGGAAAACTCTAGATTAAACTTGACTACAAACACCTAATCATAATATAAAAAACAAAAATGATTCAATTCTATAAACCGAACAAAAAAGTAACCGGAACTGCTTGCAGTTTCTCTTTCAATGAAGTCGAAGGTTCTTTCTGGGCAGAGTTAGTAAAACAAAAGTCTTGGGATGAATCTAAGCGAGTAGGTAGATTTCATAGCGATGCCGATAAAAAAGTAAAAGTTAAATTTTCTAGGCTTGAGATCTGCGACATGATTCACGCTCTAAAGAGTAATTCTGAGTTTTCAGCTTATCACTCTAACCCAAAGCAAGTTTGCCAAATTAAATTTGCTCCATTTTTCAACAAGGAGAAAGTGCAAATGGGCTTCTCTATTGGCGTAAACAAAGAGGCGAAAGACGACTCTACTAATAAACAATTCTTTTCAATTGGGTTTAGGTTTAATGAAATGGAAGAGCTATTGCTTTGGTTTCAATATGCCGTAAATTTGGACTTTGAAATCAAAAGAAAAGCAAGAATCAAAGAGTATTCTAAAAAGAAAAAAGAATCTCAAGCTCAACAAGAGCCTCAACAAGAGCCCGAACCTGCAAAAACACAAACCGACGACGACTCTGATATTTGGTAATGTCTAAAAAACTGAAGGTTTTATTTCAAACCGACTCATCTTTAGCAAAGACAGGCTTTGGCAGAAACGCCAAGGCCGTCTTGTCTTATTTGTATAAAACAGACAAGTATGACTTAGTTCATTACTGCTGCGGTACAAATTACTCAAATTCAGAGCTAAAAAGAACACCTTGGAAATCTGTAGGGTGCTTACCCGATAGCCAAGAAGAAGTAAATCAAATCAATAGAGACCCAAATTTAGCTAGATTAGCTGGATACGGAGCCCACTACCTTGACAGGGTTATCAAAGAAGAGAAGCCTGATGTTTATATAGCAATTCAAGATATATGGGGAGTAGATTTTGCAATAAAAAAAATCTGGTTTGATAAAGTAACTCCTGTTATATGGACCACATTAGACTCGCTGCCAATCCTACCAAGCGCAGTAGAGGCAGCAAAAAGACTAGATAATTACTGGATATGGTCTGACTTTGCGACAAAGGAGCTAAACAGGGCTGGCTACAAGCAAGTTAAAACAATGCAAGGAGCCATAGATCCGACATTTTTCTATAAGCTTGATAAAGATAAAAAGCAATCCCTTAGAAAAAAATTCGGCATAGACGAAAAAGCCTATGTTGCTGGGTTTGTATTCCGAAATCAATTAAGAAAGTCAGTTCCAAATCTACTAGAGGGCTTTAAAAAGTTTCTTAATAAGAATAAAAATTCTAATTCATATTTACTACTGCATACAAGTTGGGCAGAAGGATGGAACATCCACAGAATGGCTGATGAATATAAGATAGATAAGAATAGAATCTTAACTACTTATGTTTGCAAGTCATGTAAAGACTACCAAATAAAGCCATTCACTGGTCATGATCAAAAATGTCCTTATTGTGGAGACGAAAAAGGCATGGTTACTACTGGTACTGGCTTCGGGGTAACTGAAAAGCAGTTAAATGAAGTCTATAATCTCATGGACGTTTACGTTCACCCGTTTACGTCAGGAGGCCAAGAGATACCGATACAGGAAGCTAAACTAGCAGAACTTATAACGTTAGTGACAAATTATTCTTGCGGTGAAGACATGTGTGTTGATGGCTCTAGCTCTTATCCTTTAGATTGGACAGAATATAGAGAGCATGGAACAGAATTCAGAAAAGCGTCCACCAAACCAGAATCAATCGCCGCACAATTAGACAAGGTTTACAACCTTCCAAAAGGCAGGAAAACAGAAATGGGAAAGAAGGCAAGGCAGTGGACTATTGAAAGGTTTTCGGTTGACTCCGTTGGGGGCAGAATTGAGCAATTTTTAGACTCATGCGAGCCCACTACTTATGAATTCGATCTACAAGAAGAGGAAAGAGATCCAAACTTCCAAGTTCCAGAGATTGAAAACGATAGTGATTGGCTTACTTGCATGTATCACAATATCTTGAAGATGAAGCATGTAGACCCTCAAGATGATGGCCATAAATACTGGATGCAGGAGCTTGCTAAAGGCGCTACTAGGCAGACCGTGGAGGATTACTTCAGGAAAGTAGCCAGTAAAGAAAATCAAGATATTAAAAATAAAAATACCACTCTTGATTCGCTGTTAGATAAAGACGACGGCAAAAGACTATTGTATATTATGCCTGAAAGCGAGCAAGATGTCTTCATGTCAACAAGCTTACTTAAATCCATATCTGAAGAATATAAAGAGTATAAAATATACTTTTGCACAAAACCTAACTACTTTGGTATTCTTGATGGTAATCCTTATATCCATAAAATAATCCCCTATAATGACCAAATGGAAAACTTTAGAGGTCTTCAAGGCGTAGGGGATCATAAAGGGTACTTCGACATCGTTTTACAACCGTATATTACTACACAAAGGACTCCCACTTATTCAAGGAATGGAGAGGATAGAGTTGTATATAAAGACCTTAAATATCAATAAAGATATGCACTTAGTAGAATCCTACGCAACTAATTGTGGAGTAAAAATCCATGAGCCATACATATATGAGAAGTTTTTTCCTCTAGACTTCGATAAGTATATTACTTTCTGCAACTCAAATATTCCCTCTCAGGACTATGATTACTGGGGAGATGTTATAGTCATTCTAAAAGATGAGCTAGACAAGCAAGGAATTAAGATCCTGCAAATGGGCAACTCAGACTCTAAAAAACCCAATCATGTTTTTTCTGCTTGTGGCACGACGAACAAAAATCAAGATGCGTATTTAATTAAAAATAGCTTATTGCATTTTGGAGTTGATGGATATTTAAGTCAACTAGCTGGGTACTATGATAAAAAGTTAGTTTGTATATACTCAAATAACTACAAGAATGATGTTAAGCCGTATTGGGGTGATTCAGGCAATCAGATACTAATTGAAAGCGATAGAGGCGGCAGAAAGCCTTCTTTCGCTGCTCAAGAAAATCCCAAGACCATAAACTTCATAAAGCCAGAGCAAATAGCTGAATCTATCTCAAAACTTTTAAATTTAAAATATGATTATTCATACCGGACACTTGATTCAGGATTAAACTACATTAATAAAATAGTCGATAGTGTACCAAATCAAGTAGTTAGCAGTTCTTCGCTGAATATAGCTAATCTAATAGTTAGAATGGACTTTTTGTTTAATGAAGATAACTTGTCCGAACAGCTTGATGACTGCGTTTGCTCCATAGTCACGACAAAGCCAATAAGCAAAGACCTTCTTTTGAGTAAGAAAAATAAAATCAAAGAAGTCATATATTTTATCGAAAAAGATAATGACCCAGAGTTCATAGAGTTTTTACATCACAATGGAATAAAATTCTTAATGATGACCGATTTGCCTGAAAAAGAACTCGACCCCCTTAAAATTGACTACATGGACTACGGAATAATCCATGAAAGAAAAGTTCCAGACTTCTCAGAATACAAAAAATTAAAAGACTTGTATTTCAAATCCTCTAAGCTTACTCTTAGCAACCAGAAGATGTATCTTAGCAAATACCATTGGAAGAATGATATACCCTCTAATGGCCACGAAGATACAGCCCAAGCATTTGACGATGAAGATTTTTGGATAGAGTCTGATTACTTCATGTTACTACAAAAAACAAATATATAATATGCCAAGAAAAGCTGCCCCCAAAGTCAAAAAAATCGAGAGAGACAGTAATGGCCTTGTTAAAGGTATCGACTACACAATCAATGAAGAGGGATTTGTTGATTGGAGAAAATTAATTAATCATGATTTTCTTGTCCCTATGGATTCAAAAAATAAGGATAAGAACCCTGATGATTTAAATGATAAAGAGCTACTTGTTTTACTCCACGGATATAAAGAGCTTGCTCAGATTAGAGGCTACAAAAGCGTTGAGTATACGGTTACAAGCCCTTCCCCTGACTATGTGATTGCCACATGCAAAATTCGCTGGAATCCCAACTTTGAAACAGAAGGCGAAGAAGTAGTGTTCTCTGGCATTGGAGACGCATCTATTTCTAATACAAATAAACTAACTAGGCATTTTTTAGCTGCCACAGCAGAAAATAGAGCATTTGTACGCTGCGTTAGATCTTTTCTTAGGATTAATATTCTCGGCAAAGATGAGCTTGGAGACGCTAAAATAACCGTGCCATTTAATGCAGATGCAGAGCCTCAAGGAGAGAAAAATGACCTTACTAACCCAAGACATATACTTTCCAAACTCATGAACGATACAGGTATATCTTTCGATGAGGTTAAGCAGAGGCTTGTTTCAGAAGGCGTTGAGGCTGAAAAATTTGGTTCGTTAGATGACGTTCCAAATTTAAAAGTTTTTGAATACATTCCTAAACTAAAAGCCCTGAAAGAGAAATTAGTGGAGGAACAAGCCGAGGCGAAGGAACAGGCTAAGTAGCTTACCAGCTACCTAGCGCTGTCCTTCTCCACCCTGCACCGCTTACCTTGATATACAGGTAATTAGAGTCATAAGCGACCTGTCCTGTTTCTCCATAGGTATCAGATGAGCTAGTAGGTATACTTCCGGTGTACTCATATCTGAGTACGCCGTGTATTAACGTATCTCCCGTAACTTGATCAAGGGTTACGTCACCATTAATCTGAAGAGTGCCGTAACTTATTACGTCATCATTAATTGTTGGGTTAACAAATGTGCCTTGAGAACCATTATTAAGATTTAAATCTTGTTGGATTGTTTGGACATTTGAGAATGTACCACTTGTTACGTTTACATCTCCGGAGATTGTAAAGGCTTCACCAGAGAAGTTTACATTGCCTCCAGTTACATGGAATGACCCCCCAGATACTGCCTCTATGTTGGTTGCGCCAGTATTTATGTTATAAACTACTCCGCTTTGAGATATCCCAGTAATAAAGTTTACGCTGCTATTTAAAGTAACGTCAGAATCAGTTATGAAACCTGTTCCATTGGTTATTGATATACCAGAGCCAGTTAAGTTGATAGTGCCTTGGTTATTTATAGTGCTCCCTGTAATGTTTACAGTTGAGCCTGTCACGTTATGGACTCCCCCAGTAAGGAATATTGAAGTCCCAGTTATGTTAAATCCAGTGCCTTCAGTGAAGTAAGCGTTTTCAGCATCTATATTCGCAGTCCCAGTAATATCTATGTTACTGATTGTTGTTCCTGTAACAGAAACTAATGTCGAAGCTTCACTTACTACTATGTCGGCGTTATTACCTGTGATATTAACTATCTGACCAGATATTGTATTGGTTCCATTTCTTACAGAAACTATGAACCCAGTGATATGCGAGTTTGTGCTATTGGTTACGCTAGTTTCATTACCTGTTATATTTACCGTATCCGCATTTACTGTATGACTGTCTCCAGTGGTGAAAACAGTACCGCCCGTTATAAATACATCAGCAGCTTTTAAAGTACCATAGTTATTAGAATAACTATTAAAAACATTTGCTTGAGTCGGAAATACAGATATTGTATGGCCTGTTATATGATGAGTTCCGCTTCCGGTTATAAAGGCATCGCCAGTTATAAAATTCGTACTGCCAGAAATCCCAACTTCTGATCCAGTTATATAGTTTGAGCCTCCTGTTATATTTACTGTTCCAGTTACGTAAGCTACATTCGCTCCTGAAATATTACTAACACCACCAGTTACATTGATATCTTGCGTTCCGGTAATGAAGCTCGTTCCGCTGATTACTGTTATTTCATTTCCTGTTGCGAAGTTCGTTCCGCCAGTTATGAAAGCTGTGGTTGTTGTTGTGAAAGCTGTAGCGCTCGCTCCAGTAATTGTTAATTCGAGTAACTCTACCCCAGTTACATTAATTGTTTCTCCAACTACAGAAGCTATAGAGCCTCCAGTTATGTCATACGTAACACCAGTCGAATAAACATTTCCTGAACTTATCGTAATGTTGTGTCCACTAGCGTAAATAAATTCGTCTACGCCAGTAATGTTTATTGTTTCGCCGCTTACATAAGCTTTATTTCCCGTGATGTAATTTACGCCACTATATACATTAAAGTCAGATCCACTTAAATAATTTACTCCTCCAGTGATTGTTGGGTTATCTCCAGTTACAAAACTAGTACCAGAAATTATCTCTACCCCAAAGCCTGTTAGGTAAAGAGTACTATTAGTTATAGTTGATCCAGTTGTAGAAATATTTGTGCCCGTAACAGTATTGGTTCCTCCAGTTACGTAGACCTCGCCCCCTGTTATATTGTTAGATCCATTATTAACTACTATGTTGTGGCCAGTTATTTCATTTATACCGTTAGTTATTGAAGCGTTGTCGCCAGTTATATAAATGGTATTTCCAGTACCATTCAGTGTATTTGTACCTCCGGTAATACTGAAGGATTCCCCTGAGTATATTACATTCGAGGAATCGTCTATGAAGAATGTTCCTCCGGTAATGTTTCCGGTGCTGTTATTAAAAGTAATACTGTGTCCAGTTACATAGACTGTCTCTCCTGTAATATTTGCATTGTTTCCAGTTACGTAAACTGTTTCTCCCGTTATGAAATTCTCTCCTCCGGTTATCGATACTGTTGATCCAGTGTTAAGACTTGTCCCTCCGGTGATGTATACTTCAGTCCCCGTAAAGTGGTTCGCACCTCCAGTGATTTGAACGCTTCCAGTTATGTATGCGTTTGATGGGCTACTTACAGAATTGTTACCACCTGTAATATTTACATTGGTCGCATTTAAGGTAGATACAGTTCCATTTGTTATGTTTACTTCTGTTCCTGTTACGTTTGAAGTTCCGCCAGTGATAGTTACTGTAGTTGCTCCAGAAACATTACTAATACCTGAAGTAATACTTCCGATTGTTCCAGTAGCGTGAATAACGCCTCCAGTAATTTGAGCATCACCAGTTATATTAACTGTAGATCCAGTTATATAATTTATTCCCCCAGTAATCTCGAATGAGTTACCTGTTAAGCTATTAACGCCACCGCTTACATATACATCAGTTCCAGTTATATAATTAGTGCCCCCGCTTAAGCCTATGCTCTGACCAGTAGCAGAAACAGTTAACCCTGTCGCAAAAATATTACCCCCTGTTGCGAATATATCTCTACCAGTTACAAAAGAAGTTCCGCCAGTTATAAATACGTCGCTATTTTGACCAGAGAATGTATTGGTTCCGCCAGTAATACTTATGTTATTACCTGTTATGCTATTTACGCCTCCATCAACACTAGCCACCGGAGCATCAATTGTTAGGCTTGCACCAGCTTGATTTGTAATGGAGTTATCGCCGCTTTGGATCGTAATTGTAGATCCTGTTATTGTGTTTGTGCCGCCAGTTAAACTAAATGTTACTCCGGTTAAACTATTTGCTCCTCCAGTTATACTTACGCTCTGTCCGGTTATATAGTTAGTACCGTTTGTTACGTAAAAGTTTTCGCCAGTTAAATTATTTGTTCCCCCAGTTATGTTTGCGGTTCCAGTTACGTTTACATTATTACCATCGGTATTTAGGGTAAAATTTGATACTCCACTAGTTATATTGATTACTCCAGTGGCGTTAGATCCAGTGAGTATATAATTATTTCCTCCTGTTACAGTAAAGGACTCGCCAGTCGCAAACAGCGAAGAATTATTAGATATATCTGAGTTGCCCGTTATATAAACCGTGCTATTTGATGTAAGAGTTACCAACTCGTTACCCGATACGTTAACCGAATTATTTTCTGAGGTTATGGTTATATTACCGCCTGTTACGTGAGCAGGGCCATTTAGAGTGTGAGTACCTCCAGTTATTTGCACCAAGCTATTGCCAGATATAGTATTCGATCCACCCGTAATGTATATGTTATTACCTGTTACGCTATTAGTCCCACCCTGAACGATTAAACTTGTTCCCGTTATAATTACATTGTCACCGCTATTAACTAGAGTTCCATTGGTGATACTAACATTTTCACCAGTTAAGAATATTGTTCCTCCATCTGCACCAGTGACGCTGAAGGAATTTCCAGTTAGATTAATTTCTCCGCCATTTGAATTTGTGATCGTATTTGTTCCAGAAGTAATCGTGGCAACACCGCCAGCGCCAATCGTCAACTGACTTACGGTTAAATTAGATCCAGTAAACGAAGTAGTATCTAGGGTTTGAATTGACCCGCCAGTAATAAATACATCCCCAGTGGAGTTTATAGATGCTCCAGTTCCACCAGTTATAAATATGTCCCTTCCGGTAATATTTGTTCCCGTGGAGTTTTGGACGAAATTTGTACCACCAGTTATAAGGATTGTGCCGCTCTGAATGGTATTTACTGTATTTTGAGCAATATTTACTGAATCAGCATTTAGTACAGAGTCAAATATAGAGTTCTCGTTACCCGTGAATTCGGTTATTGTAACTCCAGAAATAGTATTTTTATCACCTTGGACATAAACTGTGCCTCCGGTAATTTCAGTTTGCTCAGAGAAGTTTACATAGATTGCTTCTCCAGTATGAATTGTATTTACGCCATTGGTTATCGTAATTGAATTTCCGGTGAACTCACTAGTACCGCTGTTTATACTAACAGACTCTAAGTTAGAATTATTAAATGATACTGTATTACTTGTACCAGTAATAGAAAGCGTAGCATCTCCCGTTATATTAAGAGTATTACTACCTGTAGCATTTACAGTGTTTGTCCCAGATATATTCGCTACATTTGTAGTTATTGTGGTGTCGCCTGAGTAAATATTTACAGCGTCTCCAGTTGAAATTGTATTTGTTCCACCCGTTATTGTGACTATCGCGCCTTCCACTACAACTGAATCGGCAGATATTGTTCCTCCATTATTGGTAACGCTAGTGCCACTTACTACATTTAAAGTGCTGTTGCTTACATTAAAGGTTGTTCCTGTTGCCCCAGATACAAACCCACTTTGTATAGTAACATTTTCGCCAGTTACAAACGCATTCCCAGAAACATGGGTTGTTCCTCCAGTAATCCCTATGGAACTTATGGTATTTCCAGTTATAGAATTAGACCCACCAGACGTAAATAGTCTTTGTACGTCTAATATTAAAGTAGCATTATTCGTTATGCTGTTTTCGCCACTTGTTATAGTTACTGTTCCAGAATTTGCTATGGTCGTATTACCACCAGTAATTGAAACTAAGGATATACTTGAACCAGTAATATTACCGCTGCCACCGTCACTAATTTGAACGCTCGATATTGTTTGGCCAGTTACATTTAATGAGCCAGATCCAGTTGCAGTTATAGATATTGATGTCCCAGTTAGATTATCTATTTCAGAGCTTGATATTGTTATCGTTTCTCCAGATACAGAAACATTACCCGATACATAATTAACTCCCCCAGTTACAAAAGTGTTCGCTCCAGTCCAATTATTTTGACCTCCGGTAATATATACATTTGATATCGCAGCGCCGGAAAAATTGTTAGTACCAGTGTTAGAAGTAACATTATCTGGAGTTAAAGCCAAAGTTCCTGAGTTTGTTATGTTCGTAACACCACCAGCAATTGAAACGCTCCCAGAGGTGGAAATCGTGGAAGTACCAGAATTTATAGTTATATCACCTGTATTATTAGATATTGTGGTATCGCCACTTGTTATAGATACATTAGAGCTTTCGACAGTATTTACGCCCCCAGTAACAGTTGCAGATTCTGCGAATCTAATAAATGCATATCCTAAGTCACTAAGAGTTAGATAATTTTCGCCCCCTGTTATGTGGTAATTACCATCTAAGCCTGTGACGTTAAAAGTAGATCCAGTTACGTTATACGTACTTCCATTAGAGGTGATTATGCCTGTTCCACCAGTAATATTTATAGTACTACCTGTGATATAATTAGTACCACTTTGGACAGTTGAGTTATCGCCAACAATACTTACGTCGCCGTTAATTGTCGGCGTAATTAAATTATTTGTTCCACCACTAATTTCTAATTTATCTAAATTTGGGAAATAGTTTTCGCCACCAGTGATATTTAATACAGCGCCAGAGTTATTTTCTCCAGTAAGATAAAAGTTTCCACTCTTTACGGTTATTGTATTATTAGCACCAGTAAAGAACGTATTTCCGGTATTAATATTAATCGTCAATCCAGTTTCAAGACCTGTGAAATATGTTTCACCAGAATTTACTGAGATCTCATTACCAGTTATATAATTAATTCCAGAATTAACTGTAGTAGTACCAGTTATGTATACGTTATTAGAAGAATTTTCATTACTGTGAACACTATTGGTTCCACCAGTTATGTAAATATGACCAGTTCCAGTATTAAACGAGACATTTGTTGTCCCATTTTGTATGGCAATATCATTATCGCCAGTTATTTGTAGGTCGAAACTTCCGCCGTCTATAGTTAAATTCTCTGCATTTACCGTAGAAGCGCCCAAGGCTGTTAGGCTTATAGTATTGCCTGTTACCCCAAGGTTGTCAGAAGTTAGATTAAGGTTATTTAAGTTATCTCCCGTAACCGTAGCACCACTAGAATTAATAGTGTTCGTTCCACTATTTATTGTTATTCCTACACTAGCTGTAGCAGTGACCTGAGAAGAAGCTTCGTTTGCTGAAGCAAGAGCGTATCCACCAGTAATATAATTTGTGCCTCCAGTTATATTTATATTGGAGGTCATAACTCCAGAGGCATTTGCCGTGGAGGCATATCCATTAGCGTTTGCAATACCAACTGCCCCGCTAATATTATTAGTACCACTAGATATGTTTACCGTAATTCCAGTTATGGTGTTGGTGGACGGATTGCTAAAGTTAATGGTAGAGTTATTAATATCTCCAAGCTCAATCCCAGATGCTAAATTGACTGTTCCATCAGATATTGTAATTCCAGTACCAGTAACAGAAACTTGAGTTCCATCACTATTGTATAGCTGGACACTTCTTCCTGTATAAACATTTACCGTTCCACTTTCTGGATAGATAAAGTTTGTGCTTTCTCCGCTAATAGATATAGATGAAGATGCCCCAGTTAAATTATTTGTACCTCCCTGTATACTAATTGGCACTGTAGAATTAGCAGATGTAAACGTCCTTACCTCTACTTCTTCGCCTTCTGCTGGAGCTTCCGCTAAATGTACAAAATTTCCACTTATTTCATAATCCTTAAAAGGACTCATCAAGACACCACCAACAGAAACCAATAAACTTTCTTCTCCTGTTGGCACTGAACCTGAAATTAAATAATCTCTTCCATCGGGGTCATATATCGAAGTGCCAATTGACTTATTGTCAGAGACAGTAGTTATATAATTTGTGCTATTGTTTGTGGAGAGACCAGTAGTGGAAACATTATCTAAGCTTCCACTATTTAAAGTCAAAACTGAATTATGAGCAGTAACCGTATTGCCGGAGCTAATTTCAACATTAGATCCAGTTAAATTAATTGTACCCGTTGCAAAAATATTAACGCCTGTTGCGTTGGATATATTGCCAGTTAAATTAATTGTATCACCCGTTACATTCGTTATAGATCCAGTTACGCTAAATGTTTGACCACTAGCGCTTGTAACGTTTCCGGTTATATTTGTTGAAACTCCAGTTATTTCATTAGTTCCACCAGATACATATACATTTGTACCAGTTGTTGTAGTTATAATGTTCGAATCGTGAACATTCTGGATTGTTCCGGTATAATTTACAGTTGCCCCTGAAATACTAGCGTTGTTTCCAGAGACACTTATGTTTCCACTATTTACGGTGACGTTGTTAACGCCGCCAGTAAGACTTAAATCATTTGAGCTTATAGTTACATAATTTGTTCCGCTCAATAAAGAGAATGACCCCGGCTCTTTTCCGGTAATGTAATTTGTTCCACCTGTTACCGTTATTGAAGATCCAGTTATGTATCCAGTACCGTAATTATTAACCGATATATTATCCCCTGTTAATTCAAGACCACCAGTAACATTTATGGTGTTTGTACCACCTGAAATAATTAAATCACCACTTACTTCATTTGTGCTATTGATTACTCCACCAGTTACATTAAATGTAGCGTTAGCATCCTTTATTGTTATTTCGGAGTCATGAATCGACGAAATGGTAGAGTCTTCTATATCTAAAGTTCCATTATATATATCCGCATTGCCCGTAACTTGGAGAGAGCTTATTGTAGCTACTCCAGAGTTTTGCAGTACGAAAAATCCCGGATCTGATACTGTAACTGCATCTTTTTTAACGGTGTCAGCCGCAATATCTAAAGATACAGTTTGCCCACCAGTTATGGATATATTTCCAGAATGAGAACCAGAAAATGTAACTTGAGTAGACTCTCCAGTTATGGTCGTATTTCCAGATAAAGAATCTATATTTATGGTTTCGGCAGATAATGAACTTACATCTCCAGTTAAATTAAATATAAAATCCCCAGATATGTCAGAAATTTCTACATCTACTTCTGAATTATTAAACGTATTTAAAGTGCCGCTTTCTTGAATTAAGGTGGCGGTAGCCCCGCTATTAACATTAACTGTACCGCCAGTTACGTAAACTAAGTTTGTTTCACCGCTATATATATTTGCAGTATTTCCAGTCCCTGTAATTGTAACAGAATTTACTCCTCCAGTTATTGTTAAATCGCCTGATAAATTTCCGCCGTTAAAATACTGATTAACTTCTGTAGTGCCATTATTAACTATAGTGCCGCCAGTTACATTAAAGGTGCTATTATTACCATCTACTGTAAACGTACCGCTTTTGGTGTCATTAAATACGTTTATACTATCATCAATGTCGAAAGAAGCTCCGCTGAATCCTGTAATTGTGGTAAACGTACTACCAGAGATAGAAATGTTTTGGCCTGTAATATACTGATTAGAGCCACTTCCAGTAATAAATATATCATTTCCAGATACAAATAAGTTTCCACTCTCCTTATTGTAAATATTTATATTATTAGGAGAATTAAAAGTAAAATTACCAGTGGAATTAATTATGGCTGTTCCAGAGTTTACAGTTACCCCAGTGCCTAAATTGCCATTTATATTTGTTGTTCCGCCAGTAGCAAAGACGCTGCCAGACACATTTCCAGTAAGATCTACTTGCCCAGTGTATATATGAAGATTTTCTGGGGCGGGTAAAGTCAACTGATCATAATCAGAAGAATCTAAATTTATTGTAGCTCCAGATGCTACATCTACAGAATTACCGCTTCCAGTTATGTATATACTAGCGTTTGTGCCATTATTAAAGGTAAAGCTTCCGGAAGTAGATTGAGAAAACGAGGATGTCCCTCCGGTAATATTAACAGTACTTCCAGTGACGTAATTAGTGCCAGAATTAAGCTGAATGTTTTGCCCGGTTACGTAACCAGTTGTTGCGTTGACTGTATTGTTTGTCCCGGTAATATTTACTGAAGCAGAATTTACAGTTATTGTGCTGCCAGTTACAGAAAGTACATCTCCTGTTATATTTACAGTTCCAGAATTTATTTGATCTACTGATCCAGTTACATAAGCATTCTGTCCGGTAGCATTTAAAGTGATAGCGAGATTGTCGCCTGACGCGCTAAGATCTCCAGAGATATAATTTTCTCCAGAGTATATATTTATATTTCCACTACTAATTGTATTTACTCCACCAGTTAAGTATCCAGTCTGGAAACTTACAGTGCCTGAGTTTGAAACGGTTACTTCTCCTCCTGAAAATATTACTGTCCCAGTATTATTAACGTTTCCGCCAGATCCAGTTATATAAACTTGATCGCTAGACAAATTAGTAATATCAGAGCTACTGATATTTATAGTGCTATTTGATCCTGTTATGTCAGTTACAGAGCCACTTACTATTGAAACTGTACCCGCTAAATTTGTAACGTCTGTATCTCCAGTTATTGAAACTGTATCTGAGTTTATAACTGTTATTTTTTTAGATCCAGTGATAGACGCATGAGCAGAGCTCGAAAGAGTAACTTCATCTGCATTTACGTCTACTGTTGAGCTATTTATAGTATTAGTTCCAGAGTAAACATTTAAGCCTGTGCCTATAACAGTTACTTCTCCAGAGTTTATTATATCCCCGGTTACATTTGCTGTTCCCGTTATATAAACGTCTCCGCTGTTACTAATTGAAACAAAATCAGATTGATTTATGTTTGTGGTTCCACTTACGGAATTTGTTATGCTGACGTTATCGCCAGTAAAACTTAATGTAGAACTATTGTTTATTGTATTTCCATCTCCAGTTAAATTTAAAACTGAAGTATCTCTCATATTAAATGTAGAGAAGTTGCCTGTGGCTACTAATACTTGAGACTCATATATATTAGCTGGATTTGGCTTGTAAACTAATGGCGACCCACCAGTTAAATTCAAAGTGGCAATTGTATTATCGGTAAGTACTTCTACAGTCCCATTTACATTTACATCAGATGAGTTTGTTACTGTCGTTGTACCTCCATTTATAGTTACTGAATCACCTGTTACATTATTGTTTTCTCCAGTAATATAGAAAGTTTGCCCCGATACAGTAGTAGTTCCTCCAGTGATTTGAACTAATGTTCCGGTAACACTAGTGTTCGTGGAGTCAATTATCTGGTTGTATACATTTGATACATCTCCTGATATCGTAGCCGCTCCAGAGTATACGTTTACATTAGAGTTGCTTACCCCTGTAAAGTAAGCGTCTTGACCAGAAGCTAAACTTATTGTGTTGGTTCCACTGAAAACACTAATGCTATTTCCGGTTACATTAGATTCACCACCTGTAATTATTATTTGAGATCCTGTAGCATATACAGTAGACCCAGAAATTGTATTATTATCCCCAGTTACAGAAACACTGCTAGAGCTATTGATGTAACCAATTCCGCTATCGGTTATGTAAACACTTCCAGTTACATCTCCTGAAATTATACCACCGCTAGTTACATTAACATCTCCAGTTACTGAGATGTTGTTGGCCCCAGAAACAAACGTAGTACCCCCACTAATATCTAAATTTAGATCGCCACCGACATTTAATTCCTCAATGACACTACCGCTTACTGATACATTATTGCCCGTAATGTATCCTGTTGAGAAATTTAATTGTACTAAATCTATATTCATTATTAGCTTGCAGCCCCAGTTAGGTAAACTGTTGAGTAATAAATGTAGTAATTAGTGCCTGTAGCTTGTACAGTATTCGCACCACTTATTACATTTGTCGAGTTGGCGTTACCTGTAAAGCTCAGGTCTCCGCTGTTTAAATCTATATTTGTTATTTGGCCAGACCCAGTTATCGATATGCTATCTATGCTGTTGCCTGTAATATTAACGCCAGTAGAGTTATTTACCGTTACATTACTGGTGAACACATCTACGTTTTCACTGTCAGTGATCGTAGCATCATCACCAGTTATGTTGAATTGAGTTTGCCCATATCCTTGAGCCGTAAATGAGGCGTTTGCTGTAATTGTGTTGTTGTATTCTTGCGTATTAATCGACATTGGGTCGATTTTGTATCCGAAGAAGAAGGATTGATCCGGATCATCCTTTACTTTTCTATTAGCGGAGGAGTCTGTGATCGCAAAGATTTCAAAATAATCTCCGGATAACGCATCTACAACCGATGACACGGTTGGAGTTAAAAAGTAGTTAGCAACATCGTCTGTATTGTAGACTTTACTAGCGGCAATTTCACTATTGTGGTGAGTTGACGATGTGGTTCCATTAATTGATGTGGCATTTTTATGGATTTGAGCCTCAACGAAATCCCCTGCGGAAATCTTACCCATGTAAAGAGATGCGGATAAGAAATACTTTCCTGATTCTGGCGCTATGAATCTAAAGTTGGATTCATCATATCCTGTAATATAATTTTCTCCAGATCTTTCATGGTTAAATTCTACAATTTCGTATTTGTTTTGAGCTATAGTCAGGTCACTTCCAGATCTGTAAGCGTGGAAATGAGGTACTTTAATACTACCGCTATCAGACATTGCGCCTGAGAAAATATAATTAGCAGTACCATTATTTTGAGTAACATGAACCCCAGATGCAAGCCCAGTTATATTTGCGGTTGAATTACCCTGTATTGTTATTCCAGTTCCAGAGTAGCCAAAGTTACTTACTTGACTGTCTGTAATTGTTAAAGTCTGCCCAGAAAGAGTTGGAATAATTCCAGAGTTTGTTACTGTTACATTAGTGCCTGTAACTGATGCGGTTCCAGTATACCCAGATAGGAAAAATACGTCATTAGTGCTTTCATATATTCTAACGTCTGTTCCGCTTACTGAATTAGTGCCGCCAGTAATATGTGCAATTCCAGTTATTTGATTGCTTCCGCCAGTAACATGAACTTTACCTGCTCCAGTTTCTGCGTATACGAAAGTTTCAGAATTGTTTGTTATGTAGTTAATAGTTCCTTCATTGGCTACTACTACATTTGAATTAGTGGAAGTTACGCTAGAATCACCACCCGGCTCAGTATATACATTAACTGCGGTAGCTGCTGCGTTGTTGTCGATGCTAACATCGATTCCTGTAAACTGGTTATATATAGATTGACCGCCACCAGTAATGCTTACATTACTATCGTAAATATTATAGTTATCTACGTTCAACCCAGATATATCACCAGAAAAAGTAATGTTTGTTCCTGTTGAAAGATCGGTGAAGTTAAGACTTCCAGATCCCTCCATAGGAATAGTAATGTTGTACTCGGTAGGTTGAGCTACAACACTATCTGATATTTGTCTTATTAAGACTTCTTCACCTACGCTTGGAGCAGAAGCTATCTTTACGCCAGTAGTTCCTGATAATACATAATCTATGCTAGGTGAAAGCTCTATGCCGTCAAGAGACACAAAGACTCGTTCTACGTCATTTTCTGTATACTCCATTAAGAACGAATCTTGATCTCCGTTCCCTGTGTAAATTGCTGTTCCTATTACAGAACCTATCCCAGTGTTAGGCTGAAAAGTAAGAGATGCATTACCGTGAGTTGTAATTTCAAAACTCGCAGCACCACTACCGCTATTGAAAGTACCTACAGCGTACAAACTTCTACGGCTTGCTACATCATCATCGGAATGCGTTGATCCAAGTCTTGCGTATACGTCAAGGTTAAGCGGCGAATCCCCATTGTGCGCTGATGGATAACCTTCCGTGACATAACTAGCTAGAATATTATCGCTCTCACTATTTGTCGTTTCTACTTGAGCGGTAGTAACGATTGGCCAATCCATTTCATCACTGCCGACTTTAATTTTTACGTCTTGTAAATTATCCGCTGTTTGTAAAAAGGTAGTAAAATGAACTTTAACGTGCTCCCACACCGAAGAAGGGGGAAGATTTAAAGCTATAGACCCAACAAGTGTATCCGTAGAGGTTAAAGTGTTTGAAGTCGCGGTTCCCTGCACTCCAGTAAAGCCTAAGTGATTGCCAATACTTACATTCTCGAAATTGTAAGTGTCTGTTGTAGGATCTACCGAGTGGCCGTTTATGTTGATACCTGCTCCATCGCCAGTTAAGGTTATAAAGTTGTTCTCTATAACGGCTGATTTTGAAGTATCATCTTTCTCGTAAGCAATTATTTTCCCACCAGAAATAATTAAGTCCCTGTCAAGTAAAGTAGCTCTAGTAATATTTTCATATATTTCTAAAATATCGTCGGAGCTTTTTGCTCCGCTGAACATATGAATATCTCTCAAGTTTCCTTCAACAAATCTAGCTGCTGACGTATTTGAGAGTATGTTGATTTGCTGATCTGTATATGAAATGGTTTTTGAACCTACAGATTCAGAATTAGCTTCCTCACCACTAATATATATTTTGTGGGTTGACCCATCCCAAGTCGAATTAACTAAATGGTACTGACCTGTGTCAACGGGATTAGTAAATACCGTGGAAGAACTAAGATCAGTAAATGTCAGAGTAGAAAAGAATCTTCTGCTAGAGTCATAACTTATCTGAAAACTTACGAGCTCAGTAGGCACTAAGTTTGGAGCTTCAAAAATTGGTGTCGCTATTGTTCCGCCAGCCTCTTTTGGATTAAATAAAATACCAATCGTAAAGTCTTGAGCCTTCAAGTCTTCAGACATCGGCATTGTTGCGTACTGATCCGAGCCGTTGAACTGAAGTTCATTTATTGAGAACGTTGGGGAATTAACTAGAGTGGCAGTATTTTTACTCTTTGATACATCTACCCAACTTGAACCTGCTCCAGAATAACTAGCTTCGTTTGAAGCATCTAAATGCAAAATTTTATTTTTTCTAGGAAGACCTTTAACAAGCGTATCAGCCTCAAACGGAACACCATCTAATAAGTATTCTCCCGATACGTCTATATCCCCATGAACAAAAGTGTTGCCTGAAGAAACTAATTTATCCTGTACGAAAGCACTTTCATGTACTCTTAGATTTCCAAATACATCTAAGTCTCCTTCTACGATTTTGAATGTACCTATTCGATCTGTATTATAAGGAGAAGTTAATTTAAAATCAAAATCTTGAGGTAATGGCAATATTCCCGTGGGAGTTAATCCAGATATGCCTGTAGTTCCATTTGATAATCCTGTGAACGATGTAGTTAGAGTTATTAAATCGTCTGTATCTTGCGAATCAATCTGAAGACTATTGGCGTATTCGAGATTTATACCGCCTACTGCAAATATGGTTTCTCCTTGAATTCCTACTGACGGAAAAAAACCTGTGATTTCAGGAGGCCTAGAAACTATTAAATGACCGCTTCCACCTTGAATGTCTTGAGAAGATGTTTCACTATAGTTGCTAGAGATCTTTATTGTACCAGACTCTCGGAAATTTCCATGAGAAAAAGAAACGCTAGGTATAACAGCTTCAATCCCAGTAATAGAAGTAGAAGATATAGTAATTGGATACTCTGCACCACCACTTATAGTACCGCCGCTAACTACTAGGTCAACGCCTGTTATGTTTGTTAGGCCTGTGCCCTCTATAAATAAACTTTGATTAGGGAAGCCAGACAAAGTAGAAATTCCGCTTATGTCTATGAGCTCTGGCAGAATTACAAGCTCATGGCCCTTAAATCTTATATCTTCAAATTTATTACTAGTAAAACTTCCAGTAAATCCAGAGTAAAAATGGCTTTTATGTTGATAAGCAGTGCCGGTTGTTTTTCCGCTCCAGAAGAAGGGGTCTACCACGCCATCTGAATCAACATCTATGTTACTAAATAATCTACCTTGTTGCCCAGCCGCTGAATCAGGTCCAGCTTCAACAACATGACTTCTATAAGTATGCAGTAAGCCAGTTTCATTTAAAAAGAAGAATAACTGACCAGTACCTACAAAATTATCTCCAATTGTTATTGGAAATACATAAACTCCTGTCTCATCGACATTTGCAATCCCACTTTGGAAGTGGTCTCTTCTTATTTCAGCATTATATTTGTGAGCTTGAGGATCATTATTACTTATTAATGTCTGAGGTTGATTAGGTATAAATATATCACCTAGGTTAAACCAACTAGCATCACTTCCATCCTCAAAGAAACTAGCTTTTGTATTGTAGTTACTTAAAAATTCTAATTCTTTATAAGAGCTAGGCTCATGATTAGCTCCTACTCCCGTACCAGATATACCAATGGAGTTTTCAAAGGTGTTGAATGCGTTTACACCAGTCACATAAAGAGTATCCCCTACCCTTATCTCTGTATGAGATATTCCAGTTATGACTGGCCAAATATATAACTTAACTCCAATTGGCCTATAATCACTTGCCGAAGGAGAAGTGACCTCTTTTCTTGTGGTGTATACTGAAACCTGATCTGGTAATCCACGAGGAATTTCAAAAGTGACATACTGCTCACCATCTCCTGAAGTAAGATACTGAGTATTAGTTGGCTCTACAAATGCTCTGTTAGGATTAGTATTAAGAGTCGAATTCCCTATTACCGGATTGTCTAAATCAAGACTTCCACCTGTATATCCCGGATAAAGATAAAACTTTGAGTTATGTAAATCATTGCCCCTCAAATAGACAGTCTCTGCATAAATTCCGGTAGATGGGTTAGCAGTTACATTTGTCGGCGCAGCATCAATGGAGAAAATATCGGATGTAGTGCAAGAAGAATATTCAGTTACTAGCTTTAACGGTCCACTTGTTGCATCTCCGGGAACTCTAACCATTATGCCAGTTTTGGGACTTGATCCCGTTGGCAATATTTGAGTCGTGAAACCATCATTCTGAACTTTAACAACGCTTGGAGCAGAAGAGCTAGTTCCAGAAAAATGAACTCCAGTGACTACCTCTAAATTACCCCCAGTAATTGTTATGGTCCCTCCTCTTAACTGAGAGGCTGGATAAAACCCACTGCAAACTACGTCATCAGGAATTGTAAGAAACTTACCGCTGTAATATGCCGTTCCATTAGGGGTAGTGAGAGTTAAAGACTCGTATCTATTCCTAAATAAATTATCGTATGTTAAGTAAGAACTTCTGGCAGGAACAGTGAAAGAAAGTCCAGTAGGATTAAATGGATTAATTTCAGAATAAGTCGTTACTGGAACTGAGCCATGCTTAAGACTTGTAACTCCAGCTAGTGAAGTACCACTTATAACAACTGTATCTCCATGAGAGCCAGATTCTGGCGTAACTGAATTTATTGTTGGAGCACCAAGAAAGCTAAATGAGCCTTCACTCATTCCACCAGTTGCAACTCCGTTTTCTACCAAAAGCCTATAACTAGCAGAGCTAGAAAGACCGGGAATTTGAACAGTCATTGTCTGCTGTTCGGTTCTCGGATCTCCAACTACTCCTGAAATTGTCGCTGGAATTTTTCTAGATAAATGAGCTACATCGCTTTGACCAGAAAAGAAAACTTTTAAATCGTCAGTGAAGAAGCCGCTACCAGTTATAGTAACCGCTTCATTAATTCTTCCTATGCTCGGAGTAAAGCCAACTATTTCCGGTTTGTACTTTGCGTAAAAGGCTCCCTCAGACTGGCCTGTTCCATGACTGGTCTGAACTACCAGATTCATGTATCCAGTACCAGATGGAGAAGATATAGTTAAGTCAGTGCCACTTACGTTATCGTAAGATATTGTTTGAGGGCTTAATAAGTTATCTGCTGAATCTATATCAAAAGCAGAACCACTCTTATAGGCGTATATACCAGTAACTGAACTAAAGTTTGCTCCTTTTACATCGTAAAATGAAACGTTACTGTTTCCTGCTGGAATACCAGATTGCGGAGTTACAGAAGTTATAACTGGTGGACCGACTAATAAATTAAAATCTATGCCACCTGTATGAGGAACTCCATTCGGAGCAAGTAAATTTACGTTTCCTGATACAGCATCAACTGGGATGAAGCCAGTTAATATACCAGCGCCACTACTTAAAGTAGGATATCCGAAACCAGTTACTCCTCCATTAAATGAAACCTCGAAGACATTGTAGTCGGGATTAGTATTATCTTCGGATACTCTTTTTAGAGCTTGAGGAATAAAGTTTTCTCCAGAAAGAGTGACCTGACCCCCTACGATTCCAGAGGTTGGCGATATACCAGTTATTCTTGCGCCAACGCCTATACCGCTTATTGAGTCAGACAATCCAGACTGACCTACTATCTTTAAAACTCCACTTATATTTCCCGTGGGAACTTCTATGGGCAAGGACTGTATATTAGTAATATCACCAGTTCTTGTATAACCTGTTACTTCATTATCTCCAAAGTACGCGCCAGTAACTCCAGATAAACCCAAGCCGCTTACATTAATTATAGTATTCGGTAATGGATTAAAATTACTTACTGATATAATTTCTGGTTTCGGAACAAAGCTAAAGCTAGACTCCCCTGAAGAATTAATAAGGTCCGATGCAACAGTTATAGGCCCAAATTGAGAATTAACAGGAATAGTTGCCTCAATTAAATTAGGAGAGAGAATAGAAAATGGAGCACTAGATTCATGTTCTGGCTGTTGAGCAAAGAACACCTTATTGACAGCAGAGTAACCTTGGCCAGAAAGAACGATTGACTGACCAATAACTCCTGTTGTTACTCCTGATAAAGCCATATTAAACCCTTAAAAATACCCCTCCAATAGAAACGGTTGGTCTTATAATTTCAAAATTATCTTCAGTCCTAGAAATTATCTCTCCATCATCTGGTCTTTTTGCTAATATGTTACCACTTGGTATTATTACATCTGGTAATACAATTTTTACTGTTTTGTCATCAACGTAAATTACCTCTAAGTCACAATAACCTCCTATGCAAAACGTTGGATCTAAATGAAGGTTTTCTCCTGATACTGTTATTTCGTCTCCCGGAGATCCAGATAAAACGCTTATACTTGATATTGTTGAGTCTTCGCTTGGAGCAGATTGCCTTATGGAAAAACTATTGGACAGTACGTTATCTGAGGAAGTCGAAAGTTGCTTTGAAGAAGTTCTGCCTTTTACTACGTATTCGGTTTGCTTAACGCCCTCTTTATTACTTAACTCAAAAGATATTTGGGCTGAGTCCCCAAAGATACTTAAGTCACCGCTGTAATTATCGAAATTTACTCTAGTATTTAGTATTTTCTTACCAAATAAAATTCGATCTGGCTTTATATTTGTAACTCCAGAGCCAGTAATTACTTCGTAGTTGGCCTTTGTATCATTCCTGAAAGAGAGCGAGGCGCTTCGTACTTTAGTGAGATCCCCTAATCCTGTTCCATCTATTGAAATGTCACATACATTTAATAAATTTTGAGATTCGAGAGTTTGAGTTTGGGGAGTAAAGTCTCCAGAGAAATGATCAAAGAAATTTATCTCTGCACTTATGTATACTGGCTGGTTTGGATTCAGCCTTACATCATATTGAGTTAGATATCCACTTGGAAAACTTACTCCGCCAAAACTACCACTTATCCCAGACTGCTCATGGTAAATATGTTTCTTGATTGGGTCTTCACCACTTAAGTAGTAGCCTACAGATAAAGTGCCCCCGACTGCTTGTTCTGGATATTGCTGACCTTGAGAAAATTTTCTATTCGCTAAGTATCTATCATTTATACTGCCGTTTACATTTATGCTAACATTATCCGCTATAATGCCGCTTCCATTTAAATCAATTATACAGTTTTTGTAGCTACTGTACATTAGTCAATCCTCCTTATTTCAAAAGTGGATTTAACATAATCATTAGTATCCAATGTAGTATTGTTAGAAACAATTCTGTACCCAGAAACATCAAAGTCCATACTGTCAGTTAAAGAGTCATCACATAAATAACCTAGCTTAAATATTCTTACTCTCGGATTTTGAGCACAGGCATCGAATAAAGCGCACCCGCTTTCTCCGTAGAAATTCATTTGCCTACTATTATCTCTTTCTATCCTAATTCTTTCCTCGGAGCTTAAATTGGCTACTTGCATAGGGTTCTTGCTACCAACTCCATAAAGAGGCTGAACCTTGTTGGAGAAATTATAATCAAATTTAAAAACAGGAATATCTAAGTCGCCAGCATCCGATTGAACAAAAGTGGTCCAAGCGTGAGCTAAACCACTAAAGCTTTCTGGGTATGATGCGTCACTAGTCTTACCAGTGACATTTCCACTAATCTCACCAAAACCTTGATAGGTTACGTTAGCCTTGATAGCGCTGTTCTCTTGAATTGAAAGAGAATAGTTAGTCATATAAAAAGCGCCGGATATGCCAGCGACTTCTATAACTTGAGCTTCTGCTTGCTCGAATTCTGTGGAATTTTTAATTCTAGTCGTTTCAGGAAAACAGGGGTCACTTGTTAGATCGACATAATAGGTTGCAGAAAATTGATTTCGTATAGCCCCGTTAGGAGAAAGTTCTAGGGCATCAGATCTACCGACAGGCCTAATGGCTTGAAGTGAATTAGAAGAATTAATGGAAGCATTCTGAGCCATTAACCCAGTTCCATTTACCCTAATGTCACATTCGTTAAAAAAAACCATCCCTTAAACCTTTTTCCAGTTAATTTTACACCAAAATTCAAGAAGTTTCAGTTTTTAATTCATTAGTATTCATATTGTTATTCAGGGTTTGAAGGTCGGATATATAGCTTTTGTAAGTAGCTGATATTTTTGCGTTTTCGTCAGTATTCACAGTATAGTTCTCGGAAACTAAAGTCGCTCCAGAAAAAGTAAATTTCGTTAGTACCTCTCTTGTTTTATGATCTTTTAGTCTGATTTCAAAATCCTTTAATTTTTGTTTACAGGGGTAAGATCTAATTAAGTTCCCAGAGTAGTCGTTTATTTCTATTGTGAAATTAGTTGTTACTGCAATAGGGTAGTCTATCTTCACCTGATGCGGTTGCCTGTTCCCCAGTTTATAGTAGTCTTTTCTGGGGATAGTTATGTTCACGCTGTAATTATCCACTAAATTTGTCTGAAATTCATCTAAAGTGATCTCAATCGTTGAAGCGGTAGGGATTTTGAATGCTGGGTCAACTTTTGTGGTATTTTTTATGTTACTTACCTCTTCTTGAGCATCTGTAGCCATATCTCCAGTTGGTATTCTACCCATATCTCCAACAACCTTAAAAGCGGCTTGAATACTGGGAATTTCCCCAACAGAACAAGAATTAGAATAAGATTCTAAATACCCGGAATTAAAAGAATAATGAAAATCATCAAAATTCGTATTATCTTTCACTAAATACGCATTGAAACTATTCTCGGATATGCATTGTATAAACGGATCTGTATCTATAGCCAAAGCCTCAAATTGCATTTGGCCAACTTGAGAGCTAGTCGGCACAGGAATTATTTTCGTAGAGCCAATAAACTCCATAGGTTGCTCTGGGACCGTGTAAGAGGCGTTAGCCGACTGTATCCCAAAAACCTGACCAGAACCTATGAAAACCTGTTGGTCTTCTCTATTCAGAACCGAAAAAGCCATATATAGTTATTACACTGACTTATTTCTTAATCAATCGCTAAATATGTGTAAATAACATAGGAAAAAGGTATGGTTAATATTTACGAAATAAAAGAGTGGTCTTCAGGGACGACTTACAATAAGTTCGATATTGTATTCTATAATTACCTAGATACGAAATATTTTTGGTATTCTATGGTAAATGGCTCTACTACTAGCGCTCCTACCATTTCTAACCCCCAATGGGGCGGTGCAAAATTTTCACAAGAGCTAGGGAAAGTTAAACCTAGCTTTATATGGAAGCCTTCTTATAATTTTTCCGTAGCGTCGAACCCTAAATCTCAAGTCCTTAAATTTGGAGATGGCTACGAGCAAAGAACTTTAACTGACATACACCCAGACTTAGTTAAGGCGACTGTATCTTTTGAAGGCAGGACTAATAACGAGGCAAAAGCCATAGCTCACTTTTTTGCCGCAAGGAAAGGAACGGAATCTTTTATTTTCAAACTACCTCCTCCATATGCGGTTGAGAAATTATTTGTATCAAGAAATTGGAATTACTCCATGAAGTTTTTTGATAATAATACTATTTCAACTACTTTTGAAGAGGTAACAGTATAATGTCTGTCAAAAAAATAGATGAATTTCCGGATCTGCCCACTTCAGTTTCGCTTGAATCAAACAAGAAGGTTATAAGCGAACTACAAAGAGCAAATCCTTCTCAAATCGTTACTTTGTTTGAAGTAGATGCAGAAGATTTGTTATTAGATCAGCATGTTCCATTCGATAGGATTACCAAGTCTGATGCGGTATTTAGATTTCATAATAATCTGAAGCTTTCTAAGCAAGATATAATATGGAAAGGCCAAAAGTACATAGCTTTGCCGATAATCGTACAAGGCTATGAAGCAAACACTAAAGGTTCTGCGCCATCACCAAAATTAAGTTTGTTTTCAGACGAAACAAGAGTAGAAGAATTTAAAAATTTTAAGTTACTGCTAAGAAAAGCAAATGATCTAACTGGAGCAAAAGTCACAAGAATAAAGACATTTGCTAAATACTTAGACGAAGATAATTTTTATATAAACATAGGGGGAAAAAAGAATTACATAGGTGATCAAAGTTTAGTTCCAGATGGATTTGAGCCTGACCCTAATGCAGAATTCCCAAGAGAGATTTACTTTATAGAAAGAAAAAGCGTAGAAACAGCAAACTCTATAGAATTTGAATTGTCTTCTTTTGTAGACTTCGAAAATAAAAATTTGCCAAACAGGTTAGTAATTTCAAGAAGTTGCCAATTTGAATATAGAGGCGAGGGATGTCTATACGAGTATGCTCAAAATTTTTCGCCAAACGATGCCCCTAATAGAGACAAAGCCCAAGCTGCTTTCAACTGCGATAACTTAAAATCTTTAAATTTACCAAGCAAAGCTCCACCCATAGCAGACAGTCAAAATACATTAATTAAAGACGCTATACCTGAATACGACTTTAATAAAATGTCTAAGCCTCCAGTTAAATGGTCTGAATCAGAAGTCTATTTTAAGGGCGATTTTGTATACATAGAAAAAAACGGAAGAAAATATTATTTTGTAGCTAAATCAAATGACATACCAAAAGGTATAATCGATCAATACGCTGCTCCACCTAATTTAACATACTGGGTTCAAGACTCCTGCTCTAAAGATGCCGTTGGCTGCAAACTTAGATGGTCTGACGAATATAAAGACCAAAAAGGACTTAGAGTTGGTGGTGAATTCTCAACGGGGTCTATAACTAGAACTGATAGCGCAGCAGTTCCGGGCAATGGAAAAACACATGACGGTCACTTACCTTTTGGGGGCTTTCCTGCAACAATAAGACTGGAGGAAGGATCATAATGAACCTCAAAAAGAAAATTTCTGAACACGCAAAAAGAGAAGCTCCAAATGAATGCTGCGGGTTTATAATTCAAAAAGAAAAAGAATTAGATGTATTTGAATGTGTTAATCAATCAAATTCAAAAAATAAACATTTTAAAATCTCTCCGAACGATTATTTGAAAGCTACATCCTTGGGAACAATAGCTTCAGTATATCACTCTCATGCAGACGGCAACTTAGATTTTTCTCATTTCGATAAAGTTCAAAGTGAAGTAGAGAACATGAGGTATCTAATGTATCACTTGGAAACCGATTCATTTACTGAATACATCCCAAAAGGAAAAAAAGATGATCTACTTGGAAGAAGTTATCAACTTGGCGAAAGAGACTGTCTTTCTCTAATAAGAGATTATTATAGAACTAGACATGGTGTTAATATTAAAGACTATAAAAGGGACGAGTCGTTTAATTACGGGGGAGAGGATCTTTATAGAAAAAACTATAAATCTGAAGGTTTTTTTGAGGTAGATAAAAATGATTTAAAAGAAGGCGACATGCTCTTCATAAACAAGTATGGAGAAGATTTTTTATCTCACGCCGCCGTATACATGGGCAACGATACCATATTGCATCATCCAATGAATAGATTCTCATGTGTGGAAGAATACTCTGAGCCCCTAAAATTAAGAACTCTTGCCGCTGTAAGGCACAAATTTGTAAGATGAATCTCACAGAAGAAATAAAAAATAAAATTATTTCTCACTCAAAACGGGAGTACCCAAATGAGTGCGGGGGAATTATTCTAACGTCCATAGACGAAGATGTCACAATGGTGAATGATAGCCTTGCTGTAATTGAGTCAAAAAATCTTTCGTCAAACCCACAAGAAGAATTCGTAATGGCGAAAGAGCTTATCAATCGCTATCACAGCAACATAAAATTTATATATCACTCGCACACTAAAGGTCAAAAGTCTTTCAGCACAAGAGACAAAATTGTAAGCGAGAAGCTAGAAGTTCCTCTAGTATTATTTGATCATAAAAATAAAACTTTTGATTTTTATTATCCCAATGGTTTTATACCCTCACTAACAGGTAGGTCTTGGGAAGACACTAATTCTTGTAATAAAATTGGCTGTTTTTCTGTTGTAAGCGATTACTATAAAAAAATTCTCAAAATAGAAATGTCTGATTATGAGAAAGTGGAGATAGTAAAAAATGTTAATTTATCTGAATCTGACATAACCACTATGCTTGCTGGTACAAAGTCTAATAAAAGACTAATAGAAATGATAAACGCTTATAGAGAAAACCAATCCTTTGACTTGTATCTAGAGCAGAATAGTTTTGTTGAAGTTAGTGATCTTAAAAAGCATGACATTATTGGGATGAAGGGAACCGATAAAAAATTTGCTCAAAAGTTAAATATAGATTTTTCAATACATTTTGCAATTTACCTTGAAGGCGGAGTTATATTACATCAACC
>Ga0114932_10000487_pt1 | contig 47307 bp, 36 predicted proteins | sample 2SBtaG_2_FD_87286 | JGI IMG/M metagenome (GOLD analysis project Ga0114932, IMG submission 87286) | Deep subsurface microbial communities from Kolumbo volcano to uncover new lineages of life (NeLLi) - 2SBTROV12_ACTIVE470 metaG | ecosystem: Environmental > Aquatic > Marine > Volcanic ...
CTCCCCGAGTTCTGGCCGCGAGGCGGACGGAACCCACCCAGGATCGACGATCCTCCCCGAGTTCTGGCCGCGAGGCGGACGGAACCCACCCAGGATCGACGATCCTCCCCGAGTTCTGGCCGCCGGGCGAGCAGAGCTCGCGTGAACGGACCGTTCGGGCGACCTTTGCGCGCTCAGGCGAGCATTGCTCGGGTGAATCGACGGTTCGGGCGACCTTTGCGCACTCGGGCGAGCAGAGCCCGCGTGAACGAACCGTTCCGGCGACCTCTGCTCACCCTGCCCTCACCCTGCCCCACCCGTCGCCGAAGCACAGCGCGGGCTACCCTCGGACCGTGCCGCCCGTCGATCTGGTCCTCGTCGTCCCTCCCTTCGCGTCGGCGGCGCTCCCGATTCTGGGCCCGTCGGTGCTGGCCGCTTCGGCGCGCGCGGCGGGCATCTCCACCGGGGTCGAGTATGCGAGCCTGCGCCTCGCCTGCGTCCTCGGACTCGACCGGTATCGCCGCTTCGCCCTGTCGAACTCTCGGATGCACGGCGAGATGGTCTTCCGCGAGCCCGCGTTCGACCTCCCGCCCAGCGCGCGCCCCGAAGACTTCGAGCCGATCCCGGACGCCGTCACCCGCGAAGACTTCGACGCCGCGCTGGACGCGATCCCCGCCTGGCTCGACGCCGTCGCCGACCGCATCGCGGACCACGACCCCCGCGTCGTCGGCTTCTCCTCGGTCTTCCAGCAGACGCTCGCCTCGATCGCCCTGGCTCGCGCCGTGCGCCGACGCCTCCCGGACGCAGTCCTCGTGCTCGGGGGGGCCAACGCCGCGCGACCCATGGGCGACGCGATCGCCGCCGCCACCGACACCTTCGACCTGATCGTCTCGGGCGAGGCGGACCTCGACTTCGCGCCCCTGGTCGCGGATCTCCTGACCGGCGGTCGAGCCCGAGGGATCGCCCTGGGCCCCGTCCTTGAGGTGGGCCCCGTCACCCGCCTGGACGACGTCCCCCGACCCGACTACTCGGACTACGTCGCCGCCGTGCAGACCGACGACCTGCCCGACGGGCTCCCCATCGCCCTCCCCTTCGAGTCCTCCCGCGGCTGCTGGTGGGGCGAGCGCTCCCACTGCACCTTCTGCGGCCTCAACGCGAGAGAGATCGCCCACCGCGACAAGTCGCCCGCCCGAGTGCTCGACGAGATCGCCGGGCTCCGCGCCCAGCACCCGACCGTCCACGAGCTCCGGGCCTCCGACAACATCCTCCCGTTCCCGGTCCTCCGCGAGGTGCTGCCCACGCTGGCCGAGCGCCGCAGCGCGGACGTCGCCGCCGGACGTCCCCCCCTGCGCATCTTCTACGAGGTGAAGGCGAGCCTCGACCGGCGCCGCCTCGAGCTGCTGGCGGACGCCGGCGTCGACGCCGTCCAGCCGGGGATCGAGTCGCTGTCCACCGACACCTTGAAGCGCATCGCCAAGGGCACGACGGGCCCCGACAACCTCGCCTTCCTGCGGGAGTCGATCGGCGCCGGCGTCTCCCTGCTCTGGAACCTGATGGTGGGCTTCCCGGGCGACACCCGCGAGGACTACGACGCCCTCCTCCGCCTGCTGCCGCAGATCGAGCACCTCCAACCCCCGATCTCCATCTCGCCCCTGCGCATCGACCGCTACAGCCCCTACTTCCGGGCTCCCGAGCGATACGGGATCGAGGCGGTGAAGCCCCCCGAGGTGCTCGGGCGCGTGTTCCCCGACGGCGCAGACCTGGCCGGGCTGGCCTACCACTTCGACGCCGACATCCGCAGCCCCTTCCGGGACGACCCGGTGCTCGGCCGACGGGTGACCGACGCCGTCGCCCGCTGGAACGCGATCTGGAACGCCGACGAGGGCCGCCCGGCCCTCCGATTCCAGGGCGAGCGCGACGTCCTCGACACCCGACGGTGCGCCGCCGCGACCCGCACCACGCTCACCGACCCCGAGCTCGCTCTCCTCCGTCGCCTGGACCGCCCCCGCCCCTGGGACCAGGTCGAGCAGGACGCAGACCCCGCCGCCCTCGCCCGGCTCCTGCATCGGTGCTTCGTGGTGCAGCACGAAGACAAGCTCGTCGGCGTCGTGGTTCGCCCTCGGCTCGGGCACGGTGCGTGAAAGGATGACGGGCATGCCCCTGACGCGCCTCGTCCTCTGCCTCCTGCTCCCCCTCTCGGGCTGCGTGCTCGGCACCCTGACCGTGGGCGCCGAGCCGGTCCTGGACGACGACGACGCCACCGACGACGACGACGCCACCGACGACGACGACGCCACCGACGACGACGACGCGGGCCCCGAGCCCGAGGTCGAGTGCGGCCCCCAGCTCCCCGGCCCCTTCGAGGGCGAGGGCCTCTACTACGCCGGAGACACGGAGCTGACCGTGATCGGCCAGACCGGCGACGAGCTCGCCTGGGAGGGGTGCGAGGTCGCCCGCCACTACATCGACGGCGACTTCTTCTGCGAGGTCCGCTGGGACGTGAGCGGCTTCACCATCGGGAGCGGGGAGAACGTGTTCGTGTTCCAGATGTCGTACCGCAAGGACGACGACGCCTCCACGTGCGGACCGGGCGTGGGCGGCGACTACGAGAACATCTACCTGGCCCAGTTCTTCGAGGGCGGGACCGTGCGCCTGGCCCACGCGGACTCCTGGGCGGGTGAGCAGACGAACTGGTTCCTGTTCGCCGAGACGACCTACGACTGGGGCCCCGGCGGAGACACGCTGTTGATCGACTACGCGACGGACTTCTGGCCCGAAGGTCGCTGACGCGCGCCACCGGCGTTCCCATAGACTCGGCGCACCATGACGCGCCTCGCCCCCCTCCTCACCGTCCTCCTCGTCGCCTGCCCCACGGCGGACGACGACGACACCCCCATCGAGCCCGCCGAGAACTGGGCGAGCGACATCGTATCGGTCGACCTGCAGCTCGATCTCGACGAGCTCACGGGCAGCGCGACCATCCGGTTCGCGGACGACGGCGCGAGCACCGCGTCGCTGGACGTGTCCGGCTTGGACGTGACCGACGTCGCCTTCAACGTCATGGACGTGTCCTTCCTCTCCGAGGAGAACGACGGCCGCCTCGACATGGGGTTCACCCCGTACGTCGGCGCCTCGGTGACGGTCGACTACCGCTTCGATCACGCGGCGGGCTACGACGGCTTCCTCGAGCGCGGGTCCACGATCCTGTGGCCGTACCACTGCGGAAACCTCTACCCCTGCGACCCGGATCCGAACGACGACTTCACCCTCACCATGGACGTGACCTCTGCGGAGGACGTCGTCTTCCCGCCGGGACCGGTGGAGCGGGTGCCCGCCTACCAGCCCGCCGTCGCGCGAGGGAGCTACACCCACGTCCCCCTGGGCAGGACCGCCCGCGGCACGGACGTGGCCATGTGGACGACCCCCGCCGTCGAGGCCACGGCGCCCGACGGGACCTCCGACCTCGTGGCCGTCGTCGACTGGCTCGAGGACACGCTGGGGCCCTATCCGTTCGGGGACTCCGTGGGCTCCGTGGCCGTGAACTGGGGCCCCGGCGCCTACGGAGGGCTCGAGAACCACCCCTTCTGGCACGTCTCCGAGATCGCGTTCGGAGACCCGGTCGTGCACGCCCACGAGGCGGCCCACGGGTGGTTCGGAAACGGCGTGCGTCTCGCCTGTTGGGAGGACTTCGTGCTCTCCGAGGGGGTGGTGACCTACCTCGCCGCGCGCGCCCTCACCGTGGTGGCGGGCGACGACGCCGGGATGGAGGTCTGGGACTCCTACGAACGCGAGCTCGGCAACCTGCTCGCCGGGGACGACCGGGTGGTGCTCCCCGACGACACCTGCGGCGAGATCGACGTGCTCGAGGACCTCTGGTCGCGCATCGTCTACATGAAGGGCGCCCTCTTCCTGCGCGACATCGCGGACGCGGTGGGCGCCTCGGTCCTCGACGACGCGCTGGGCGTCTTCGCTCGAAGCCGGGTGGGCACGGCGGCCCGGATGCAGGACCTGCTGGACGTCATCGAGGCGGAGACGGGGTTCGATCCCGCGGGGCTGGCCGAGGCCTGGCTGCGCACGGAGGGGGTGCCCGAGGGGCGCTGAAAGGGTCGCAGGGACGCGATCCTTCTCGATCCGAACTCCGGATCTGCGCGTAGGGACCGATGTGGATCGAGTCCCCCCCGCGCCCCGGAGACGCCCATGCAGCACGGAGATCGCCGACGACACCCCCGCCACCGCGTGGCCCTCTCCGTGGACGTGCAGACACCGCGCGGCGGGGGCAGCCATCGGCTCGTATCCCTGAGCGAGGACGGAGCCTTCGTGCTCGGGCTGCCGAGCCTGGCGATCGGCGATCGGGCCACCCTGCGCTTCACGGATCCGGGCAGCGGACGGCCGATCTCGTCGCGGGCCATCGTGTCTCGGACCACCACGCCGGGACGCGGCGGCGCCCTCGGGGCCGGGTTCTTCCTCCTCGACGACCTCTCCAGCGGGCCTCGAACCGCCGAGCGGCGCGCATCGGAGCGACACGCGACCGACCTGAAGGCCGAGCTCGAGCTCGGCGGCCGTCGCCACTTCGCGCGCATCCTGGACCTCGGCATCGCGGGGGCGTGCGTCTCCTCTCGGGTGCGCGTGGCCCCGGGCCGCGTGGGCCGACTCCGCTTCACCCACCCGGTGACCGGCGCCGTCGCCACCGGTCGGATCTTCGCGGCCTGGCCCGCGGTCGCCGTGCCCGGCTCCGGGGGCTGGTATCGGCAGGGGTTCCGGCTCATCGACTCGCTCCCCGCCCTCGCGGAGGAGCCGTCTCGCGGCTCGGGCGCCCTGCCCCGCTCGGACGTGGTCCTGCCGACGTCCGACCGCACCATGGACGACGTCCGGACCCGCGAGCTGGTGATGCGCAAGCTCCTGCGCGGGGTCGTCTACCGGGACGCCGAGGGCACTCCGCGCCGGGGTCGGCTCGTGCTCGCCTCGAAGAAGACGGCGCTGGTCGCGGGTCCCCGCCCTCCGAAGGTGGGCGACACCGTGCAGATGGCCCTCGAGACCCCCGCCGGGAGCGGCTTCCCGAGCTTGAAGTTCCTCGGCGAGGTGGTCCGCTCCGGGCCCCGCCTGGTGGCCGGCAACGAGCCGGGCTGCGTCGTCGCCGTGCAGGCGTTCCGCGCTCCCGCCGACCGACGCCGATGGAGCGACCTCGTGGACTGGCTCGTGCAGCGCACGCGGTGATTCGCTAGCGCAGCGTCCCGATCTTCGCGCCCATGCGCACGGGATCCCCGGGGCCGCAGGTGAACTCCACCTTGCCCGGCTCGGTGAGCAGGACGACCGTCGACCCCATCTCGAAGCGGCCGAGCTCGCCCGCTCGCCCCACGGAGTGCGGCGACGGCAGCTGCCGGTCGCCCTTGGGCGCGCCCGTGTTGGTCACCAGATCGGCGAACACGGTGGCCATGCGACCGACCCCGAACGCCCCGACCATCACCACCGCGACCTCCCCCGCGGCCTCGGTCTCCAGCCGGATCACCAGCCGCTCGTTGCGGGCGAAGAGGTCCCGGATCCGGCGCGTGGCGGCGGGGAAGACGGGCCACAGGCGCCCGGGCAGGTACCGGTGGCCCACGACGCGCCCCTCGCGGGGCGAGTGGACGCGGTGGTAGTCCTTCGGGGACAGGTAGATGACCGCGAAGTCGCCCCCCTCGTAGCGGGTGTCGCCGTCGAGCAGGGTGGTGACCGCGTAGTCGAGCTCGGGGGCCTGGGGCAGCTTGCCGTCCTCGATGCGGCCCGCCGCGTACACGAGGCCGTCGGCGGGCGACACCACGGCGTCGGCCCCTTCGGCCACGGGTCGCGCGCCGTCCTTGAGGCGGCGGATGAAGAGGGACGACAGCGTGGGGTAGTCGTCGATCGTGCCCACGGCTTCGTCGAGGTTCAGGCCGTACCTGCGCACGAACCAGCGCATGACCATCCGCTGCAACCACGTGGGTCCCGGCAGGCGGCTCAGCGCCCCCATGGCGTACGTCACCCGCTTGCGGGGGAGCAGCGAGAGCAGAGTGATGACGAGGCCGTCCTTCAAAGCGCCGCGGAGAATACACCGCGGGCGGACGCCGCCGGCTTGACAGGGGCCGATGGGTGACTAGCCTCCGCGTCTCTCAGGAGACGAAGTGGCAGACAAGCGCGACTACTACGAGGTCCTCGGGGTCGCAAAGACTGCCGACGCCAAAGAGATCAAGAAGGCGTACCGCAAGCTCGCCCTCGAGTTCCATCCCGACCGCAACCCGGACGACAAGGCCGCCGAGGCCTCGTTCAAGGAGGCGGCCGAGGCCTACGAGGTCCTGAGCAACGACGAGAAGAAGGACCTGTACGACCGCTTCGGTCACGCCGGCCTCAACCGCGCGGGCCACCAGGGCTTCTCGGGCGTCGACGACATCTTCAGCGCCTTCGGCGACATGTTCTCGGACCTCTTCGGGTTCGGCGGCGGCATGGGCGGCGGGCGCCGCGGCCAGAGCGGCCCCCGGCGCGGCGGCGACGTCCGGTACGACCTCGCGATCACGCTCGAGGAGGCGCTCACCGGCGCGACCAAGGAGATCCGCCTCAAGCGCGCCGAGCCGTGCGAGACGTGCGACGGCTCCGGGGGCAAGCCGGGCACCAAGCCCGTCGCGTGCCGCACCTGCGGCGGGCGCGGCGAGGTGATCCAGCAGCAGGCGTTCCTGCAGATCCGCACCTCCTGCCCCACGTGTCGGGGCCAGGGCAAACGCTTCGAGGAAGCCTGCGAGGGCTGCCGAGGGCGACGCACCATCGTCAAGGAGAAGAAGCTCACGGTCAGCATCCCAAAGGGGGTGTCCACCGGCCAGCGTCTCCGCCTCCAGGCGGAGGGCGAGCCGGGCCTCCAGGGCGGGCCTCCCGGCGACCTGTACGTGTTCCTGGGGGTCGAAGACCACGAGGCCTTCGAGCGACACGGGGACGACCTCGCCCGTCGGCTCGAGGTCTCCTTCGCCGCCGCGGCCATGGGCGCGGAGGTGGAGGTCGACACCCTGGACGGCACCGCCGACCTCGAGATCCCGGCCGGATCGCAGACCGGGGACCTGCTCCGGCTCACCGGCCAGGGCATGCCCAGCCTCCGCACCGGACGCCGGGGCGACCTGCTCGTCCAGGTCTGGCTCAAGACGCCCACCAAGCTCACGGACCGCCAGAAGGAGCTCCTGAAGGAGTTCGCGGCCATCGAAGGCGAGCAGGTGAAGGACGGCCGAGAAGCCTGGGGCAAGAAGCTGTTCAACAAACTGCGCGACAACAAGTAGGGGTCGCCGGGTGGCTCCCGTCGTCTGGTGTCTGGTCGCGGCCGCGCTCTTCGGGGCGTCGACCCCCTTCGCGGGGGCGCTGCTCGACGACATCGACCCCTGGTTCCTGGCGGGCCTCCTCTACCTCGGCGCCGCCCTCGCCACCCTCCCCTTCTCGTTCCGCGGCGGCTCGTCTCAGGCCCGCTGGAGCGGCCGCAACGTCCGCGCCCTCGGAGGAGCCGTCTTCTTCGGCGGCATCGCGGGCCCGGTCCTCCTCCTCTTCGGCCTCCAGCAGGTGTCTCTGTCGGCCGCGTCGCTTTGGCTGAACCTGGAGACGGTCGCCACCTCGATCCTCGCGCTGGTCCTCTTTCGGGAGTCGATCGACCGCACCACGTGGCTCGCGCTGGCGCTGATCACCGGCGCGGGCGTGGTCCTCGCGGTGCCGTTCGATCCCGGGACGACGACGGGCGCGCTCCTCATCGCCGCAGCCTGCGTGTGCTGGGGACTGGACAACAACTTCACCTCGGTCATCGACGGGTGGACCCCCACCCAGTCCACAGCCGTGAAGGGGCTCGTGGCGGGCGGAGTGAACCTCGCCATCGGCCGCGGCGACTCCATCTGGGTCCTGCGCGACTGGGAGATCATCGGTACCGCGCTCGTGGTCGGCGCGCTGGGGTACGGGGCCTCGATCGTCCTCTACATCCGCGGGGCCCAGCAGCTCGGCGCGAGCCGGTCGCAGTTGCTCTTCGCGACCGCTCCCTTCGCGGGCGTCGCGGTGGCGGTCCTGCTGTTCGGGGAGTCCCTCACGTGGCCGGTGGTCGTGGGCGGCGCGCTCATGGCGGGCGGCCTCGTCCTCCTGCAGCGGGAGCAGCACGGCCACGTCCACCGCCACGACGCGGTCATGCACACCCACCGACACCGCCACGACGACGGGCACCACGACCACGACCACGACGGGGTCGACCCGCGCGGCTGGCACACCCACGAGCACGGCCACGACGCGGTCGAACACGAGCACCCGCACCGGCCGGACCTGCACCACCGCCACGTGCACCTGCTCCTCGCGGGTCTGCTCGCGCTCGCCGCGCTGGTGCTCCCGTCGCCCGCGGACGCCGTGACGCCCCCCGGCGTCCGCACCCGCCTCATCGTCGAGGGTGAGCCCCGACCGGGGGCGGAGCTGCCCGTCCGCGTGGAGGTCTCGTGGCCCGGTCGGCCCGAGAAGTTCCAGCCGGGCGTGCCGAAGCTGCGGGTACCCGAGGAGGGAGCCGTGCGGCTCGGCGGCACCGGTTCGTCCTTCGCCCGCGGCCGCACCGCCTGGTGGACCGACACCGTGGTCACGCTGCCCGACTGGGACGGGCCCTGGATGATCGGGCCCGCCACGCTCGCCCTCGCGGACGCCCGGGGGGCCGCCGAGGACGTGCAGGTCGCCGCGAAGCGCATCCGCCCGAAGCGCAACCGGGGCCTGCTCGGGCGAGGGCTCGGGAGCACGGTGGTGCTGCTGTTCGCGGGCCTGTGGATGCTGCGGCTGTACCGACGCCTGGGAGAGACCCCGGCGGCGCAGGATCGCGATCGGCGGGCGACTCTGGTAGATACGTGCACCCGCGCGTACGAGGCCGAGTCGACGGTCGAGTTCCTGCGCGCCGCCATCGCGCTCCGCAAACAGCTCGAGGGCGACGGGACGGCCCCGGACGAGGGACCGGACGCGGCGGCGCTCGCCGAGCGCCTGGATGGGGTCCGCTTCGGTGGGGAAGAAATGAACCGAGACGCGTGTCGGGTGGTCTTGGAGCCCCTCGTCGCGGCGGCTCGCGGGAGTGAAGAAGATGTCTGAGGGCGGATTCGATCTTCAACAGGTTCAGGCGAACCTCGACCAGGTCACGGGGTACTTCCAGGCCTTGCGCCAAGAGGTCTCGCGCGTCGTCGTGGGGCAGGCCTACATGGTCGACCGTCTGCTGATCGGCCTGCTGGCCAACGGCCACATCCTGCTCGAGGGCGTCCCGGGCCTCGCCAAGACGACGACCGTCAAGGCCGTCGCCGACGCCATCAAGACCGGGTTCAAGCGCATCTCCTTCACGCCGGATCTGCTGCCTGCGGACATCCTCGGCACCCAGATCTACAGCCCGAAGACGAGCGAGTTCTCGGTCAAGCAGGGCCCGATCTTCACCAACATCCTCCTCGCCGACGAGATCAACCGGGCCCCCGCGAAGGTCCAGTCGGCGCTGCTCGAGGCGATGCAGGAGCGTCGGGTCACCATCGGCGACGAGACGTTCACCCTGCCGAGCCCGTTCCTCGTCCTCGCGACGCAGAACCCCCTCGAGCAGGAGGGCACCTACCCCCTGCCCGAGGCCCAGGTCGACCGCTTCATGCTCAAGCTGCGGGTCGGGTACCCCACGCGCGAGGAGGAGAAGGAGATCCTCAAGCGCTCGATGGCGGGCTTCCCGGAGATCCGCGCGGTCCTCACCCCCGAGCACCTGGCCCACGCCCGGCGCATCGCGGCGACGATCCGCTTCGACGAGAAGCTCTACGACTACGTGCTCGACCTGGTGCACGCGACGCGGGATCCGTCCGCGTCGGGGATCCCCGACCTCGCCCAGCTCATCGGGTTCGGGGCCTCGCCTCGCGCCACCATCGCCCTGCAGGCCGCGGCCCGCGCCCACGCCTGCCTCTCCGGCCGCGCGTACGTGAACAGCGGCGACATCAAGACGATGGCCCCGGACGTCCTCCGCCACCGCGTCGTCCTCAGCTACGAGGCGGAGGCCGAAGAGGTCGACGCCGACGCCGTGATCGCTCGCATCCTCGCCTCCGTCCCGGTGCCCTAGATGCCCCTCTCGATGAATCTGCTCGCGCCGCCTCGCCCCTGAGAGAGGTCCTTCGTGCCGACTGCCCTGCTCGGTCCTCTGCTCCTCGCCTCCGTGGCCGCCGTCGTGTCGGTGGTGGTCGGGGCGTGGTTCGCGCGCCGGGCGGACTCGCGGGACGCGACGGGGCGGACGGACGCCCACGAGCACGGTCGATGGCTGAGCGAAGCGGCCCTCGGCGGCGTGCACGGCGGCCTCTCGCCGGAGGTCCTCGCCCAGGTCCGGCGCATCCACATCCGCACCCGGCACCAGGTCAACGAGCTGATGGCGGGCGAGTACACGTCGGCGTTCAAGGGCCGCGGGATGGAGTTCGAGGAGGTCCGCGAGTACGTGCCGGGCGACGACGTCCGGGCCATCGACTGGAACGTCACGGCGCGCATGCAGCAGCCGTTCGTGAAGGAGTTCCGCGAGGAGCGCGAGCTGGTCGTGATGATCCTCGTGGACGTCTCGCGATCGGGGGACTTCGGCACCAAGGGCCGCCTCAAGAACGAGGTGGCCGCGGAGCTCGCCGCCACGCTCGCCTTCGCCGCCACGCGCAACAACGACAAGGTCGGCCTCATCCTCTTCACCGACCGCGTCGAGCGGTTCGTGCCCCCGAAGAGAGGCCGCGGACACGTGTGGCGAGTGATCCGCGAGATCCTCGACTGCGAGCGGCAGGGCCGGGGGACGGACCTCGCCGAGGCGCTCTCCTTCCTGAACCGCGTGGTGCGCCGCAAGGCCGTGGTCTTCCTCGTCAGCGACTTCCTCTCGGACACCGAGTTCCAGCGGCCCCTGCGCATCGCCCAGCGGCGGCACGACCTCGTGGTGTTCCACGTCTCGGACCCCCGTGAGCGCGCGCTCCCGGACGTGGGGTTCCTCGCCTTGGAGGACGCCGAGGACGGTCGACAGGCCTGGATCGACACGTCCAGCAAGGGCGTGCGGACGCGCTTCGCAGCGGCCGCGAGGCGACGCAACGCCGAGCTGAAGGCCGAGATGCGGCGCCTCGGCGTCGACCTGGTGCGCCTGTCCACCGACGAGTCCGTCACGGCCCCCCTCATCCGTTACTTCTCCGGGCGGATGAAGTGACGCGCCGGGTGCTGCTCGCGGCGGCGATCCTGCTCCTGGCGGCCTGCACGTCGGCCGAGCCCGTGGCCGATGAGCCCGTCGATCCCGTGGTCGTGACGGCCCACGTCGACCGCGCGGATCCGGTGCCGGGGCGGCCGTTCCACCTCACCGTGACCGTGGACCGCGCCGAGGACGTCCAGTTCGACCTGCCGGACATCGGCGCCGAGCTGAAGGGTCTCGTCGTCAGCAAGCAGCGCACCGAGGGCCCCGAGCGCGTGGCGGGCCGGCTGGTGACCGAGGAGATCTACACGCTGAAGGCCCCGATCAGCGGCGTCTTCCGCATCCCCGGGGTCGACGCGCCGTTCCGCGCGCCCGGGGACGTCGTGGGCACCGCGGGCACCGCGCCGATCCTCATCGAGGCGGGCCGCCACGGAGACGAGGAGTCCGAGGGCAGCGACGTCCTGCGGGACATCAAGGACGTCGCCCCCGCCGATCGCGACCTGCGGCCCATCTTCGCGGGCGCCGCCGCCGCGCTGGTCCTCGCCCTGCTGGTCGTCGCCCTGCTCCTCCGAAGGCGTTCTCGGGACGACGCGCCGCCCCCCCTCTCGGCCCACGCCCAGGCGCTCCAGGACCTCGACGGCCTCCTCTCCGGAGAGCTCCTGCGGACCACGGACCAGGGGCCCTTCGCCTACGAGGTCTCGGCGATCCTGCGGCGGTACCTGGAGGCCCGCTACACGGTCCGCGCCTGGCGAATGACGACCCCCGAGGTCCTGCGCGCGCTGCCCACCGAGGTGGCGAAGCGGCACGACCTCGAGGCGGCCGTCCGCACCGTACTGGAGGCGAGCGACTACGTGAAGTTCGCCGCCCAGGAGGTGCCCGTCGAGACGCTGCGCGGGTGGGGGACGTCGGTGCGCGCGGTCGTGGATGCCACCCGCGTGCCCGAGGAGCAGGACGCATGAGCGGCTGGACGGCCTGGCGCTTCGCGGACCCGGCGTTCTTCGCGCTGGTGGTGCTGCTCGCCCCCGTCGCCTACGCGCTGCTCCGCGGCGTGGGCCGCTCCCGGCTGCGCTTCTCCGCCCTGTCGATGCTGCTCGAGGCGCGGGGCGGTCGCCACCGCGTGTTCCGCCTCCTGCCCGTCGTCCTGCGCCTGCTCACCGTCTTCCTGCTCGTGATCGCCGTGGCCCGCCCCCAGGGCGGAAACGTCTCGCGGGAGGTCCTGTCCGAGGGCGTCGACATCATGCTCGTCGTCGACACCTCGGGGTCGATGGAGGCGATGGACTTCACCCTCGACGGCGAGCGGGCGACGCGGCTGGAGGTGAGCAAGAAGGTCGTGCGCGACTTCATCGAGGGGCGCGAGAACGACCGCATCGGGCTCGTCGCGTTCGGCGAAGAGGCCATCATCCAGTGCCCCACGACGATCGACTACGGGGTCCTCACCAACACCCTGCAGGCGGTGGCGCCCGGCATGGCGGGCGACGGCACGGGGATCGGCACGGCGCTGGGCACCGCCGTCCAGAGCCTCAAGGAGCTGCCGGGGCGGTCGCGCATCGTGATCCTGCTCACCGACGGCCGCAACAACACCGGCATCCTCGACCCGGTCCAGGCCGCGCGCGCCGCGGCGACCTACAGCATCAAGGTCTACACGATCGGCGTCGGCACCGAGGGCAAGGCGCCGTTCCAGGTCAGCGGCCTCTTCGGCAAGCAGATGATCTACCAGGACGTCGACCTCGACGAGGACACGCTGGAGGCCGTCGCCGAGGCCACCGGCGCCCGCTACTTCCGGGCCACGTCATCCGATTCGCTCCAGAAGATCTACGAGCTCATCGACCAGCTCGAGAAGACCGAGGTGGAGGTCAAGGAGTTCACCGACTACGAAGAGCTGTACGCCGCCGCGCTGTGGCCCGCGCTGTTCCTGCTCGTGCTCGAGCTCATCCTGCGAGCCACCTGGCTCCGCACCCTTCCCTGATGCACCCCTCTCGACAAACCGCCTCCCTTCGGTCGACGATTTCTCGCCGGGGGCCCCGCTCTGCCTCCCTTCGGACTCCGCTTCGCTACGCTCCGCTGCGCGCGCCCGCGGGCGCTTGCCGTCCGTCCTAGGATCTCGAAGTGCACTTCTCGAACCCGCAAGCGCTCTGGCTGCTCTGGCTGCTCCCGCCGCTGGCCGCGCTGTACGTGCTCGCGGCGCGACGCCGACGGACCGCCATGCGTCGGTTCGCGGACGAGGAGCTGATCGACCGGCTCGTCCCGCCCACGTCGCAGGGGCGCGCGTGGCTGCGCGGCGCCACCCTCGCCGCCGCCCTGCTCGGGGTGCTCGTCGCCGCGGCCGGGCCGCGCTGGGGTTTCTCGTGGGAGGAGGTGCAGCGGCGCGGCGTGGACGTCGTGGTGGCGCTCGACCTCTCGCGCTCGATGCTGGCCGAAGACGCCAAGCCCAACCGGTTGGTCTCCGCCAAGCGGGAGATCACGGACCTGATCGAGCTGCTCCAGGGCGACCGTGTGGGCCTCGTGGCCTTCGCCGGCACGGCCTACACCCAGTGCCCGCTCACGCTCGACTACGGCGCCTTCTCCGTCTTCCTCGACCAGATGGACCCGGACTGGGTCCCCGTCGGCGGCACGGACCTCGCCGAGGCGGTGCGCGTCTCCACCAAGACCTTCCAGGAGGGCGAGCGCTCGGGCCGCGCGGTCATCCTGATCACGGACGGCGAGGACCACTCGGGCGAGCTGCGCGAGGCCGCCGAGGAGGCGCGCAAGGAGGGCGTGCACGTCTTCGTGGTGGGCATGGGCGCGCCCGAGGGGGCTCCGATCCCGGACGGGCGCGGCGGGTTCATCAAGGAGGGCGGCAAGGTCGTCCTGAGCAAGCTCGACGAGCCCGGCCTCAAGGAGCTGGCCCTCGCCACCGACGGCACGTACGTGCGCAGCGTCGCGGGCGACCTGGACCTGCGCCGCATCTACAACGAGGACATCAAGGGCACCCTGCAGGCGCGCGACCTGTCCAGCTCGCGGCAGCGACGCTGGGAGGAGCGCTACCAGTGGGCGCTCCTCCCCGCCCTGCTGCTGTTGGTGCTCGAGTCGCTGTCCGGCGGGCCCCGCCGTCGGGAACGACGGATCCCCGTCGCGACGGGCGCGAGCGTCCTCCTGGTCGGCCTCGTCGTCGCGCTCCCGGCCCCCGCCCATGCGGGCTGGTTCGGCGGGGACGACCCCGCCCGCATGGGACACGAGGCCTTCCAAGCGGGAGAGCATCAGGCCGCCCTGAACCACTGGATCGAGGCGCAGGTCGCGGATCCGTCGGACCGGCGCCTCGACTACAACATCGGCCAGGCCCACTACCGGCTGGGCGCCTACGCCGAGGCGGAGGAGGCGTTCCGCGAGGCGTCGGCCACGGACGACACGGCGCTCGCCGCGGACGCGCTCTACAACGCGGGCAACGCGGCCTTCCAGCAGGGCAAGTACGTCGACGCCATCGCCGCCTACGACGAGGCCCTCGAGCTCCGCCCCGAGGACGAAGACGCCCTCGCCAACCGGGATCTGGCCCAGCGCAAGTACGAAGAACTGCTCGACGAGGCCGCGAACCAGGAGCAGAACCAGGAGCAGGAGCAGGAGCCCCAGGACGGCCAGGCCGAGCAGGACCCCCAGGAGCCGCAGGACGGCGAGGGCGAGCAGACGGAGCAGCAGAAGCAGGAGCAGCAGCAGGGCGAGGGGATGTCCGAGCAGCAGGAGTCCGACGATCCGCAGCCCGGCGAGGGCGACGAGGAGCAGGACGCGACCGCCGAGAACGAGGATGAGTCGAGCGACGAGAAGAAGCAGCAGGAGCAGCAGACCGGGGGCGCCGCCGAGGCGGCGGACATCGAGCGCGACCCCGACGCGGCCGACGAGGGCGAAACGAAGGACGGCGCCATCGCCGAGGAGACCGAGTGGGACGAGTCCGGCGAGCCGCAGGACCGCGAGGTCGTCGAAGGCGCCCTGAGCGAGGAGCAGGCCGAGGCGCTCCTCGACGCCCTGAAGGCCGACCAGTCCAACCGGCGCAAGCAGCGCACCGAGCGGGAGGCCGCCCGCGGTCGGCGCGGGGCGGCGAAAGACTGGTGATGCGCTTCCTCCTCGCGTTCGCGCTCTTCGCGCTCTCGCCCGCCGCGGCCTGGGCCCAGACGGCCACGTTGTCGACGGACCGCATCAAGGTCGGCGTGGGCACCACGTTCGAGGCGCTGCTGACGGTCGACGGGGAGGTCGCCTCGCCCCCGCGCCTGCGCAACGCCGAGGGCTTCGACATCTCGTCGGCGGGCACCCACACGTCGATGAGCCTCAGCCAGGGCCGCCTCCAGCAGTCCACGACCTACACGTTCCGCGTGACCCCCGCGGAGGTCGGCGAGATCACTCTCGGCCCCTTCCTGGTCAAGGTGGGCGGGAAGTCGATCGAGTCCAACGCGGTCACGGTGCGGGTGGTCTCGCGGTCCGTGGCGGCGCAGACCAGTGAGAAGCGAGAGCCCGACCAGAACTGGTTCATCGAGGCGGACGCGAGCGACGCGACGCCCTTCGAGGGCGAGGCGTTCGTGTTCCGGGTGCGCGTCGGCTCGGCCACCCGCAGCCGGGACCCCGCCTTCGGACAGCTCCAGTCGGAGTCCCTCACCGCCGAGCCGAACGTCAGCCCCGACCGCCGGCAGTTTCGCAAGCTCATCGACTCGCGCACGTGGACGGTGACCGAGAGCCTCGTCCCCCTGTTCGGCGTCGAGCCCGGCACGGCGACCGTCGAGCCCGTGGACGCCGTGCTCCCGGTGGTGGTGGCGGGGGGCGGCCTGTTCGCCCGGACCCGCGAGGTCGAGCTGCGCAGCGACGCCGTGGACGTGGCGGTGCGGGCCCTCCCCCACGCGGGGCGCCCGGACGACTTCACGGGCGCCGTCGGCCGCTTCAGCCTGCGCGCGAGCCTCGAGCCGAAGCGCCTGCAAGCGGGCGAGACCGCCACCCTCACGATGGTGCTCGAGGGCGACGGCGCCGCCCGCAACCCGAAGCTCGCCCTGGAGCTGCCGGAGTCGATCCGCGCCTACGACGAGGACCCCGAGCGCTTCGTCCAGGCGTCCGATGAGGGGCTCGCGACCCGAGTGATCTTCCGCACTGCGCTGGTCCCGCTCGAGCCGGGTCGCGTCGACCTCCCCGCGGTGAGCTTCTCGTACTTCGATCCCCGCACGGAGCGCTACGCCGTCGCCCGGACCACGCCCTTCACCCTGGACGTCGGAGGGACCGCCGTGGCGGACGCCGCGGTGGGGACGGCCACCGCGCTCCAGCCCGGAAAGGAGCAGGTCGAGCTCCTGGGCTCGGACATCCTCCCCCTGCACGACCCGGCGTCGCCGACGAGGGCCCGGCCGCTCGGCCTGACCTCCCCCCTCATCCTGCTCTTCCTCCTCCTCCCCTTCGCGGGCTGGGGCGTGGGCGAGGTGACGGCGGCGCGGCGGCGCTCGGCGGGGACGGAGGCGGGCATCCGCCGGGGGCGCGCGAAGGACGCCAAGGCAGCGCTGAAGGACGCGAAGAAGGCGGCCGACGTCGACGATTGGGAGGCCGGCGAGGCGGCGGTCCGGCGATGGCTGAGCGCGCGGCTGGAGCGCGCGGGCGCGGGGGCCGCGCTGTCCCCCGGGGAGGCCGGGGACGTGGCCCGAACGCACGGCGCACCCCCGGCCTTGGCCACCCGGCTGGGGACGCTCCTGGGCCGCATCGAGGCCGCGCGGTACGGCGGCGCGGGCACCGGGGGCCTCGCCGACGCCCTCGCCGACTGGCTCGCCGACGCCCACAAGGAGTGGACGTGAAGCGCGTCATCGCCGTCGCCTTCACTCTGCTGCTCTCGGCCGCGGCCTTCGCCCGCACGGCGGGGCCCGTCGGCGAGTGCTTCACGCACTACGACGCGGGTCGATACGCGGACGCCGCGAGCTGCTTCCTGCTCCACGCCGCGGACGGCGGCGACCGCTACGACGGGGCGCTGCTGTACGACGCGGGCAACGCCTACTCGCGCGATGGAAAGGTCGGCGAGGCGATCTGGGCGTACCGCCTGGCGCTGCTCGACCGCCCCCGCGACGGCGACCTGCGAGCCAACCTCGCGACCGCCCGCGCCAAGGCCGTCGACGACCTCCCCGACCCGCACACGCGAGGACCCGTCGGCCGCGCGCTGCTCGCGCCCTACGACGCCCTGTCGGCCCGCGAGATGCTGCTGCTCGGCACCGCCGCGTGGGCGCTCTTCTTCACGCTGATGGCGGTCCGCACGCGCCGCCCGTTCCCCTTCGCGACCATGGGCGCGCTGCCGACGTTCGCCCTCGTCGCGGTCCTCGGATTCACGGGCTACCTCGCCCGCACCCGGCAGGTCGAGGCCCACCCCGTGGCCGTCGTCACGGTCGACGAGATCACGCTGCGCAGCGGTCGCGACGTGCGGTCCGTCGACCTCGCCAAGCTCCACGCGGGGGCCGAGGTCGTGGTCGTCGCTCAGGACGCCCCCTGGATCCAGGTCGGCCTCGGCGACGGCGTCCGCGGCTGGCTGCCGGGCACGTCGGTAGCCCTCGTCCGCCCTGGAGTCCTCCAGTAGGAGCCGTGGCCCGATCCCGCGCGCCTACGGGTCTTACGGGGTGCGCGACGAAGCGCAGCTCCCCCCTCCCCCGGGCTTGATAGACTCGCCCCCCGTTTTGGAGTCCTCGATGCACCTGAAGGTCCTGCTCTCTCTGCTGATCTGCGCGGCGTTCCTCGCGCCCGCTCCCGCCGACGCCGCCCTCGTGAACGAGCGGAAGATCAAGCGCTGGTCGGACGAGGACAAGCAGCTCGTCCGCGCCCTCGACGTGTGGATGACGGACGAAGAGATGTCCGTGCTCATCAAGCTCAAGACGAGCGAAGAGCGCGTCTCCTTCCTCACCGAGACCGGCTACATGAAGCGCTGGAAGCTGCTCGAAGAGGACAAGGACCCGACCATCTTCGAGGCCATCAAGAAGGGCGAGGTCATCGAGGGCATGACCAAGGACCACGTCTTCATGTCGTGGGACAAGCCCATGAAGATCCGGGACGAGTTCAAGCGAGAGGCCTACGTGAAGGTCCTCTGGTACGAGTTCGAGATCGACCGCAAGGGGCGCGAGTTCCTGGTCCGACCGGACTCGGAGACCGCCTACAAGAACGAGATCCTCACCCGCCACGTGTACCTGTTCAACGACCGGGTGCATGCGGTCGTCGAGGAGGGGGCGCAGGACTCCTCCGACGTCGTGGACGCCATCCTCGCCGAGGCGGCCAAGAAGGAAGAGGCTCGCAAGGCCGCCATCGAAGCCCAGACCAAGGCGGGCGCCGAGGCGGTCAAGGAAGACGAAGAGAAGGACGCAGCGAACCCCGAGGGGGGGGCCGACGGCAAGGCCGGAGAAGGCGGGGAGTAACGGACCCATGTGCCACTGACGCCGCGCGAGCTCGGACTCCTCTTCGAAGCGGCCCCGCAGGGGGTCCTCGTCGTCGATCCGCCGCGGGTGCGTGAGGCGAACCCCGCCCTCTGCGCGCTCCTGGGCTATTCGCATCGTCAGATCGCACGCGTGGGCCTCGACGAGCTCGTCGAAGAGCTGGACCACGCCGCCCTGCACGAGGCCATGGTGCGGGGATCGGGGCCGTCGGTGGCCGTCCCGATCCGCCTCATCCACCGCCGGGGCGACTCCGTCCCGGTGCAGATCACCGCGCGCACCGACGGCGGCTCGTGGTTCCTCTTCGTGGAGCAGGCCGCGCCCGGCGCCTTCGACGAGCACACGGACGACGCCCTGCGGGGCCACGTCCGGGCCCGCACCCGGCGTCTCGAAGAGAGCCGAGATCGCTACCGCGCCCTGGTGGAGTCGCTCGCCGACGGCTTGGTGACCCTCACACCCGGCCGCGAGCTGCTCTACCTGAACCGGACGTTCACCGAGATGCTGGGGAGCCCGGCGCGCTCCAGCCTCGTCGCGCGGCCGTTCCTCGATCTCGTGGTCGAGGCGGACCGGCACCGCGTCGGCGCCGCGCTCGAGCGCATGGAGCAGGGCTCCGTCGCCCGCTTCGAGACCACCCTGAACCACCGCGACGGATCCCCGGTGGCCGTCCTCGTGGCGGGGCGCGCGCTGCCCGCCGGGCCCGAGGGCGAGGACCGCGGCGTCCTGCTGATCATCACCGACTTCGCCGAGCGGCGGGACATCAGCGAGCGCCTCGCGGTGGCCGGGAAGATGGAGGCGCTGTCCACGCTCGCGGGCGGCATCGCCCACGACTTCAACAACCTCCTCACCGGCATCCTCGGCAACGCGAGCCGGGTCCGCCTGGCTCCGGGGGTGGGTCCCGAGGTCGACGAGGCGGCGCGCTCGATCGAAGACAGCGCCGAGCTCGCGGCGAGGCTCACGGAGCGGCTGCTCGCCCTGGTCCGGGGACAGGCCCCCAACCGTCGCGTGCTCGACCTGGGGCAGATGGTGGAGCGGACCATCGGCCTGCTCGGCAAGCTGATCCCCGACACGATCGAGGTCGTCACCGACTTCGCCCCGGGGCTCGCGCCCGTCCTCGCCGACGAGTCGCAGCTCCAGCAGGCCATCCTCAACCTCTGCATCAACGCCCGGGACGCGATGCTCGAAGACGCGGGCCGGGGCACGCTCACCGTGTCGGTGTCCGGCGGCGTCGTGCGCAAGATGTGCGACGACGGCAGCCTCGCCGCGGAGTCGGGTGTGTTCCTGGACGTCGAGGACACGGGCCCGGGCGTCCCCCCGGAGATGCGGCGGCGCGTCTTCGACCCGTTCTTCACCACGAAGGGCCTGGGACGAGGCATGGGCCTCGGCCTCGCCACCGTCTATCAGCTGGTGGAGGCCCACGGCGGCACCGTGGACGTGGAGACCGCCCCCGGCGGCGGCGCGCGGTTCCGCGTCGCGCTCCCGTCGGCCCCCGATCGCGTCGCCGATCCACCGTCGGGGCCGACCCCCACCCTCGCCACGCCGGACTCCGCCCAGGCCGCGACCGTGCTCGTCGCCGAGGACGAGGACAGCATCCGCAACCTCATCGTCCAGTGCCTGCGCAAGCACGGGTACACGGTCTTCTCCGCCGCCGACGGTCGGGAGGCGCTCGGCGTCTGGGAGTACCAGAAGCACGCGATCGACCTGCTGTTCCTGGACGTCCGCATGCCGCACCTCGACGGCACCGAGCTTCTGCGGCGGGCGCGCGAGGACCGGCCGCACGTGCCCGCGGTCTTCAGCTCCGGGTTCATCCCCGAGGAGAAGGAGAGCCAAGACGTCTTCGAGCGCGTCGTCTACCTGCCGAAGCCGTACCGGATCCCCGACCTGCTCGCGTGCGTCGAGACCGCCCTGTCGCTCAGCGCCGACGGCTGGGAGGACATCACGACGATGGCCAGCGACCCCACCGGCGAGTACAAGCTGCCCAGCGACACGACACTCGAGATCGAGACCGTGCCCACGGGCCCCGGCGTCAGCATGGACGCGGCCGCGACGATTCAGGGGGTCGAGGTGCTGTCCCCCGTGGGCCGCAGGCGCCACGAGATCGGCCCCGCGTCCTCTCCCGGGAACGCTCCGGAGGAGTAGCCGCGCTCAGGCGCCGGCGAGCACCACCACCACGAGGTCCCACTCGGCGAGCACGGTGATGCCGTCGCCGATGACCTGCATGGGGAACACGAAGACCTGGTCCGACGTCTGCAGCCCGTTGGGGTACAGCGAGACCTGGAAGATCACCTCGGTGTCGACGGGCGTCTGGGGGAAGGAGCTCGGCGTGATGCCCGTGACCAGCCCGGTGCCCGCGTCGTCGACGGTGAGGGTGAGGTCGAACAGGCCGCCCCCCGCGATGGCCTCCACGCCGTCGATGACGTTGGTGACGGTGCTCCCGGCGCCCGCCTGGAAGACGAGGGGATCGGGCGTGCCGTTGCCGTCGATGTCGGCCACGGAGCCCGTGAGGTTGGCGAGGTCCGTCATCTGCGGGATGGGGATGCTGTTCGTGCCGACGCCGATGAGCTTGCCGCCGATGTCCGCCACGGCGCCCACGACGTCGCTCTCGCCCGCCGGGTCGCTGCAGCCCGGGGGCCCGTCGTCCAAGTTGCCGGAGAAGCCGCTCGCGGCGTCGTACCACCCCGCCGGGTCGTCGGCGTCGCGCATCCAGTTGTCGGTCGTGTACACGATGATCGGGACGGACCCGTCGCGGAAGCCCGCGCCCCCGAGCGTGCCGGTGCCGGTCACGGCCGAGCTGTAGGCGCCCCCCACGTTGCCGCCGAACGCGTCGCTCACGGGCGGACCCGTGAGGGGGATGAACGGCCGAACGTCGGTCGTCGAGTTGTAGCTGTTGTTGCAGTCCTGGTCGAAGCCGAGGCCCGCGGCTGCCTGGAACAGGGCCTCCATGCTGGCCTCGGGGGCGTCGTAGCCCTCCTTCACCGCGAGGCCGCTGAGCGCGCTCTGGGCCGCCGTGCTGTTGGTCGTCACCTGCTGCTTGAGCGTGAACGGCTTGTCCCCCCACACCGCCGCGCCGAGGGTGGTGTACGCGTAGTCCTGGAAGTCGGCGACCCCGAAGGCGAGGTTCGGGATCGAGATCTGCGCGACGACCTGGGAGAACTGCTGCGCCATGTTGTTCAGCACGCCGGTCATGGAGCACGTGGCGTCGAGCACGAACAGGATGTCCGCCTGGCTGATCTGGGGCGTGAAGGGGATGTCCAGGACCGTCTCGCGGCGCCCGGACAGCTCGGCGTAGTACCCGTCGATCACGTCGTTGGGGTCGAGGGGGTCCGCGCCCACGCTGATCTCGGCGAGGTCCGAGAAGCCGTCGCCGTCGGTGTCGCGGTCGAAGGGGTCGGTGCCGTGGGTCGGCTCGTCCGGGTCCATGATCCCGTCGTTGTCCGAGTCCGCGTCCTCGAAGTCGTAGAAGCCGTCACCGTCCGCGTCCGGGGGATTCTCGGGGTCGTCGCCCGCCTCCTCGCTGTCGGACAGGCCGTCGTTGTCGCTGTCGAAGTCCAGGTAGCTGGGGATGCCGTCGCCGTCCGGGTCGTCGCCGCCCTCGCGGTAGTCCGGAATGCCGTCGCCGTCGCTGTCGTCGTCGAGGTAGTCGGGGGTGCCGTCGCCGTCGCTGTCCACCGGATCCGCCGCGTTCCCGCCGATCTCCTGCTCGTCGAAGATGCCGTCGCCGTCGTTGTCGATGTCCGCGGCGTCGTGCAGGCCGTCGTTGTCGTAGTCGCCGCCGCCCTCGACCTCGTCGGGGATGCCGTTGCCGTCCGAGTCGAGGTCCAGGTAGTCGGGCACGGAGTCGCCGTCGGAGTCGACGGCCGGGGTCAGCAGGTCCAGATCGCCGGCCTCAAGGAGGTCGGGGAGGGTGTCGCCGTCGGAGTCCTCGTCGCGCAGGTTGGGCACGCCGTCGCCGTCGGGGTCGCCGCCCCCCTCTTCGTCGTCGGAGATGGTGTCGCCGTCGAGGTCGGAGATGCCGGACGCGTCGTCGTCGTCCCCCCACACGGCGTCGTCGTCGTCGCGCGGCGGGGCCGAGCCCCAGGGGGACGTGACGCAGCCCGAGAGCAACAGGAGGGACGCGAGCGCGAGCGGAATACGCATGTCAGCGAGGCTAGGCCCCACCCCCCAGGTTGTCAATTAATTGTCAAGTGGGGCGACCGGCCGGAGGTCCGGGTCGGTGATCGCGGCCAGCTCGGCGTCCGTGGCGACCCCGTCCGGATCGGACCTCACCGGCGCCCCCGACTTCGACCCCTTGCGGCGACGTCGGCCGGTCTTGCCCTCCACCGGCGACTCGATGTCGGCGATGGAGGCGGCCCCGGGCGCGCCCGCGAACGGCTCGAGGGCCTGGCGGAACACCTCCATGGAGGCGAAGCGGTCGCGGGGATCCTTCTGGAGGGCCCGCAGCAGCACGGCGTCGAGGCCGCGCGAGATGCCCGCGTCGGGCACGAGGGCCGACGGACGCTCGGGCTGCTCCTCCACCGTCTTGTAGAGCAGCTCCTCGATCGTGGCCGCCGAGAACACGGGGCGGCCGGTGATGATGTGGTACGCGGTGGCGGCCAGCGAATACTGGTCCGAGGCGGGGCCCGCGGGCGCCCCCTCCAGGACCTCGGGAGCCACGTACAGGGGCGTGCCCATGACGGTGCCCACGGCGGTGAGCTCCGGATCCTCCGGCAGGCGCTGGACCCGCTTCTTCTTGCGGGGCAGGTCGGGGTCGTCGTTGCCGGGCTCGGCCTTGCGGGCGATGCCGAAGTCGAGGACCTTCACCACCTGCCGACCGTCGCCGGTGCGGGACAGGAACAGGTTCGCGGGCTTCAGATCGCGGTGGATGAGGCCCCGGTGGTGGGCCTCGGCGAGGGCCTCGCACACGTAGGTCATCCAGCGGGACACCACGTCGTGCGGCTGCGCGCCGCTGGCGTCGAGCACGTCCTGGAGCGAGATGCCCGCGAGGTACTCCATCACGTAGAAGAGCTGGCCCTCCTGAGTGATGCCGAAGTCGAAGACGTCCACGGTGTAGGGCGACGAGAGCATCGAGGTCTCGCGGGCCTCGCGCTCGAACCGACGCCGCAGGGCGCGGCTGCCGGTGCGCTGGGGGTTCACCAGCTTGATGACGCAGGGGCGGCCGAGGTCGCGGTGCCAGGCCAGGTACACGACGCCCATGGCGCCCCGCCCCAGCTCCTTCTTGATCTTGTATCGCCCGAGGGACCGCGCCGACACGAGCCGCTGGTGCATCGCGTGGATCATGTCCGAGGCCACCAGGCCGACCCCCGCGATGGCCACGAGCGGGAAGAAGTTCGCGCAGAAGTGGCCCAGGACGTCGGGGTCGGTGAGCCACGACGAGAAGCCCCCCTCCTTGGGGGCGAAGGCCAGGAGCGTGAGGGGGTAGGTGCCCACGAGGAAGGTGACCACGCCCAGGTGGCTCTTCGCCGCGCCCGGCACGAGGATGGTGCGGGCCGTGACCAGGAGCGTGGTGCCCGCGACGTAGGGGCTGGCGGCGCCTCCGCTCGCGGCCGTCATGTACCCGAGGGCGACGGCGGGGGGCGCGAACAGCAGCCAGTCCATCGCCTTGACGGGGATGTCCGACGCCTGCCGGAGCCACACCCACAGGGCGACGAACCACAGCGTGATGCCGCCGCGGAGCACGAGGAACGCCGCGAGCGGGAGGTCGGGCGCCCAGGAGCGGGCGGCGGTGACGTCCACGATCCCGAACAGGGGCGAGAGCAGCGCCCCGAACATGGCGGCCGTGAGCAGCCGCGTGCGGAAGAGGCGGTGCGTCTCGCGGGAGAGCCGCGAGGCGAGGTTCTCCTGGATGGTCGGGGCCCGAAGACGCAGCCCCGTAGTGGTGGCGGGCTCCGGCGGGATCTGTGACGAGGAGGGCAAGCCGGGGCTACTCGTCGAACTTCACGATCTTCTTGAACCGACCGCCCGGCTCCAACGTGAACGTGACCGTCTCGGTCTTCGCCGGGTCGCAGTTCGCGCACACGAACCGCAGCGTGTGCTTGCCCGCGGGCAGCTGCACGTTCTTCTTCGGCGTGCGGCCGAAGGGGGCGCCGTTCAGGACCAGGTTCGCCCAGGGCTTGGCGTTCACCTGGATCGTCCCCATGCCGGCCGGCTTCGGGGCGGGCGTGGGCGTGGACTCGACGACCGGGGCGGGCGTCGGCTTGGGCGTGGCCGCGACCGGCTTGGGCGTGGGCTTCGCGACCGGCGCGGGCGTGGGCTTCGCGACCGGCGCAGGCGTGGCGGCGGCGACCTCGGGGGTGGCCTCCGGAGCGACCTCGGGGATCGCGGTCTCCACCGTCTCGGGGGCGGCGTCCACGGTGTCCGGCTGGGTGGCCGCGGTCTCGGGCGGGGGCGGGGCGTCGCGCGTGGCGATCCGGGCGACGATCAGGAGCAGGATCGCCGCGAGCGCCACGATCGCCGCGATCAGGGGCCGACGGTCGACCTGCCTGGGCTTGCGCGGGCGGGTGGACTTCGGGGTCGTACGGCGCCGCTTCGGGGCCGACGACTTCTTCGAGAGCGCGGGCTGCATCCGCGTCTCGGGGACGTCCTGCGGGGCTCCCTTCGGCACCTTCTTGCCCGCCTCGCTGTCGAAGAACTCGGCGGTCATGCGACCGATGGGGGCCGCCGCCGCGGGCCGCTCCAGGGAGGGGGCGTCGACGGTCTCGTCCATGGCGTCGGCCTGGCCCACGGACACGGGCGCCGGGACGTCGGGCACGGACGACTCGCCGGACTTGCGGATGCTCGCCGCCGCCTCCGGATCGAGGGCCGCGATGGCCGCCAGCGACTCCGTGCCGCGGGGGGCGACCGGACGCGGGGCGCCGCCCGGGCCGAACTCCCCGGTGGTCGTGGCCTCCGGCAGCTCGGACATGTTGTCTTCGAGCCACTCCAGCAGCGTGGGGCCGGGTTCGAGCTCGCGGCGGAGCTTCCGAAGCGCGCGGGTCAGGGCCGAGGCCGAGTCGAAGCGCTCCTCTCGTTCCTTCGCCATGCACGAGCCGAGGACGGGAGCGAAGGCGGGCATGCGGAGCTCCACCTTCTCGAGCGGGGCGGAGATGTCCGCGTTGAGGACCGCGTGCATGATCGCCAGCAGGTTGTCCGCCGAGAACGGGATCTCGTTCGTGATCAGCTCGACGAGGATCGAGCCCAGCGAGAACAGGTCCGAGCGCTGGTCGAGGGCGGCCCCCGTCACCTGCTCCGGCGACATGTACACGGGGGTGCCCTTGGTGACGTCCGCGGCGGTCGTCTTGTAGAGGTTCGAGTCCGCCTTCGCGATGCCGAAGTCCATCAGCTTCACGTCGCCTTCGCGGCTGATCATCACGTTGCCGGGCTTGAGGTCCCGGTGCACCAGGTTGAGGGCCCGGCCGGACTTGTCCTCCAGCCCGTGCGCGTACTCGAGGCCTCGACAGATGTTCGTGACGACCTCGTACACGACCGACGCCGGCAGGTACTCCCGGTGGTTGCGGCACCGACGAATCAGCGCCTCGAGCGTCCAGCCGTCGACGTACTCCATGGCCATGAAGTAGTGGCCGTCGACGTGATTGAACTCGTAGATCTCGACGATGTTCTTGTGCTTGAGCTGCCCGCCCAGGCGCGCCTCGTTGATCAGCGCCTTGACCACCCGCTCGTCGGCGGTGACCTTCGCGTCCAGCCGCTTGAGGGCGACCTCCTTCTCGAACCCCATGGGCCCCGAGAGGAGCGCTCGATACACCTTCGCCATCCCTCCTTCGCCGAGGAGGTTGAGCAGCTTGTACCGGCCGAACGGGACCGGAGCGTGCGCCATGTCCAAGTGCTCCCAGTCTTCGGGCGACGGACCCGCGTCATTCTGCCAGACGAGCCAACATCACATCGGCGCGCGAGGCCCGATCCTTCAGCCCCAGATTCGCCCACAGGTCTCGGACCCGCTCGATCATCGACCGCGCCTCCGCCGGATTCGCCCCCGCGCGGCGCAGAACCTCGACCGCGACGTCCAGCTCGCCTTCGGCGAAGTCGTGCTCACCGGCCGCCGCCGCGGCGTACGCGGAGGTCAGTGCGTAGGGCACCCGCCACCGGGCAGGGATCCCGCCCTCGCGCGCGCCCAGGGCCTCCAAGGACCCGACCGCCTGGTCCGCGCGACCGGACTCGACGTCCGTGAGGGCGAGGTTGAGGCGACCCACGAAGGCCTGGTGATCGCCGCGCGCCTCCCAGATGGCCACGGCCCCGGCGTAGTGCTCCCGAGCCTCCTCCGGCGCCCCCGCGTCGCGGGCCAGCTCGCCCAGCTCGTTGAGCAGCTTCGCCTCCAGGGGTCGCGTGCGCACCCGGCGCGCGGCGTCGAGCCCGTCGAGGAGGGCCCGCCGCGCGGCCCCGGGGCGTCCGGCGCGACGGTGGGCGACGGACAGATCGTGCAGCACGCGGGGCTCGTCCGCCTCCGCGCCCGCCGCCTTCGCCTCGGCCAAGGCGGCTTGGTAGGCCTCGGCCGCCGCCGCCGGATCGCCGCGCAGCAGGGCGAACGTGCCCACCGTCTTGTGGTGCTCGAGCCGCTCGCGGGGCCCGTCGTCGGGGCCGGGAGGATCCGGGGCGATGTCGTCCAGCTCCGCGGCGGGGGCGGCCTGCGCGGTCGCCGCCAGGGTGCGAAGGATCCGGTTGCGCAGCCGGGACGCCGTGCGGCCCCCCGTCCCGTCGAGCACCTCCAGCGCCGTGATCAGCCCGTCGGTCGCCTCACTCGACCGGCCCCGGTTGAACCGCGAGCGCCCGATCCCGAACCACGCCCGCGCCCGATCCGTCGCCGAGCCCGCGTGGGCCAGCGCCTCCTCGAAGCGCTCCTCGGCCTCCGCGCGACGCCCCAGGGCGTTGTCGGCCTCGGCCATGGCGAACAGGGCCCGCGTCCGCGTGCCTCGAGACAGCCCCCCGGAGCCGAGCGCGGACGTGAGGAGCCGCACGGCGTCGCTCCACTCGCCCGCGAGCACCGCCTGCTCTCCCGCCGCCACGGCGTGGGGGGCGGCGTCCATGGGCCGACCCGCGAGCAGGTAGAGCTCCACGACGGCGCGCTCGCTCCCCGGCGTCTCCGCGAGCGCCTCCGCCGCGGCCGCCGACAAGCGGCGACGTCGACGGGACCCGGCGATCTCCGCCAGGACGAGCCCCCGCAGGAGGCCGCTGTCCCAACCCAACCGGTCCCCGGGGCCCGCCGGCTCGTTCAGGGCGCCCTCCTCGAGGAGCCGGTCCAGCACGTCGTCCAGCGCGGCGTCCGACGGCGGGTCCTCGCCCACCGCCAACACGGCCTCCAATCGCTCGACGTCGAACCGGTCTCCCAGCACCGCGGCGGCCTCGAGGACGGCCCGCGAGAGGGGGTCGAGCGCGAGGGCCTCGAGCCGCAGGCGAAGGAGGTGCTCCAGCGAAGCGGACGCGCCGAGATCGGCGAGGGCGTCGTCGGGCAGCTCCCAGCCCGCGTCCCCCGGCGCGAGCTGCCCCGCCCGCACGACGTGACGGAGGAGCTGGACCGCGAGCAGCGGAGAGCCACCGCAGGGAGCCGCGAGGCGACGGGCGGCCTCGTCGCTGAGGGCGAGCGCGCACCCCAGGAGCTCCTCGATCCCCGCGTCGGTCATGCGGTCCAGGTCGAGCCACTCCACGACCTCCGCGTGGCGCGCCAGGAGGGCGAGAGCGGGGGTCGCGTCGCCCTCCGGCCCGACCGTCGCCACCACCACGAGGGGGAAGGGGTCGAGGGTCTGCGCGCCCGCCAGCCGGTCCAGGAACGCCGTGGTCGCCTGCCCCGCGTGCTCGAGGTCCTCGAGGCGGAGGATCACGGGGCCCTCCCGGGTCGCCGCGCGCATGCGCCGCTCCAGGCGGTCGTCGATCTCGCCGGGCGGCGTCGATCTCTCGGGGGGAAGCGTGCGCTCCCCCGGCTCCCCGTCGAGCTCGGCGAGGGCGGCGAGCAGCTCGGCGTGAGGGCCCGCGTTCGGACGCGCCGCCGCGGCGCCGACGCGTGCCGCTCCCGTCTGGGCCACGGCCTCCACCACCTCGCGCACCAACCGGGTCTTCCCCACCCCCGGGGCGCCGCGCACGAGGACGATCCGCCCTCGGGTCTCGGCGGGCTGCACGAGGGGCACGAGGCGCAGAAACTCCGCCTCCCGGCCGGCGAACGGGAGCTCCGCGGGCAGGTGCGGGGCGGCGCCGGGTCCCACCCTCCCGGGGGCCGTGGCGGGCACCCCCGCAGGCCGCGCCGGGACCGCCGATCGAGCCCCCGTCCGCCGCACCCGCTGCAGGGCGCGTCGCATGGTGCCCGCGTCCGGAAAGCGGTTGCCGACGTCCTTCGCCAGGGCGCGACGCAGGATCTCGGGCAGCCCCGGGGGCAGGTCGTACGTCGCGGCGCCCTCGGGCAGGGTGCGGTGGACGTGGGCGTAGAGGACGTCGCGCACGGGCCCCTCGAAGGGCGGCCGGCCGTGCAGCCACTCGTAGAGGATGACGCCCATCGCGTACACGTCCGACGCGGGCCCGGCGTCCACGCCCATCGCCTGCTCGGGCGACATGTAGAGCGGCGTGCCCATGACCGTGCCGGGGTGCGTGAGGCGCGCGGAGTCGTCGCCGAGCGTCGCGGCGATCTCGGGCTCCCCCGCGGCCCCCTCCCGCGGTTCGCGCAGCACGGCCGCGATGCCGAAGTCGACGAGGACGAGCTGCTTCGGATCGCCGCCCCGCACCAGCATGTTCGCGGGCTTGAGATCGCGATGCAGGACGCCCGCCGCGTGGGCCGCCGCGAGCCCGGCGAGCGCTGCGTCGGTGGCGTCCAGGACGTCGTCCAGGGTGGGGCCCTGGCGGTACCACGCGCTCGCCGTGGGGCCCTCGATGCGCTCCATCACGAGGAAGGGCCGCTCCTCGTCGATCACCCCGTAGTCGTGCACCTGCACCACGTTGGGGTGGGAGATCCGAGCGACGGCGCGGGCCTCCCGATGCAGTCGCCGCCGGGCACGCGCGGTCACCGGGCCGCCCGTGCGGAGCACCTTGACCGCCACCATCCGGTCCAGGGCCGTCTGCTTGGCGATGTGCACGGACCCCATCGCGCCCGCGCCGAGTTCTTCGCCGACGACGTACCGGTTCGCGATGACGGTGCCCGGTCGCAGGTCCGAGCGGTGGGGGTCAGTCACCGGCGCAGCCCCGCTTGGCGGGCTTGATCTCGGCGGCCCCCTCCACGAAGACCCCGAGCGCGATGGGGACGGGCGTGCCGCCGGGCTCGTCGATGCTGACGCCGGAGCGGCCCAGGAACAGCTGGGTGCTCGGGCCGCCGTCGAGGTTCAGGGCATCCACGCACCCCTCGTCGTGGAGGAACCGGGCGAAGGCGTCGAGCGTCGCCGCGCGCCGGGTGACCACGATGTCCACCTTGCCGTCGGCCCGACGACACACCGCCGTCCGCTCGGCCGCCTGCGGCTTCAGATCCACCACCTCCCCGGCGACCACGAGCCGCGGCCCGGACTGGACGGCCTGAGCGACCCCGTCCTCGCCCGCCCAGGCGTCGGTGTGGACGATGCGCACGCCCCCGTCGTCGTCCACGGCGAAGACACCCCAGTCGACCTTGCGCAGCTTCTGACGACGCTCCCCGTCCACCACCAGCAGGCCCATCGGCGACCCGTCGATGTCGAAGAATGAGGCGTTGACGACGGCCGTCGCGCCCGTCTCCCGGGCGAACTGCTCGGCGGTGAGCGGCTCGCCGCCGTGGTCCTGGGCGTCGAGCACGCGAATCCGGGCGTGCTTCAGATCGACCCGCATGACGTGAGCGGTCCCGCCGGTCGGCATGGCGACGGCGCGGTAGACGATCCCGAACGGCCCCGGCCCCGGCGCGGGCTCGGCCCCCAGCGACCCCAACGCGAGGAAGATGCAGGCGGCCACCGCCGGCGCCCACGGCCCCCCCGGACCCCGACCGACCGCGGTCACGCGGGCGCTTCTCCCGACGCGGCGATCGCGGCGAGGCGGTCGCGGTCGCCCTGGACGGCCGCCTCCAGGCGGCGGAGGGCGTCCACGTTGGCCGCGAGCCGACTCCACCCGGCGGGGTCCCGGTCGCGGTCGATCTCCTCGCAGCCCGCGCGGATGCCGCCGAGCGCGTCCTGTCGCCCGGTCATCGTGTCGCGCACCGCGCCCCACCGCTCCTCGGCCTCTTCGTCCTCGGGGCGCGACGCCTCCACCTCGCGCTGGAAGATGCGGAGGGCCGTGGCGACCTCCTGGATGCGGCTGCGGTGATCCTCGAGCAGGCGCGCGAGGTCCAGTCCGTGCCGGCGACCCTCGGGGAGGAACAACTCCGGGGGCGGCAGCGACGGATCCCACGCGCGCTCGGTGGCGTTGGGGAGCGGCGCGTCGTGCAGGGCGTACTCGAACAAGGCGACCAGGAACTCGTCGCGCGCAGGAAGCTCCCAGCTCGGCGGCAGACGCACGGACGGGGCACCCCCCCGCGCGAGGATCTGCATGCACAGCCCGTGAGCTCGACGGTCCTGCTCCTCGGCGACCTCGGGAAACACCACCAGATCGAGGGTCCAGAAGCGCGCGGTGACGGCCTCGAGCACGCCCCCGAGGAGCTCGGCGCACCGCGGGTCCGGCGCGAACGCGTCCGCCGGGTCCGGAGGCAGCCCGTCTGCGCGCACCATCACGATGTCGAAGCGCTCCATGGGCGGGTCCTGCTCGAGGGCCCGCCAGTTCGACCACCCGCGCTCCTCCACGACGACCGCTTCGCCCACCCCGAGCTCTTCGGCGGTGCGGAGGGCCCGCTGGGCCACGGTCTTGCCTTCTCGATCGCGGCCGACCGCGTCGTGACGGAGGATGAGCACGCGCACGGGGAGGCGCGGGAGCATGGAGAGTGTCCAGCACACCGCGGACGACTCGACGATCAGGGGTTCGATGTAGTCTTCGTCGCTCATGCGGACTCGATCTTCCAGAGTCTATACCCCTTTGCGCGCCGCGGAACGCCGGGGCCGGAAGGACCCATGACCGGACTCCTGATCGTCGTGCTGCTCTCCGTCGCCGTCCTCGCGTGGGCAGTGCATCTCGGCCTCCACGTCGACCCGGAGAACGCCCCGTCGGGCAGCCCCGCGTGGCAGGGCCCGGACGCGGCCGCCCTCGACGCCGCCCTCACCGACCACGTGCAAGGCATCGGCGACGACCCCGCCCCCACGCGCACGGCGGAGCTCGACGAGCTCGCGGCCCACCACGCCTTCGACATGGCGACCCGCAACTTCGACTCGGAGACCACGCCGGAGGGCGAGACTCTCGAGGCGAGACGCACCCGCCTCCACCCGAAGCTCGTGGGCGAGATCGCGCAGTGGCAGGCCGTGGGGGACGTCGACGCGGCGGTGGCGGACGCGACGCGGGTGCTCGACGGCGTCCTCGGAGCGGGCGCGGGCGACCTGCTGCGGGCGTCCCTGGACGGCCCGGAGGTCGGCGAGATCGGCATCGGAGCGGCGGTCGAGCGCGGCCGCGTGGGCCTGTGCGTGGTGATGATGAGTCGGTGGGCGACCCTGGACGACACGGCGCCTCCCCCCGCCCACGACGGGTGGACATTCCGCGGGGAGCTGGGTCGATGGACCGCCGCCGCGGATCTGCAGGCGCGCTTCCGGGTCGCCGACCGCCCCTGGTCGGACGCCGTGACGGCCGAGCCCGAGGACCAAGGCGCCACGGCGCCGGGGGACCCGGATCGCTTTCGGGTCACGGTGCCCGTGGCTCCGGACGCGACCGCGGTGGAAGTGCAGTTCCTACGAAAGGGCGTCCACGGACGAGTCCGCGGCGCCTAGATGCCCACGGCGGAGACAGAGCACCGATCAGTCAGTCGGGACCGAGGGACCCTCTGATCGATGCTCCAGTCAGCCTCGGGGGGACGACTGGCTGGGCTTCGCGAGGTCGATGACGACGTTGCGCGAGCCGATGGACGAGCCCGCGAGGGCCGTGCGGGCCTGCTGGGCCTCTTCGAAGGTGGTCATCTCCACGAAGCCGTAGCCGCGGGAGAGGCCCGTCGTCCGATCCATGATGACGCGGACGCTCACGGGCTCGGCCGGGGCGCGCTCGAACAGCGCGCGCAGGTCGTCTTCAGTGCAGGAGTACGGCAGGTTTCCGATGAACAGCTTGGCAGTCATGACGACCTCTCCCGGCGGATGCGCCGGAGATGAAAAAAGAGCAGACCGGGGGAGGGGTCAGCGCTGACGGTAGGTGATGCGACCCCGGGTGAGGTCGTAGGGGGAGACCGCCACGATGACGCGGTCGCCCTTGAGGACGCGGATGCGGAACTTCCGCATCTTGCCGCCCAGATGCGCGAGGATGACGTGATTGTCCTCGGTCTCGACTCGGAAGGTTCCTCCGGGGAAGACCTCCTTCACCGTTCCTTCCATCTCAATCGCGTCGTCGGAAGCCATCAACCCTCTCGCGGTTCGGACTCGGACCGTCCGAAAAGCCGGGCGGGTCTCTGAGCCGCGGTATGGTACGGAGCCGCCAAGACCCCGTCAAGCACCCGATGTCGCCGCCTCCGTCCCCACTCGCCGCCGGCGATTCCGACCTCCTCGTGCTGGTGGCCGGCCCGTGGGACGACGCCGGCCGATGTCGCACGCGGCACGAAGGCCGGGAGATCCGCATGCAGGGAGCGATCCCCGGCGAGCGGGTCGCCGTCCGGGTGACGGGGGAGAGCCGGGGCGCGCCGGTCGCCTGGGCCGAGGTGGTCGACGTCCTCGCCCCCGCCCCCGACGGGCCCGCGCGGCGAGAGCCCCCCTGCCCCCTGCACGCGGTCTGCGGCGCCTGCGGCCTCCAGCACGCCGACGAAGCCCTCCGGCTCGACGCCCGCGTGAGGTCGGCGCTCCCTCACCTGCCCCGGTCGCTGGCCGCCGCCCTCGCGCCCCGGTCCGACTGGATCGACGCCCCCGCCGCGTTCGGGTACCGCACCAAGGCGATCCTGCTCCCGGCGGTCGACGAGGGGGGGCTGAGGCTCGGCGGCTTCGCGCGCGGCACCAACGACGTGGTGGATCTGCCGGACTGCGCCGTCCTCGCGCCCGCCCTGCGCGCCGCGGACGAATCCCTGCGAGAGGTCCTCGGCCCCCTCATCGGCCGCAGCCTGGCGGCCACTCCCCCGGGAGTCGCCCCCGACGGGCGCCCGGGCCTGCGCGCCGTGCTCCTTCGAGGCACCCGAGACGGCGCGGTCCTGGCCACGTTCGTCGGCACGGGTCGCAAGCCGGGCCGCATGCTGAGGCCCCTCGGGGCGCGGCTGGTCAAGGCGGGCATCCTGGCGGGCGCGTTCCTTCAGGAGCACGACGGCCGGGGAGACGCGGTGGTGGGTCGGCGCCGGCCGAAGCTGCTGGCGGGAGCGCGCTCCGTCGTCGAGACCGTCCAAGGCCGCGCCTTCACGGTGACGCCGCTGGGCTTCTTCCAGGTGAACCCGGAGGTGCTCGACGCCCTCGCGGCGCGGGTGGCGGAGGCGTGCGACGGCGCGGCCTCACTCATCGACCTCTACTGCGGGGGCGGCGTCCTCGGGATCACCGCCGCGGCCGCCTCGGGGAGGCCCCTCACCGGCGTCGACGTGGCCGCTGCGTCCATCGAATCCGCCCGAGTCGACGCGATCGCGGCGGGGGTGGATGCTCGATTCCACCCGGGCACGCCCGCGGCCCTCCTCGGAGCACACGGGCAGCCGGACGCCACGTTGATCCTCGATCCCCCGCGCTCCGGCTGCCGCCCCGAGGACCTCGAGGCCGCGCTGGCCCTCGCACCGCGGCGGGTCGTCTACGTCTCGTGCAGCACCACCAGCCTCGCCCGGGACGCCGCGGTGCTGGAGGCTGCGGGGCTCACGCCGACGTCGCTCACCCCCGCGGACATGCTCCCCCAGACGCCGCACCTCGAGTGGATCGCGGTGTTCGACGCGGCGAGGGGGGGTGCGTAGAGAGGTCGCCGCTCAGGGGAGATCGGTGTCGACCGTGTCCATGGGGCCCGACGAGTGGATCTCACCCACGGCCCGCTCGCCCTCGTCTTCGACCGACACGACGCCCACGTCGCGCACGGTCTCCTTCGCGAGGTCGTCGCCCGTGGAGTCCGGATCGGGCAGGTCCCCCAGGTAGTGCGGGGCCTGGACCACCCGGTTGCGACCCCCGCGCTTCGCGTCGTACAGCGCCTGGTCCGTGCGGCCGATCCACCGCTTCGCCGACTCGCCCGTGCCGCGCTCGGACACGCCCAGCGAGGCGGTGACCCTCACGGCGGCGTCCAGCTCGCTGAAGGGATCGCGGGCCACGGACTCGCGCAGCTGCTCGGCGATCTCGAGGGCGCCCTCGAGGTTGACGTCCGGGAGGATGAACAGCATCTCCTCCCCGCCGTAGCGGATGGCGAAGTCGGCGCGCCGGAGCGTCTGCCAAGCGACGCGGGCCACCCGACGGATCACGCCGTCGCCGATGAGGTGGCCGAACTCGTCGTTGATCGCCTTGAAGCGGTCCAGGTCCAGGAGGATGCAGCTGAGCGGCCGGAACTCTTCGTCCGCTTCGATGATCAGCTTGGGGAGCCGGTCGTCGAGGAACGCACGCGTGTACAGGCCGCTCAGCGGGTCTCGCTGGGCCACTCGATGGCTCTCCGCGAGCCGCTTGTGGTACGCGACCTCCTCCTCGTTCATCCACTCGAAGCGGAGGAGGACCCGCCCCAGGCGGAGCTTGTCGCCGGACGCGAGCCAATGCTCGTCGGCGGGGCGGCGGTTGACGCGCACCCCGTTGGTGGAGCCCAGATCCCGGAGCCGCGCGCGCAGGCGCTCATCCTTGAAGAGGATGTCCAGGACGGCGTGGCGGCGGGACACGGACGTGTGCGGGAAGCTGCCCTCGCAGTCCTCCGAGCGCCCCATCGTGAAGGAGACGTCCCTCTGCAGGACGTAGAACGCGCCGACGTCGGGCCCTTCGAGGACCGACAGCGTGCCGGTCAGATCCGCGTCGTCGCGCCGCGGCCGACGGACGCGCGGAATGACCTCGGTTTTTGGTCCATCGGGCATGCCGAAGAGACCGCCTTCTCCCCCCGAGCCGGTACCCCCCAGCCCAATCTACCAGCGGCTCAGAGCAGGTTCTTGGCCTGCAGCTCCTCGTCGATGACCTCCTTGAAGGCCTCGAAGGGGAGCGCGCCGTTGACGAATCGACCGTTGATGAAGAAGGCGGGGGTGCCCGAGACGCCAGCGGCGGAGCCCGCGGCCATGTCGGCCGCGACCTGTTCGGTGTACGTGCCGCCGTCGAGGCAGGACTGGAACTTGGCCATGTCCAGGCCGATGCCCTCGGCGTAGCCGGGCAGCTTGTCGATGCCGAGCGCCTTCTGGTTCTCGAACAGCGCGTCGTGCATCTCCCAGAACTTGCCCTGGTCGCCCGCGCAGAGGGACGCCTCGGAGGCCTTCGGGGCGTCCTTGTGGAAGCCCAGCGGGAAGTGCTTGAAGGTCACGTTGACCTTGTCGCCGTACGCGGCCTCGACCTCCTTGAGGGAGGACAGGACCTTGTTGCAGAAGCCGCACTGGAAGTCCGAGAACTCGACGATCTGGATGGGGGCGTCCTTGCCGCCGCCCTTGCCGTGGTCGCCGTCGGCGATGGCGACGTCGAAGCGGAGCGGCTCGAGGTAGACCTCGACGCCCGCGTTCTTGCGCAGGCCGTCGACGACCTCGGCGCGACGCTCGCCCTTGGCCTGCCCGGCGAGGTGCTCGAGCACCTTCTCCTGCACGCGCTCGTAGGGGATGTTGCGCGAGCGGGGGTTCTTCTCCCAGAAGGCCTGGCCGTCCTCGTCGGTCGGCGTCTTCACCTTCTCGTCGATCTCGGCCTTGACCCAGGCCTCGACGTCCTGCCCCGCGGCCTTGGCGGCGGCCTCGATGAGCTGGTCGTCGATGAGCTTGTTCAGCGCGCCCTTTCGCGCGTTGTAGACCTCGGTCTTGAAGCGCGTGAGCTGCGCGGCGGCGGCCTCGTCGACCTGGGCGTAGGTGACCGGCTCGCCGTTCACGAGGGCGGCGTTGCCCGCGGGGGTGGGGATGACGTCGCCCGAGGACGCGGCGGTCGCCGGGGCGGCGGTGGCCGTCTTCACCCCCGAGGGAGCGGCGGAAGAGGTGGTGCCGGCGTCGCCCCCGCAGGCCACGAGCAGGCCGGCGAGGAGGAGGGCGGAGAGGGTCGCGCCGGAGCGCAGGGTGGGGATACGAATCATGTTGAGCCTCTGGATGATGGCGGCAGCGGCATTCTCGAGCCGAGCGGCGACGGACTGTAACAAAGGTCCTTTCCGGGGTCACGAATGAACGAGGAGGCCCCATCGACACCGGGAGGCGGCGCCGCATTCCGCGGCCTGCTTGACCGTGGAAACGGGCCCCCTTACAGTACGCGCCGCCCTCCGGGGCAGGCCGTGGAACACGCACCCGTGGCTCAGCTGGATAGAGCACCGGACTACGAATCCGGGGGTCGCAGGTTCGAATCCTGCCGGGTGCGCCATTCCATCCCGACAGGGGAGCCCGAGCGGCTCCCTTTCGTCGTTCTGGGAGCTCCGCCCTCCGCGCCGCCCTCCCCCTCCGCGCCGCCCTCTCCCCCTCGTCGCCCTCCCCTCCGCGCCGCCCTCCCCCCCTGATTCGACAAAACGTCTCGGAATCACGACCACGTGCGGCCCCTCACGCCGAAACCGAGACGTTTTGTCGAGTTGAGCGCCCACGGAGCCGGGCCTGCCGGTGTCCGGGAGTGTCCATGAGTGTCCGGGGAGATCGAGACACTCCCGGACACTCATGGACACTCTCCAACAGGCCGATGCGGCGACGCACGTCGATCGCGAAGCCGGCACGCCTCGTGCTGCACAGGGCGCCATGATCATTCACCTCGTCGCTCGCCTCGCCTGGGGCAGCCCTCCGCTCCGTGAAGGAGCCGCCGCGCTCTGGCGCTCGCTCCGTCGCGCCTTCCCCGAGGCCTACGCGGCCACGCTCATGCCCGACCACCTGCACCTCATCACCGGGGCGGACGACCCCGCGGCGGCCCGCCGCACCCTCGCGTGCATCCTGGGCAGACACCGCGCGCGGTTCGGGCCCGGGGGCCGACGCTCGGGTCCCGGCGCGTGGACGGTGCCGCCCCCGCGCGTCATCCCGGACCGCAAGCACCTGCGGCGCCAGATCCGCTACGTCTCCCTGAACCCCTGCCGATCAGCGCTGGCGCGGGATCCGCTCGCCTGGTTGTGGTCGACCCACCGGGACGTCGTCGGAGCCGTCGCCGATCCCTGGGTGACGTCGGACCGACTCGCAGCGGCGCTCGGGGAGAGGGCCGAGGGCTTCGCGGCGCGCCACCACCGCTACGTCTCCAGCGATCCCACGACGCGGGTCGACGGCACCGCGATGCCACGCGTCGTGCCGACGGTCGACGGATCCCTCGACGCCTTGGAGGAGGCCGCGTGCGCGGCCGCGCGGTGGACCGATCCCGCCGACGTCCGGGGGCGCAAGCGGGCCCGTCGTCTCTTTCACGCCCTGGCGCGCGCCGTCCGCATCCGCTGGCGGGTGGCCCTCACGGTGACGGGAGCGCGCTACTCCACCGCCCAGACGTGGGCCCGCACGACCACGGAGGCGGAGCTCCGCGCGGCCCTCCTCTGCCTCGCCGACGTCCGCCTCCGCGCCCCCCGCGACGTCCGGGGGTTCCCGTCGCTTCGCTCCCCCCCTGATTCGACAAAACGTCTCGGATTCACGACCACGCGCGGCCCCTCCCGCCGAAACCGAGACGTTTTGTCGACATGAGCGCCCACGGCAGCCCCGCCGACTTCCTCCCCCACCGCCCCTCCGCCCGCAGGCGCCCGATCCGCGGGCTATCCTCCCGGCGTGCACGTCGTCGTCTGCAACCGCCTCACCGAGTATCTGGGCATCGAGATCGTCTCCGCCATGCTCAAGCAGGCGGGGCACACGGTCGAGCTCGTCTTCGAGCCGGACATCCTGACCGCGGGGTTCGTCCGCGCCCTCCCCGAGGCGCTGAAGCGGCGCGTGGACTCGGTCGATCGGACGGCTCGGCGGGTCCTGGACGCGAACCCGGACGTCGTGCTTTTCCCGAGCGAGATCAACAGCTTCGACTGGTGCTCACGCGTAGGCGCGCGCGTGAAACAAGATCGACCGTCGATCTGGTGCGTGCACGGCGGCTTCCACACCACGTCCACGCCCGAGGAGTGCATCGGCCGCGACGGGGTGGACGCCCTGTGCATCGGCGAGGGCGACCACGCGATCCCGGAGTTCGTCGCCGCCCTCGAGGCGGGCGAAGACCACCGCTCCATCGCGAACATCTGGGTCAAGGACCCGGACGGCACCGTCCACGAAAACAAGCCGCGTCCCCTGATCCAGGACCTGGACAGCCTCCCCTACCCGGACAAGGACCTCTACTACGGCCCCATGCCCGGCCTGTCGCGCGAGTACATGTGCGTGGCGTCGCGCGGCTGCCACTGGGCCTGCTCCTTCTGCTTCTACACCACGCTGTACGACATCTACGGCCGCAACGGCTTCGTCCGCGCCCGCAGCCCCGAGCACGTGCTCGGCGAGCTGATCGAGGCGAAGGAGAAGTACGACATGCGGTACGTCGTCTTCCACGACGACATCTTCCCCACGTCGCTCAAGTGGCTGAAGGAGTTCGCCCCGCTCTACAAGGAGCACATCGGGCTCCCCTTCTCCTGCATCACCCACCCCCAGCTCATGCGCGAAGAGACGGCCGATCTCCTCGGCGAGATGGGCTGCAAGTACGTGATCATGGGCGCCCAGACGGTCAACGAGTCGTCGCGATCGGCCGACGTCATCAACCGCACCGAGTCGTCGGACGAGATCGCGGTGGCCGTGAAGCGCCTCAAGAAGTGGGGGATCTTCGTCCTCCTGGACCACATCTTCGGCATCCCCGGCGAGTCGATGGAGGACCAGGAGGAGGCCCTGCGCTTCTACTCCGACATCGGTCCGGACGTCGTGAAGCCCTTCTTCATGTCGTACTTCCCGGGCACGGACCTCAGCAAGCGCAAGGAGAGCGTCGAGAACGTGGGCGAGGAGGAGCTGCAGAAGAACGAAGAGGGCAAGTGGGACCACTTCATGTTCCAGGGCGAGCTCTCCGGCAACGACTACCGCCCCTACAACCTCGCCTACGCGCTGTTCCCCATGCTGGGAACCCGGGGCCGCAAGGCGATGGTCGACGCGGGCCTGCACAAGAAGCTCGCCCCCATCGGCGGGCTGCCCGGCCTGGGCAACATCATCATCTTCCCGCGACTGGTCACCGGCCTCCTCACCGACCGGGACATCCGCCCGAAGCTGTACCTGAACTACCTGCGCTCGATCCTGCGCTACCAGGTGGAGACCGCGGGGCTGCCGGGCACGCGTTGAAGCAACCGGGGCTGGTCGCGCTCTCCTGGGTCGCGGGCCTCGCCGCCTGCACGAGCACGGGCGGGATCATCGGCGACCCGGTCCCCGGCCCCACGGACGACGACGACTCCGCGGCGCTCGACGACGACGACAGCGCCGCGCCGGACGACGACGACACGAGCCCGCCCCCGTTCGACTGCGGAGAGGTCGCCGACCAGCCCGCCTCCCAGCGGGTGCTCGACGGCGCCCGCGGCTACCACGGCCTCGCCTTCGACGACGCCGGCTGGATCTACGGCTGGTCCGCGGGCGCCATGATCCGCGCCCGGTACGACGGCACCTCGGAGGTGTTCGTCCCGGGCCTCCCCCGGCTCGAGCAGATCGTCCGCATGCCCGACGGCGACCTCGCCGCGGCCAACAGTCGCGACCACACGCTCCTCCGCGTCACCCCGGGCGGCGGCACGGACGTGATCACCACCGACCTCAACGCCTACGGGCTCGTGTGGGGACCGGACGACCGCCTGTGGGCGATCAACAACGAGATCGTCACGCGCGTCGACGTCGCCACGGGCCTCCAGGACCCCCTCGGCGCCTGGGACATCCCCTTCCCGCCCCACAGCGCGGACTTCAGCGGGGACTTCTCCCGCCTGTACACCGGCCTCATCGGCGACGGGACGTTCGGCGTGGTCGACCTCGACGCGACCTTCGAGCAGGCGGACGAACCCAAGCCGTTCGCGTTCGATCTGGGCAACGGGAGCCGCGGGTGGCACGACGGAGTGGCCGTGGACAACTGCGGCTGGATCTACGTGGTCGACTTCCGCTCTTCGCGCCTGTTCCGCATCGACCCCGACGGCACGTCGCGCGTCTACCACTCCTGGGCGGACGACCAGTCGCAGTACGGCCACGGCGCCGTCTGGGGCTCTGGAGTCGACGGCTGGCGTGAGGACGCGCTCTATCTTCCGATGCCGTACAACAACAACACGGTCCAGGAGATCGTGACCGGCACCTACGCCCGCACATGGGAGGGCGAGGTCATCAACGCCCCCGGGGAGTGACGACGTGACCCGACCCCTCCGCATCCTGTTCCTCTGCGTGGCCAACTCGGCCCGCTCCCAGATGGCCGAAGGCCTCGCCCGCGACGTGTTCGGGGCCCACGCCACGGTCCAGTCCGCGGGCTCGTCGCCCACCCGCGTCAATCCGTTCGCGATTCGCGCGATGGCCGAGCTGGGCATCGATCTGGCGAGTCACTCGAGCACGTCCGTGGACGACGTGGACCCCGCCTCCGTCGACCTCGTCATCACGCTGTGCGCGGAGGAGGTCTGCCCGGCCTTCCTGGGCGACGCCGAGCGGCTGCACTGGCCGCTGCAGGACCCCGATCGCAAGCACGAGGACCTGACCGACGAGGAACGCCTGGGGCACTTCCGCGTCGCCCGGGACGAGATCCGGAGGCGCCTGGTCGCCCTGCACGCCGAACACACCGGACCGTGACCGACCCCGAGTACGACCGCAACCACCCCGTCCGGGTGGTGGTCGGGCTGAGCGCCGCCGCGCTCACGGGCGCGTGGTGGTGGACCTTCACCGGCCCGTACCGATGGATCGCCGAGCGCTGGCTCGCGGCGTCGGACCACTACTACCCCGTGGTGGTCGGGGTGCTGACCTACCTCGTGGCCGGGGTCCCCCTGCTCGCCTTGGAGTGGGTGCTGCGACGCCACATGAATCGCCACGGCGAAGGCCCGCTCGGCGCTCGGCTGCGCGCCTTCTCCGAGTTCCTCGAGCGATACCCCCGGCTGATGCCGTGGGCGGTCGTGGGGTTCGGTCTCATGCTGGCGGGCGGCCTGGAGTGGGCCGGAGGAGCCGCGCTCGGCGAGGCCGGCGTGATCGACGTGGCGGCCTTGGAGCGGGGCGAAGAGCCCGGGGCGAAGTGGGGGACGGTGGAGGGGAACCCCGTCTACGACCTCGCCGTCGACATCGACGGTGACGACCGAATCTTCCTGCTCCCGTTCGTCTCGGCGGACTGGGACGGCGGGCCGATCGCGCTCTTCATCGAGGTGCAGGGAGAGGACGAGGGACTGCTCCTCCCGTATGGAGAGAAGCAGCCCCCCTGGGTCCTCGAGGGAGCCTTGAAACCCACCGGGCTGCCGGGGGAGGCTCGCGCTGTCTTCGCCGGGAGCCCGGTCCCTCAGCCCCGCGAGGACCACCGCGTCCTCGATCTCGCAGCGACCCCCGACGCCCTGAAGGACGACGGGGAGCTGCTCGCGTTCGGGGGGCTGCTGATCTTCATCCTCGCGGGAGGACTGCTCTACATCGACCGGCAGGACACCTGGTGACTCGGGGCTAGGGCGTCGAGGCGCCCGCGGACGCGCTGGCTCCGAAGCCCGCGGAGGCGCTGGCTCCGAAGCCCGCGGACGCCGACGCGTCGAAGCCGCCGGAGGTGCCGATGTTGGCGTCCACCCCCGAGGTGGTCCCGCTGCCCGCGGGGTCCGAGGACGTCAGGCCCGAGGCCGCGGCGTCGGTGGTCGACGTCGAACCCGTGCCGCTGCCCGTCCCGGTGCCGGACGCGTCCCAGTCGATGGGATCGAGGATGGCGCGGACCTTCGCGGAGCGCAGGCGGCCCTTGGGCGCGCCGGGGCGCTTCTTGAAGGCGACGTCCGGGAGGTCGGAGACGTTGCTGATGTCGAGGCCCAGGACCTGGTCGGCGTCGTCGAGCAGCACCATCTCGAGCGAAGCCGAGCCGCCGCCGGCCAGGGTCCCGCTGCCCGCGTCGCCCTCGGTGGCCCATCGCTTCCACTCGTCGAAGGGCGCGAACTCGAGGTTCTCCGGGTCCGGCGTCGGGCCCGTGACCGTGAAGATGTTGACCTCGACGCTCTCCACGGCCTCGGCGGCGATGGCGACCGAGAGCGTGAAGTTCGTGGCGTCCGTCCGGGCGATGGCGATCAGCCCCTTGGTCTCGACCCCGTCGATGGTGACGGCGAACTCGGTCCCGTCGGGGTTCGTGCCCAGGTCGTAGGGATCCAGGCCCTCGACGACGATCTCGAAGTCGGACGAGCCCAGGGCGTTGCCGGCGGCGTCCTTCGCGTCGATCGTGCCCTCGTAGACCTCGTCCGCCGCGAGGTCGGGATCGTCGAAGGTGAGCGTCGTGTATTCGAACAGTCGGATCGTTCCGGTCGCCATGTCGTCGAGGGTGTCGAGGAGCACGCTGCCCCCGTCGTCGGTGAGGACCGCCTGCACCGAGCCCGAGCCGGCGTCGAAGCCGTCCGTCCAGGCCACTACCCGGACGTCGCCGTCGGGGGCCGTGGAGACGCGGGCCCGCTCGATGTCGGGGCCGATCGGATCGACGTCGCCGACGGTCAGGGTCTGCGTGGACGAGTCCAGGACGTTGCCGAGCCCGTCCTTCACCGTGGTGGCCATCGTGTAGGAGGAGCCCGAGTCGAAGCCTGCGGGCATCGCGCTCTCGGGGATGTTCTTCGTGAACCGCGTGGTCACGAGGATCAGGGGGAGATCGTCGGCAGCGGAGCCCACGCCCACCCGCACCGCGGCGATCTCCGCGGGGTCCCAGAACTTGTCCTGGTGGGTGACGATCACCCGCCAACGGGTGAGGCAGACATCCTCCTCGATGCAGTCCTCGAGCGGCCCCGTGTTCGGGTTGACGAAGCGACGGACGGTGGCCTTGTAGCCGTCGCCGAGGACGACCGTGGACTCCGTCCGCTCCGCGACGACCTCGAGCCCCTCGATGGGCGCCGACAGCGTCGTGCCGTCGCCCAGGTCCATGAAGATCTCCGCGGACTGCGGGAAGTTGTCGATGAAGCTTTCCTGGAAGTGGGCGCGGCGGCGCTTGCCGTTGTTCATCGTCTGGCCGGGGATCGACCCGCCCGAGACGGTGGGGAAGTCGACCTCGACCGTCGCCGGATCGTCCGAGCTGTCGTTGCTGGTGTCGTCGCCCACGACCACCACGACCTTGTAGCCCGTGGTGTTCTTCAGCTTGATCTTGCCGCGGCGGATGAACGCGGCGTCGGCCGGCGCGGCGGCGGACACGAGCACGGCCAGGGAGACGAGGGAGGAGAGGAAGAGACGCATCGAGGGCTCCGGAGCGAGTGGTTTCGTGCCCTGCAAGCTATTCGCCGAAGCGCCGCTCGGAACCCTTCGCCGATCAGACACCCGGCCGGGATCGCAGGTCGCGCAACACCGAAGTCGCTGGTCCTCGAAACGCGTGCTAGCTTGATGACTGGCCCCGTTTCAGGCGTTTCTTGGAACGCGCTTCGGAAGAGGATCTCTGGATGACCGGCATCACCACCGACTCCCTCACCACCGCCCGGCAGCTCGTCGGTCTCGTCCGCAATCACCTCGGCTCCGTGCTCAAGCGGAAGCCGGCGCTCATTCCGAAGCTCGCGATGAACTACGCGCGCATGCAGATGGGCCAGGAGGTGCTGCGTACGGCGTCGATCTCGGTCGAGTCCGGCTGCAACGCCGCCTGCGATCACTGCTCGGCCGACCACATGATGGAAGAGACCTCGCGCCTCGACGATCAGCTGACGCTGGACGAGTACCAGCGCGCGATCGACGGGTTCCTCCGCGCGGGCGCCGTGTCGGTGAACCTCACGGGCGGCGAGCCGATGCTCAACCCGGACGTCTACGACATCATCAAGATGGTCCCGGCTCACCGCGGCGTGGTGAACGTCCAGACCAACGGCATGCGCCTGGCGGACGAAGAGAACGTCAAGAAGCTCAAGGACGCCGGCATCTACATCGTGATGATCAGCCTCCACAGCCACCAGCCGGAGGTCCACGACGCGCTGCTGAACGTGCCCGGCTGCTACGACGCCGTGATGGCCGCCATCGAGAACTGCCACAAGTACGACATCCCGGTCATCCTCAACTGCACGATGACCCACCAGAAGGTGCTCGACGGCACGCTCTGGGAGATGGTCCGCCTCGCCCGCGACAAGGACGTCACCGTCAACTTCGTCCAGCCCTGCACCACGGGCAAGTGGGAAGAGAACGGCGACGTGCGCATGACCACCGAGGACTACGCCGAGTTCGACAAGGCGATGAAGCTCCCGTGGGTCGTCTGGGAGGGCAAGTCCAACTACAAGGAGAACGGCTGCCGACCGGGCCTGGAGCGCATGTACATGAGCGCCTCCGGCGACGTGGTCCCCTGCGCGTTCATCCACCTGAACTTCGGCAACGTGAAGAAGGAAGCGATCAACACGATCTGGGCGCGCATGCAGAACTTCGAGTACTTCCAGGAGACTCGGGCCCGCTGCATCGCCTCCAACGACGAGACCTTCTACACCGAGTACATCGAGCCGATCATCCACCACGACGCGCCGCTCTTCCCCATCGAAGAGCACCCGAAGTACCAGGCGACGAACCCCGAGGACGCCAAGGCGGTCATCCGGTAGCACCCCTCTCGATGAATCGGCTCGCTTCGCATCCGCCGATTCCTCGCCGGGGGCCCCGCAGTGCCCCTTGAGACTCCGCTTCGCTTCGCTCCGCTGCGCGCGCCTGAGGGCGCTTGCGTTCAGCCTGCGACCGTCGCAAACGTGAAGTAGGCTGACTGCAATGAAGGTGGTTTTTGTAAATCAGCTCACGGAGATGCTGGGGGTGCAGACCCTCAGCGCCGTGCTGAAGCAGGCCGGTCACACGACCGGGCTCGTCTTCGAGCCGAACCTGTTCGCCACCGGCGCGATCAAGAACCCGCGGCTCATCGAGTTCCTCAGCAACGACGACCTGGTGGTCGAGGACATCCTCGCCGAGGGCCCCGACATGGTCGGGTTCCCGGTGGAGATCAACGGCTACCACTGGGCGCTGAAGATCGCGGGCGAGCTCAAGAAGCGACGCCCGGGGCTGCCGATCATCTTCGGCGGAATCCACGCCACGATGTGCCCGGAGGTCATCGCCGAGCGGCCGGAGGTGGACTACATCGCCGTCGGCGAGGCCGAGTTCAGCCTGGTCGAGCTGTGCGACATCCTCGACGGCAAGACGTCCGGCGACGACAGCGCGATCAAGGGGATCTGGAAGCGCGAGCCCAACGGCACGGTGCACCGCAACGAGCTGCGACCGGACCACGCGAAGCTGGACGATTTCCCCTTCTACGACAAGGACTTGTACTACGACAAGCTGCCCGTCCTGGGCACCGAGTACATGACCACGATCAGCCGCGGCTGCCCCTACAACTGCACCTTCTGCTTCTACAACGCGGTGCACGACATCGTGGGGAACATGCGCGTGCGGGTGCGCTCGCCGCAGCACGTCATCGCCGAGCTCAAGGCCGCGAAGGCCAAGTACCCGCAGATGCAGTCGGTGCTGTTCCACGACGACATCTTCCCGGTGCGCACGCGCTGGCTCGAGGAGTTCGCTCCCCTCTACAAGGAGGAGATCGGCCTCCCCTATTCGTGCATCACCTACCCGCTGCTGGTCACGGAGTACATGGCCGAGCTGCTCGGCGACTCGGGCTGCCGCAGCGTGATCATGGGCGTGCAGTCCCTGTCCGAGGAGTCGCGCCGCGAGACGATGGAGCGGCACGAGAAGAACGTCGACATCTTCAACGCCATCCGCCGCCTGCGGAAGAACGGCATCTTCGTCACCTGCGACCACATCCTCGGCACGCCCGGGGAGACGTTCAAGGACCAGGACGAAGCGCTGCTCTTCTACACGGACGCCGGCCCGAACGTCGTGAAGCCGCTGCCGCTGGCCTACCTGCCGAAGACGCGGATGACGAAGATCGCGATCGAGCGCGGCATCATCAGCGAGCAGGACGAGGACGACGCCGCCCACGGCTTCATGAACTCGCTCATGTTCAAGGGCCACGGCTACGAAACGGAGTGGCGGCCCTACTTCATGATGTACGGGCTGCGGCCGATCATGCCGAAGGCCTTCTTCCTGTGGCTCGTCCAGTCGGGCAACCACATGAAGCTGGGGAACATCCCCAACGTCGCGGGGGTGGACGCCGCCGTGTTCTTCGCGCCCCGCATCTTCAACGGCCTCACCAAGGGCTACGACCGTCGGGCCAAGTACCTCGGCTGGCGGTTCGCCGAGATGCTGCAGTACTCCCTGGCGCGCAAGAGCCGCGCCCTGCGCATGGGCCCCGAAGAGGCCGCCAAGCAGATGCGCGGCAAGGCCACGCCCGTCTCCCGGGTGACCGCGCGCATCCTCAAGCGCCGCACCGCCGCGACCTGATCCGGCTTTCCCCGCGCCCGCAGGCCCCGTCCGCCCTAGAGTGAGGCACGGCGGGTCGGAGGACTCCGGCCCCGAGAGGTGGTGACATGCGCGGCTATCTGAAGACTGCTCTGGCGGCGAGCATGTGTGTGCTCTTGGCCAACACGTGTCAGGAGCTCGAAGGCGACGACGCCGGCGAGTGCTCGGACGAGGCCGACAACGACACGGACGGCCTGTTCGACTGCGACGACGGCGACTGCGCGGGGGCTCCCCCCTGCCAGGGTGACGACGACGACGCCACAGACGACGACGACGCCACAGACGACGACGACGCCACAGACGACGACGAC
>Ga0114932_10000489_pt1 | contig 47256 bp, 45 predicted proteins | sample 2SBtaG_2_FD_87286 | JGI IMG/M metagenome (GOLD analysis project Ga0114932, IMG submission 87286) | Deep subsurface microbial communities from Kolumbo volcano to uncover new lineages of life (NeLLi) - 2SBTROV12_ACTIVE470 metaG | ecosystem: Environmental > Aquatic > Marine > Volcanic ...
TATCCAGAAGGATCAGTAACCGCAGGAATGCCCTATCCATTTCTGAATGACATGGAGCTGGCGCAGCGGATAAATTTTTACGGCGTCACGATTGGCACCGCAATTGTCTTTTTCATCGTCGGTCTACTCCTGTCGCGTGCTATTGCCCGGCTGCAGGGACGGGCCGTTACGGCCTGACGAATTGCGCCACCAATTCCACATGCGCGGACCATCGGAACTGGTCGATGGTCTGGATCCAGTCCAGTCGATACCCGCCGTTTATCAGTGAACGCGTGTCGCGGGCAAAGGTCTGCGGATTGCACGAGACATAGGCCAGCCTAGGCAAATCAGAGTCAGAAATTTCGGCAATCTGCGCTCTTGCGCCAGCGCGCGGCGGATCGATCACCGCGGCGTCGAATTGTGCCAGCTCGTCGTGCAAAAGCGGGCGGCGAAACAAATCCCGAACTTGGGGTGTCAACGGGAGCAACCCCGCGCCACCGCGCCACGCGGTGTTCAGTGCGGCCAGCATCGCGGAATCGCTTTCCACGGCTTCTATTTTCGCGCGCTCCGCAATCGGCAGCGAAAAGGTTCCGCAACCCGCGAACAAATCCAGCACCTTTTTGGCGGGGCCAAGGACCTTAAGAACCGCATGTATCAACGCGTCCTGACCGTGTTCGGTCGCTTGCAGAAAGGCGCCAATTGGCGGCACCACGGGTGTCTTACCAAAATGCTGAAGTGGCGGCGCTCGTGTGGACACCGTTTCCCCGTTCCAGCTAAGGCGTGCCAGATCGTGCGCGGAGCTCAGCGCCGCAAGTCGCGTGAGAATAGTCTGATCTCCGGGCTTTGCGTCTCGCACATCAACGTCCAATCCGGCGGCTGACCGGGTTACCATGAAGGCGATCGAATTTTTTCGTGTGGCCCCGATTTTCGTCAATTCATGGAGCGCTGCAAACCCTGCCAGAATGTCGGGGTGTAAAATCTTGCAGTCGGGCACCGAAATCAAATTGTCGGAATTGCGTGCGTAAAATCCGACGACTGTGCCTTTCTTGGTACGTCGCCCGGATAATTTGGCGCGTCGCCGCGATTGGGGCGGTGACGTCAGCGTGGGACGAAAATCAACACCGTCAGCAAGATCGTTCAACGCGCGTTTAACCTCGTCTCGCTTCCAGTCGGCCAGAAAAATGTCGTTGGCGTGTTGCAGCGTGCAACCGCCGCACTGTTGGAAATGCGCGCACGTGGGATTGGAGCGATGTCCTGAGTGCCGCAGAATTTTCAGGTCTTCTGGTGCCCCGTCCCAGACCACATCACCCGGCAACGTATAGGGCAGGTAAAAACGACCGTCAGGTGTCTCGGCGACTCCGTCGCCTTGACTGCCCAGCCGGGTGATCTTTAATTCACCCATCAGACGGCTTCTTTTATTCCCAGAAAACCGCCTGATTGCCGCGCCCAGAAATCCGCGTAAAGCCCGCCCTGCGCCAGCAGCTCTAAATGGGTGCCATTTTCGGCGATATGCCCCTGATCGAGCACAACGATCCGATCCATATGCGCAATGGTCGACAACCTGTGGGCGATGGCGATCACGGTTTTACCGGACATGACGCTGGCGAGTGCGGACTGAATGGCGTCTTCGGTTTCGGAATCAAGCGCCGAAGTCGCTTCGTCCAAAACCAGTATCGGTGCGTCTTTCAAAATGGCGCGCGCCAGAGCGATCCTTTGTCTTTGACCGCCCGACAGTTTGACCCCGCGCTCGCCCAGATAGGCGTCGTAACCACGGCGGCCCATGTGGTCCTGCAAATCAAGAATGAAATCATGTGCCTCGGCGCGCTTGGCGGCCGCGACCATTTCGGCCTCGGATGCATTAGGGTCGCCATAAAGAATGTTGTCGCGCGCAGAACGGTTGAACATCGCGGTTTCCTGCGTGACCATACTGATCTGTCGACGCAGGCTTTCCTGAGACACCGCGCGAATGCTTTGGCCATCGATGGTGATGTCGCCTTTTTCGAGATCGAACAATCGCAGCAACATGGCAACCAACGTGGATTTTCCAGCCCCCGATGCGCCAACAAGTCCAAGTTTTTCAGCTGGCGAGACCAATAGAGTCACGTCTTGGATGCCGTTCAGCCCCTGGCCGTAGGTAAAGCTGACGTTGTCAAACTTTATGGCGCCTTTTACGTGTGGCAATACCGAAGATTGGCTTTCGTCGGTGACGTCGTGTGGCGGAGTCAGCGTTCTGATACCGTCTTCGATTTCACCGATATTGGAATAAATCGTCATCAGCGTGAAACTGACCCAGCCGGTCATTTGGGCGATGCGAATGGCCAGCGTGCTTGTGGTCACTATGTCGCCGGGTGTGGCCTGACCTTTGCTCCAGAACCACAGCGTCGCGCCCAACAGCAGGACCGGCAAAATACCGGCCAAAGTCATCATGGAAAACCGGAACCCCACGGCTATTTTTCCATAATCGAGCGAGCGATGGCGAAAGGCGTGCATGGCGCTGATCGCGGCTTCGTCTTCGTGATCCGCATGAGCGAATAGTTTGACGGTTTTGATGTTGGTCAGAGTATCGACGACTTGCCCTGACACCATGGCGCGCGCGCCGGCCCGGTCGGTTGACCGGATACGAATTCGCGGCAAAAACCAGCGTATCAAACCGAAATAGACCAACAGCCAAAGCGTCAACAATCCGGCGATACCGACGTTGATCGTGGTCAGCATCAAGGCGGCCCCGACGAGCGAGGCCAGTGCAAATGCCACGACGTTGACGCTTTCGACCACAACGTCCGTAACGGCGCGGGCGGTCTGCATCTGTTTTTGCGCAATACGCCCGGTGAAATCGTCGTCGAAAAAGCTGACCGACTGCCCCAGCGTATGACGGTGTAACCGTTGCAGCACCAATGGGTTAATATTGGCCCCAATGGCGATGGAATTAAGTGCGGAAGACGCCCCAAAAAATGCCGGTCTCAGCACAATAAAAAATATGGTGATCGCTAAAAGAATACCCCAGTGGTCTATGAAAATTCGCCCCGGGTCTGCGGCTAACATGGTGTCGACCAAATACCCGAGCAGAAACGCCGAAGAAATTTCCAGCGCACCGGTCGCCATTGACAATGCGGACCCTGCCGATATTGCCCGAAATCCACCACGCAGCGCCCATATCAGAAACGGCGTCAATGTTCGGGGCGGAGGGCCGCTTGCGGGGCGGAACGCGTCGATCAGATTGGCAATATAGATCATTGTGCGGCCAATCCCACACCAATAAATCCACCCGACTGGTGTTGCCAGAACCGCGCGTAAAGCCCGCCTTTGGCAATTAAATCACCATGCGGGCCGTCCTCGACGATCCGCCCCTCGTCCAAAACGATGATTCTGTCCATATGGGCAATTGTTGACAGGCGGTGGGCGATTGCGATGACCGTTTTGCCCTCCATCACGCCGTAAAGCGTTTCCTGAATGGCCGCCTCGACCTCTGAATCAAGCGCCGAAGTGGCCTCGTCAAGCACCAGCACTGGCGCGTTCTTCAATATCACCCGCGCCAGTGCCACGCGCTGCCGTTGACCGCCCGACAGTTTGACACCGCGTTCGCCGACATGCGCGTCATAGCCCTTGCGTCCTTTGGGGTCTTCCAGACCCAGAATGAACTCATGCGCTTCAGCCCGTTTGGCGGCTGCCGTGACCGCGTGAAAATCGGTGCCGGGTTGCCCATAAAGAATGTTGTCACGTACCGACCGATGTAGCAACGAACTGTCCTGCGTGACCATGCCGATTTGGCTACGCAGCGAATCCTGGGTGACTTCGGCAATGACCTGGCCGTCGATTTTTATGGTGCCGGAATCCACATCGTGAAATCTTAGCAGCAGGTTAACCATGGTTGATTTTCCGGCACCCGACCGCCCGACCAGCCCAACCTTTTCGCCGCCCTTGATATGCAGATCGATATGCGACAGACCACCGGCCTTTTTGCCGTAATGGTGGCTGAGATCGTCAAAATGAATATGCCCTTCAGATACCAGCAGTTGCGCTGCGCCCGGTTTGTCCACCAAACCGATAGGCTGCGCAATTGTTTCCATCCCCTCTGACACCACTCCCAAATGTTGAAACAGCGACGACAATGACCACATGATCCAGCCAGTCATCGCCGACAGTCGCAGCGTCAGGGCCGAGGCCGCAGCCACGGTGCCAATCGTGGTCTGCCCCAGTTGCCACAGAATGATCGCCCATCCCAAAACAGCCACGATCAATACACCGTTGATCAAAGACAGGCCGATTTCCATGACGGTGATCAGACGCATTTGCCAAGCAAATTTCTGCCGCGCCAATTCAATCGCTTCGCGTGCATAGACCTCTTCGCCGGTGTTGTGGGCAAACAGCTTCACCGACTGAATATTGGTATAACTGTCGACGATTCGCCCATTGATGACCGAGCGCGCGTCGGAAAAAGCCTTGGACGCGCGGCCAACGCGCGGGATCGTCCACACCACCAGACCGACGTAAAGTGCCAGCCAAATAATCAATGGTACGGACAGGCGCAGATCGATCTGTGACAGCAGGACGACGGCGCCGATCAGATAAATCAGTGCGTAAACCACAGCGTCAAACGTCTGATAGACAGCTTCACCCGCAGCCGGTGCCGTTTGCATGATCCGGTTGGCGATACGTCCGGCAAAGTCGTTTTCGAACCAACCCACCGATTGTCGCAACACGTGCCTGTGGCTGCGCCAGCGAATGAGCGTGCCAAGATTAGGGAGCAGAGACTGATTCAAAAACGCCGCGTCTATGGCCTGAACCAGTGGTCGAATGAACACAACAAACAGCGCCACCAGCGCCAGTTCCAAACCATTTTCATCGAAGAACTGCTGGGCTGGCGTTTCTGACAGCATGTCAACGACACGGCCCGTGTAATAGATAAGCATGACTTCTATCGTGCCGACCAAAGCGGTTAGTACCACTATCCAGATCAAAACATTGCGCAAAGGCCGCAGATACGCACCAAGAAACGGTGCCAGACGCGCGGGCGGCGTGTCGGTGTCTTGATACTCCGCGTAGGGGTCAACCAGATTTTCAAAAAACCGGAACATGGGTCGCGCAGCCTTGAAAAAGCACATCTGCAAGGGTAGGCCGGTGCGGGGCCTAAACGAATACCATGAGTGCAGAGACCGCAAGAAGCAAGGCCATGACCGTCATAAAACCGCGCCACGCAGAGTCGCTTGCAAACAAACGGGTCAGCAATTGCCCAGCTTTGCTATAGAACAGACCGACAAAAAGATTGATCGCGGTGAAAACCACACCCATGCGAAGCGCCTCTTGCGCGAGCGTTAAATCAGATGCGTATCCCGCCGTCGCCGCCAGTGCGACAACCCAAATTTTGGGGTTAACCCATTGAAAAAGTACCGCTTGATTTATGGTAAACGGCTGTTGTTCTGTTCCTTTGGTCTGGGCTGCACGCGATGACCGAAACAAGCGCCAAGCAAGGTATAAAATCCATAAAGCCGCCAGAATTTTCAAACCGTTCTTTAACCACGGCATGGCCAGCAGGACCGCGCCCAGTCCATAGGCGGTCACCGCAGCAATGAGACCAACGCCAAATGCCACACCAATTACATGCGGTAATGTCGCGCGAAATCCGAACCGCGCACCAGATGCCGTCAAAAGAATGACGTTGGGCCCGGGCGAAAACATCCCTGCGAACACGAAGGAATAAAGAGGGTCAAAAAACATATGACTGCGACGCAATACTCATTGCAAAAGCTTTGGTTTACTGAGGCTAAATCCGGAATCAATCCATTGCTGTTCCAGATCACGCAGACGTTGCCCCAATGCGACACCCGCGTATTCGGGCATCAGGTCTGCTGCCTTGACCGGGAAAACAGCTTTTTCGCCCAAAGCAAAATCTTCTGTCATATTGCTTGGCAAAGGTGATGCGTCGAACGTCGCGCGAATCAGCAAAATATCCAGCGCCGTTGCTGTGCCAAACCGGTAGGACAGTTCGCTGGCAGATTTTGTAGCCGTCGCCTCAGTGGATAATCTAGCCAGTTCGCGCGCCGAAGTTTTGGTCATTCGCAAATTCCGCGTGGGTGCCTCGCCACCGATCACCGCAAGCCTGCGCACCCAGCTTGCGGGGGCATTGGCGTGATTTTCTAAATGAATGAGCACCGCCAGGAACCGCGGGGTGGCACCCGGCAAAATGCGCGCAAGCACTCCTGATGCGGCCATCGCCGCCACCGCCGGCGACGGGTCGGGCGCGCCCAATAATTTGCACATCTCGGCGCCGATCCGTTCTGATGGCAGATCTGCGAGCATGTCCGCCAAAGCCGCACAGGCGGCCAACCCGTCGGCGTCCATTCCCAATAACGGGTCGGCGAAAAGGGCGTGAAAGCGAAAGTACCGCAAAATCCGCAACCCGTCTTCGCGAATGCGGTGCAGGGGATCGCCGATGAACCGGACTTTGCCCGCCCGAAGATCCGGCAATCCCCCCAGAGGATCAACCACTGTACCATCCGCCGCCGCGTAGATGGCATTCATGGTAAAATCGCGCCGCGCCGCGTCTTCATTGATCGACGTTGAAAACCGTACGGTTGCGTGACGGCCATCAGTTTTGATGTCACTGCGGAAGGTCGTGATTTCAAAACTTTCGTCGTCGATCACAACCGTGACAGTACCGTGATCGATTCCCGTTGGAATCGCCTTGAACCCCGCTGAAATCGCCAGTTTCATGACTTGCTCGGGACGCGCGTCGGTTGCGATGTCGATGTCCGCCACAGGCTTGCGCAAAAGCGCGTTGCGCACACATCCTCCAACGAAATACACCTGACAATCAGCGCGGGCCAGAAACCCAGCCACCGCTTGCGTGCTTTTCTTGCGCAGCCAGTCCTCCGATAGTTTCACCATTATTCAAACCGATCCGCAAACGCCCGCAATATTCGCGCGGTAGCACCCCAGATGTAATAGGGTCCGTACGGTACGACGTAATAACGCCGCATGACGCCCCGCCACATCCTGCCTTCCACACGGTAGTTTTTGACCCGGACCAAATGGGCCAACGGCGTGCGAAAAACCTCGTCGACTTCGCCGCGTTCCGGTATCGGCGTAAACGCCTGACGGACGTGCGCGACGACCGGTGTAACCGCAAATCCGGTGATGGTCGTGTGCACCGGCAGCGTACCCAGAACATCGACGAATTGCGCGGGCAGGGCAATCTCTTCAAACGATTCGCGCAGCGCTGCAGCCACGACATCGGCATCAGCGCTTTCCACTTTACCGCCGGGCAGGGCAATCTGACCGGGATGATTTTTCAAATGCGACGACCGTTTGGTCAGCATGACGTCAAACCCTGTCGGCCCGGCTATCAGTCCGATCAGCACGGCCGCGGGGCGCAGTTCGGCGCGTGGCAGGTCGCCGTCGTTCGACCGGTTCAGATCGAGATCAGACGTGACGCCGGTGACCGGTCTGTTCACCGCAGCGGCAATCGTTGCCAGAGAAATCGCATCAATGTTCATCGCCTGATGTTGAGACACCGTGCGGCCACGGGCAAGTGGATTTATGTGGCTGTGGCAAATCCAAGTTTCTTGGGATCAAATTCGTAATGCGCGCCGCAAAACTGACAATCGGCGGTGACCTTGCCATCATCCGTCGTCATATGCGCGATATCTTTGGCGGAATATATCGACATCGCCTGACACACTTTGTCGGCGCTGCATGAGCATCCGAACTTGATCGATTGCACTGTGTTGATCATTGGCCTGTCTTCGTGAAACATGCGGGTAAGCAACGCCACTGGCGTCACATGCGGCCCCAAAAGTTCTATGTCTTCGGCGGTATCCAGATGCAAATTAATGCGCCGCCAGTTGTCTTGGTCGTCCCCATCCAACAAATCGGCGGCTGTCAAAAGTCCTGTTTCTTCGCTGGCCCCCTGCTGCGCAACAAGCGGTGAAGCTTTGGGCATATGCTGGACCATGATACCCCCGGCACGCCAGCGGGGCGGTTTACCCGGTTGCTGCGCTTTTGCCATCGCCACAGCAAACCGCGTGGGCAATTGTTCTGATTGGGCAAAATAGGTTTGGGCGCAGGCCGAAAGCGATCCTCCGGCAAGCGGAGTTATGCCCTGGTAAGGGGTGGTTTCATTGCCCTGATCGATCAAAATGGCAAACATGCCCTTGCCTATTTTGGTAAAAGCCGCGCCTTGGGTTGCTGCAGCCTTGTTGGCGTCAAAACTGGCATAAGCCCGAATCGTGGCTGTGTCGTCTTTGCTTTCCGGGGCAAAATAATCGGTAGCGATGATGCGAATTGGCCCGTCGCCTCTTATTTGCAACGACAGTTTCCAGCGCAGTTCCATGGTCTGCCCAATCAGCGCCGTAAGCGTGACCGCCTCGGCTATCAAAGCTTCGACTTCAGCAGGATAATCGTGCTGATCAAGAATATCTTCCAGTGTCTGATCCAACCGTGCAACACGTCCACGCATGTCCGCCATTTCCAGTTGAAATGGCAGAATGGTATCGTCCCAGCTGGTGTCTTCGTGCTCAGGCATGTGACCGTGCCTTTCCTTGACCTTTGTCGTGATTCCCTTAGAGAAATTGATGCCGCTGTGCAATTGGGTGCGCGGCTAAACAGGGGCACACGGATTGCGACGTTTTGACGAACCGATTAAGGCAGGTATTCGGTACAAACACCGGCCCGGCGTTTACGGCGTGCTTCAACGTGGTGACCGAATCCTCCTTACGTTTCAATCCTTACCCGAACCCGAATTCCAGTTGCCCGGCGGCGGGATAGATCCCGGGGAAACACTGCAAAGCGCACTGCACCGCGAAGTGCGCGAGGAAACGGGCTGGAGCATGGCTATCAGGCGGCGGCTGGGGGTTTTTCAGCGATATACATATATGCCTGAATACGATCTTTGGGCGCGCAAGATCTGCCACATCTATTTGTGCCGCCCGGCGCGCTCCATTGAACCGCCGCGCGAAGCCGATCACAGCGCGCACTGGTTCAGCCAGGCCGAAGCTATGGCGATTCTGGCCAATGGTGGGGACCGATTTTTCGTGGCGTCACTTTTTTGACCCTGAATCCATGTTCAAATCAAAAGCTGAGATAAAGCTTCGTTGTCGGTGATGTCCTGATAGACCAGTCCCTGCGCGTCCATCCGTTCGCAAATTTCCCTGAACCCGTCACGGTCTCGGGTTTCAATGCCGATAAGCACGGAGCCAAAATTTCGTGCCGATTTTTTGAGGTACTCAAAGCGGGCGATATCATCGTGCGGGCCCAGAATATTCAGGAAATCCTTGAGCGCACCGGGCCGCTGCGGCAGGCTTAGGATAAAGTATTTCTTCAAACCCGCGAAGCGAAGGGCGCGCTCTTTTACGTCAGGCAAGCGTTCAAAATCAAAATTTCCGCCGGACGTAATACAGACGACGTTTTTACCTTTGATCTGATCCGCCAGATCGTGCAGCGCGTCGATCGCCAGCGCGCCGGCTGGCTCCAGCACGATGCCTTCGACGTTCAGCATGTCTTTGATTACCGTGCAAATACGATCTTCCGGTGCCGCGATCACGTGGTTGGGGTCGACGCCCTTCAAAACAGCGAAGGGACGGGCGCCAATGGTGGCCACGGCGGCACCGTCGACGAAATTATCGACTTTGTTCAGCGTCACCGGCGATCCGGCTTCAAGCGCCGCACGCAGACTTGCGCCCCCCTTTGGTTCGACGAAACGGTAGGTGCTTTGTGGCGAGCACGCCTTCATATAGGACACTACTCCCGCAGATAATCCACCGCCGCCGACCGGAAGAACCACCATGTCGATAGCTTCATCGATCTGTTCCAACATTTCCACCGCGACCGAGGCCTGACCCTCGATCACATCGTCACTGTCAAACGGAGCCAGGAACACGGCCCCGTTGGCGTCGCAATAGTCACGCGCCGCAGACAGAGTGTCATCAAAATAATCGCCGAACAGTTCAACTTGAATGGCGTCGCCGCCAAAGGCTTTGGTTTTGTCGATTTTTTGTTTTGGTGTGGTCACCGGCATGAAAATCACGCCGCGCGTGTCAAAGTGACGGCACGCAAAGGCCACGCCTTGCGCGTGATTACCCGCCGATGCACAGACGAACAGTTTGTTCGATGGTTGGCGGACCAGCGATTTTCGCATGGCGTTGAACGCACCGCGGATTTTGTAAGAACGCACCGGTGTCAGATCTTCGCGCTTCAGATAGATTGTGGCGTCAAAGATGTCCGACAAATACCGGTTGTGTTGCAGCGGTGTTGGCGAAAACAGATGCCGCAGTTCACGGCAGGCGGCATTGGCGTTTTTGACAAATTCAGACATTGCAGACCTTTTTGCGAAGTGTCGCCATCTATGTTTGGCCATTGCGGTTTTGGCAACGCGACTTTTACGCGCCACCCGTTGCACAGATTGGTAAAACACCATAGACCGCCGCCAAAGTACACCAATCCTTGGAGAGCGCCGTGTCATCAGCAGAATCAGGCCCGAAAAAAGTGGTTCTCGCCTATTCGGGCGGTCTGGATACGTCGATCATTCTAAAGTGGTTGCAAAGCGAATACGGCTGCGAAGTCGTGACTTATACCGCCGATTTGGGACAGGGTGAAGAGCTGGAACCGGCGCGGCAAAAAGCTGAATTACTGGGCATCGCGCCCAGGAATATTCACATCGAGGATGTCCGTGAGGAATTCGTTCGCGATTTCGTTTTTCCTATGTTTCGGGCCAACGCGGTATACGAAGGCCTGTACCTGCTGGGCACCTCAATCGCGCGTCCTCTGATATCCAAGCGTCTGGTCGAAATCGCCGAACAAGTAGGGGCCGACGCCATCGCCCACGGGGCGACAGGCAAGGGCAACGATCAGGTGCGGTTCGAACTGGCGGCCTACGCGCTTGCCCCCGATATCAAGGTGATTGCGCCGTGGCGTGAATGGGATCTTTCCAGCCGCACCAAACTGCTGGCATTCGCCGAAGAAAACCAAATTCCAATCGCCAGGGACAAACGCGGCGAAGCGCCGTTTTCCGTGGATGCCAACCTTTTGCATACGTCAAGCGAGGGCAAGGTTCTGGAAAATCCCGCCGAGGAAGCGCCGGAATACGTATATCAACGCACCGAGCGCCCCGAGAACGCACCCGATACACCGGAATTGATCGAAATAACCTATCAGTGCGGCGACCCTGTGGCGCTGAACGGCAAATCCCTGTCTCCGGCTGAAATGCTAACGCAGCTGAACGAATTGGGCGGTGCGCACGGCGTGGGGCGGTTGGATTTGGTCGAAGGGCGCTTTGTCGGAATGAAATCGCGTGGCGTCTACGAAACACCCGGCGGGACGATCATGCTGGAAGCGCATCGCGGCATCGAAAGTATCACGCTGGACCGGGGCGCGGCGCATCTGAAAGACGAGCTGATGCCGAAATATGCAGAACTGATTTACAACGGTTTCTGGTTCTCGCCCGAACGCGAAATGTTGCAGGCCCTGTTCGATGAAAGCCAAAGATTTGTGTCGGGCACAGTGCGGCTTAAGCTTTATAAAGGAACGGTCAAAACCGTGGCGAGGTGGTCCGATGACAGCCTTTATTCAGAGGAACACGTGACGTTTGAAGACGACGCCGGGGCGTATGATCAGAAAGACGCGGCGGGATTTATCAAGATCAACGCGCTGCGTCTGCGACTGCTGGCGATGCGCAACCGGCGCACATAGTTTCCATTTGAATTACAGTGGCAACTTTTGGCGAAAGTTTGTGTAAAATTTAGCAAAAACCGTATTGTTGCCCAAAAAATGTCAATCTTCCCCATCAGTTATGATTGTAGAGAAATGTAATCTATGAACTGGCGGGAGTGACTCAGTGGTCACAAGAACAGTAACCATTTACGAAGTGCCCAACTCGTACGCGTCTTCTGGCGGAACTGTTAATATCAGCAGTACGTCAACGATGGTGATTTCGGACGATGACGCCTCAATGCAGGCCACTGATCTGTTGGACCCAGGCGCTGCTCAGACTTTTCTAGTCGATGGCGGATCGATTGATTCCTACGACTTTTTGTACGACGACACTGTTACGATCAACGGCAACACTTACGCGGTCAAAACATTTCAACTGGTGATCAACGGCGTCACCCATACATATGTGATGAGCGCCGACAACGATCTTTTGACCGGAGTGTCAAGCGGCGACACGCTGTCTTTGGTCACTTATGCGAACTACACAGATCTGAACTATACAAGCCTGCCGTGCTTTACCCGCGGGACATTGATTTTGACTGCGGCGGGTGAAATCGCCATCGAAGATTTGAAGGTAGGCGATCTGATCCATACGCGTGACCGTGGCCTGCAGCCCATTCGTTGGATCGGATCAAGTACACTGAACCATCGGCAATTACTGGTGCAGCAACATCTGCTGCCCATACGCATTCGCGCGCACACTTTTGGGCGCGACCTTCCGGCACGGGATCTTGTTGTTTCTCCCCAACATCGTATCGTGCTGGAAGGTTGGGAAATCGAACTGCAATTCGGAATGGAAGAGGTATTGGCCTCGGCCAAGTCGCTTTTGGGCAAGGGTGCTATAGAAACCGCGTTTGATTGTCAGCACGTCGAATATTTTCACATGATGTTCGACCAGCACGAAATCGTGACCAGTGAAGGGCTTTCGACCGAAAGTTTCCTTGTAGGCGATACCATCCGCGATACCATGGATGTTGCACAGTTGCATGAAATTTTGGAACTGTTTCCTGAACTTGCGGACAATGACGAGGCAATGAATTCAGTACCTGTTCGGCCGATTTCACGCACTTACGAAGTAAGATCGCTGCAAAGTATTGCCGCCTGACGACCAGAGTTCAGATCAATTTGAACCGCGCCATTCTTTGGTAATACGGCATTGCCGCGTCACTGAGTGACCGCAGGTTGTCAGGCAGGACCGGCAGTGGTTTTTCGGGTCCGGCAAAGCTGCTGGAGCCATGGACGCCACCGTACCAGTGACGGCCCCAGACTCCGTCGTCGGGATGTCCGCCTTTTGGCCATCGCAGCATTCCGGGCTGAAAAGGCAGGCCGATTTCCTGGCACAGCAGATCGAGAATTCTCTGCGGGTTGGCGCGTATATCGGCGCAGTCGACAATCGCCGGAATTTTTCCGCTATCATCGCGTATGCGGTCAAACAAACGGGCCTGAGCGCGAAAACCTATATCGTCCAGATTGGGCTGCGCGCGCTTGGCGTCAAAAGAGGCGATCACGCGTTGCGGATGGCGGATCAAAAAGAAGTTCACACATTTGCGTGTCCAGCCAAGATCAATGCCTTCCAGCATGTGTTGGCACATATGTTTTTGAAAAAAAACGGTTTTCCCTTTTGGTATGTCACCAAGAATACGCCCGGTAACCCGTTTAACGTCAACCTCTCCTGCTGCGATGATCTCGTCGCGCATCGGGTGGTCGATACCGGTTTTATGCAGATAGGCCGCATAGAACGGTTCGTCCCACACGGCGCAGTCGTCGCGTGCGCCAAAGGCATACATCATGGCGGTTGACAGGTTGCGCGGCCCCGACCACATGGCAATTCTCATGGGCATTCCCGTATGATCATGTCAGCGTAGAGCCCCTGGATTCTTTGGGTCACTGGACCGGGTGCGACGTCTCCGATGCGCCGCCCGTCGATGACGCCCACGGGCGTTTGCGCCCCGAATGTTCCGGTCAGAAAGGCCTCATCGGCGCTGTACGTGTCCATCAGTGAAAAATTGCGCTCAAACACCTCGATGCCATTGGCGCGGCACAGGTCGATAACTTTTTGTCGCGTGATGCCGTTCATGCAGTAGTCGCCGGTCGACGTCCACAGCGCGCCTTTGCGCACGATAAAGAAATTACAGGCATTGGTGGTGTTCACAAACCCATGCATGTCCAGCATCAATGCTTCGTCTGCGCCGGCTTTTTCAGCGGCAATACCGGCGAGAATACAGTTCAGTTTGGAATGCGAGTTGAGTTTTGGATCCTGCATCATTGGCAGCCCGCGCATATGGGGCACGGTGGCCAACACGATCGGGCGCGAAACCGCCGGTTTGGAATGTTCCATGATGATCACGATTGTGGCGCCTGACGTGCTCAGAGCCGGATGTTGAAAAGGACGGTCTTTCGTGCCGCGCGTTACCATCAGACGCGCGTGCGCATCGCTATGCATTTCGTTGGCGGCGCGTGTCTTTTCAAGAGCCGCCGCGATCCCGTCGCGATCAAGCCCGACGTCCAGATCCAAAACCGCCGCTGCTGCGAACAGCCGATCAAGGTGCGCCTCCAGAAATGCCCAGGTGCCGTTGTGCAGCCGCAGCCCTTCCCACACACCGTCGCCCAGCATGAATCCGGCGTCGTAGACCGACACAACGGCGTGTTCGCGCGCCACGATTTCGCCGTTCACATATATACGGATGTGTTGGTTTCCGGGGTCGTCGCTGGCACTGTGCGTGGATGTTCTTGTTGTCATGGTTGTTCCCATAGATGTGAAACAGATGTTCACCGCAACGTGAAATCACGCCTAATTCAATTGTATTTCAATGCCAAAGTCGGGAAAAACATGCAACCAGACAAAAGGGAACGATCCATGCCGCAATTCAAAATCATTTCGTTGACGCTGGCGATCATCGCCGGGCTGGCACTGCAAATCGGCACGGCAGCAGCCAAAGACGTCCAGACCGCCGTTATCGCCGGTGGGTGTTATTGGTGTGTCGAGGCGGATTTCGACAAGGTGAAGGGCGTGTTGCAAACCACGTCGGGGTTTACCGGTGGAACGGTGGTGAACCCGACCTATAAACAGGTGACCAAAGGTGGTACCGGGCACGTCGAGTCGGTCAAGATCAGGTTTGACGCCGACATTATTTCCTACCGTGAGCTTATCGATATTTACTGGCGTACCGTCGATCCGACCGACGCGGGTGGCCAGTTTTGTGATCGCGGAGACAGTTATATCACCGCACTATTTGTAAAGAACGATGCGCAAAGACAGGCGGCGCTGGCCTCCCGTGCAGAAGCCAATGCGATACTGGGGGGCAGAATTGTCACCGAAATTCGCGATCTTGGCCCGTTTTATAAAACCAAGGCGTCGCACCAGAATTATTATCTGGGCAAGAAAAGGGTGGTGACGCGATTTGGGCTGATTCCTCAGTACAAGGCCTATAAAAACTACCGCAAAGGATGCGGTCGCGACAAGCGTGTGCGTCAGCTTTGGGGTGCGGCGGCCCCTTTCGCAGGCAGTTAAACTTTTGCATCAAAATGGGCGCCTGCGGCGCATTATTAATAGCTTTGCCCCGGGTGGGCAAAGCGGTTACCTGCGGCGCGAGTATTTGTCACAAAGCTGAAGCGTAGCCCAGATTTTATAAAAACGCGCCCGCGTTGTTGATCAGAACAATGCGCAGCGCGATGATGCCGACGAGCACCACGAGCGGGGCAAGGTCAAGGCCACCAAGATCGGGCAAAAACCGTCGAATGCGCGAATAGACGGGTTCCAGCAGTCGATTAATGCCAAACCACAATTGCGCGACAAGCGGCTGGCGCAGGTTCAGAACCTGAAAATTGATTAGCCAGCTCATGATGATATGCGCGATGACGATGAACCGCGCGATATCAAGCACAAGAAACAAGATTTGAAGAAGTGACGTCATTGCACGTCCTGGTGTCAGTGGATTTAAAGTCACCTAAGCATCACTTTGCGGCTTGGCAAGGCTGATCGCAACGCGCTGGTGTGCAATAATACTTGCTCTGGCGTGGTTAAAAATGTCTTATCCCAGAAATAGCAAAAATAACTATGGGGGGACGGTCATGGCCGGCAAGAGCGCAAAAAAGAAAATCTGGGGTTGGATGTTTTTTGACTGGGCAAGTCAACCCTATGCAACACTGTTGCTGACATTCATATTTGGGCCGTATTTTACGTCTGCCGTGGTAGGAGACCCGGTACAGGGCCAGATTGCCTGGGGATATATGTTGGCAATCGTCGGCCTGTTCATCGCTTTTTCGGCACCGATACTGGGTGCCATCGCCGATAGCTCCGGGCCGCGCAAGCCTTATATACTGTTCTTTTCGATGATGTACGTGGTCGGGGCGGCGGGCCTGTGGTATGCCGTTCCGGGTATGGCGTCCGGTACGATTATTCTGCTGTCTTTTGGCATCGGGCTGATTGGCGCAGAATTTACAACGATCTTTACCAACGCCATATTGCCGGACCTGGGCAGTAAACATGAACTGGGCCGAATATCGGGTTCCGGTTTCGCCATGGGATATTGGGGCGGCGTTCTAGCCCTGATTATCATGCTCGTGTTTTTTGCCGAAGGCGGCAACGGCCTTACGCTGGCTGGCAAGGCCCCGCTGTTTGGGCTTGATGCTGGGGCACGTGAAGGCACGCGGTTTGTAGGACCGTTTTCTGCAATCTGGTATGTGGTCTTTATGATCCCGTTCTTTTTGTGGGTGCCGGATGTCGTCAAAACCAAGCTTGATACAGGTGTTGTAAGCAAGGCTCTATCAGAATTGAAATCGACGTTGGTTCGCTTACCCCAAAACAGCAGTCTTAGCGCCTATTTGGGGTCCTCGATGCTGTATCGGGACTCTTTGAACGGACTTTACGGGTTTGGCGGCATCTATGCCGTTGGCGTATTGGGTTGGGATATTACCCAGATCGGCGTTTTTGGTATCGTTGCAGCAATTTCCGGCGCGTTCTTTTCCTGGGCAGGTGGATTTGCTGACCGGCGGTTTGGTCCTAAACCGGTCATCCTGTTGTGTATCATCGTTCTGATCGGCGTATGTTCCACGATTGTATCGACCTCGCGTGAAGAGGTCCTGGGCATGGCTATCGCCGAGGGCTCCACGTTGCCGGATACAGTGTTCTATGTGTGCGGCGTGATTATCGGTGCCGCAGGCGGTATTCTGCAGGCGGCGTCACGCACAATGATGGTGCGCCAAGCCAATCCCGGACGGATGACCGAAGCCTTTGGCCTTTATGCATTGTCCGGCAAGGCCACCGCATTTCTTGCGCCTTTCCTGATTGCATTTACGACAGACTTTACTGGTAGCCAGCGTTTGGGTGTAACCCCTTTGGTCGGTTTATTTGTGGTCGCTCTTGTCGTTCTGATGTGGGTTAAACCAGACGGAGCAAGCGCACAAAAAGGGGCCGCCGCAGCAGAGGCCTAAATGAATTCAATTCGCATTTTACTGGCGTCGCTGTTTGTGGTCTTGCTTGGGGCCACGTCACATGTGCAGGTGGACCCGACCGAACCGCTCGCGAACCAGTTGTTCGGGGCGCAGACACGGTCGTCTCACCAAAAACCCCGCGTATACGGGTACTACGCCAAAGGCTGTCTGGCGGGCGCCGAGCAGCTGCCCGAAACCGGCCCGACGTGGCAGGCTATGCGCCTGAGTCGAAATCGTAACTGGGGTCATCCGACATTGATTTCGTTCATTCAACGGCTAAGCGTCGAGGCCACCAAACATGGCTGGGCGGGGCTTTATATCGGGGATATGTCGCAGCCGCGTGGTGGGCCGATGACCTCGTCGCATCAATCACATCAAAGCGGACTGGATGTCGATATCTGGATGCTGCCGCCCAAACGACTGAACCTGTCGCGCGCACGCCGTGAATCAATTTCGTCCATATCGGTGCGCACCGACGATCAGCGCAATATCAACGGAAACTGGACGCCAGCGCATATGGCGATCCTGAAAGCTGCCGCCGAAGATAAAGACGTCGAGCGGATTTTCGTAGCGGCGGCTGTAAAAATCGCCATGTGTCGTGACGCAGGTAAAGACCGCAGATGGCTGAAAAAAATCAGGCCGCTTTCAGGGCACAATTACCATTTTCATGTGCGCCTCAAGTGCCCCAAGGGATCGCCTAAATGCGTCAAGCAGACGCCGATAAGAAAGATATCCAAAGGAGACGGCTGCGACGGTACGCTGCGCTGGTGGGTGACCGATTATCTGACCCCCCCCAAGCCCGATAAAACCGTCAAGAAAAAGAAACGTCGCACCGTCAAAAAGCCCCCGCCACCCGTGCGTCGTGCGCGTGAAATGATCGTGGCCGACTTGCCGCGCCAGTGCGTGGGCGTGCTGAAATCAAAATGAAACTGATAGCGGCGTTACTGATTTGCTTGTGGGGCAGTCCGCTGTTTGCGGACAGTGCCAAATATCTGGGGTCATTTACATGGGATGGTGACAGTGAATTTTTTGGCGGATTCTCTGGCTTGATCCTTTCCGGGGACGGGGAAGCGTTTCTGACGATTTCCGACCGCGGGCATTCGTTGCGCGGACGTCTGTCGCGACAAGACGGGCTGATCGCCAGTGTTGATGCAGAGACACTGCAGACGTTGAGAAATCGCAAGGGCAACCCGGTCAAAGGCTTGAGGGCTGACAGCGAAGGCCTTGCCGCCGGGCCGGATGGCGCGTTTTACGTTTCATTCGAAGGCGCGCACCGCGTGCGGCGATATGATGATATCACCGGCGTCGCCACAACCATTCGTCGCCACCCCGATTTCAAGGATTTTCAAAGCAATTCCTCTTTGGAGGCGCTGGCCGCCGATCCGGACGGACGGCTTTACACCTTGCCCGAGCGATCGGGCGCGCTGGAACGCCCGTTCCCGGTATATCGCTGGCAGGACGGTCGCTGGGACAAAGCGCTGTCGATCCCGCGGCGCGGTGAATTTCTGGCTGTGGGTGCCGATTTCGGCCCTGACGGGCGGTTTTATCTGCTCGAACGCGATTTCGTCTGGTTTCGCGGCTTCAACAGCCGCGTGCGACGGTTTGAACTGACTGACGAGGGATTTACCAACGAAACCGAGTTGCTGACTTCAGGCTTTGGCACGCACGACAATCTTGAAGGTCTTGCAGTCTGGCAGGACTCTGACGGGTTCATTCGCCTGACCATGATCTCTGACGACAATTTCAACGTGTTGCAGCGCACCGAGTTTGTGGAATATCTGGTGGCGAAGGACTAGGCGGTTTTCAGGCCGACCAATCGCGCAGCGCCGTCACCGCCTCGTCCGCCGTCTCCACAAACTGCACCAAATCCAGATCGCCACGCGATATCGTACCCGCGTCAGCAAGCGCCTGCCAGTTAATCATGGTGTGCCAGAAATCTTTGCCAAAAAGCAGGATAGGAATTCTGTCCATACGCTCGGTCTGAATCAGCGTTAACGTTTCGAACAGCTCGTCAAATGTGCCAAACCCTCCGGGGAACACCGCCAAAGCCTTAGCACGCAACAGAAAATGCATTTTACGAATGGCGAAATAATGAAAATTGAAACATAATTCGGGCGTGGCATAGCTGTTCGGGGCCTGTTCGTGCGGCAGCACGATATTCAGGGCTATCGAAACGCCACCCGCGTCGGCGGCACCGCGGTTGCCGGCCTCCATCACGCCGGGGCCTCCGCCGGTCACGATCACGCCGTCTCGGCGTTCGCTTTTCATGCATTCCAAAGTGCAAAGACGCGCAAATTCGCGCGCCTCGCTGTAGTATTTTGAAAGCTTTGACAACGCTGGTGTTTTGGCGCGGTCCCTGCAGGCGGGGTCGGGTATGCGCGCGCCCCCAAACATCACTATGGTGCTTTCAATGTTCTGTTCGTCCAGCAGTAACGTCGGTTTCAACAACTCCAGTTGCAGACGCACGGGGCGCAGTTCGTCGCGGCACAGAAAATCGTCGTCTGTGTAGGCAAGCCGGTAGGCAGGCGAACGGGTTTGTGGCGTGTCGGGTGTTTGCCGCGCGATAGTCACGTCACCATGGGCGTCGCGGAACCTTGCCTTATTGTTTTCGATATTCATGCTGGTCTCCTGCAATATCGCAAGGCGTCGTTGCCGCATTGCGGGCTGTCATGGAAAGACCTATAGGCTTGCCTCGAGCCTGACCAGTCACTTATCGGAGACGCAAATGTCCAACGCGCACCTTGAAACAGCCATCGAACTTGCGTGGGACGCCCGCGACGAAATCTCCGCCGACACCGGTGGCGAAGCCCGCGACGCCATCGAGGCCACACTGGATGCGCTGGACAGCGGTACGTTGCGTGTGGCCGAACCGCGCGAGGACGGCAATTGGCACGTCAATCAATGGGCCAAAAAGGCGGTATTGTTATCGTTTCGCCTGAACGACATGGACATCATCGAAGGCGGTCCCGGCGGTGCGGTCTGGTGGGACAAAGTACCCAGCAAATTCAAGGGTTGGGGCGAAAACCGCTGGCGGGACGCCGGATTTCGGGCGGTGCCGGGATCCATCGTACGCCGCTCGGCCTTTATCGCCAAAGGCGTGGTCCTGATGCCGTCGTTTGTGAATATTGGTGCCTTTGTGGATGAGGGTTCGATGGTGGACGGCTGGGCGACAGTCGGGTCTTGCGCCCAGATCGGCAAAAACGTGCACCTGTCGGGTGGCGTTGGGATCGGCGGGGTGTTGGAGCCCATGCAAGCCGGCCCGACGATCATCGAAGACAATTGTTTCATCGGCGCGCGTTCCGAAGTGGTCGAAGGCTGTATCGTACGGACCGGCGCGGTGCTTGGCATGGGGGTTTACATCGGCCAGTCGACCAAGATCGTCGACCGCGCAAGCGGCAAGGTCATGTACGGTGAAGTACCGGCTCATTCCGTGGTGGTGGCCGGGTCCATGCCATCAGACAAAGGCGGACCAAACCTTTATTGTGCGGTGATCGTCAAAACGGTTGATGCGCAGACGCGCAGCAAAACGTCGATCAACGAATTGCTGCGTGATTGATCCGCGCGCCAAATGGCCAAAGACCCCAACAAACCCAAGCGTCAGCAACAGGTCTATACCCTGTTGGTCGAAGTCGGTCGCAGCGCCAATGATGGTCTGCCCAAAGGGTCGACCGGTGCGGCGCTGATGTGTTACGCATCCGGCGTGGACGAAGCCGAGGCCGTGCGCGAAACCGTGGCCATCCTGAAACAGGCCGACATGGCGCCGCTTGACGTGACAGGGTATGGAACGCTGAATGACCGGTTGGCCGACGGCCATGATATTTCCGCAGAAGAACAGGATTTGATGGCGCGGGCGTTGGCCGAAAATTCCGTTATTATCGCCCAGATGACCCCGTTTTTTGAGGATAAAAAATGACCACACGCGACAGCAACGGTGCCGAGATCAATGACGGCGACACCGTCATGGTGATCAAAGACCTGAAAATCAAAGGCATGTCCAAAACGCTGAAACGCGGTAGCCAGATCAAAGGCGTTCGCCTGACAGGCAATCCGGAGCAGATCGAATGCCGGATCGGTAAATCGACGATCGTGTTGAAAACCGCGTTCATGAAAAAGATGTAGTTGAAAAGTCTAACTCTGGTAACTGGCCCGGGCAAAACGGTTCTTTGTGCCACTTCAAACACTGGATTCCCGCGAGATATCCTGCGGATTTCAACCGGCCCACAAAATACCGGTGTTGTCTTCGGAGCCTTTCCTCTAAATGTTGGGCCCTCGCCACCGGTTGAAGGCCGCCACATCCCATGCCCGCTATATTCATCGATCTGGACGGCACGTTGATCGACCCCAAAGAGGGGATCACGCGCTCGATCCAATATGCCTTGCAAGAGCTTGGCGCAGAGGTGCCGTCTCAGGATGAACTGACGTGGTGCATAGGCCCGCCTTTGTGGGACAGTTTTCGTGCGTTGCTGGGTGAACGCGGTGACGTAAACGAGGCAGTGGCGCTGTACAGAGAGCGCTTTACCGAAAAAGGAGTGCACGAGGCGGAAGTATACCAAGGCGTTGACGACATGCTTTTATCGTTGCGCGAAACCGGCCTGCCCATTTTTATCGCTACGTCCAAGCCGCACGCCTATGCCGGTGAAATCGCAGAAAATTTCGGTCTGAACCATTACATCGACGGGCTGTTCGGATCGGAACTGGATGGCACCAATTCCGACAAAACCGATTTGCTGGCTCATGCGCTGGCCGAGACGGGGGCGGATCCGTTCAAATCTGTGATGATCGGTGATCGGCGCCACGATATCGAAGGCGCGGTCAACAATGACATTTGCACGGTCGGTGCGCTGTGGGGCTACGGTGAACCAGATGAGCTGCACGCAGCCGAAGCCGATGCGCTGGCCGGTGCGCCTGCGGACGTGGCCGAACTGGTTGCGGATTTGCTGGACCTTGGGGCCGAGTAAGGCTATCGCCGGAACATCCAAGGCGGAGAATTCCTGATGACCAGTCCCGTTGATCCTGTAGCCCTGACAGCCGACCTGATCCGCTGCCCATCAGTGACCCCGGATGAGGGCGGTGCGCTGGTCCTACTGGAAAAACTACTGTCTGAAAACGGGTTCACCTGCAGTCGCGTCGATCGCGGCGACACGGCCAATTTATTCGCACGCTGGGGCACAGCCGGGAACGGGCGCACATTTGGGTTCAACGGCCACACAGACGTGGTGCCGGTTGGTGATCGTGACGCGTGGTTATTTGATCCGTTTGGCGGCGACATCGTTGACGGGGTTCTTTACGGGCGCGGGGCTACCGATATGAAATCAGGTGTCGCGGCCTTTGCGGCTGCGGCGATCGATTTTGTTACCACCATGCCGCCAGACGGTTCGGTGGTTCTGGCCATTACGGGCGACGAGGAAGGACCGGCAACCGATGGCACTGTGGCATTGTTGGATTGGATGCAAAAAAATGACGAGCGGATAGATCATTGTCTTGTGGGTGAACCAACCTGTCCAAGTCATATGGGCGAGATGATGAAGATTGGGCGGCGCGGCTCGATGAACAGCCGTTTCACTGCTGTAGGGAAGCAGGGGCACGCGGCTTATCCGCACCGTGCCAACAATCCGCTGCCGGCTTTGGTGCGTCTTTTGGATCGGTTGGCGCGCCACGAACTTGATCAGGGTACGGCGCATTTTGATCCGTCGACGCTCGCGGTAACCACCGTTGATGTCGGAAATTCGGCCAGCAACGTTATTCCCGCGCGGGCCAGGGCGACCGTCAATATCCGGTTCAACGACGACCATACTTCTGCCGACCTGATCACGTGGCTGAACAGCGAAGCGCAGAAAACAGCGCGGACATTCAACATACAGATTGACGTCGCGCATCAGGTTTCCGGAGAAAGCTTTCTCACGCAGGCGGGCGAGCTGTCTGACCTGATCGGGCGCTCGGTCAAAGCCGAAACCGGCATCGATCCGGTTTTATCGACATCCGGCGGCACCTCGGACGCACGGTTTGTGAAAAACCACTGCCCTGTCGTGGAATTCGGCCTTGTCGGCAAGACCATGCATCAGGTGGATGAATGTGTGCCTGTCGATCAAATACTCCAGCTCAAGTCCATATATGGCCGGGTTTTGCGTGACTATTTCGGCTAGGTCAACGGCTACGGGCGGCACGCTGGTGATCATGGCGAAAGAACCCCGGCCCGGTCGCGTCAAAACCCGACTGGGTCGCGATATGGGGATGGTCCGCGCCGCCTGGTGGTATCGCCATCAGACCAACCGACTTATCCGGCGCTTGCACGCCCCTTCACGGTGGCGCACTGTTTTGGCGGTATCGCCCGATGTCGCAGCGATGACCAGCCGTGTCTGGCCATACGGTCCAGCGCGCATCGGGCAGGGTACGGGTGACATCGGCCAGCGTATGCGGCATGTTTTTCTGGCACTTTCGGGCGGTGCAACCGTTCTGGTGGGTTCGGATATACCGGATATCTCGCAACGCCATATCACAAGGGCCTTTCAGGCGCTGGGAACCTGCGACGCCGTTTTTGGGCCGGCGCGCGACGGTGGATTTTGGCTGGTCGGTATGCGGGGCCGGGTGGTCTTTGGCCGCAATTTATTTTGCGACACGCGCTGGTCGTCACCTTATGCGCTGCAAGATACCTTGCGTGGCCTAAAAGGATTTCGTGTTTCGCTGATCGATAGATTAACCGATGTCGACCGTTTGACGGACCTCTAGGATGCAAATCTGTGTCATGCATGTCACCGTGCGGCTAAGATCACCGCACTCACCTAAAGTTTATTGGCTCTGACGACTTCAACATTGTTATTGAGGTCGGCGCTAAAGGCCAAAACGCTGCATGGAAACCCTTTTCACCGACAATCAATATGTGGTGTGTCGGGCTACACAACATACATTGTTCTTTGCCTGAATGATGTTATTGTCCGATACCACAGGCAAGGCGTTCGGGCTGGGTGTATTTTAATCTCCCTTTCGTCAAAAAGAGGAACGAATCGTGAGACGGAGCATGAAATGTTAGCCATAAACGAACGCCAGGGGACACGAACCCGGTCTATTTCCCCTGCATTTTCGGCGACCTATGCGGCGCTGCGCATGTTGGTTGCGACGCTTGTGTTGGCAACGGCCACTTTCCTACTATTGACGACGCCGACCTGGGCACAAAGCAAAGCCTTCAAGCAGGCTCTGGCAACGGCTGCGGCCGGTGATCCGGAAATTGCCGCGTTTTTCAAAGAACGCGGTTACAAATCACTTTGGACCGGTAATGGTGACCGCCAGCGTCGCCGCGCGTTTGTAGCTGCGGCAGCAAAAGCCGACGACCACGGTCTGCCGCGCGGTCGCTACGAAGCGGCGCAGCTGAAAAAAGAATTCGGTGGATTCAAATCCGCCAAAGCACGTGGACAGATCGAAGTCGCGGTAACGATCAGGTTTTTGCAATATGCCCGGGACATCCAGTCCGGCATTCTTGAACCACGGAGTATTGACAAAAACATGACATTGCGTCCGCCACGCCGCAACCGGCTGGCGACATTGCGCAGTTTCGCCAAAAGTTCGCCAAATGCGTTTTTCAAATCGCTGCCGCCCAAACACCCCGATTACGGGCGCCTGCTAAAAGAAAAATCCCGCATGGAAAAGGTGCTTGGCAAAGGCGGATGGGGTGCAACCGTGCGGGCCAAAAAGCTGGAGCCGGGCAACAGTGGTGCCGCGGTTGTGGCATTACGCAAGCGCCTGACTTTGATGGGCTATGGCCGCCTTGGCACAGCCAGCAGTTTTGATGCAAGTTTGCAAAAGGCGGTACAGCTTTTTCAGGTAGCACACGGGCTAAATGCTGACGGTGTTGCGGGTTCTGTGACAATCAAGGCCGTCAATGTCTCAGCACAGGATCGGCTGACGCAGGTCGTCATTGGTCTGGAGCGCCTGCGTTGGCTGAACAAACCACTCGGCAAACGGCATATTCTGGTCAATGAGGCCGATTTCAGGGCCACCGTTTTTGACAATGGCAAGCCGACTTTGGTGACGCGTGTTGTTGTGGGCCTCGCCGGTCGCTGGCGCACGCCGGAGTTTGAAAAAGCCATGACCCACATGATCATCAACCCGTCGTGGTTTGTGCCCGGTTCAATTGCCGGTGGTGAATATCTGCCTCTGCTTAAGGAAAACGCTAATGCGCTGGCCCGCCAAGGGATCGAAATGCGCGACGCATCCGGTGCATCGGTTGACCCCACGACGTTAGACTATTCAAAATACACCAAAAACAATTTCCCCTACAGCTTGCGCCAACCGCCAAGCGGTGGCAACGCGTTGGGCCGCGTGAAGTTTATGTTCCCCAACCGGCATGCGATTTATCTTCACGACACGCCGGCCAAAAGCCTGTTCGGGCGTGATATCCGTGCTTATAGCCACGGCTGTGTGCGCGTGCAGAAACCGCTTGAACTGGCCTATACGCTGCTGTCCAAGCAATCCAGCAACCCCAAGGCCTATTTTGACGGGCTGTTGGCCGCAGGCAAAGAAGTCCGCATCGATCTGAAAACACCGGTGCCGATTTATCTGGTGTACCGCACCGCGTGGGTCGATTCCAAAGGCCGCCCCAATTACCGTGCCGACACCTATAACGTAGATAAAAAGGTCTTTGCCGCCATGGCCAAAGCAGGCGTGGTGTTGCGGGCAACGCGCAGCTAACAGCGCCGGCTTTAACATCTGCTACAATTTTGTTGGGCTGGTGTCGGTCTTAGACTATGTTGCCAAGAAAAGCAGTGAACAGGCGGCCCATGCAGTTTGGATTTTTGGCTAATTACGTCGTGGGCAAATTTGTCGTGGCGACGCTGACAATGGCCGTTGTGTTCGGCGCGACGGTTTCTGCGGCTACGGGGTCCGTCGAAGTAAGCCTGCGTCCCAAAGCGCGCCCGTCCATCAATGTGCAGGATGTGGTGGTCGTGGCCAGCGCCAACCCCCGATTCGATCGCTGGGTCGTGAAGTTTCGCAAACGTGCCCGGGCCAAGGGAATTTCCGGCGCCGTATTTGATCGCGCTTTCAGAAACGTGCATTACAACGCCGATGTCATCAGGCGCGACCGCAACCAGACCGAGTTTACCAAGCAAATCTGGGATTATCTGGATACGGCGACATCGGAAATGCGGGTGCGCAATGGCCGACAGGCGTTTCGCAAACATAAAACCCTGCTGACCAAAATTGAACGCACATACGGTGTGGATGCCCAGGTTGTAGCCGCGATCTGGGGTCTGGAAAGCGCCTATGGCGCGCACATGGGCGACATCAATATTATCGAGGCCTTGGCGACGCTGTCTTATGACAGCCGGCGCGGCAAGTTTTTTGAGGCCCAGCTTTTGGCGGCATTGTCCATTATCCAGTCGGGCGACGTGAAGCCACGCAACATGACCGGATCGTGGGCCGGAGCCATGGGCCATACCCAGTTTATTCCCACAAGCTATGTGGCATTTGCACAAGATTTCCGGGGTGACGGGCGGCGTGACATCTGGCAGCGCGATCCAGCGGACGCGTTGGCGTCTACCGCGAATTATCTGGCGCGACACGGCTGGGTCAAAGGTCAGCCGTGGGGGATGGAGGTTAAGTTACCGCCCGGATTTTCGCACGCACTGACCGGCGAGCGGATCAAGAAACCAGTGTCGGACTGGCGCAGACTTGGCGTCAAAACCATCGAAGGCAAGCGCATCCCCGATCACGGTTCGTCGTCGATTTTGGAACCTGCCGGTGCGCAAGGTCCGGCCTTTATCATATTCAAAAATTTCCACGTGATCGAACGCTATAATACAGCGGATGCCTACGTCATAGCTGTGGGGCATCTCGGAGACCGGATCAAGGGCGCAGGTCCCATCCGGTCAAAATGGCCGCGCGGAGACAAGGCATTGTCATTTAAGCAAAAGAAAAAAATGCAACGACTATTAACGCGCAAAGGGTTCGACACAAAAAAGATCGACGGGATCGTCGGACCTGACACGATCGCCGCGATCCGCGCGTTTCAGGCGTCCATCGGCCAGACACCGGACGGATACGCAACGACCGATATTTTGAAGTTGCTCAAGTAACCAACCAACGGTTCTGCTGGCGTCATGTCCCCACGGTGTCCCGCGTTTGGTCAAAATCACTGACGTTGTCTCACATAACACGTGAGCCGCTGTAAACGCCCCAATCGACGGACTGCATTTCCCGCAATCTTGAGGCCGTGCGCTTAAATTCAAACGCAGAGGGCCCGTCTTTGAACAGTTTTTCGGGCACAGCGGCCGCCGAACATATCAGCCGGACTTTTGCCTCATAAAGCGTGTCGATCAGGATCACAAAACGCCGCGCAGCATTGTAGTTGCCACGATCCAATTGAGGAATATCCTCCATGATCAAAACGCGCAGCGCCGCGGCAATCGCCAGATAGTCGGCCGCCCCAAGCGGTGCGTCGCACAGATCCGCAAATGTCACACGTCCCACCCCGTTGCTGAACATCGGCACGACGACGTCGCGGCTGTTAACGTGAAGCGTCAGTGAATCAGAGGTGCCGCCCGAAAGCGCCTTCCACGTCGCAGAGATTTCAGACGCGGCATCGCATTGTTCAAACACGAAATACGTACCGCGCCGTGCCAGTTTATGCTGCCGATAGTCCAGTTTATTGTCCAGATGATAAACGTTCATACGGGCGGTGATCGTGTCGATAAATGGCAGAAAAAGTTGGCGGTTAAGCCCATCCTTGTACAAAGCAACAGGTGCCGAATTAGAGGTCGCCACGATGATGACACCTGCAGCCAACAGCGCTTCAAACAGCCGACCCACGATCATCGCGTCGGTAATATCGTTGATCTGTAATTCGTCAAAACACAAAAGACGCAAATCGTGGGCAATGCCGGCGCTGATCGTCTTAATCGCATCAGGGGCACCACTTTTTCGCGCCGTGTGAATCGCGGCGTGCACGTCCTGCATGAAGGCATGGAAATGAACGCGCCTTTTGCGTTCGGTTTTGACGTGCTGAAAAAACAAGTCCATCAGCATGGATTTTCCACCACCCGCGCCGCCCCACAAATATACACCCTTGGGGCCGCTGCCGTTGGTGCCCAATAACATTCTTGCAAAGGACGATGACCCGCGTACCAACTGGTTACCCAGCTCTTGCAGCCGCCCGAGAACTTTGGCCTGCGCGGGATCGTGAACGAAAACCCGTGCATCGGTCAATTCGGCGTATGCAGACAGCAAGTCATTTTCTGCGGCAGTGAGCGACAAACACGGATTTCCCGAAAAAGGTTCAACACTTTATACCAATTAGATTTTTAACAATTTGACAAGACTTTCTGTACGTTCATCGGACTGACTGCGGCACCGGCTCTCATTGACCCCGCCGTGTTGGCTGTTTACCACTGGAGCGCTGTTAACCGAAAGTCGGTCCAATGTCAGAAGCGGCCCTGATCGCCATCGATATCCAAAATGATTTTTGTCCGGGCGGCGCGCTGGCCGTGGCGGGCGGTGACGAAATCGTACCGGCCGTCAACGCGATGCAAAAAGACTTTGCTATCACGGTTTTGACCCAGGACTGGCATCCGGCAGAGCACCGGTCATTTGCCGCCAATCACATCGGTGCCGAACCGTTTTCGCTGACAGAAATGTCTTATGGGCCTCAGGTTCTGTGGCCGACCCACTGCGTGCAGGGCAGCGATGGCGCTGAATTTCACAGCGATCTCGACACGCAATCGGCCGATCTGATCATCCGCAAAGGATTTCGCCCCGCCATCGACAGTTACTCTGCCTTTTTCGAAAACGACCGCGTGACGTCGACGGGTCTCGCAGGTTATTTGCGCGACCGGGGCGTCAAAGATGTGACCGTAGTCGGGCTTGCAACTGATTTTTGCGTACGCTTTTCCGCAGTGGACGCGGCCAAACTCGGGTTTAACGTTACGCTTATAGAACGGGCCTGCCGCGCCATCGACATGGACGGATCGCTGAAAGAGGCGATGCGCGACATGGCAGACCACGGCGTAAAGGTCGTCTAGGCATGGATATTGCCAAACGCATTTACGACCGTCGCTGGAAAATCGATCCGGTCGTGCGGTCGTTGATCGACACCGATTTCTACAAACTGCTTATGGCGCAATCGGTGTTTCGTCACAGTCGCGACACCCGCGTTACGTTTGCGTTGATCAACCGCAGCACTGATATTCGGCTGGCCGACCTGATTGACGAAGGTGAACTACGCGAACAACTGGACCATGTGCGCTCGCTTTCGCTGTCGCGCGGTGAAAGCACATGGCTGCGCGGCAATCTGTTTTATGGCAAGCGCGCAATGTTCCGCCCCGATTTCATGGAGTGGTTCGAAAATCTGCGCCTGCCACCTTATCATCTGAGCGTGCGCGACGGGCAGTTTGAACTGACGTTTGAGGGCACATGGCCCGAAGTGATGATGTGGGAAATTCCGGCGCTGTCGATCCTGATGGAACTGCGTACGCGCAATGCGCTCATGTCTCTTGGTCGTTTTGAACTCGAAGTGCTTTACGCGCGCGCAATGACAAAACTATGGGAGAAAATCGAGCGCCTCAATCAAATCGAGGACCTGAGTGTCGCCGATTTTGGCACAAGGCGCCGTCACGGGTTCATGTGGCAAAACCGTTGCGTTGAAGCGATGATCGAAGGCTTAGGTGACAAATTTACCGGCACGTCGAATTGTCTGATCGCTATGCGACGCGAAGTCGAAGCTATCGGCACCAACGCACACGAATTGCCCATGGTCTATGCGGCGCTGGCAAAAAACGATGCGGAATTGGCGCGCGCGCCATACAAAGTGCTGGAAAACTGGCAGGAGGAACACGACGGCAATCTTTTGATCGCACTGCCGGATACCTTTGGCACCAAACGGTTTCTGGAAAATGCGCCCGCGTGGCTGGACAGATGGACCGGAATACGCATTGACAGCGGCTCGCCCGAATTTGGCGCCGAAGCGGCGATCACGTGGTGGCGAAACCGCGGTCAGGACCCGCGCGATAAATTGGTCATTTTTTCCGACGGGTTGGATGTTGGCAAGATTGAAATGCTTAGCGCGCAGTTTCGCGACCGCGTCAAAGTCGGTTTTGGTTGGGGAACCCTGTTGACCAACGATTTTCGCGGGTTAATGAAGGACGACAGTCTGGCGCCATTTTCGCTGGTGTGCAAAGCTGTTGCAGCCGAAGGAAGGCCCACCGTGAAACTGTCTGACAACGCTAATAAATCGATGGGCCCCGCCGATGAAGTCGAACGTTACAAGCGGGTTTTTGGGTTGAAGCAACAGGAAAAACTGGACGTCCTGGTTTGACCGGCCAACGTTAAGCATGAAAAAAATCCCCTCCAAAAATACGCTGATCTCGTGGCTCAACGACAATCCGGGAAAAGGCAACAAGCGCGATATTGCACGGGCGTTCGGGATCAAGGGCGCTGCGCGGATCGATCTTAAAAAACTGATCAGGGAATTGACGGCTGAGGGAATTATCGCGAAACCGCACAAGTTCCCACGCGATTCAGAGACCCTGCCGCCGGTGTCGGTCCTGCATATCACCGGGCCTGATAAAGACGGAGACCTGATTGCAGAACCGGTTGAATGGGCAGGGAACGCGACCCGTCCCAAGGTGTTGATGATCCCGACGCGCGACGGGACGGCACCGGGGACCGGAGATCGTGTATTGGCACGACTGACCTCCACGCCGGGCGAGGATTACGACTATACAGGGCGGCTGATCCGGCGCATCGGCAGCGGACCCACCAGCCTGCTGGGTATTTACCGCTCAACACCCGAGGGCGGTCGCCTGATCCCAATTGATAAGAAATTCGACCGCGAATGGCGGATTGACAGCGCCGACGCGCATGATGCGCGCGACGGCGAGCTGGTCGAGGCCGCACAAACCTCACCGCCCGGGCGATTGGGACTGCCGGGCGCGCGGGTCACGGCGCGTCTGGGTGACCCAAGTGCACCCAAGTCGGTGTCGTTGATCGCTATTCATACCCACGGTATTCCGCTGCAGTTTCCCGAAAACGTTCTGACACAGGCCCGCACCGCAAAGCCCGTTAGAACGCCTGATGATCGCGAAGACCTGCGGCATTTGCCGCTTGTCACCATCGACCCCGCCGATGCCCGCGACCGCGACGACGCTGTGCTGGCGATCCACGATGAAGACCCCAAAAACGCTGGTGGTTTCATCGTCTGGGTGGCGATCGCCGATGTGGCGCATTACGTGCGACCCGGTTCCGATCTCGACCGCGAGGCGCGCCGGCGCGGTAATTCAACCTATTTTCCCGACCGCGTGGTGCCGATGTTGCCGATGGACCTGTCTGCCGATCTGTGTTCGCTGCACGAAAACGTCGCGCGCCCGTGTCTGGCGGTTGAAATGATTATTGACGCCCAAGGCCAAAAAAAGTCGCATCGGTTTACCCGCGGTTTGATAAAGTCTGTGGCGTCGCTGAACTACCAGCAGGTGCAATCGGCCGCGGATGGAAAGCCGGACGCAAAGACCGCGATGTTGCTGGATCAAGTGATCAAACCGCTGTACGCGGCCTTTGCGGCGCTGACGGTCGCACGTAATAAACGTCAGCCTCTCAATCTTGATCTGCCCGAACGGCGAATAGAGCTTGCCGATGACGGAAAGGTAACGTCAGTGGCGTTCAAAGAACGGCTGGATGCGCACCGTCTGATCGAGGAATGCATGATAAAGGCCAACGTCTGTGCAGCCGAAACGCTGCAATCCAATCGCCAGACCGCGCTTTTTCGCGTGCACGAAGAACCGGCACGCGAAAAGCTGGACGCACTGCGCGACATCGCGCAGAACACCGGTTTGGTGTTGGCCAAGGGACAGGTGATCAAGACGGCGCATTTGAACCGTTTGCTGGATGGTGCAGCAGGCAGCGACAACGCCGAAACTATCAATATGGCGGTGCTGCGGTCGATGACGCAGGCGTATTATTCGCCAAAGAATACCGGGCATTTCGGCCTGTCGCTTCACCGCTATGCGCATTTTACCTCACCGATCAGACGTTACAGTGATCTGGTCGTGCATCGCGCGTTGATCGCGCAACACGGCTGGGGGGAGGATGGGCTGACGTTTGACGAGGTTGAGAATATTCAGGAAACCGCAGAACATATTTCCCAAACCGAACGTCGTTCAATGCTGGCGGAACGCGACACGTCTGACCGCTATCTGGCGATGTTCCTTTCCGAGCGCGTTGGCGGCGAATTTTCGGGTCGCGTATCCGGCATCGCACGCTTTGGGCTGTTCGTGAAATTACTGGAGACCGGTGCCGACGGGTTGGTGCCGCTGTCGACGCTGGGCAACGAGTATTTTGATCATGACGCAAATGCGCAGACTTTGACCGGCCAAAAGAGCAAAACACGCATAGCGCTTGGCGATCCGGTCAAGGTGAAACTGCGCGAGGCAACCCCGGTCACCGGTGGGTTGCTGTTTGAACTGTTAAGCGTGAACGGCAAGGACATGCCGGTTGGCATGGAAAGAGGCGGACGCGGGCGGAAGGGTTTTTCGCGCAAAGGCAAGCGGGCAAAATCTGACCGCAAGACCACGGTCAAACGCTCCAGACGCTAATCCTCGCCTGTCACTTTGCCGCGCAATCCTTTGACCGTGCCGCGCTTGGTTTTACTGTCCATGCGCCGCCGCTGCGATCCCAGGGTCGGGCGGGTGCGTATGCGTTTTTTCGGGCGGTGCAGGGCCGCGACAATCAGTTCTACCAGCTTTTCTTCGGCTAGCGCGCGGTTCATGTGCTGGCTGCGGTGCTTTTCGGCGGTGATGATCACCGCGCCGTCCTTGGTCCAGCGCCTGCCGGCAAGGCGTTTGAGACGGGCTTTCACGTCTCCCGCCAACGCCGGAGATCGGGCGGCCTCGAACCGCAGTTCCACAGCCGTTTCCACCTTGTTCACGTGCTGCCCGCCCGGACCTGAGGACCGCGTGAAATTCACGGAGACTTCCCAATCCTGTAACGTGATGTCGTTGTTTATTCTGATCATAGGTGGCTCATAACCCAACTGGGCAGCGCAATCAAAAGGGGCCGCAAATTCATGCGGCCCCTTCAATTGCTATAAGAGCATGGAGGCTGATCAACCGGGCCTGTAACCCGTGCGATCCTGCCAACGTGCCGGTGACTAACTTTTGGCCACCTCACGCATTGGTCTGATCACTTGCTCCACTATCTCTTTTGACACTGGATCACCTCCTTTCGATTGTTGTTATCGCAGGTATGGTGCCACATCTTCGTCTAAACGCAAAATGAATTATACGCCGGATGCCAACATTTTGTTTACAAGCAAGCGAAACGGCAGCAGGGCAATCAGTGAAATCAGTAGTTTGACGGCAAAATCGGCCACGGCCAGAGACACCCACAAAGGGGCCTGCGGTCCCTGTCCCAGAAGGGGCAAAACTTCGTTGGCCCACGAAACATCGTTGCCGGGTTCCAGCCAGATCAGGCTGGTCGAAAACGAAACCGTGAAGAAAATCGTGGTATCAAGGCTTGAGCCCACGATCGTGGACGCCAGCGGTGCGCGCCACCACCGACCTTCGCGCAAGCGGTTAAAGACCAAAATATCGATCAATTGGGCCGTCAAAAACGCGACACCCGATCCAATCGCAATGCGCATCGTCACCAGAGGGCCAAACTCGCCCATGATCTGGGTGCCGACGAACGAACTGGCGATACCCACGGCAAAGCCGATCAGCACCACACGCCGCGCGGCGGAGGCACCGTAAACACGGTTCATCACGTCGGTGACAAGAAATGCAAATGGATAGGTAAACGCGCCATAGGTCAGCCAGTTTCCGTACAGAAACTGCACCAGAATGTTTGAAGCAACGACAATGACAGCCATGGCGATGATGCCAGGCAGCAGGGTGCGGGACATGGGGTTCTCCGTTTTGAAAAGGTTGCGGATACTTTATTCGCGCGATTTGGCGAACCCGCGCCTGTTAGAACGAAATCCAACCCGCCACAAGGTCTATCGTTTGCGAAAATATATCTGCGCCAGCGCTCCGATAGCAATAAGCGACCACATTACTTCCATTGCGATAGCGGCGGGGTTGGGCAGAAAATAAAGCGACAACAATATAAGCCCCGCACCCAAAAGGTTAACCAGATGAAAAACGGCACCGCTTGCTTTGACCAGGCCGGTCGAGACACCGAAGTAGGCGATCACGATGATCAGCGCGCCAACGATACCCAACCAGTCGATTGGCGTCAGGTCCGTCAGAAAAGCCACGCGGCTTAAACGCCTACGTCGATGATGGCGCGCGCCAGTTGCGGAATGGTTTCGGGGTTAAGCCCGGCAATATTCATGCGGCTGTCTCCGACCATGTAAACGCCGTGTTTTTCCCGCATGGCCATGACCTGTGCTTCTGTCGCGCCGATGCGCGAGAACATCCCGCGGTGATCTGCCAGAAAACCAAAGCGGTCGGATCCGGACAAGGCCTGCAATTCACCGGCAAGTTGCCCTCGCAGCGCCAACATGCCCAGACGCACGTCTTCCAGCTCGGCCTGCCAATCGGCACGCAACTCGGAGTCAGCAAGGATCATTGTCACCAACCTTGCGCCGTGATCGGGCGGGAATGAAAAATTCTGCCGGTTCAGATGCGCCAGCATCCCCTGCGTCAACGCCTTGGATTGAGCACTGTCCGCGATCGCCAGAACGATGCCTGTGCGCTCGCGGTAGATACCGAAATTTTTTGAACAACTGGCGGCAATGAACATTTCGGGAAATTTGGTTGCCAGCATACGCACACCGGCAGCATCCGCATCCAGCCCGTCGCCAAAACCCTGATAAGCGATGTCGATGAAAGGGATCGCGGCTTTTTCCTGCAAAAGCCCGGCCAGCCCGGCCCACTGCGTCGCGTTCAAATTTGCGCCGGTGGGGTTGTGACAACACCCGTGCAACAGCACGACGTCACCGGCTTTGACAGCACCCAAATCCGCCAGCATCGCGTCGAAATCAACGGCACAGGTGGTGTCGTCGAAATAGCGGTACGACGCCATATTCATGCCCAAATGCCGGATGATCGACGGGTGGTTGGGCCACGTAGGGTTGCTGATCCACACTGTCGCATCTTTATCGGCCCATTGGATCAGTTCCAGAACCATATGAATGGCACCTGTCCCGCCGGGGGTGTGCGCTGCGGCGATACGGTCGTGCGGCACGCTATCGCCCAAGACCAGATCGGTCATCACGGCGTGATAGGCCGGATCGCCAACCAGCCCGGTATATTTCTTTGTGGATTCAACTTCCCAGAGCTGTTTTTCTGCCGTCTTGACGGCGCGCATAACGGGAGTGTTGCCGTGCGCGTCCTTGTAAATCCCGACGCCCAGATCAATTTTGTCGTGGCGTGGATCGTCCTTGAACAGCTGCATCAGTTGCAGGATTTTATCCGGTGCTTGCGCTTTGATATTCCCCAGCATTTAACCCACCTCGATTTTCAGATCATCGTACATACCCCATTCGGCCCAAGAACCATCGTACATCGAATGATCTTTGTGGCCGATTTTGGAAAGCGCCAGACACAGGACCGCTGCGGATATGCCCGACCCGCAGGTCGTGATGACCGGGCGCGCCAGATCAAGACCCGAGCCCTGCATGATCTGAGTCAGCTCGGCGTCGTTCTTTAGCGTGCCGTTATCGTTGAGCAACGTGTTGAACGGCACGTTGTAAGAGCCCGGAATGCGCCCAGCCCTAAGGCCTTTACGCGGCTCGGGATCCTCGCCACGGAATCGCCCGGGTGCGCGGGCATCCAGAATTTGTGCGTCTTTGAGCTTGGCCGACGCCGCCACCTGAGTCACGTCCTTGATCAATGCGGCGTTACGCTGAACGGTCATATGGCGGTCGCGCAAAACCGGGGGCATGTCTTCGACGTCGCGCCCCTCGGCCAGCCATTTCTTCAGTCCACCGTCAAGCACGGCAACATCGGTTTTGCCAAACAGCTTAAACGTCCACCAGACGCGCGGAGCAGACAATATGCCGTGGCTGTCGTACACCACCACCTGATGCCCGTCGCCCACGCCCATGGCGCGCATGCGGGCAATGAATTTTTCAGGTGGCGGCATCATGTGAGGCAAGTCAGACCTGCTGTCGGATATGTCATCGATGTCAAAGAAACGCGCGCCGGGAATGTGCTTTTCCCCGTATTCGGCTTTGGGGTCGCGCGCCGCGGCTGGCAGATACCATGACGCGTCCAAAATTCTGAGATCAGGGTCGTCGAAATGCGCGGCCAGCCAGTCAGTGGACACAAGCGTTTTAGGGTCACTGTGGGGCATGGAAATCGTCCTGATCAGCGCGGGGTCACCGCAGAATTATCCCTGCGCGCACTGGGTTGCAAGGCATGAAAGCCCACCCGTTATGTGCGGCTACTTGGGGCATCAAAGTCGATAACCGGCCCTGAGGGTACAATCCGTTTTGGGTTGATGCTTTCGTGGGAAAAATAATAATGCCGCTTGATGTGGTCGAATGCGACCGTGTCCCTGATTGCCGGTATCTGATAGATCGCGCGTGTATAATCCCACAACGCAGGATAATCGACCAGCCGTTTGATGTTGCATTTGAAATGGCCGTTGTACACCGGATCGAACCGCACAAGCGTAGGGAACAGGCGCAGATCGGCCTCGGTCAGGCGATCGCCCAAAAGAAAGCGCTGCGACTGCAGGCGCGATTCCAGATAGTCCATGGTGTCAAACAGCTCGGTGACCGCCTCGTCGTACGCGTCTTGCGTGCGGGCAAACCCGCAGCGGTACACCCCGTTGTTGAGCGTATCGTAAACGCGGGTGTTCAATTCGTCGATATCGTCGCGCAGCGCGGTCGGGTAGTAATCGTCGTCGTTTTGCGCGACGGCGTTAAACGCGGTGTTGAACATGCGGATAATTTCTGAGGATTCGTTTGAAACGATCTCGTGGCGCTGCCTATCCCACAGGATCGGCACAGTGGAGCGGCAGGTGACCTGCGGGTCCGAGGCTTGATAAACCTCGTAAAGATACGCCTTGGCCATCAATTGATCGCCCGTTGCGCCACGGAAATCGCTGTTGAACGACCAGCCTTTGTCAAGCGCCTCGGGATGCACGACGTTTACGGATATGTGCTTTTGCAGGCCCTTCATCGCGCGGTAAATCAACGTGCGGTGCGCCCAGGGACAGGCATAGGACACATAAAGATGGTATCGCCCCGATTCAGCTTTGAAACCGTCTTTTCCCGTTGGTCCCGTTGATCCGTCGCGTGTGACCCAGTTGCGAAACATCGGTTCTGCCCGTGTGAATTTGTCATTGGGTGCAACGCTGTCGTCGCGCCATTTCCCATCGATCAACTGGCCCATAAAACCCATCCCTTGATGTTGCAATTACATTGCATCACATGATCGACCGGGATTATACCCTTATTCGACGAAGCCCCGTGCGGGGCCGGAGAGGTGCGTTGCAGCGCGATCGACCCGAATTGGGGATCGCAGGCAACATCGTCGGGGCCTGACGGGCTTTTGCCTCTTTTTGGTGCAAAAAGGGGCGTTAAAATATGGCCAAAATAGGTGTAATGATTTGCGGGCACGGGTCGCGCTCGCAGGCGGCGGTGGATGAATTTGCGGTTTTGGCGGAAAAACTGCCTGCGCTGTTGCCAGCGGAGTGGCCAGTTGAATACGGCTATCTGGAGTTTGCCAACCCCGTGATCCGGTTGGGGCTCGACAAGCTGCGCGAACAGGGTTGCACCAAAATTCTGGCTGTGCCCGGCATGTTGTTTGCCGCCATGCACGCCAAAAACGATATCCCGACTGTGCTCAATACCTACGCCGCCAAACACGGCATTCAGGTCAGCTATGGACGTGAGTTGGGCGTTGACCCCAAAATGATCGCGGCGGCAGGTGACCGCGTGCGCGACGCGGTGGATCGGGCCAACGCCGATTTGGGCGAGGTGCCGCTGTCAGAGACCTGTCTGGTGGTGATCGGGCGGGGCGCCTCGGATCCCGACGCCAACGGCAATGTCGCCAAAATTGCACGGATGTTGCAGGAAGGCATGGGATTTGGCTGGCTCGAAGTTGGCTATTCGGGTGTCACGTTTCCGTTGGTCGCTCCCTGCCTGACGCACGCCGCGCGCCTGGGATATAAACGCATTGTCGTATTCCCTTATTTCCTGTTCACAGGCATTCTGATAGACCGGATTTATGGATTTACCGATCAGGTGGCGTCGGCGCATCCCGATATTCAATTCGTAAAAGCCGGATATCTGAACGACCACGCACAGGTATTGGAAACTTTTGCGCAGCGGATCGTCGAGCAGGTAGGTGACGTACCGCCACCGAATTGCGCCTTGTGCAAATACCGCGTGCAGGTGCTTGGGTTTGAGGCCGAGGTTGGCCTGAAACAAGAAAGTCACCATCACCATGTCGAGGGGCAGGGCGCGCAGGCACCCGGCTCTAACGTGGCAGATTGTCGGTTGTGCGGCGATTTTTGCACAGGCGAATGCCGGTTGGATATGGACGGGCACCAGCATCATCACCACGATGACGGTGACGATCACCACCACCACCATCACGCATACCCCCACGCGGATCACCCGCATGGTCCCGAAAGCGCGCGGCGCAAATGACAGGGGACAACCGGTCATCGGGTCCGCACGCAGGCCGCTCTGCCCGAACGGCGCTAAAATACGTGCGCGATCCGGCAGAGATTTATCGGCAGTCATTTCAGACGGTGCGCTGTGCAGCATCGCTGGATCGTTTTGACGATGGCATGGCGTCGCTGGCGGTGCGTCTTATTCATGCGTGCGGTATGGTCGAGGTGGCGGATCGTCTGGCGTTTTCCAAAGATGCCTTTTCGGTTGGACGCGCTGCACTTGAGGCCGGCGCGCCGGTACTGTGCGATTGTGAAATGGTCGGTGCCGGAGTTATCCGGCGGAATTTGCCCGCAGGCAATGACGTCGTCGTGACGTTGAACGACAGCGGCGTTGCTGATCACGCCGCTTTGATCGGCAATACGCGCTCTGCGGCAGCGGTAGAATTGTGGGCAGACCGAATCGACGGGGCGGTAGTCGCGATTGGCAACGCACCCACGGCGTTGTTTCATCTGCTTGAACTGCTCGATCAGGGGTGGGCAAAACCGGCGGTTATCCTTGGGTTTCCGGTGGGGTTCGTCGGGGCGGCTGAAAGCAAGGCAGAGCTGGCGGCGCGGCCACGCGGGTGCGCATTTGTAACGCTTCGGGGGCGGCGTGGCGGTTCGGCCATGGCCTCGGCAGCGGTGAACGCGCTGGCAGCGGGATTGCCCGAGGCGTCGGCATGAGTCTTATTACAATAGCGAAGGCATCGTAACGTGGACGCGCCGTGGCTGCATATCGTCGGGATTGGCGAGGACGGGCTGGACGGGCTGGTACCTGCGGCGCGCGCTGTTGTTCTGGCCGCGCAGGTCATCGTCGGCGGCGACCGGCACCACCTGCTTGCGCATGAAGTAACAGCCGAGCGCGTCGCGTGGCCGTCGCCGTTCGATGCGCTGATTGATCTGTTGGTCGGTTTCAAAGGCCGTCGCGTGGTTGTATTGGCGACCGGCGATCCTTTGTGGTTTTCGGTCGGCGCGCGGATCGGGCGCGCGGTTGATCCCGCCGAAATTACCTATCACCCGCAGATCAGTGCATTTCAACTGGCGGCGGCGCGCATGGGCTGGTCGATGGCGGACCTTGAGACATTGACGGTGCACGGGCGGCCGGCGGAGCAGATGATCGGGTTTATCCAGCCCCGGCAAAGGTTGCTGATCCTGACGACGGGTTCAGAAACGCCGGCGCAGATCGCTGGATTTCTGTGCGCGCGCGGTTTTGGACAAAGTAAATTGACCGTTCTGGCAGCGATGGGCGGGGCTGACGAGCGACGGTTCGACGGCGTGGCGTCCTCGTGGGCGCACGACGTGCCCGCGTTCAATACGCTGGCGGTCGAATGTATCAGCGACAGCGACGCGCACGTTTTACCCCGGGTGCCGGGCTTACCCGACGACGCGTTCGCGCACGACGGCACCATGACGAAATCAGAGGTTCGCGCAGTGACGCTGGCGCGGCTTATGCCGATGCGGGGTGCAGTTTTGTGGGATGTGGGGTGCGGCTGCGGATCAGTCGGCGTGGAATGGATGCGCGCGGCGCGCGATGCCCGGGCCATCGGCGTCGAGATAAAAGCCGAACGTCGCACGCTGGCGCGGGCCAACGCCCAGGCGCTGGGTGTCCCGGGTTTTCAGGTTATCGAGGGCAAAGCCCCCGCCGCGCTTGACGGGCTGGCACGCCCCGACGCGGTGTTTATTGGCGGTGGTTTGAGCCATGAAGTTGTAAAGGCATGTTGGGCGGCATTGCGCGGGCCGGGGCGGCTGGTCGCCAACGCGGTGACATTGCATAGCGAAACGTTGCTCGGGGAGTTGTGCGGCAAATATGGCGGCGCATTGACCAGAATTCAGGTGCAGCGTGCTGAACCTTTGGGTGCCGGTCTGGCGTGGAACCCGGCGCGTCCGGTGACACAATGGTCTGTGGTGAAACGATGAGCGGTAAGCTTTACGGCGTCGGCGTGGGTCCCGGCGATCCAGAGTTGATGACGCTGAAAGCGCAGCGGATCATCACGTCTGTGCGCGTGCTGGCCTATCCGAAACTGACGGGAGTGGACAGTTTTGCCCGTGCCATAGCTGCGCGGTTCATTGCGCCGAATACCCGCGAAATCGCCGTAGTTATACCCATGACGGTTGATCGTGCCCCGGCGCAGGCCGCTTACGACGGGGGCGCACGCGCACTAGCGAAAGAATTGCGACGGGGTGCGGACGTCGCCGTGTTGTGCGAGGGCGACCCGTTTTTTTACGGTTCGTTCATGTATTTGTTTTCTCGCCTCGCCGGTGAATTTGAAACAGAAGTGGTTCCCGGCGTGACGTCGATCACCGCTTGCGCAGCAGTTGCCGGGCGTCCGCTGGCGGCGCGCAACGAGGTTCTGACGGTCATCCCGGGAACGCTGAACGAGACGGATATGACCGCACGCATCGAGGTGGCACAGGCTGTCGCGATCATGAAGGTCGGGCGGCATTTGGCCAAGATTCGTGGCGTACTGGACCGGCTGAACCTGACGCGGTACGCCCGATATATAGAGCGCGCGACTCTGCCGGACGAAGTGGTTTTGCCGCTCGCCGACACCCCTGACACCGCCCCGTATTTTTCGATGATCCTGATTACCAAGGGGAACGATCCGTGGCTGTAGAACCGGTGGTGATATGTCTGTCAAAAAGCGGCGAGGACGTGGCGCACCGCATTGCTGCCGCGCTGGGTTTTCAGGTTCACGGCAGACAGGGGCGCGTCACGACAGCGGATGCCTATTTTCCCGATGCGTTGGATCACGTGCGCGGCCTGTTTGGTGCGAAAGTGCCGGTGATCGGTGTCTGCGCAACCGGAATTCTGGTGCGCGCGGTGGCACCTTTGGTGGCGGATAAGCTGACCGAACCACCGGTGATTTCTGTTGCCGACGATGGCGGCGTGGTCGTGCCGGTGCTGGGAGGACATCGCGGTGCCAACCGTCTGGCACGGCGGATCGCCGCGATTCTGAAGGGCACGGCGGCTGTGACAACGGCGGGTGATGTGGCATTGGGCGTGGCGCTCGACGAACCGCCGGCGGGGTGGACGCTGGCCAATCCGGGAAACGCGAAATCCGTAATGATGGCGCTGTTATCGGGGGCGACCGCGCGGTTGCAAGGGGCGCTGCCGTTTGAAATGGACAATGATCCGGTCGGTGAGATCACATTGGTTGCGACGGAACGGCCCGATGTCGGAGGAGAAGCACGGCTTGTTTATCACCCACAGAAGTTTGTGCTTGGGCTGGGTTGCGCGCGTGGTTGCGATCCCGGTGAAATGTGGACACTTGTACAGAGTGTATTGCAAGAGGCCGGAATTGCACCGGGGTGCGTCGCGGCGGTGGCGTCGTTGGATTTGAAAGGCGACGAGCCGACGATGATCGAGGTCGCGAAAAAGCTGGGTGTGCCATATCGGTTGTTCGATGCACCCGCGCTTGAAGCGCAGCTTGACCGGCTGGAAAATCCGTCAGACGTGGTCTTTGCCGAAGTGGGCTGTCACGGTGTGGCCGAGGGCGCGGCGCTGGCTATGATCGGGGACGACGGGGAACTGGTCGTGCCAAAACGCAAGTCTGCAAACGCCACCGTGGCCCTGTCGCGCAGTGTGGAGGTTTTAACCGATCTCGCGGGGCGGTCACGCGGCAAATTGTCGATAGTCGGCATTGGGCCGGGGCAAAACAGCTGGCGCACGCCCGAGGCTTCGGCGCTGATCGCGGCTGCGGATGAACTGGTGGGTTACGGGCTTTATATCGACCTGCTGGGGGCTTTGGCGCATGGCAAAAAACGCGCAGATTTTCCGCTGGGTGGCGAGGAAGATCGCTGCCGTTACGCGCTGGAAGCGGCGGGACGCGGGCACAACGTTGCGCTGATCTGCTCGGGTGATGCGGGGATATACGCCATGGGGGCGCTGGTGTTCGAACTGCTTGATCGCGGGCCTGAACAACAGGGTGTCAGCGACGCGGCGCGGCGCGTCGATGTTGTTTCAGCCCCCGGCGTGTCGGCGCTGCAAGCCGCAGCCGCCCGGGCGGGCGCGCCGCTGGGACATGATTTTTGTGCGATTTCGCTGTCGGATTTATTGACCCCGCGCGGCGATATCGTCATGCGGATCAAAGCGGCGGCTGAAGGGAATTTCGTGATTGCGTTTTACAATCCGGTGTCCAAAAGGCGGCGCACGCTGTTGACTGAGGCACGCGATATTTTGTTGCGCCACCGTCCGGCTGATACGCCGGTCATGTTGGCGGGTTCGCTGGGCAGGGCTGAGGAGCATCTGCGGTACCGGCGGTTGGACGAACTTCGGGTGGACGAGGTGGACATGCTGACCGTGGTTCTGGTGGGGTCGTCGCATTCCAAACTGGCACAACTGGGTGAAGGGCCACGCATGTATACGCCGCGCGGTTACGCGCGTCGGATCGACGGGGATCTATCATGAGGGGGGCTCCCGCCACGCTGCGCGTGTTGGGCCGCGCGGGGGGCTCTGCCCCCTCGTGCCCCCGGAGTATTTTTGCAAAAATGAAGAATAGGGTGTGGAAATGACTGTTTATTTTATTGGGGCCGGCCCCGGTGACCCCGACCTGATCACCGTGAAGGGGCGGCGCATAATCGAATCCTGTCCCGTGTGTTTATACGCAGGTTCGCTGGTGCCGGAGGCCGTGGTGGCCTGCGCACCGCGCGGGGCGCGGGTGATGGATACGGCAGTAATGACGCTGAAAGACACGCACGCCGAGATCGTCGCGGCGCATACGCGCGAAGAGGACGTGGCGCGTGTTCATTCTGGTGATCCGTCGTTGTACGGCGCCATTGCCGAGCAGATCAGGCTCTTGAATGCGGCGGACATCACCTATCAGATTATCCCCGGCGTGTCGGCCTACGCGGCGGCGGCGGCGGCAATGGGGCAGGAGCTAACGATCCCCGAAGTGGCACAAAGTCTGGTTTTGACACGGATGTCGATGCAGTCCACCGCGATGCCCGGAGGCGAAACTCTGGCCAATTTCGGGCGCACCGGTGCAACGCTGGTGATCCATTTGGCCGTGCGCAATATGCGCGAGATCGAGCGGCAATTGTTGCCGCTTTACGGGGCTGATTGCCCCGTGGTCGTGGCCTATCGTGTGGGATGGCCGGATCAGGTGATCATCCGTGGAACACTGGGGAATATTCGCAAAAACGTGCGTAATCACAAAATCACGCGCACGGCGTTGATTTTCGTCGGACCGGGCATGGCCGAAACGCAGGCGTTCGTTGACTCCGCGCTGTACGACCCGGAAAAACCGCATGTATTGCGGCCGGTTGCGGGCGTGGATCTGGTAGAAGCCCATAATACATAAAGTGCGCGTAAATGAATTTTGCGGAAGATAATTTGGTAAAAATTGAATTTTGCGCAAAAAACAGCCGTTTTTTGGTGATATAACCGGCGTAATCACTAATTTTCCCCGTAACGATCTGCTAAACAGTCCCGATTATGCGCATAGGGGAACCATCATGATTCAGACACCTTATTTGCTTTTTTTGGGCGACGCGCCGGATGCGCTAGCGGCCAAAGTCGCGCAGGGGATCAATGACTGGCGGCCTGACTCCGTCAGCGGGCAGTTTCGCCTGCCCGGATGCAATGCCGATATGGGTATCCCTGACCTGACACTGGCCGAAGCCAAAGCGGTGGGGGCGAAAACGCTGGTGATCGGGGTGGCCAACCGCGGCGGGGTGATTTCAGCGGCTTGGAAGGCAGTGTTGGTAGAGGCACTGGAGGCGGGATTCGACGTTGCCAGCGGGCTGCACAGCCTGCTGAACGACGAAACCGAATTGGTCGCGGCCGCGCAGACCAACGGCTGCACATTGCATGACGTGCGGGTTCCGACGGCGGCCTACCCGATCGCCACCGGCGTGCCACGCACGGGCAAGCGGTGTTTGGCTGTTGGCACCGATTGTTCGGTGGGAAAAATGTACACAGGCATCGCCATGGAGCGTGAAATGTTGGCGCGCGGCATGAAAGCGACGTTTCGGTCCACAGGCCAGACAGGGATTTTGATCACTGGTGGCGGAGTACCGCTGGACGCTGTGATTGCGGATTTTATGGCCGGTTCGGTGGAGTATTTGACGCCTGACAATGACGCCGACCACTGGGACCTGATCGAAGGGCAGGGGTCGCTGTATCACGTGTCCTATTCCGGGGTGACCATGGCGTTGATTCACGGCGGGCAACCTGACGCGCTGATCCTGTGCCATGAACCCACGCGCAAACACATGCGGGGATTACCGGGATACCATCAACCTACGTTGGAGGTGCTTCGCGATACGGCGTTACAGATGGCGCTGGTCGCCAATCCGGAATGCAAGGTTGTAGCGGTATCGGTTAACACGCAACATTTGGGCGAGGCAGAGGCGTTAGCATATCTGACGGGCGTCGAGACTGAATTAGGCTTGCCAACGGTGGACCCGTTTCGGCAGGGCGCCGGGCGGTTGGTGGATGCGCTTGCCGGTATTTGACCGGATGCGCGCCGCGCGGGAGTATTTGGGCAAAGTTGAAATGGGGATTTTGTGCAGCTGACAGTAACGCGGGATGTGTTTGAGCTCGACCGCGTGTTTACGATTTCGCGGGGTTCGCGCACCGAGGCCCGTGTCTTGACCGTGTGCATCAGCGACGGCGGCGCTAGCGGACTGGGCGAATGCGTGCCTTACGCGCGCTACGGCGAGACGCTGGATAGCGTGGCCGCGCAGATCGAAGGGCTTGACCTGCCGTTTGACCGGGTAGGATTACAATCGGCGTTGCCACCGGGCGCGGCACGCAACGCCTTGGATTGTGCCTTGTGGGATTTGGCGGCGAAGCAGGCCGGTGTGCCGGTGTGGCGGTTGGCCGGATTGCCCGCGCCGGGGCCCGAGATCACGGCCTATACGTTGTCGCTGGACAGCCCAGAAGCCATGGGAATGCAAGCAGCAGAAAATGCGTTTCGCCCGTTGCTCAAAACCAAACTTGGTGCAGGGGATAAAGATATAGAACGCATAAAAGCCGTGTGCGCCGGTGCGCCAATGGCGCGGATCATCGTTGACGCCAACGAGGGATGGACGCCGGACGTTTACGCCAAACTGGCACCGATGCTGGCGGAACTGGGGGTCGAGATGGTTGAACAACCCCTGCCCGCAGGCGATGACGATGCGCTTTTGCAAATGGATCGGGTGTTGCCGGTCTGCGCCGATGAAAGCTGTCATGACCGGTCCTCGCTGGGCGCATTGGTGGGAAAATACGATTGCATTAATATCAAACTTGATAAAACCGGAGGGCTGACCGAGGCACTTGCCTTGCGTGATGCCGCGCTGAACGCGGGGTTCAAGGTGATGGTTGGCTGTATGGTCGGCTCGTCGCTGGCGATGGCACCGGCCGTTTTGGTGGCGCAGGGCGCCGCGCTGACCGATCTTGACGGGCCGTTGTTATTGGAACATGACCGCAGGCATCCGCTGATATATGATCATCGCGGCGTGCATCCGGCGAGTCCGGAGCTTTGGGGCTGAGAAAGGGACGAACATGACGCGCACTGTCTTTGTGAATGGCGAGTATTTGCCGGAAGGTGAGGCCAAAGTCTCGATTTTTGATCGCGGGTTTCTGATGGCCGACGGTGTGTACGAAGTGACCACAGTGCTGGGTGGGAAACTGGTTTCATTTGACGGGCACGCCGAGCGGCTGGAACGCTCGTTGCGCGAACTGGAAATGGGGGCACCGTGTTCCAAACACGAGCTGTTGGAAATTCACCGTGAACTGGTGCGGCTGAACGACGTTGACGAAGGGCTGGTTTACCTGCAGGTCACACGCGGTGCGGCAGATCGCGATTTTGTCTATCCCGACGGCGTGGAGCCGACGTTGGTGATGTTCACGCAGGATAAACCGGGTATGGCCGACAGTCCGGCTGCAAAGCGTGGCAACAAGGTGATTTCGATCGACGATATTCGCTGGAGGCGGCGAGATATCAAGACCGTGCAACTGCTTTATCCCAGCATGGGCAAGATGATGGCCAAGGCCAAGGGATGCGATGATGCGTGGCTGGTCGAGGACGGTTTGGTCACCGAGGGGACGTCGAACAACGCCTATATCGTCAAAGACGGTAAAATAATCACACGCGAATTGTCGACTGATATTCTGCACGGGATCACCCGCGAGGCGGTGTTACGGTTCGCGCGAGAGGCACAGATGGAGGTGGTCGAACGGGCCTTTAGCATTGCCGAGGCGCAGGAAGCCGACGAGGCCTTCACGACGTCGGCCTCGGCGTTCGTGATGCCGGTTGTCGAAATCGACGGGGTGACGCTTGGCGACGGTACGCCGGGGACGGCGACGTGGCGGCTACGCGAGATTTATATCGAGGAAAGCCGTAATTCGGCGGTTTGAAAACAGCCAAGCTTGGTGATAGACAGGTTATGCAGTATTCTTTTCCTCTATTTTAAGGAGGACGATAATTTGTTACGTCAAATGATTGCATTTGTACAAACGATGTTTCTGACAATTTTTGCACTGCAAGCAACGCCCAGGATATGGTCCGCGTTGCGGGAACCGATATCACTATTTCCGCGGTATACAAGCTGGGTGGCGATGCAACA